>Ga0187894_10001599_pt1 | contig 28716 bp, 25 predicted proteins | sample GBC1701081metaG_FD_136650 | JGI IMG/M metagenome (GOLD analysis project Ga0187894, IMG submission 136650) | White microbial mat communities from a lava cave in the Kipuka Kanohina Cave System on the Island of Hawaii, USA - GBC170108-1 metaG ...
CCCCTATTATCACATTGTGGTCGCCGACTCGCGCAGCCCGCGCGACGGGCGCTTCATCGAGAAGATCGGCGCCTACAACCCGATGCTGCCGCGCGAGCACGCCGACCGCATCAAGGTCAACGCCGAGCGCGCCAGGTACTGGCTGGGCGTCGGCGCGCGGCCGAGCGACCGCGTCGCGCGCTTCCTCGCCGGCGCCGAGCTGATTAAGGCGCCGGAGCGTCGCGAGCAGCCGAAGAAGTCGGCGCCCAAGGCCAAGGCGGTGGAGCGCGCCAAGGCGGCGGCGGAAAAGGGCGGCGAGGCAGCGGCCGGCTGACCGGTCGCGATGACTGGCCATGGCGGCGCGCGGCGAACGCAGGGTGTTGCTGGGCATCGTCGCGGCGGCGCACGGCGTGCGGGGCGAGATCCGCATCCGCAGCTTCTGCGCCAAGCCGGCCGATATCGGGGCGTACGGTCCGTTGTCCGACGAGCAGGGGACGCGGACCTTCACGGTACGGCCGGAAAGCGTGTCGAGCCGGGGCGACGTCATCGCCCGTATCGACGGCGTCGCCGACCGCAATGCAGCGGAGGCCTTGCGCGGGTTGCGGCTCTATGCGGCGCGCGCCGCGCTGCCGCCGACGGCGCCGGGCGAGTGGTACGAGGACGACCTGGTCGGGCTCGCCGCGCGCGGGCCGGACGGTCGGATGTGGGGCACGGTGCTGGCGGTGCACGATTTCGGCGCCGGCACGGTGCTGGAGTTGTCGGGCGGCGAGCATGGGCGGTCGTTCATGGTGCCGTTCAACCATGCGGTGGCTCCCGCGGTCGATGTCGAGGGCGGCACGATCACGGTCGATCCGCCGGACGGACTTCTGGATGAAGGACGCAAAGGTGAAGATTGAAAGGATGGCATTGGCTTCGTCAGCAAACCCGATCTTCACCCTGAGGAGGCCGTGCAGCGGCCGTCTCGAAGGGTGGGCTACAGCCCCGGTGGTTCGTTCGAATGGCTTTCGGACCGCTGGTGCGGCAGCCCACCCTTCGAGATGCTCACTGCGCTCGCTCCTCAGGGTGAGGAGCAAGTTGCATGTCGAAGTCAGCTCGGAGGGCTGAAAGCGCGTGTGGCGGGCGACGGCGTTGACCATCTTCCCCGAGATGTTCCCGGGACCGCTGGGGCTCAGCCTTGCGGGCCGGGCCTTGGAGAAGAGTGTGTGGTCGCTGGAGGCGGTGGACATCCGCCGCTTCGCCAGGGACCGCCACGGCACGGTCGACGACACGCAATTCGGCGGCGGCGCCGGGATGGTGATGCGACCCGACGTGCTGTCGGACGCCATCGTCGCGGTGGCGACGCCGGACCGGCCGACGATCTACTTCAGTCCGCGTGGCAAGCCTTTCGATCAGGCGCGCGCGCGGGCGCTGGCCGCGGGCTCCGGGGTGACCGTGGTCTGCGGCCGGTTCGAAGGCGTCGACGAGCGCGTCATCGAAGCGCACGGGCTTGAGGAGTTGAGCGTCGGCGACGTGGTTCTCTCGGGTGGCGAGGTCGCGGCCTATGTCGCGCTCGACGCCTGTGTCCGGCTGCTGCCGGGCGTCGTGGGGACCGCCGGGTCGCTGGCCGAGGAGAGTTTCGAGGAGGGTTTGCTGGAGTACCCGCTCTATACCAGGCCGGCGACATGGACCGGGCCGGACGGAGTCGAGCGGGCAGTGCCGGAGATCCTGCAGACGGGCCATCACGCGAAGATCGCGGCCTGGCGCAGGGCGAAGGCGGAGGAGATCACGCGGCAGCGGCGGCCGGACCTGTGGGCACGGTACGCCGCGCGGCGTCGAGAGGATGGGTCGAAAGACAGGGATTCCGAGAGGAAAGGATAAGGACCATGAACCTGATCAAGCAGCTCGAGGACGAGCAGGTCGCCAAGCTGACCGCAGAGCGCGCGGTGCCGCGCTTCGAGCCCGGCGACACGCTGAAGGTCCACGTCAAGGTGCAGGAAGGCAACCGCGAGCGCATCCAGGTCTTCGAGGGCCTGTGCATCGCCCGCCGCAACGCCGGCCTGAACTCGTCGTTCACGGTGCGCAAGATCTCCTACGGCGAAGGCGTCGAGCGTATCTTCCCGCTGCACAGCCCCTCGATCTGGGAAATCGAGGTGGCGCGCAAGGGCATGGTGCGGCGCGCCAAGCTCTACTACCTGCGCCAGCTGCGCGGCAAGGCCTCGCGCATCGCCGAGGATGTCGACGCCCAGCGCGAGCTGGTCGCCGAGCAGGCGGCGCTCGCGGCCAGCCGGCCCAAGCGCGAAAAGGCCAAGAAGGAGAAGCCGCAGGAGGGCAGAGTCATCCGCGCCGCCAAGGGCGGCAAGAAGTAGGTCCCTCACGACCGACTCCAGTAGCCTTCATGGTGAGCCTGTCGAACCATGATGGCCTCGCAGGGACAGCGGTGCGGACCGCTTCATGGTTCGACAAGCTCACCATGAAGCGGTCATCCTGAGGGACGGATACTGGTTCAGTTGCCGATGACGACCCGCCGCGGACAGCGGGCCGCCGTCGGGTACGGGAGGGATGGAGACATGGCCAGGAAGCCCGAGCCGGTCGAGCCGGCCAAGCCGCGCACGTTGTTCGACAAGATCTGGGACGCCCATGTCGTGGAGCGGCGCGACGACGGGTCGTGCCTGGTCTACATCGACCGGCACCTCGTGCACGAGGTCACCAGCCCGCAGGCGTTCGAAGGGCTGCGCGCCAACGGACGCAAGGTGCGCCGTCCCGACCTGACCGTCGCCGTGGCCGACCACAACGTGCCGACCACCAACCGCGCTGCCGGCATCGAGGACGAGGAGTCGCGGATCCAGGTCGAGACGCTGGAAGCCAACGTGCGCGAGTTCGGCGTGCCGTACTTCGCCATGGACGACGTGCGCCAGGGCATCGTGCACATCATCGGGCCGGAGCAGGGCCTGACGCTGCCGGGCACGACCATCGTCTGCGGCGACAGCCACACCTCGACGCACGGCGCGTTCGGTGCGCTGGCCTTCGGCATCGGCACGTCCGAGGTCGAGCACGTATTGGCGACGCAGACGCTGATCCAGCAGCCGGCCCGGAACATGCGCGTCACCATCGACGGCGACCTGCCGCCCGGCGTCACCGCCAAGGACCTGATCCTCACCATCATCGGCACCATCGGCACCGCCGGCGGCACGGGGCACGTCATCGAGTACGCCGGCCGCGCCATCCGCAACCTGTCGATGGAAGGCCGCATGACGGTCTGCAACATGTCCATCGAGGGCGGTGCCCGCGCCGGCCTGATCGCGCCCGACGAGACGACCTTCCGCTACCTCGAGGGCCTGCCCTACGCGCCCAAGGGCGGCGCCTGGCAGGTGGCGCTCGGCCTGTGGCGCCGGCTGCCTTCGGACAAGGACGCGGCCTACGACAAGGAGATCGTCATCCCGGTCGCCGACATCCCGCCGCAGCTCACCTGGGGCACCAGCCCGCAGGACGTCGTGCCGATCACCGGCGTCGTGCCCAACCCCGACGACGCGCCGGACGAGGACCGGCGCAGTGCCTGGAAGCGCTCGCTGGAGTACATGGGCCTGCAGCCCGGCACGCGCATGGCCGACATCCGCATCGACAAGGCCTTCATCGGCTCGTGCACCAACGGCCGCATCGAGGATTTGCGCGAGGTGGCCGCGATCGCCCGCGCCGCCGTCGAGCGGGGCCGCAAGGTCGCCGATCACGTGCACGCCATGATCGTGCCCGGTTCGGGGCTGGTGAAGGAGCAGGCCGAGCGCGAGGGGCTGGACAAGATCTTCGTCGAGGCCGGCTTCGACTGGCGCGAGCCGGGCTGCTCGATGTGCCTGGCGATGAACGCCGACAAGCTGAAGCCAGGCGAGCGCTGCGCCTCGACCTCGAACCGCAACTTCGAGGGCCGCCAGGGCCGTGGCGGGCGCACCCACCTGGTCAGCCCCGGCATGGCAGCGGCGGCAGCGATCGCCGGCACGTTCGCCGACGTGCGCGACTTCCGCTGACCGGCCGCCGCCACCCGCCGGCCGCTGACGTCTGGTCGCGGTGCCCGGTCTCGCAAGACGTGGCCGACTGGAATTGCCACTTCAGTGAATCGGAAGAAATCGGATCCGCCGCTGCCCGCTGGGGTTCGCAGCCGGGTCGCGGCCTTGGTAACCTGTTTGCGAACGATTCTATCCCAGCTTACGATGTCACCTTGCCACACGGGTGTGGCGGGCGTTGGGGGAGATGGTCATGGAATTTCTGACCTTCAGGAAGTTCATAGCGCCGGTGGTGATCCAGGTCATTTTCTGGCTCGGCGTTGTCGGGGTCGTCATCGTCGGTGTGCTGGCGATCGTTCAAGGCGGCCGCGGCTATGGAGGACAGGCTATCCTGGGGGGCATATTGATGATCGTCTTCGGCCCGATCATCGTGCGCCTCTACTGCGAGATCATCATCCTCTGGTTCAGGATCTACGAGACCCTGAACGCGATCCGGTTCAATACGCAGCCGCAGGGCCAGGGCTATCCACCGCCCCAAGCCTATCCTCCGGCCCAGGGCCAGGCCTACAATCCTCCGCCCCCTCCCGGGCAGAACCCCCAGAGATGGCAGTAGGCCCGGCTCGCCCGGTGTTGCGCACCGGGTGAGTGCAACAGTACAGGCGGCAGACAGCGAAAAACCAGGAAGGCCGGCACATGGCAAACCAGCAGCAGCCACCCTCGTGGCAATCCCAGCCGCCGGCATATCCGCCGGCGCCACCCCATCCGGGTTATGGGCAGCAGGCCGGCTATCCGGCGCCGCCGCCGCATCCAGGTTACGGCCAGCAGGCGGGCTATCCCGCGCCGCCGCCGGGCTATCCGCCGCAACCAGGCTACCCGATGGCTTACCCCGGGGCGGCGGCAAGTTACGGCGGTTTCTGGATCCGTTTCGTCGCCCTCTTCATCGATGGCATCATCATCGGGATCCCGATGACGATCATCATGTTCCTTCTGTTCGGCGGATCGATCGCGGCTATCTCGGCCGCCGCGGCGAGCGGCGACGAACGCGCCGCGGCGGCCGCGATGATCGCCCTGTTCGGTTCGCTTGCCATCTTCACGCCGATCACGATCGTCGTCGGCTGGCTGTACGAAGCATTGATGACCAGCTCGGCAGGCGCCGGCACGCTCGGCAAGCGCGCGGTGGGGCTGCGAGTCGTGTGCGGTGACGGGAGTCGGGTGTCTTTCGGACGTGCGACGGGGCGTCACTTCGCGAAGATCATCTCCGCCATGATCCTCTACATCGGCTTCCTCATGGCTGCGTTCACCGACCGCAAACGTTCGCTGCACGACATGATCTGCGACACCGTGGTCGTGAAGCGGTAGTCCGTAGCACCGTCGAGAGGCGATGGCCGGCTCTGCGAGCCGGCCTTTTTCGGGACATCACCGCCGTGACGCCGGACCATGCACGCGCAGCGTGGTCCCCGCGCGCAGGGCGGCAGCTTGAGCGCCCGCCCCGCCCCGATATCGTGGGCCCGCACCGGAGTCGGTCGATGCCGTCGAACAGAAGGGAGTGACCCGGATGCCGTCATGGATTCCACCGTCGGGCGGACAGCCGCCCGCCCCGCCGCCGCCGTCCGGCGGGCCCATGGGCCAATGGGGCGCGCTGGTGCCTGCGCCGGCGGCCGGCATGGACACGGTCGACTACCGCATCCACGGCCAGGAAATGCAGTATGTCGAGGTCGAGCTCGATCCTGGCGAGGCCGCCGTCGGCGAGGCCGGCAGCATGATGTACATGGACGCCGGCATCGGCATGGAGGCGGTGTTCGGCGACGGCCGCAAGACGCCGTCCGGCGGTTTCTTCGACAAGCTGCTGGGCGCCGGCAAGCGCCTGCTGACCGGCGAGTCGCTGTTCACCACCGTCTATACCAACCAGACGCCCTACAAGCGGATCATCGCCTTCGCCGCGCCCTACCCCGGCACCATCATCCCGATGAACCTGCGCGACTTCGGCGGCTTGATGATCTGCCAGAAGGATGCGTTCCTCTGCGCCGCCCGCGGCGTGCAGCTCGGCATCCATTTCCAGCAGAAGCTCGGCGTCGGCTTTTTCGGCGGCGAGGGCTTCATCATGCAGAAGCTGGAGGGCGACGGGCTTGCCTTCGTGCACACCAGCGGCGCCGTGATGCGGCGCGACCTCGCCCCCGGCGAGATGCTGTTCGTCGACACCGGCTGCCTGGTGGCTCTGATGCCCAGCGTGCAGTTCGACATCCAGTACGTCGGCAACATCAAGACGGCGCTGTTCGGCGGCGAGGGCATCTTCTTCGCCCGCGTCATGGGGCCGGGCACCGTGTGGCTGCAGAGCCTGCCGTTCTCGCGTCTGGCCTCGCGCGTCTTCGCTGCGGCGCCGCAGCGCGGCGGCGGCAAGGAGGAAGGCAGCGTGCTCGGCGGCATCGGCAACATGTTCGACGGCGACAACAAGTGATGCCTTGCTCCTCTCCCGCGTGCGGGAGAGGAGCGCTCCCAGCCTTGACCTGAGGCGGGAATCCCCGTTTATTCGCCGCCGTTTGCGGCCGGAGGGACGATCATGGACAAGTTCACGACACTGACGGGTGTGGCGGCGCCGCTGCCGATCGTCAACGTCGACACCGACATGATCATCCCCAAGCAGTTCCTGAAGACCATCAAGCGCACCGGCCTGAAGGAAGGCCTGTTTTACGAGATGCGCTATTCGGCCGACGGCCAGAAGCTCGACTTCGTGCTCGACCGGCCGGCCTACCAGAACGCGAAGATCATCGTCGCCGGTCCCAATTTCGGCTGCGGCTCCAGCCGCGAGCACGCGCCCTGGGCGCTGCTCGACTTCGGCATCCGCTGCGTCATCAGCGAGAGCTTCGCCGACATCTTCTACAACAACTGCTTCAAGAACGGCATCCTGCCGATCAAGCTGCCCAAGGAAGACATCGTCAAGCTGATGGACGACGCCGAGCGCGGCGCCAACGCCGTCATCACCATCGATCTCGTGAACCAGGAAATCAAGGGCCCCGACGGCGGCACCGTCACGTTCGAGATCGATCCGTTCCGCAAACAGTGCCTGCTCGAGGGAATGGACGACATCGGCCAGACCCTGCAGGCGGCGCCGACGATCGACTCCTACGAAGCGGCGCACAAGAACGCGCAACCCTGGCTGTCGATGAACCGCTGACCCTCTTCCGCCGGGGGGCGCGCCACTCCAGTGGCGCGTCATGCGCGGCGGAAAGACAAGACGCGCCACTGGAGTGGCGCGCCCCCAGCGTTTCCGGACACACGATCGGAGGATATCTAGATGGCCGGTTCCAATCGCACGCTGCTGGTGCTGCCGGGCGACGGCATCGGGCCCGAGGTGATGAACGAGGTGCGCAAGGTCATCGCCTGGATGGGCAGGAAGCGCGCCGTCGGTTTCGATATCACCGAGGACCTCGTCGGCGGCTCGGCGCTCGACAAGCACGGCCTGCCGGTTACCGACGCCACGGTGACGCTGGCGATGGAGGCCGATGCCGTGCTGTTCGGCTCGGTCGGTGGGCCGAAATGGGACACCCTGCCGTTCGACAAGAAGCCCGAGCGCGGGCTGCTGCGGCTGCGCAAGGAGATGGACCTGTTCGCCAACCTGCGCCCGGCCAAGGTATTCGACGCGCTGGTCGATGCCTCGACGCTGAAGCCCGAGATCGTGAAGGGCCTCGACATCCTGATCATCCGCGAGCTCACGTCGGGCGTCTATTTCGGCGAGCCGCGCGGCGTGAAGACCCTGCCCAACGGCGAGCGTGAGGGCATCGACACCCAGCGCTACACCTCGGGCGAGATCCGCCGCGTCTGCGCCGTGGCCTTCGAGCTGGCCCGCAAGCGCCAGAACAAGGTCTGCTCGGCCGACAAGGCCAACGTCATGCACACCGGCGTGCTGTGGCGCGAGGAGGCGACGAAGCTGCACAAGGAAGGCTACGGCGACGTGGCGCTCACCCACATGTACGCCGACGCGCTCGCCATGCAGCTGCTGCGCTGGCCGCAGCAGTTCGACGTCATCGTCACCGACAACCTGTTCGGCGACATCCTCTCTGACGAGGCCTCGATGCTGACCGGCTCGCTGGGCATGCTGCCGTCGGCCTCGCTCGGCGCGCCCGACGCCACCGGCCGGCGCAAGGCGCTCTACGAGCCGATCCACGGCAGCGCCCCCGACATCGCCGGCAAGGGCGTCGCCAACCCGCTGGCCGAGACGCTGAGCTACGCCATGATGCTGCGCTACTCGTTCGACCTCGGCGGCGAGGCCGACCTGGTCGAGCGCGCGGTCGAGAACGTGCTGGCCGCCGGCTACCGCACCGCCGACCTGCTGACCGGCGGCCTCGACGACAAGGCCGCCGCCGCCCGCGGCCTGAAGAAGGTCGGCACCCAGGAAATGGGTGACGCCATCGTCAAGGAACTCGACCGGCTGGTGTGATGGGCAGCGGGGGCGGGCGGCTGGTCGCGGCGGCACCTGGCCTGGCACCTTGAAAATCCTACGCAAGTTGCGTATATGATGCTCAACCATGACGTGGCGAGCCTCCGACATCAGTGTCGAGCTTGACGACGAGGCATCAGAGGGCGACATCGCCACGGTCGTCATCGGCACGCCTGCTGGCACGCTGCGGGTCATGGCAACGATCCGGCGTGCGGGCCGTACCATCACGTTGTCCGGTGTCCACATGCATGGCGAAGATGTCGAGGCCGGTCATTTCGGATGGAGCAATCTTCGCCGTGCTGGTCGAGCCCTCCTGGAATGGTTCGGAAACTATGATGAACTCATCATTGAAGGAGCTGTTCGCACGAGCGGGGCGAATCCCGGGCGACGTCCGGGTGTCGTCCGGTTCGCCCGCGATTTGCGTGCTCAAAAAAGTCCGCCGTAGCCCGGCGACGGTCCCGGTCGCGCGCGCGCTGATGCGGCGGCATGTGCCGGTGAAGCAGGCGTACGACACCATCACACAACTGCTGGCCGGAGAACGCGTTGTCCTCAGAATTCCAATGCTGGAAGACAGCAGCTATTTCCAATCTGAGCTCAGAGCGCACGGCGTCGACGTAGTGTCGATCAAGGTGCCGCGAGACGTGGACATCAAGTCCTTGCGCGAACAGACCGGCCTGTCGCAGGAACAGTTCGCGGCCACCTTCGGCCTCGATGTGGCCACTGTGCGCAACTGGGAACAGGGACGATCATCGCCCGATACGGCAGCGCGGGTGCTGTTGGCCGTAATTCAGCACGATCCCGATGCCGTCAAGCGGGCGCTATTGGAGTCAGTCTGATCCGCCGCTGCTGTTCCACGCCAGCCCCAGCCCGCCGAAGCGGTTGAGCACGTTGAACAGGATGCGCGAGACGTTGTTGTCGTAGCCGTTGTGCGCCAGGCTGCCGCAGAAGGTGATGGAGCCGGTGGCGAAGACAGCGCCGCCGTTGGACGCGTCGAAATAGGTCATGTCGGCGCGGATGAGCTGCTCCTTGGGCACCCCCGGCACGGTCGAGTAGAGGCCGAGCACATCCTCGGGCACGGTGACGAAGTGCTCCTGGTGCTTCTCCGAGGCGGCGATCACAACGGCGTTGTACGGCGTGCCCAGCAGCGGGTCGGCGCGGTCCAGCTCGAAGCCGGCCGCGCCGCCGCCGCTCAGCCCGAAATCGCCAATGATGTCCTCGTCGACGCCCTCCATGACCCAGGCGACGCGCGGCTCGCCGGCGGCCGGCAGGCGGCGGTAGTACGAGCCCTCGAACAGGCCCTGCGCCGAGAAACCGACGCCGGCCAGCATCTGCGGCGGCCGGCCGTTGTGCCGCCATAGCCCGCCATAGGCGCCGTCCAGCGCGTGGTGGTACTCGCCCGGCTCGGCCGCCCAGGTGCGGATGGCGGCGCCGGCGCGGCGGATCTCCAGCATGCCCGGCAGTTTGGGCGAGCGTGCCACGCGCCAGTAGAAGCCGTTGCCGCCGAGATAGGCCAGCCTGCCGCCGCCATCGACAAAGGCCTGCAGGGCATCGAGCGTGCCTGCGGTGTGGTACTCCGGGTGCGAGCCGGTGACGACGGCCTTGTAGTCCTTGATCAGGTCGAGGCCGTGGTCGTCGAGGTCCTCGTCGGTGATGACGTCGACATCGATGCCCTTTTCCTCCATCCAGTCGAGCAGGTGGGTGTCGGCCGGAAAGTGGCGCAGCCCCGAACCGCGCGGGTCATTGAACGTGATGAATCCCGGTCGCATGGTCAGCGCCGGCCGCAGGCGCGAGGAGTAGCAGACGCCACTGAGGTCGCTGTGGCGGTTGTAGGTCGACAGGCCGAACTCGGGGTAGTCCTGCGGATTGAACGGCGCGGCATTGCAGTCCTTCACGCGCTGGCGGAACGGATCGTCGTAGTTGCCGCGCGCGAAGTTGACATAGACCTGATAGGTGAAGGTTGCGGCGAGATAGACGATCTTCGCGGTGGGCTTGCCGCGTATCGGCCGGACGTAGAACGGGATGATGTCCCGGTGCGGCCCGCACGTCAGCTGCATGCCGTAGACGCCGCTCTTCAGGTCGGCCGGTACGGTGAAGCCGAAGTCGGTGGCCCAGCCGCAGTCGTGCAGGTCGTCATCGTGGAAATGGATCGCCGCGTACTGCCGCGGCGCGTCCGTCCAGCGCATGTCGCGGCCGGTCCAGGCCGAGCCTTTCATGGCGCGTGCCGGCAGGTTCACCAGCACGCCATGGAGGCGCTGCGGGCCGACATCCTCGATGTCGATGCCGTCGATGCCGCGCGCGAAGTCCCAGGCGGCCAGCGTATGCGCCGGCAGCCGGGAGGGATCGAGCGCCAGGGAAGCCGGCGTCGATACCGCCGCGCCGAGGATCATCGGATCCTCGATCTTGCCGTTGAAGTAGCGCCGCGCCGGCGCCGCCTGCTGCGCGGCGAAGACCACGGGGCGGCGCGCGTCGTGTGCCAGGCCGGGGTCGAACGGCGCCCAGGCCTCGCCGGCATCCTCGCACAGCGCCTCGGCGCGCAGCGGCGCCTGGCCGACCCGCACCGAGCGCGCCGCCGGATCGATCACGGCCCAGACCCGATACCAGCCGCGGGCGCGCAGCATCTTGCCGGTCTCCAGCCGCAGCGGCGGCCCGGCGGTGCGGCCGACCTCCAGCGCCATGCCGCGCGGTGTCGCCAACAGCGCGAAGCCGACGCCGAAGTCCGCATCCCAGCGCGACAGGACGCACTGGTCGCCGCCGTCTGGAAGGGTCGGCCAGATCGTGGCGGCGATGGTGATGGCCTCCAGCGGCGACAGCGCCGCCGCGCGCTCGACGATGCCGTACGAGCCGGGATGCGCGTGCTGCACACGTGAGGCGAAGCTCTTGTCGAACACCGACGACAGGTCGAGCAGCTTCATCCCCGGTCCGGCCGGATTGGGGTCGCCGCAGCGGATGCGCACCAGTGTCGCGCGACAGGGCTCGGCGGCACTGCTGGAGATCTTGAAAGCGATGCTCTCGCCGACTTCGGCCGACAGCCGATCGGTGTATCCAGTCAAGGGTATCATGCGCTCGCAGCCTCCCGTCTGTGGTGCGGCCAGCCTAGCGGCTTAGGCGCGATCGGGTAAATCGGCAGGAGAGGCTTCGCCGCCCGTGCCGTATGCATGACACCCGCAGGTACGGGGCCTGCCAATGAAGAGGCGAATTTCGCTCGCCGCGATGCACGGGATCGTCCTGGCGCTGTTTGCAGTCGCTCTCGGCGTCTGGGCGCTCTGGCGCTGGCATCGCGGCGGCCGCGGCGTTGAATGGCGCGTGGTCAAAACCCTCGCATAGGAACCTTTGTGCTCGTTCGGGACGATGGAGGTCCGGCGTACTTCCGCTCTCCGCTATCCCGAATGAGCAAGCTTGAAATGTTGTAAAGTATTTCAATCTAAGATAGGGTCGGAAGGTCGCCTGCCTTCTCTCAAGGCGTGGCAGGCGATCGGACGATGTGACATTGTCGGATGGATGTCCCGGTGTCCTGTGCGCAGGGCCGTCGCGCCCGAAGTTGGGGAGGATTGTCGTGGCGGATCGGGGCCGGAAGGATCACCGCAAGGCAAGCGGACGGGCGCGACCGGGGGCGTGGTCGCGACTGACGGGCGCGACACTCTCGTTGATGGCATTGCTTGTGGTGGCCGGGTCTGCGGCCGCCGGCCCATACGAGGATGCCAAGGCGGCCTACGAACGCGGCGACCATGCAACCGGCTATCGTCTCATGCGTCAGTTGGCGGAGGAGGGCAGCGCCGACGCCCAGGACACAATCGGGTTCGCCTACCAGCATGGCGTCGGCGTCGCGAAGGACTATGCGGAGGCCCTGAAATGGTATCGCAAGGCTGCCAAGCAGGGTCTTGCGGATGCCCAGGTTCATCTCGGCCTCATGTACGTCGAGGGGCTCGGCGTGCCTCGGAATCCGGCCGAGGCAGCGAAGTTGTTCCGCAAGGCCGCCGATCAGGGAGACAGCGACGGCGAGACAAATCTCGGCGCCCTGTATCACGATGGCCGTGGCGTGCCGCGCGATCCAGCTGAGGGCCTGCGGCTGTTCCGTCGGGCCGCCGCGCGAGGTCATGCCAACGCGCAGTACAATCTCGGTCTCGCCTACCTACAGGGCAAGGGGGTTAAAAGTGACTACCTCGAGGCGGCCAAATGGTATCGCTTGGCTGCTCAGCAGGGCCATGCGGGCGCCCAGCTCGACCTCGGCTACTTGTACTTCCATGGCCGTGGGGTCGCACAGGACCGTGCGGAAGCCATGCGGTTGTATCGTCAGGCTGCCGAGCAAGGCGATGCCACGGCACAATACGAACTCGCAGCCGGCTACTTTCGCGGAGAAGGATTGCCGCAGGATCACGCTGAGGCAGTCAAGTGGATGCGTCGTGCGGCGGAACGAGCGCATGCCGCGGCCCGGAACGAGCTAGGGAGCATGTACGCAAGGGGAAGCGGGATCGGACAAGACCATGTCGAAGCGGCACGTCTCTTCCGTCTTGCCGCGGACCAGGGGCATGCCAGGGCTCAGTACAATCTCGGCCGTGTTTACGCTCACGGCGAGGGCGTGCCGGCAAGCCATGAAGAGGCCGTGAAGTGGTATCGCCGTAGCGCCGATCAGGGTTACGCCGCCGCGCAGCATGCGTTGGGCATGAGCTACGCAGCGGGGCTGGGCGTGCGGCGCGATGACGTCCAGGCATACAAGTGGTTCGAGCTTGCGTTGACCGGCTATCCGGCTTCCGATGTGATGAACCGCGACGCGGCGACACGGACTCGTGACACGGTCGGCGCGCGCATGATGCCGGACCAGATCCAGCAGGCGCGCAGGCTTGCAGCCGCATTCAAGCCCAGGCGCGAAGCGCCGCCGCCCGACCGCCGCTAGTCTTCGCCAGTTGGGTTCCAACGGCAGGCGCCGAAACGCGGGCTTAGCTAAGACTTCGCGACCGGGAGATGACTGTCCTGGCCGCCCTCACGGCAGGCCGTGCGGCGAGAATCCGGGTGGCGGCTTCAGGTCGAGCCGGGCGCGGAAGAGTCTTGACCAGGCGGCGTTTGCGATGCGCTGTGCCTGCGCCAGGATCGCCGGTTCGTCCATGCTCAGCACCATGCCGTCGCGCATCAGCCATCTGCCGTCGACCATCACCGACTGCACGTCACGCGCCTGGCCCTGGTGCACGAAGGTGGGCACGGCGCGCAGCACCGGCACCAGGTGAGCCCGCTGGAGGTCGACCACGATCAGGTCGGCCCTGTTGCCCGGCGCCAGCCAGCCGCCGTCCGGCACGCCGAGCGCGCGATAGCCGTTGCGGGTCGCCCAGCGCAGTGCCTGTTCGGGCGTCGGGTTGCGGCCGTCCTCGCGCCGGATGCGCTCCATGAACAGGCCGGTGCGCACCACCTCGACCATGTCCTCGGCCATGTTGTCGCTGCCCATCGTGATGGTGCAGCCATGGGCTTCCAGGTCGGCAACGCGCGGGCTGAGGCCGCGCCGTGCGGCGATGGCGGCGTTGAAGGCGACGATGACGCCCGCCTCGCCCAGCAGCTTCTCCTCGCGCGGCTCCATGCAGCGGCAATGGGCGCAGACCAGCCGCTCGCTGAGGAAGCCCAGGTCGGCGAGATACTCGGTCGGCAGCATGTTGCGATGCGCCTTCACGGCGGCGACCTCGCCCCAGATCTGGTTCAGGTGGATCGTTGCCCAGGTGCCGAGCCTGTCCTGCAGGGCGCGCAGGTCGCGCAGCAGCTCGGGCGAGCACATGTCCGGCGCCCAGGCTGAGACAGCAATGCGGATGCGTCCGTCCGCCTTGCCGTTCCATGCGTGGAAGGCGCGCTCCGCGGCTGCCAGCCGGCGCTCGCCCAACGCCCGGTCGAGCTGGAACGGTCCGGGATCGCCGATCGAGGTGCGGGCGCGGTCCCAGACCCGGTCGGTGAGCATGAAGCGCATGCCGGTATCGGCCAGCGCCTGGGCGTAGTCGTCGACGTCGCTGGTGTCCTCCAGCGCCAGCGTCGTGCCGCTGCGCATCGCCTCCAGCGCGCCGAGCTGCGCCATGACGCGACGTTCGTCGGGCGTCATTTCGGGCAGCGGGATCGGCGACAGCCCGGCGCTGAAGGGCGGCTTGTGCGGCGGCGACAGATCCTCGAAGACCCCGCGCGCCAGGGTCATGGTGAAATGGGTGTGGGTGTTGGCGAAGCCCGGCATCACAATCCTGCCGGTGCCGTTGATCCGTTCAGCGGCAGGATAGCGCGCCAGGATCGCGGCGCTGGGGCCCAGCGCCGCGATACGGTCGCCCTCGATCGCAATCGCCGCGTCGTAGTGGACGCTATCGTGATCGTCGACGGTGACGATCGCCGCATCGTGGATGACGGTGGTCAACGAGTCCCCCGTGGTGAGCCGTCCTCATGGTGCGATGTGGGCACGCCGCGCATTCCATTCCTCGCGTGTGATCTCCCAAATCTCGGTGGCGAAGCGGCCGCCGACATAGTCGCGCTCCGTCGTTGCCACCAGCCGCATGCCCTGCTTGTGCGTGATCCGGCTGGAGCCCCTGTTCGCCACCGCCTTCGAGGTGCGAAAACGGCTGAAGCCCAACTGGTTGAACCAGAAGTCGGTAACGGCATCGGCCGCCTCGGTCATCAGTCCCTTGCCTCGATGCGCCGGGTCGATCCAGAAGCCTCGGTTGTCCATCTCCGAATCTTTCGGTGCCAGCAAATGGACGATCCCGATCAGCGCGTCGGGTGCCGCCTTCAGCCGCAAGCTCCACAGCCATTCCTCGCCGCGCTCGACGGCTGGCAGCGCGATATCGCGCACGAAGGTTTCCGCGCCGTCCGGTGGATATGGCCAGGGCACGCGCGGATTGAGGTAACGCACGATCTCCCATCGCGGGAACACGCGTTGGATGACTGGCGCATCCTCCAGCGCGAGCGGCAGGAGCAGCAGTCGCTTCGTTTCGAGCCGCGGCGTCATGCCGGCCTACTTCAGCAGACCGCCCAGCACGCCGCGGAAGATCGAGCCGCCGATGCCGCCGCGGCCGAAGATCGCCTTGGCGGCCTCGCGTACCACGACGTTGGTGGCCGTACGTGCCGCCGTCTTGGTGATCGCGTCCATGACGCTATCGGTGCGTCGGCCGGCCGGTGCGCGCGGCGGCGGCGCCTCCTCCGGAGGCAGCGACCGGCGCAGCCGCGGCTGGGAACGCGGCTGCCCCGGCGGCTCTTCCTGGTATTCCTGGGGGCTCGGCGGTGGTTGCGGCCGTGGTGGCGGATCCCATTGCGGCTGCTGTGGCGGCGTCCCCCATGCGCCGCCCGGGGCGGTGTCGGGCGGTGGCGCGCCGTACTGGCCTCGCCGGCGGCTGGCGGGCGCGGCCGGCGGCGGGGTGCCGGCATCCTGGTGCTGTCCAGAGCCGGCGCGGCCCATCAGCACTTCGTAGGCGGAGTCGCGGTCGACGGTGCGGTCATACTTGCCGGCCAGCGGGTTGGCCTGGATCACCGCCTGCCGCTCGGTGTCGGTGGCGGGACCGATGCGCGACTGCGGCGGCGCGATGAAGCAGCGCTCGACCGGCGTCGGCGCCCCCTTGGCGTCGAGGAACGAGACCAGCGCCTCGCCGACGCCGAGCTCGACGATGGCTTCCGCGGCCACGAACTTCTTGTTGGGCCGGAAGGTCTGCGCCGCGGTCTTGACCGCCTTCATGTCCTTGGGCGTGAAGGCGCGCAGCGCGTGCTGCACCCGGTTGCTCAGCTGGCCCAGCACGCTCTCCGGGATGTCGAGCGGGTTCTGCGTGATGAAGTAGACGCCGACGCCCTTGGAGCGGATCAGGCGCACGACCTGCTCGATCTTGTCGACCAGTGCCTTGGGCGCATCGTCGAACAGCAGGTGCGCCTCGTCGAAGAAGAAGACGAACTTCGGCCGGTCGGTGTCGCCGACCTCGGGCATGGTCTCGAACAGCTCCGACAGCAGCCACAGCAGGAAGGTCGCGTAGAGCCGCGGGCTCTGCATCAGTTTGTCGGCGGCGAGGATGTTGAGGCAGCCGGTGCCGTTGGCGTCGCGCGTGATCATGTCCTTCAGGTCGAGCGCCGGCTCGCCGAAGAATCGCTCGCCGCCCTGCTGGTCCAGCACCAGCAGCGCGCGCTGGATGGCGCCGACCGTGGGCTTGGTCACGTTGCCGAACTCGGTGGTGAGCTGCGCCGCATTCTCGGCGCACCATTGCAGCATTGCCGTCAGGTCCTTGAAGTCGAGCAGCAGCAGGCCCTGCTGGTCGGCAACCTTGAAGACAATGTTCAGCACGCCTTCCTGGGTCGCATTGAGATCGAGCAGGCGGGCCAGCAGCAGGGGACCCATCTCCGACACGGTGGTGCGGATCGGCTGGCCCTTGTCGCCGAACAGGTCCCAGTACATCGTTGGGAAGGCGCGGCCGCCATAGCCCTCGATCTCCAGCTGCTCGGCACGTTCCACGGCGCGCGGGTTGTCGCCGCCCTTTTGCGACATGCCGGACAGGTCGCCTTTGACGTCGGCCATGAACACCGGCACGCCGAAGATCGCGAAGCCCTCGGCCAGGGTCTGCAAGGTGACGGTCTTGCCGGTGCCGGTGGCGCCGGCAATCAGGCCGTGGCGGTTGCCGTATTTCAGCAGCAGGTTCTGATCGGCCTCGCCCTCGCCGACGAAAATCGACAGATCCTCGCTCATGACGCCGTCCCGGGTGCTGGTGTTCGTTGAATCGGGTGCGGCGCTACTTAAGCACAGGAGGCCGGCCTCGTGCTATCGCGAGACATCGGGCTACTGGGAGCACCGGCATCCTGCCGGCTCATGATCCGGCGCTTCGCGCCGATGCCGGCGGGATGCCGGCGCTCCCACAACATCACTTCGTCGGATGGAACGTGCCCTACCGTTCGAAGATCAGGCAGGTCGTCGTGCCATGGGCCAGGAGGCGGCCCTGCGCATCCGTCACGCGGCCCTGGGCGGTGCCGGCGCGCCGGCCCTGGCTCAGGACATTGCCCTCCGCGGTGATCAGCCCGGTCTCGGCGGTGATGGGCCGGGTGAACGAGATCTTGAACTCGAGCGTCGTCTGGCCCCAGCCCTTCGGCAGCGTCGAGTGGACGGCCAGGCCCATGCAGGAGTCGAGCAGCGTGGCCGAGTAGCCACCGTGCACCGTGCCCGCCGGGTTGAAGTGCGCGCGGCCGGGTTGGGCGGCGATCACGACACGGCCGTGCGATACCGACGTGATCCAGTAGCCGAGCGTCTCGGCCATGGCATTGTGCGGAAACCGGCCGTCGATGATGGCCTGCACGAACTCCAGGCCGCTCACTGATTGCTGCTCCTCTGGACTCACCACGCCGTACTGAATGCCATCGAGACGAGTTGACATGGGCCTCTCCGCTGCACCGGGCTTGCCAGGACTTTAGTGCCGGGGCGCTATCCCAGGTGCTTGTCAGGCTACGGCACCCTGGCGCTCCAGTGTCTGTTTCATCACCTTCGCGCCCTGCGCCTGCATCGCGCCTATGGGTGCGGCCAGCTCGTTGGGAAGCAGGTCAATGATCCAGACAACGCGGCAGTGTTCCTGGCCGTCGGCGAAGACCTGGGCCGATGCGCTGTAGTGGGTCGCCCGGCCATCGACGATGGCGTAGACCAGCCTCTGGGCCGCATCGTCGATGTCGACCAGCAATTCACGCGCTACCATGCCGTTGAAGAACGTCACGACCCGGGCGTCGCCGTCGAGGCGCGAATCTGTCACGAAGCCGGGCGCGAGCCGCTGGTGGACCGCGCCGAAATCGCGAAGCGCCGACCACACGTCCGCCGCGGACGCATGCACAGGGATGTCCTGGCGAAGGGAAGCCATGTCCAAGTTTCCTTCAAGATAGGATCAGGTCCGCGGCGTGACATTGGCAGGCATGAACCCGCGATGCTCGCGGGATTCGGACACCGTCATTCGCCGGCCGCGCAGGCCGACGTCGCCGAGAGATCATGCATGGACGCCACATGACGGCTCACGGAGACCACGTTGACGGACCGTCACCGTGGCCGGGACACGACAACCGATCTTGGAGCCTGACTGAAAACGCCTGCTCTTGTTGCCTTCATGGTGAGCTTGTCGAACCATGAAGGCCTCGCGCGGGCGTTCAACCCTGCATGTAGCCGTTCAGCTCCGGCGTCGTCATTGTCGCGTCGATGTACCCGAAGGTGCCGCTGTCCCTTGCTTCCCTGGCGGCATTGACAAGTCCGCTCATCGCCGCGCGGTAGAGCGAGGTGGCGAGGCTGATGCGCCGCACGCCGGCGGCGGCAAGCTCCGCCCGGGTGAACGACTTGCCCTTGATGCCGACCATGAAGTTGTACGGCTTCGACAGTGCCGCGCACACCGTCTTGACCGCGGCGAGGTCGGGCAGGCCGGGCGCCATCAGCACGTCGGCGCCGGCCTTCTCGTAGGCCTGCAGGCGCTTGATCGTGTCGTCCAGATCGGGGTTGCCGCGCAGGAAATTCTCCGAGCGCGCGGTCAGCGTGAAGGCAAACCCAAGTGACCGCGCGGCCTCGGCTGACGCGGTTACGCGCTCCACCGCCTGGCCGAAATCGTACAGCGGCCGGTCCTTCTCGCCGGTCGCATCCTCGATCGAGCAGCCGACCAGCCCGGTCTCGGCCGCCAGCTTCACGGTCTCCGCGGCAAACGACGGCGCGTGGCCAAAGCCGTTCTCCAGGTCCGCCGAGACCGGGATGTCGACGGCGGTGGCGACGTCGCGGGCATGCGCCAGCGCTTCCTCGCGCCGCACCTTGCCGTCGCGTCTGCCCAGCGTGCCCGCGAAGGCACCGCTCGACGTGGCCAGGGCCTCGAACCCGAGCCCGGCCAGGATGCGCGCCGAGCCGGCATCCCACGGATTCGGCATCATGAAGGCGCCCGGCCCCTGGTGCAGGGTACGGAAACGGTTGGCCTTGTCGCTCTGGCTGACGGTCATGGATCCCTCCGAGATTGACGTTCGCGACACCGTAGCCTGAAGCGGTGGCTGCTGCCGATGGCCAATCCATCACGCCGAATGGAGCCATTGGGCCGGCTGCCGTCGTCTTGAGCGGTCGTTCGACCACCCGTCATCGCGAGCGCAGCGAGGGGATCTTCCGGGGATGGAGTCCCCGTTCGCAGAAGATCCCTCGCTTCGCACGGGATGACGGCTGATCGACGACTGCAGAAGCCTTCGCCGCGCTCAGGGCGCCCCGAGGCTCACTTGTTGAACACCTCGCGCAGGATGCGGGCCAGCTCCTGCTTCCGGTACGGCTTGCTCAGCAGGTGTACCGACGAGGCCAGCGATCCGAAGCTGCCGTTCACCTTGGCCTCGGGGAATCCGGAGGTCAGCACCACCTTGATGGCTGGCCAACGCCCGATGGTCCGGCGGGCGAGTTCGAGGCCGTCCATGTCGCCGGGCATGACGATATCGGTGAACAGGAGGTCGACTGCCTCACGGTCGAGGATCGTCAGCCCGGTGGTCGCGTCATCGGCCTCGAGCACGCGATAGCCCAGCTCCTGCAGCTGGCGGACGACGACGCGCCGCAGCGCGGCATTGTCCTCGACCACAAGGACCATCTCGCCGGCGCCGGGCGCGTGCAGGTGCGGCGCGGCGCGCGGCGTTTCGCGGGCGGCATCCGCCGCCCGCGGCAGATACAGGCGGAAGGTCGAGCCCTTGCCGGGTTCGCTGTAGACGTTGATATGCCCGCCCGACTGCTTCAGGAAGCCGAACACCATGCTGAGACCCAACCCCGTGCCCTGGCCGCGTTCCTTGGTCGTGAAGAACGGGTCGAAGATCCGGGCCAGCACCTGGGGCGGCATGCCCGTCCCGCTGTCGCTGACCTCGATCATGACGTAGTCGCCGGCGATCACCTCGGCATGGGACGCCGCGTAGTCGGCGTCGAGGTGGCGGTTCCCGGCGCTGATCATCAGCCGCCCGCCCTTCGGCATGGCGTCGCGGGCGTTGGTCGCGAGGTTCGTGAGGCTGGCTTCGAGCTGCGCCGGGTCGACGACGGTCGGCCAGATGTCGGGTGCGAGCTCAAGCGAAATCCGGATGTTCTCGCCCAGGGTCCGGCTCAGCAGCTTGACGATTCCCGATACCACGTCGTTGAGCTGCACGCGTTGCGGCTGCAGCGGCTGCTGCCGGGCGAACGCCAGCAGCCGCCGCGTCAGGTCGGCGCCGCGCAGGGCGGCATCGAGGGACTCGCCCACCAGCGTGTCGGCTTCGCGGTTGTGCTCGATCATCGGGCGCGCGAGGTCGAGGTTCCCGATCATGACCGCCAGCAGGTTGTTGAAGTCATGGGCCATGCCGCCCGTCAGGTTGCCGATGGCTTCCATCTTCTGCGACTGGTGCAGCTTTTCCTCGCTGGTGCGCAGCGCCGCCTGGGCACGTCTCTCTTCCTCTTCGCTGCGCCGGCGACTCTCTTCGGCGACCCGCAACGCACTCAGCACCTCGTCGGCCTCCGGCAGGCCGGTCGGCGGCGCCTTGAGCAGCTCATCGCGGTTCGCCGCGTTCGCGAGGCGGCGCAGCGAGGTGATAGGCGCCGCGATCCGCCGCGACATGACCAGCGCCAGTGCCAGGCTGACCGCCAGCAGGGAGCCGCCCATCGCAAGCGTGCCCAGGGCGGATTGCAGGGCCGGTGTCCTCAGCTCGGCGAGCGGCACGCCGATTGACACCGACCAGCCGAACTTTTCGGTGCGGCAGAACGCCGACAGCAGCTCGATACCCTCGCGCGAGACGTTCACGCTGATACCCTCGCGCTGGGCCTGCAATCGGCCGAGCAGCACGGCGCCGGCCTTCTGGCCGACATATCGCTCCGGGCTGAGCGTGCGCGCGATGTTCACGCCCTGCCGGTCGAATACCGAAGCGATCCAGCTATCGGCCGGCCGCGCACGGCGGATGACCTCGGCGAACGCCTCGAGATGGGGGTTGATCGAAAGCACGTAGGCGACACTGCCATCGCCGCGCTTCACCGGCACGTCGATCGCGACCACGGGGCGGGGACCGACGGCGCCCTGGTAAAGGTCGGAGACGGCGGGCTCCCCGGTCGCAAACACCTGGCGCACCGTCGTGAGGTCGGCGCGGACCGGCAACGGCGCGCCACGCGGCAAGAGCGTGTTCATCAGCTGCTGGCCGTCCTCGCGCAGCACGATGATGCTCGATCCGGGAAACTGCTGGGCCACGACCGCTTCGGCGCGGGTGCGGAACCAGTCGAAATCACCGCTTCGCAGCGAGGTCGACTGTGCCAGCGCCTCCAGCACCACGATATGCGCGTGGATCTCCTGCTCGATCGTGCGCGCCATGCCGCGCGCCAGCACCAGGGTCCGCTGGCGCGTGTCCGTGAACGCCGCCTCGTACTCCACGTATTCGCGGCCGAGACTGAACCCGAGCAATGGCACGAGGCTCGCGATCACGAGCAGTATGAGGCGCGCGCGCAGCGACAGGCCACGAGCCATCCTCACCAGCACCACGCCCGTGCCTCCCTGTCTCGACCCGGCGCCAGTTTCCGCAAGGCTTCCGCCGATCTGTCGCATTTCCCGCGACTATAGCAGAGAGCGGGCCGCCGTGATCGCAATCGTGGAGATGTCTCGTCCGTTGCCGACCATATAACTGGCGCGCAGCACCCGGAGCGCGAGGCCGCCAGCCCCGCTCATGACCGGGATGGCGAGCTGGCGGTCGGCAAGATCTGTGAAGGCCGTAAGCCGGCAGCATTGCCCATGAGAATTTGCATCAGCATGTCAGATATCGACGTTCCATTCAGGCACCGCCCGATTCAATCGAGCGCGATGTTGCTGGACCTGCCCAGCTCCCGCCATTGGACGGTTTCATTGGCGATCAGTGCACCGAACGCCGCCGGTGTCCCACCGACGGGAACGATGTCATCGCGCCGCAGGCGGTCCGACAGCTCCTGCCCGCGAACCGCCCGGGCACACGCGGCGGCAAGCTTATCGACGATCTCCTTCGGCGTGCCCGCCGGCACCATCATGCCGATCCAGAGGATGCCCTCGTATCCGGGCAGGCCCAACTCGGCGATGGTCGGCAGGGTGGGCATGAGCGCGGATCGCGCGCGGCTGGCGTAGGCCAGCGCCCGCAGCTTGCCGGCGCTGACCGACGCATTGGCCGTGGCATAGGTATCGAGCTTGAGCTGCACCTGGCCGGACAGCAGGTCGGCCATCGCCGGCGCGGCGCCACGATAGGGAACGTGGGTCACCTGGATGCCGGTGCGCCTCAGCAGCAGTTCCATGGTCACGTGCGGCAGGGTGCCGTTGCCGGCCGAGGAGTAGTTCAGCTTGCCCGGATTCGCCTTCGCGTACGCGACAAAGCCGGCGAAACTGTCGAACGGTGCCGAGGGATGGCTCACGAGCAGTTCCGGCACCTCGGCGACAACCGAGACCGGAAGCAGATCCTTTTCGGGATCGTAGGGCAGCTGCGCCTTCAGGGCGGCATTGATGGTGTGGCTCGGGGTGGTCAGCAGCACCGTGTAGCCGTCGGCGGGCGCCTTGGCCGTCGCTTCGGTCGCGGGGATGCCGGCCGCACCGGACTTGTTCTCGACCACGAAGGTCCATCCGAGATCCTGCGCCATGCGCGCGGTCAACAGGCGCGCCACGACGTCCACCGCGCCGCCCGGCGGGAACGGGACGATGACCCGGATGGGCTTGTCCGGATACTCGGCGCAGGCGTTGCCGGAAAGCGCCGTCGTGAGGCAGCAGCCTGCCAGCAGCAGCGCCAGGGCGCGGCCGCAGATTCGCAGCGCGAATGTCATTGCCTTGTCCTCCCTCCTCCGCTCACGCTGTCATCCCGAGCGCAGCGAGGATCCCCTGGAATGGCGACGGTGCGCCATCCGCAGGAGAACCCTCGCTGCGCTCGGGATGACGAACTGTTCTCATCAGAGCAAAACCTCCTCTATCCCGCCGGCGCGAGGATGAAGCCGGCCCGCGGGAAGTGCACGACGACGTTGCCGACGCGCTCGTTCGTGCGCCGCACCGCGATTTCGCGCGGGGTCAGAGTCACCAGCTCGCCGGTCACCGGCACCTTGCCGGTATCGTCAGGCGTCACCGACACGGGCGCGCCTGCCTTGAGCCCGCTGGGGTCGCCGGCGTCGACACCGGCCGGCGGGTCGGGTTCGGCCCGCTCGGCGATGTCCAGTGCCTCTGCCGGTGTCATGTCGGTTGGCCGGCCGTTGCCGAAGCGGCCCAGGCGCTCGGCCCAGGCGACGATCCGGGGCAATCGGTCGAATGGCGGTACCGGCGCGCCCAGGCGCTTCAGCACGAACCACACCGGGTTGTAGACCGCGACGTCGGCCAGCGAGGGCTGGCCGCCTAGCAGGAAGGCGCGGCCGTCCTCCAGCATGCGCTCGACATGGATCAGTCCGGCATAGACCTGGTCGCGCGCCACTGGCGCGAACGCCTTGAGCCGGGCCGGGTCGACCGGCCGGCCGGAGAATTCGCTGCGGTCCTTGTGGAAGGCCTCGGGCAGCTTGTCGCCGATCTCGCCCATGACGATGCCCACGGCCGGCCAGAAGACGTTGCGGTCGGCCCAGTTGGCCAGCGCCTCGGCGATACCCTCGTGGCCGGCCGGCGTCAGCGGCAGCTCGGGGAAGCGCTTCTGCAGCTCGCGCAGGATGATCTGCGTGTCGCAGTAGATGTCGGCGCCGATCTGCATGACCGGCGTCTTGCGATACCCGCCGGTCATCGGCATCAGGTCGGGCTTGGGCATGATCACGGGGATCTCGACCGACCGCCACGCGAGGTTCTTCAACCCCAGCGCCACCCGCACCTTCTCGGAAAAGGGCGAGGTCGGATAGTGGTGCAGAATGATGTCGGCCATTGGTTCTCCCGTCATGCGATGCATGCACGCTAGAGCGGATTGCGTTCGATTGAAACCTGGCTGGGGGCGCGTCACTCCAGTGACGCGTCATGTGCAGGGACGGCGAAGACGCGCGACTGGAGTCGTGCGCCCCCAGCCATGAGCCGGCTGGAGGGCGGCGCTCCCAGTGCGCAGGACGATTGACCGCGTTGCGGCAAGGGCGTTGTATGCCCCCATCGCTATTTCGGAGAATGACATGGCCACCGCCGCTCCGCCGGACCCGGCCGGCGCCAATGCCCGGACGCTCGTGCTGACCGGTGCCAGCCGCGGCATCGGCCATGCCACGGTGAAGCGCTTCGGCATGGCCGGTTGGCGTGTCGTCACGATCTCGCGACAGCCGTTCAGCGCGCTCTGCCCCTGGCCGGGCGGCGGCGAGAACCATGTCCAGCTCGACCTTGCCGACCCGGTCGATGTCGGCCGCGGCATCGAGCAGATCAAGGCGCGGCTGAAGGGCGGCCGGCTCGACGCGCTGGTCAACAACGCCGCGATCTCGCCGAAGGGGGCCAACGGCGCGCGGCTGGGCGCCGTCGACACCCCATTCGACCTCTGGCACCAGGTGTTCAACGTCAACTTCTTTGCGCCCGTCATGCTGGCGCGCGGCCTGATCAACGAGCTCGCCGCCGCCAAGGGTTGCGTCGTCAACGTCACGTCGATCGCCGGCTCGCGCGTGCATCCGTTCGCCGGCTCGGCCTACGCCACGTCGAAGGCGGCGCTGGCGTCGCTGATGCGCGAAATGGCGCACGATTTCGGTCCGCGCGGCATTCGCGTCAACGCCATCGCGCCGGGCGAGATCGACACCGCCATCCTGTCACCGGGCACCGAGAAGATCGTCGCCGAGCAGATCCCGATGCGGCGCCTGGGCACGCCCGACGAAGTCGCCGACGTCATTCACTTCCTGTGCGACGGGCATTCCTCTTACGTCACCGGCGCGGAGATCCAGATCAACGGCGGCCAGCACGTCTGAACCTCTCCCGCTGCGCGGGAGAGGTCGGCGCGTCTTCGCGCCGGGTGAGGGCTTCAACCAAGCCGTTGTGCGTGAAACCCTCACCCTCCCATTGCGCTGGCGCGCAATGGGCCCCTCCCTCTCCCGCATGCGGGAGAGGGATCATTACCGATCCTCGACCTTGCGGACGATGCCGGCCACCTCGTCGGGCGTGAAGACGGGCAGGGAGCAGACGCCGTTGGCGCAGGCGAAGGCGGCGGCTTGCGGCAGCTCTGGGTAGTCGACGTCGGGATTCGGCAGCGGCCCCTCGCTGCGGTCCCACCACTCGATGCGCAGGTAGCGCGTCGGGTAGCGCCGCGCCGCCGCGTAAAGCGCCTGCGCCGTCGGGTCGTCTCTGGCACCGACGATGGTGACGTGCGCCGGCTCGCGCGACAGCTCGTCATCGGCCAGCAGTGCGCCGGGCACCACCATGTCGCTCCTGGCCAGCGCCACCAGCCAGGCCATGCCGTGCTCGGCGGCCGCGCGGAACGTGGCGTCGGCGCTGTAGCGATGCAGCAGGTTGAGGAAGCGCACGGCGGCCACGTTCTCGTCGATCTGCTTCACCGGCTTGCGCAGTGCGCCGATGGCGTCCGGATCGGGTTGCCGCACGACGAAGCCGCCCTCCCGGTCGCGGAATTGTGCCGCGATGGCCCGTCCCGTTTCGATCGCCAGCAGCAGCCAGCGCCGCTCGCCGGTCGCGCGGTAGAGTGCCAGCGCCGCTTCGCCGATGGCGAGCGTATCGCCGAGATGCACGTCGTCGCTGGTGGCGCGCGCATGGCCGAACCCGCCGCCGGGTGCGCGGCGATGGGCGATTGCCCAGTCGATGGCACGGGTCGCTGCGTCCAGGTAGGCGCGTTCGCCGGTGACATCGTGAAGCGCCGCCAGCCCGGCCGCCGCCCAGCCGGTCTCGCGGGCGTAGAGGTTGCGGTCGATGGGCGGTTCGCGGAACCGGCGGCGGCCGGCCGCATCGAGGGCGTAGAAGATCTTGCCCGTGGTCTCGCGATCGACATCGGCGTCCTGGCTGGCATGGAAGCCACCCTCGGGTGCGCGCATGCGCTCCATCAGCCAACGCGCCACGTCGCGCGCCGCGGCGAGGTGGGTGGCATCGCCGCCGGCCTGGTACGCCAGCACGTACATGCGCAGTGCGTCGCGCTGGATGTTGATCAGTTTTTCGAAGTGCGGCGACGACCAGTCGAGTGCATCCGAATACTGGTACATGCCGCCCCACACCGGGTCGATCAGGCGCCGTGCGCCGGCGAGCGTCGTCACGGCCATCCCGGCATAGGTCGCCGGATTCGCATGGCGCTTCAACGGCCGGCCTCGCACCAGCGCAAGCTCGACCGTGTCGCCATGGATGAACCGATGCACCGAGCCGAAGCCGCCATGGGTGCCGTCATAGGCCTCGCGATAGAGGGTCTCGATCCTGGCGCGCGTGGCGGCGTCCAGCGCGTGCACGCCGGTTTCCGCCCTGGCATCAAGGCCGGCGGCCGGCAGCGCCGACGGATCCTCGATCACCGCCAGCAGCAGCCTCGCGAACAGCGCCGGCGGCAGATAGCCCTGGCGCCGGAAGATCTCGTTGCCGTCCTTGTCGAACATGATGGTGGCCGGCCAACCCCAGTTCTCGTAGCGGTAGGACAGCTCGGGATGCGAATCCTGGTCGACCCGCACGGGGATGAACTTCTCGCCGATCAGCTTCAGCACCTCGGCGTCGCGGTAGGTCGTGCCCTCCATGACGTGGCACCAGTGGCACCAGACCGCGGCCATGTGCAGGATGATGTAGCGGCCTTCGCGCCCGGCGCGGTCGAAGACGGACCGGTTCCATTCCTGCCATCCTACCGGATGCGTCCCGGGGTCGTCGGCAGCCTGCGCCGGCGGGGCGGCGAGGCACGCCGCCAGCAGCAGGGCGGCGCGGATGGAACGCAACAGGCGCATGGACTTCCCCGCAGGACGTGTCGCGGAGGATACGCGCGGCGGCCGGCACGCGGAGGCGGTGTCACGCACAGTTGAAGACCCGTGACGTCACGCCGGCGTGTGCATTGCGTTCAAGTGGGAGCGCCGGCTTCCAGCCGGCCCATGGCCCGACGCTTCGCGCCGGTGCCGGCTGGAAGCCGGCGCTCGCAAAGGAAGAGCCCGGTTGCCGCAGAGTGCGCGTGCGGTTCCGTGTGACGGCCTGCCGGGGTTCAAGCGATACCGTCGTCAGGTGCGGACCTGATGCTTCATCAGCTCGCTGCCAAGGCGTCCCGTCAGGAAAAGGAAGCACATCTTGTAGTCGCTGATCAGCGACCAGAAGGGATACGTGAAGGTCGCTGGCCGGTTCCTCTCGACGAAAAAATGCGCGATCCATGCCGGCCCGTATCCCAGGAACGGCACGACGATCAGCCACCACCAGTTCTGGGTGACGACAGCCCACACCAGCACCGCCGCTGACAGGATGGTGCCGAAGTAGTGGATGCCGCGCGTCGCCGGACGGGCGTGTTCGCGCAGATAGTAGGGCCAGAACTCGGCGTAGGTGCGGCAGGTTCGTGCCATGGTCGCCTCCTTGGGCGGTCCCTCTGAATGTACTGTCGCGGGGGAACGGATTGAAGGGGGGCGGCGTGCCCGGGGCGACACGGATGACCCGTCGCTGACGCCGCTCGCTACGACGGCGGAATCCTGGTCGGCCGGCGCCTTGCCGGCCGCCCTGCAACACGACACGTGGCTTGCCTGCCCGCACTGCCGCTCGCCGTCCCCTGCATCGTCAGAGTCCGCGGACGGCCGATGTGTTGCGCGCGTTTCGCGTCGGCGGTTGGCGAAACAGCCGTAACAAAACGTCCGGCCGAACGGTGTCGTGCTGAAACACGGCGGGCGCAGGTTGTGGCCAGCGATGGATGGCATTCCGCCACCGTCAGTCTGTCCTCCGACGAAACGACAACGCCACCCTGCCCGGGGGCTGGCTGGTTCGGGAGGGCCAACCCGGGCGGCTCGTAATGCGGCCGAGAGGCCCTCAAGGAGGATCTGGAAATGTCGGATATCTATCTGAAGATCGCGGAGGTGGACGGTGACGTCACCGACGCCAAGTTCGTCAAGCACATCCAGGTGGACTCGCTGCAGACTGCCATGAGAAACCCAAGCTCCGTCAGCGTCGGCACCCAGGCGGGTTCGGCGGGCGGTGGCGGCAAGGTGATCATGTCGGACATCATCTTCACCAAGTACTGTGACAAGGCCAGCCCGAAGCTGTGGTTGAAGTGCGCCAAGGGCGAGCACTTCAAGGAGTTCGAGTTCAAGTACGTCATCAGCCGCGGTGAATCGAGCGACGTGTTCAAGACCGTCAAGCTCACCGACGTGCTCGTGACCGGCTTCAATCACGCCGGCAACGCGGGTCCCAGCCTGCCGATGGAGAGCGTCGTGCTCAACTTCGCCAAGATCGAGATCTCCTATCGGCCGCGCAAGGCCGAGGGCGGCTGGGAGGATGCGATGAAGGCCGGCTACTGCCTGAAGACGGCCAAGTCGATCTGACCGGCGGCAACCCTGCCGAG
>Ga0187894_10001600_pt1 | contig 28714 bp, 28 predicted proteins | sample GBC1701081metaG_FD_136650 | JGI IMG/M metagenome (GOLD analysis project Ga0187894, IMG submission 136650) | White microbial mat communities from a lava cave in the Kipuka Kanohina Cave System on the Island of Hawaii, USA - GBC170108-1 metaG ...
GCTTACCTGTCGCAGCGCCTCGACGCGCACGGCTTTGTGGCGGACGAGCGGCGGCGCCGCGAGATCGTCGGCATGGACGTCGAGCTCAACGCGCAGGGCCTCGAGGTCTGGCTCGAGCGCGCGGCGTCGGGACAATGAGCTGCAGGTTCGCGTGCCGGCCACCGGCCGGGGAGTCGGGATGAACGTGCCGAAGACGTTTCGTGCGTACCGCATTCACGAGCAGGGCGGCAAGGTCGTCGCGCGTTTCGAGGACCTGGGTCTCGACGACCTGACCGCGGGCGACGTCGTGGTGCGCGTGCGCTGGTCGAGCATCAACTACAAGGACGCGCTGGCCGCGACGGGCGCCGGCCGCATCCTGCGACGCTTCCCGCTGGTGGGCGGGATCGACCTCGCCGGCGAAGTCGTCGCAAGCGCGAACGATCGCCTGCGGCCGGGCGACGAGGTCCTGGTCACGGGCAGCGGCCTAAGCGAGACGCGCGACGGGGGCTATGCCCAGTACGCGCGCGTCGATTCCGACACCGTCATCCCGCTGCCCGCCGGCCTCGACGAGTTTCACGCCATGGCACTCGGCACCGCGGGGTTCACAGCGGCTCTCGCGATCCACCGCATGGAGCACAACGGGCAGTCGCCGGCGAAAGGACCCGTGGTGGTCACGGGCGCTACCGGCGGCGTCGGCAGCGTCGCCGTCGACATCCTCGCGGCACGCGGCTACGAGGTCGTCGCCGTCAGCGGCAAAGCCGAAGCCGACGAATATCTGCGCACTCTCGGCGCGACGCAGATTCTGCGCCGCCAGGACATCGATCTCGGGACGCGGCCGCTCGAAGCGGTTCGCTGGGCGGGCGCCATCGACAATGTCGGCGGCGCGCTTCTCACCTGGCTCACCCGCACCGTCGACTTCTGGGGCAACATCGCCAGCATCGGTCTCGCCGGCAGCGCCGAGCTCGACACCACCGTCATGCCTTTCATCCTGCGCGGCGTGAACCTGCTCGGGATCAACTCGGCGGCGACGCCGCGCGAGGTGCGCCTCGCGGTCTGGCGCCGCGTCGCCACCGACCTCAAGCCGCGTCATCTCGACCGCATTGCCGCGCGCACCATCGCGCTCGACGAGCTGCCGGCGGCGTTCGCGGACTACCTGCGCGGCGGTGTGGTGGGCAGGACCGTGGTGAAGATCGACTGATCCGCCCGGCAATCGGTCCCGGCGATCCCGTAGGGCAGGTTGCAGGGGCTTGAATCGGCTAGAATGTCGCCCCCGCTTTTCGCTCATTTTTCAGGCCGAATGTCCACTGCACCAGCATCCGCGGGCGCACGCCTCTGGGCCGCGCTCGATGCCGAACGGCCCCTGCAGGTCGTCGGCACCATCAACGCGTACAGCGCCCTGCTGGCCGAGCGCAGCGGCTTCACGGCGATCTATCTCTCGGGCGCGGGTGTCGCCAACGCGTCGTTCGGTCTGCCCGACCTGGGGATCACCAGCCTCAACGACGTCTGCGAGGACGTGCGTCGCATCGCATCCGCCACGGAGCTGCCGCTGCTCGTCGATGCCGATACCGGCTGGGGCGCGGCGTTCAACATCGCGCGCACCACGCGCGACCTGATCCGCTCGGGCGCGGCCGGCATGCACCTCGAGGATCAGGTGCAGGCGAAACGCTGCGGCCATCGGCCCGGCAAGGCGCTCGTGCCCGCTGCGGAGATGATCGATCGCATCAAGGCGGCGGTGGACGTTCGCACCGATCCGCGCTTCGTCGTGATGGCGCGCACCGATGCGCATGCAGTGGAAGGGCAGCAGGCGGCGGTCGAGCGGGCGTTGCGCTACGTCGAAGCCGGCGCCGACATGATCTTCCCCGAGGCAATGACCCGTCTCGACATGTACAAGAAGTTTGCCGCCGCGGTGAAAGTGCCGGTGCTGGCCAACATCACCGAGTTCGGCAAGACACCGCTGTTCACCACGCAGGAGCTGGGCGAGGCGGGCGTGCGGCTCGCGCTCTACCCGCTGTCCGCTTTCCGCGCCATGAGCAGGGCGGCGCTCGAGGTCTACGGCGCGCTGCGCGCGCAGGGCACGCAGCAAGCGCTGCTGGACAGGATGCAGACACGCGCCGAGCTCTACGACGTGCTCGGCTATCACGAATACGAGAAGAAGCTGGACGATCTGTTCAAGAGCACGGAGTGAGAGCAAGGTCATGAACGAAGCTGCGGCCCAGGCACCGAAGCCGAAGAAATCCGTCGCCCTGTCGGGTGTGATGGCGGGCAACACCGCGCTGTGCACGGTCGGCCGCACGGGCAACGACCTGCACTATCGCGGCTACGACATCCTCGAGATCGCCGAAGCGGCGGAGTTCGAGGAGATCGCCCACCTCCTCATCCACGAGAAACTGCCGACGCGTGCCGAGCTCGACGCCTACAAGGCCAAGCTCAAGGCGCTGCGCTCGATCCCGCAGAGCGTGCGCGCGGTTCTCGAGCAACTGCCGGCGGCGAGCCACCCGATGGACGTGATGCGCACGGCAGTGTCGGCGCTCGGCTGCGCGCTCCCGGAGAAAGACGACCACAACGTGCAGGGCGCGCGCGACATCTCCGATCGGCTGATCGCCTCGCTGGGCTCGATGCTCTGCTACTGGTACCACTACAGCCATTCCGGCCAGCGCATTCACGTCGAGACCGAGGACGATTCGATCGGCGGGCATTTCCTGCACCTGTTGCACCGCCGGCCGGCAGGCGAATCCTGGGTGCGCGCGATGCACACCTCGCTCAATCTCTATGCCGAGCACGAGTTCAACGCTTCCACGTTCGCCGCGCGCGTCATCGCCGGTACCGGCGCCGACATCTACTCGTGCATCACCGGCGCCATCGGCGCGCTGCGCGGCCCCAAGCACGGCGGTGCCAACGAGGTCGCGCTCGAGATCCAGCAGCGCTACGACAGCCCGGATGCCGCCGAAGCCGACGTGCGCCGGCGCGTTGCCGACAAGGAAGTCATCATCGGGTTCGGCCACCCGGTCTACACCATTTCCGATCCGCGCAACCACGTGATCAAGGGCGTGGCGCAGCGGCTGGCGCGCGAAGCGCGCAACACCAGGCTGTTCGACATCGCGGCGCGCCTCGAGAAAGTGATGGCCGAGCTCAAGAAGATGTTCCCGAACCTCGACTGGTTCTCGGCCGTGTCGTATCACCTGATGGGCGTGCCGACCGCGATGTTCACGCCGCTGTTCGTCGTCGCACGTACCACGGGCTGGGGCGCGCACGTGATCGAGCAGCGCATCGACGGCAAGATCATCCGCCCGGGCGCGAACTACACGGGCCCCGAGAACCTCAAATTCGTTCCCATCGACAAGCGCCAGTAATCCGGCGCCCGACAGGTCCCCAATGTCCGCACACGACTACAAGTCGGCTCAGCGACCCGAGCCCGACAGGCTCCTGACCGACATCGCCGACTACGTCACCGGCTTCGACGTCCGCAGCGAGACGGCCTACGAGACTGCTCGCTACTGTCTGATGGATACGCTCGCCTGCGGTTTCCAGGCGCTGCAGTATCCGGCCTGCACCAGGCTGATGGGCCCGATCGTGCCCGGCGCGACCATGCCGGGCGGCGCGCGCGTGCCTGGCACTTCCTACGAGCTCGATCCCGTAGCCGGCGCTTTCAACATCGGCGCCATGATCCGCTGGCTCGACTTCAACGACACCTGGCTCGCGGCCGAGTGGGGCCACCCGTCCGACAATCTCGGCGGCATTCTCGCGGTCGCCGACTATCTCAGCCGCCGCAGCGTCGGCGAAGGCCGCAAGCCGCTGACGGTGCGCGACGTGCTGACCGCGATGATCAAGGCGCACGAGATCCAGGGCGTGCTGGCGCTCGACAACAGTTTCAACCGCGTCGGGCTCGACCACGTCCTGCTGGTGCGCGTCGCTTCGACCGCAGTCGTCACGCGCATGCTCGGCGGTACGCGCGAACAGGTCGTGAACGCACTCGCCAACGCCTGGATCGACGGCGGCGCGCTACGTACCTACCGGCACGCGCCCAACACCGGTTCGCGCAAGAGCTGGGCGGCGGGCGACGCGACCAGCCGCGCCGTGCGTCACGCGCTCATCTCTCTCACCGGCGAGATGGGCTATCCCTCCGCGCTGTCCGCGAAAACCTGGGGATTCCAGGACGTGCTGTTCAAGGGCAAGCCGGTGACGCTGGCGCAACCGCTCGGCAGCTACGTGATGGAGAACGTGCTGTTCAAGATTTCCTTCCCCGCGGAGTTTCACGCCCAGACGGCGGTCGAGTGCGCGATGCAGCTGCACCCGGCGGTGCGCGAGCGGCTGGACGCGATCGAGAAGGTCGCGATCGAAACGCAGGAACCCGGCGTGCGCATCATCGACAAGACCGGGCCGCTGGCGAATCCCGCCGACCGCGACCACTGCATCCAGTACATGGTCGCGATCCCGCTGATCTTCGGCCGCCTCACCGCCGCCGATTACGAAGATGCCGTCGCAGCCGATCCGCGCGTGGACGCCCTGCGCAACCGCATGGCGGTGCAGGAGAACCCGACGTTCACGCAGGAGTACTACGCCGCGGACAAGCGCTACATCGGCAACGCGGTGCAGGTCTTCTTCCGCGACGGCACGCGCAGCGAGCGCGTGCACGTCGACTACCCGATCGGCCATCGCAAGCGTCGCGCCGAGGGCATGCCGGTGCTGGTCAGGAAGTTCGAGACCAGCGTCGCCGCGCATTTCGGACCGAAACAGAGCGAGCTCATCCGCGCGACCTTTGCCGACGCACGCAAGCTCGACGCCATGCCGGTGAACGAGCTGATGGCGATCCTGGTGAAGAACTGACGGCGCGGCGGCGATCGTGGGCGAATCCGAACGCGATGCGCCCGCCGAACGCAGCGCTGCGTCCCTGAGATCAGTCCTCGAGGACGGCGCGGCACGCCTCGGCATCGAGCTCAACGCACACCAGCGTGCGCAACTCCTGACGCTCGTGCACGAGCTGGCGGACTGGAGCATGCGCTTCAATCTCACGGCCATCCGCGAGCCCGCGGACATCGTGACCAGGCACCTGCTCGACTCGCTGACCGTGCTCCCGCACCTGGCGGGGCGAACGGTCGCCGACGTCGGTTCCGGCGCGGGCTTTCCCGGCCTGCCGCTGGCCATCGCCGGCCCGGAGCGCGCGTTCACGCTGATCGAAGCAACCGGCAAGAAGGTCCGGTTCATCGAGCACGCCATCGGCCACCTCGGCCTCGCCAACGCGGTTGCCGTGCATTCCCGGGCTGAAAGCTGGCAACCTCCAGCGCCTTTCGACTGCGTCGTCGCGCGCGCTCTCGCGAGTCTCGCGGACTTCGTGCGCTTTTCAGGCCACCTCGTGGCCCCGTCCGGCCGGCTCCTGGCGATGAAGGGTCAGCTGCCCGAGGAAGAGCTGCGCACGTTGCCGAGCGGCTGGCGGGTCGCTGCGGCGCTGCCGCTGCGTGTTCCGGGCCTGGACGCAGCCCGCCACCTGGTGGTCCTGCAGCGCGCGGCTGACGCGGCGTCGCGAAGCCGGTAGGCTGGCCGCGCCATGAAGCGGGTTATCGCGGTCGCGAACCAGAAAGGCGGTGTCGGCAAGACGACGACGGCCGTAAACCTGGCGGCCTCCCTCGCGGCCACGCGCCGGCGCGTGCTGCTCGTAGACATGGACCCGCAGGGCAACGCCACCATGGGCGCCGGCGTGGACAAGCGGGCCATCGAGCACAGTTCGGCCAACGTGCTGCTGGGCGAATGCGAAATCGCGGCGGCGCTGGTGCCGGTGGATCCGGGCGGGTTCACGCTCCTGCCCGGCAACGACGAGCTGACGGCGGCCGAGGTCAGGCTCCTCACGGTCCTCGCCGGCCGCGAAATGCGCCTGCGCAACGCGCTCAAGACCGTGCGCAACCTGTACGACGTCATCATCATCGACTGCCCGCCGGCGCTGAACATGCTCACCGTCAACGCCCTGGTGGCCTCCGACGGCGTGCTGGTGCCGATGCAGTGCGAGTACTACGCGCTGGAAGGATTGTCGGCGCTGGTCGGCACGATCGAGCAGATCCGCGTCAACATCAATCCCGACCTGCAGATCGAAGGCATCCTGCGCACGATGTACGACCCGCGGAACAACCTGTCGGCCGAAGTCGCCGCGCAGCTGATCGAGCATTTCGGCGACAAGGTGTTCCGCACCGTGATCCCGCGCAACGTGCGTCTCGCCGAGGCGCCGAGCTTCGGCAAGCCCGCGCTGTTCCACGACAAGGATTCGCGCGGCGCGCTCGCCTACCTGGCGCTGGCCGGCGAAATGCTGCGCAAGGACGACGAACTGGCCGCGGGCGTAGACCCGGATCCGTCGGACGGCGACCTCGAGGCGGCCGAACAGTCCGGGCAGCCGGGATCCGTCAGCCCATGAACGCAATCCGTTGCTATGATGGCCGTCCATGGCGGTGAAGAAGTCGAGTCTCGGTCGCGGCCTCGAAGCCCTGCTGGGTCAGTCCCCGCGGCGCCCGACCCCGCCGCCGCTCGCCGATGTCGCACCCGCCGGTCCGCGCGACGAACTGGCGCGCATTCCGCTCGATCTCCTGCAGCGCGGGCGCTACCAGCCGCGTACCGACATGCGCCAGGAGTCGCTGCAGGAGCTGGCCGATTCGATCAAGGCACAGGGCGTGGTGCAGCCGATCGTCGTGCGGCCCGTGGATTCCGCCGCGGGCGGCTCGCAACGCTACGAGATCATTGCCGGCGAGCGCCGCTGGCGCGCCGCGCAGATTGCCGGGCTCGCCGAGATTCCTGCGGTGGTGCGCGACGTTCCCGACGACGCGGCCGTCGCGATGTCGCTCATCGAGAACATCCAGCGCGAGAACCTCAATCCGCTGGAAGAGGCCCGCGCCCTGCAGCGCCTGATCGAAGAATTCCGCATGACGCATCAGACGGCGGCCGAGGCCGTGGGTCGTTCGCGCGTCGCAGTGAGCAACCTCCTGCGCCTGCTGGAGCTCGGCGACGAAGTCAAGGGGCTGGTGGAACGGCGCGAGCTGGAAATGGGACACGCGCGCGCACTCCTCGGCCTCTCGGGTCGCAAGCAGCAGAGCGAGGTTGCGGCGCTGGTTGCGAAGAAGGGCCTGTCCGTGCGCGAAACCGAAGCGCTGGTGAGGCGCATGCTCGCGCACGCCGAAGGGGCCACGGCGGCACCAGAGAAGCCGGCCGATCCCAACATCCGCAAGCTTGAGAGCGATCTCACCGACAAGCTGGGCGCCAAAGTGGCTATCCGGCACCTGGCGAGCGGCAAGGGCAAGCTCGTCGTCAGCTACAACAGCCTCGACGAGCTGGACGGGATTCTCGAGCGTTTCAACTGACCCCGGCCGCGGTGTCAGCCGCCCGGCAGGCCGGGGGACGCTTTGACGTCTCCTTTATTTTTGGCTTTCGCCGGGTGCGCCCTTCCCCCTGCTCCACCCCTCAGGTAATTGCGTTACCGACCCTCCCGCCCGCACTCTTTCGCACGTGCGCACTGCTCTTCCGGGTTTCTTGAAGCACTGCAAAAAACCGTTATAATGCGCGGCCTTCGCGGCCGGGGACCGTCCCGTTGCCGCCACACGAACGCCACTTGTCGCCGGCATTCTTCGGGTCGAACAGTGGCGTTTTTGTTGTCCCGGAATTGCCGGAGGCTGGATTTGCCGGACGGCGTTGGCCGAACGGCTATTGCAGAAGGCGATGACAAGAACAGGCGTGAGCACGCCGGAAGTGAGCGCGAAACGCGTCCCGCTGCAGCTTGTGCTCGGCCAGGCCGCCGCCACATTCGTGGTGGCCGCGCTGTTCCTGGTCTTCTCCGGCACGGCCGCCGCGCAATCGGCGTTGCTGGGAGGCGGCATCGGCGTTGCGGCGAGTCTGGCGATGGCGCTCGTCGCCTTTCGTCCCGCCGGCGGCGATCCGCGGCGCATTCTGCGCGGCTTCTATCGGGGAGAGGCCGTGAAGTTGGGAGTGACGGTGCTGCTGTTCGCGGCGGCGCTCAGGTTCCTCGAAATCGCGGCGGCGCCGTTCTTCGCGGCGTACATCGCAACGTTCATCGTGTATTGGGTTGCTCTAGCTCGCTGATATCACTACATGGCCGCCGAACAGCCCGCAAGCGTCAACGAGTACATCGTCCACCACCTGACGAACCTGACGCATCGGGTCGGCGACGGCGGCTTCTACACGCTGAACATCGACAGTCTCTTCTTCTCCGTCCTGCTGGCCCTGGTGTTCGGCGGCAGCTTCTGGCTCGCGGCACGCAAGGCGACGGCCGGCGTGCCGGGCAAGTTCCAGAACTTCGTCGAGCTGGTGGTCGAGTTCGTCGACACGCAGGTGAAGGACACCTTCCACGGCACCAGTCGCCTGATCGCGCCCCTCGCGCTGACCGTCTTCTGCTGGATCTTCCTGTTCAACTTCATGGACCTGGTGCCGGTCGACGTGCTGCCCTGGATCGCGCACAACGTGTTCCACATCCAGTACCTGAAGGTCGTGCCCAGCACCGACCTCAACATCACCTTCGGCATGTCGATCACCGTGTTCCTGCTGGTGATGTACTACAGCGTGCGCATCAAGGGCGCCGGCGGCTTCGCGAAGGAACTGCTGTTCCATCCCTTCGGCAAGTGGGGGATGCCCGGCAACCTGATCCTCAACGCCATCGAGCACATCGCGCGCCCGGTGTCCCTCGCGCTGCGACTGTTCGGCAACATGTACGCGGGCGAGATGATCTTCCTGCTCATCGCGCTGTTCACGATCGGCAAGGGCGCCGAAGGGCTGCTCTCTCTCGGCGGCTTCTTCGGTTTCGTCGGCCAGACGATCCTGGGCCTCGCCTGGGCGATCTTCCACATCCTGATCATCACCCTGCAGGCCTTCATCTTCATGATGCTCACGATCGTGTACCTGTCGATGGCGCACGAGGAGCACCACTGATGGCCGGCACCGGCGCCGCAGCCGTCCGTTCGACGAATTCGCAAACAAGGTTTCTTTGAGGAGGAAAACATGGAACTTGCCAGTCTGATCGCCAACGTCCAGGGGTTCACGGCACTCGCCGTCGGAATCGTGTTCGGCATGGGTGCGCTCGGCACCGCCATCGGCTTCGGCCTGCTCGGCGGAAAGTTTCTGGAAGGCGCGGCGCGCCAGCCGGAGATGGTGCCGATGCTGCAGGTGAAGATGTTCATCGTCGCCGGCCTGCTCGATGCGGTCGCGATGATCGGCATCGGCTTCGCGCTGTTCTTCACCTTCGCCAATCCGTTCCTGGCCGCGGTGCAGGCGGCGGCGGGCGGCGGCTGAAGGCGCGCACCGGCCGCGTGTCGGCCGGGCCGCTCCTGCCAACCGCATAGGCAACAGCGAAGGAGACTCGCATGAGCCTCAATCTCACGCTGATCACGCAGATCTTCGTGTTCGGCCTGCTCGTGCTCTTCACGATGAAGTTCGTGTGGCCGATGATCCTGGGCGCGATGGACGAGCGCTCGCGGCGCATCGCCGACGGCCTCGCGGCCGCGGAGAAGGGCCAGAAGGAGCTCGCGCATTCCAAGACGCGCTCCGACGAAGTCGTCCGCGAAGCTCGCGTCAAGGCCGTGCAGATCGTCGACCAGGCGCAGCATCGCGCCAACGAGCTGATCGAGCAGGCCAAGACCGCGGCCATCGCCGAAGGCGAACGCCTGATGGCGGCGGCCCAGCAGCAGATCCAGCTCGAGGCGACGCGCGCGCGCGAAGAGCTGCGCCGGCAAGTGGCGACGCTCGCCGTCAGCGCGGCGAGCAAGCTGGTCGAGAAGGAAATCGACCCGAAAACGCACTCCGACCTGCTCAACAAGCTGGCGGCGCAGATCTGACATGGCAGACAAGAGCACCATCGCTCGCCCGTATGCCAAGGCCCTGTTCGCCCTGGCACTCGAGCACAAGAAGCTCGGGCCGTGGGCACAGACTCTCGCGCTCTCCGCCGAGATCGTGAGCGACGAGCGCATGCGCAAGCTGCTCGCCAGCCCGCTGCTCGCACCGGCCCAGATCGCCGACACGTTGCTCGAGATTCTCGATGCAGCCGCGCCCGGCGGACTCGAAGCCGCCGCCGCCGGCGGCCCGGACAACCAGGGTCGCAACTTCATCCGCACGCTCGCCGCGAACCGGCGTCTCGGTCTCCTCCCCGAGATCGCCGCGCACTTCGGCAAGCTCAAGGCGGATTGGGAAAACACTGCGGACGTGACGGTGGTTTCGGCGGTGCCGCTCGACGAGACTCTGCAGCGACGTTATGCGCAAGCGATGGAGAAACGGCTGCGCCGGCAGGTGCGCCTGCATTGTCAGGTGGATCCCTCGGTGCTCGGCGGCGCGGTGCTGCGTGCCGACGACCTGGTAATCGACGGCTCGCTGCGCGGCAGGCTCGAGCGTCTGGCGGCCGAAGTCGGTCAATAAAGACTGGATCAAGAGGTCAAGGTAATGGCGATCAAGGCATCCGAGATCAGCGATCTCATCAAGTCCCGAATCGAGAAGTTCCAGTCGGCCACCGAGGCGCGCAACGTCGGCACGGTGATCACCGTGACGGACGGTATTTGCCGCGTACACGGTCTCGCCGACGCGCGCTACGGCGAGATGCTCGAGTTCCCCGGCAACACCTTCGGCCTCGCGCTCAACCTGGAGCAGGACTCGGTGGGCTCGGTGGTGCTCGGCGAGTACAAGCACATCAGCGAAGGCTCCACGGTCAAGACGACCGGACGCATTCTCGAAGTGCCGGTGGGCCGCGAGCTGCTCGGCCGCGTGGTCGATTCGCTGGGTAATCCGCTGGACGGCAAGGGCCCGATCAAGACCACGAAGACCGCGCCGATCGAGCGCGTGGCGCCGGGTGTCATGCACCGCAAGTCGGTGTCGCAGCCCGTGCAGACCGGCTACAAGGCCATCGACTCGATGGTGCCGATCGGCCGCGGCCAGCGCGAGCTGATCATCGGCGACCGCCAGACCGGCAAGACCGCGCTCGCAGTCGACACGATCATCAACCAGAAGAGCTCCGGCATCAAATGCATCTACGTCGCCATCGGCCAGAAGCAGAGCTCGATCGCGAACGTCGTGCGCAAGCTCGAGGAGCACGGTGCGATGGCTCACACCATCGTCGTCGCGGCTTCGGCTTCCACGCCCGCTGCCATGCAGTACATCGCGCCCTACGCCGGCTGCACGATGGGCGAGTTCTTCATGGACAACGGCGAAGACGCGCTGATCATCTATGACGACCTCACCAAGCAGGCCTGGGCGTATCGCCAGATCTCGCTGCTCCTGAAGCGTCCGCCGGGCCGCGAGGCTTATCCGGGCGATGTGTTCTACCTGCACTCCCGCCTGCTCGAACGCTCCGCGCGAGTGAACGAGGAGTACGTCGAGAAGACCACCCAGGGCAAGGTGAAGGGCAAGACCGGTTCCCTGACGGGGCTGCCGGTCATCGAGACGCAGGCGGGCGACGTGACGGCCTTCGTGCCGACGAACGTCATCTCGATCACCGACGGGCAGATCTTCCTGGAAGGCGACCTGTTCAACGCGGGAATCCGGCCCGCCATGAACGCCGGCATCTCGGTGTCGCGCGTCGGCGGCGCGGCGCAGACCGACATCATCAAGAAGCTCGGCGGCGGCATCCGTCTCGCGCTGGCGCAGTACCGCGAGCTCGCGGCGTTCTCGCAGTTCGCTTCCGATCTCGACGCGGCCACCCGCCGCCAGCTCGAGCTCGGTGTGCGCGTCACCGAGGTCATGAAACAGAAGCAGTACGCGCCCATGTCGGTGGCCGAAATGGCGTTGACCCTCTACGCGGTCAACAAGGGCTACATGGACAAGGTCGACCGCAAGAAGGTCGTCGACTTCGAGGCGGCGCTGCAGGCCTTCGCCCGGTCCAATCACACCGCGGCGCTGAAGGCGATCAACGACAAGCCGGTGCTGAAGGAGCACGAAGCCGCGCTGAAGAAGATCATCGAGGACTTCGTGCAGACCGGGGCCTACTGAAATGCTCGGGATCGGACTCCTGTCACGACCCTCGGATGGCGAGCGAAAAGCGTGGTTTTCGCTCGCCTCGCGCCGCCTGCGGCGGCGGGCACATCCCTGTGCCTGTCGGCTGGCGAACGACTGAGGAGCAGCAATGGCAGGGGCCAAAGAAATCCGCGTCAAGATCGGTAGCATCAAGAACACGCAGAAGATCACCAAAGCGATGGCGATGGTGGCTACCAGCAAGATGCGCCGTGCGCAGGACCGCATGCGCGCCTCGCGCCCGTACGCGCAGAAGATGCGCGTGGTGATCGGGCACCTGAACGAGGCGAACCCCGACTATCGTCACCCGTTCCTGGTGGAGCGCGAGGCGAAGTCGGTGGGGTTCATCGTCGTGAGCACCGACCGTGGTCTCGCCGGCTCGCTCAACGTGAATCTCTTCAAGGCCACGCTGCTCGCGATCCGCGAGTGGCAGGCGAAAGGCGCTTCGGTGAGCTTGTGCGTCATCGGCGCCAAGGCCCTGGCGTTCTTCCGTCGCCTCGGCCTGCCGATCCTCGCGCAGGTCACGCACCTGGGCGATCGCCCGCACGTCAAGGATCTGATCGGCACGGTCAAGGTCATGCTCGACGCCTACAGCGACGGCAAGATCGACCGGCTGTTCCTGATGAACAACACGTTCGTCAACACCATGAGCCAGAAGCCGACGCAGACGCAGCTTCTGCCGGTCGAAACGCTCGACCGCGACCAGCTGCAGCAGCACTGGGACTACATCTACGAGCCGGGCGCGGCGGAGATCCTCCCGGACGTGCTGATGCGCTACGTCGAGTCGCAGGTCTACCAGGGCGCCGTCGAGAACGTCGCCTGTGAGATGGCGGCGCGCATGGTGGCGATGAAGAGCGCCTCCGACAACGCGGGCAAGCTCATCGAAGAATTGCAACTGATCTACAACAAGGCGCGCCAGGCAGCGATCACGAAAGAGCTGTCGGAGATCGTCGGCGGCGCCGCGGCGGTATGACCCCGGCAAGGCCACCCCGAAAAGTTTCTCGAAGACTCGAATACTTTTCGGGGGCCCGGCAAGAGACCTGGATTTGAGGAATAGACAATGAGCAGCGGAAAAATCGTTCAGATCATCGGCGCGGTCATCGACGTGGAATTCCCGCGCGATGCGATTCCGAAGGTGTACCAGGCGCTCAAGCTCCAGGACATCGACCTCACGCTCGAAGTGCAGCAGCAGCTGGGCGACGGCGTCGTGCGCACGATCGCGATGGGTACCTCGGAAGGCCTGAAGCGCGGCATGAGCGTGGCGAACACGGGCGCGCCGATCTCGGTGCCGGTGGGCGCAGGAACGCTCGGCCGCATCATGGACGTGCTGGGTGCCCCGATCGACGAGGCGGGCCCGGTGCAGACCAGGGACAAGTGGCCGATTCACCGCCCCGCGCCGTCGTACGACGAGCAGGCGGGTGGCCAGGATCTGCTCGAGACGGGCATCAAGGTCATCGACCTGCTCATCCCGTTCGCGAAGGGCGGCAAGATCGGCCTGTTCGGCGGCGCCGGCGTCGGCAAGACCGTGAACATGCTGGAGCTCATCAACAACATCGCCAAGACGCACTCGGGCCTGTCGGTGTTCGCGGGCGTGGGCGAGCGCACCCGCGAAGGCAACGACTTCTACCACGAGATGAAAGAGTCGGGCGTGCTCGACAAGGTCGCGATGGTGTTCGGCCAGATGAACGAGCCGCCGGGCAACCGCCTGCGCGTGGCGCTCACCGGCCTCACCATGGCCGAGTACTTCCGCGACGAGAAGCAGGCGAGCGGCAAGGGCCGCGACGTGTTGCTGTTCATCGACAACATCTACCGCTACACGCTCGCGGGCACCGAAGTGTCGGCGCTGCTCGGCCGCATGCCTTCGGCGGTGGGTTACCAGCCCACGCTCGCCGAGGAAATGGGCCTGCTGCAGGAACGCATCACCTCCACGAAGACCGGCTCGATCACCTCGATCCAGGCCGTGTACGTGCCCGCGGACGACCTCACCGACCCGTCGCCTGCGACCACGTTCGCGCACCTCGATGCGACCGTCGTGTTGTCGCGCCAGGTCGCGGCGCTCGGCATCTACCCCGCGGTGGATCCGCTCGACTCGACCAGCCGCCAGCTGGACCCGCTGGTCGTCGGCGAGGACCACTACAACACCGCGCGCGCCGTGCAAGCGGTGCTGCAGCGTTACAAGGAGTTGCAGGACATCATCGCGATCCTCGGCATGGACGAGCTCAGCGAAGAAGACAAGCTCACCGTGTTCCGTGCGCGCAAGATCCAGCGCTTCCTGTCGCAGCCGTTCAACGTGGCGAAGGTGTTCACCGGCCAGGACGGCAAGATCGTTTCGCTCAAGGACACGATCCGCGGCTTCAAGGGCATTCTCGCCGGCGAGTACGACGCCCTGCCCGAGGGCGCGTTCTACATGGTCGGCTCGATCGAGGAAGCGGTCGCGAAGGCGAAGACGCTGCAGTAAGGCTCGACAGGCAAGGTACCGCGGGACTCTTCATGGCCAACACCATTCACGTCGACATCGTCAGCGCCGAAGGCGAGATCTTCTCCGGCGCCGCGACCATGGTGTTCGCGCCCGCGGTGATGGGCGAGATCGGCATCGCGCCGCGCCACGCGCCGCTGCTGACCACGCTCAAGCCGGGCGAGGTGCGCGTGCAGACGCCGGACGGCGTGGAGCAGTTCTTCTACGTCGGCGGCGGCGCGCTCGAAGTGCAGCCGCACCTGGTCACGGTGCTCGCGGACACCGCGCTGCGTGCCAAGGACATCGACGAAGCGGCGGCGCTCGCCGCCAAGCAGCGCGCCGAAGAGGCGCTGCGCGACAAGACCGGTCAGATCGAGATCGCCGAAGCGCAGGCGGAGCTGGCTCGTGCCGCGGCACAGCTCAAGGCGCTCGAGCGGCTGCGGAAGATCCGCAAGTAAGTCTCGGTCCGGCGACCGACGACCGGAGGCCAGTTGAGTCGAACTCCCGCTGCGGCACTGGTGCTGATTTCCCTGGTCTCGCCAGCGGCGTTCGCAGCGGATGAGACGGAACAGAAAGGCGCGGACCGCAAACCGACCGGCGCGCAGACCGCCAGCGAGGTGCGCTTCGAAAGCAAATGCCGCTCTCCGGAGCTTCCCCTCGACGGCGCTCCGATTCCTGCCCTCAGCCTGGATCCGAAGCACGACAACACCTTCGTCGACCAGCCTCCCCACCACGCGCGGCCGGGCACCACAAAGCTGCAGCTGCTGGTGAACGAAGAGGGCCGGGTGGTCAGGGCGCTCGTGGCCGTTTCGCAGGGCGACCCCGGTGTCGATGAATGGATCGCCCGCGGCGTCGAAAGCTGGCGCTTCAAGCCGCGAACCCTCGATGGCAAGTCCGTCTGTGCGTGGGGCAACTATTCGGTTACGTTTCAGCTGGCCGATCGCGCAGCGGACGACGCGGCACAAACGCAAACCCCGACTCGCCCGCGATGATCGCCCGTACGTCATGAAACTCAGCGTCATCATCCTCGCCGCCGGCCAGGGCAAGCGCATGAAGTCGGACCTGCCGAAGGTCCTGCAGCCGCTCGCAGGGCGCGCGGTGCTCGCGCACGTCATCGCGCGCGCGCGCGAGCTGGCCGCGACGGATATACACGTCGTGTACGGGCACGGCGGCGACACGGTGCGCGCGGCGTTTCCCGACGCGGATCTCGACTGGGCGCTGCAGGCCGAGCAGCTCGGCACCGGGCACGCGGTGATGCAGGCGATGCCGAACGTTCCGGACGGTCATCTCGTGCTGGTCCTGCTCGGCGACGTACCGCTGGTCCGGAAGGCGACACTCGAGAAGCTGGTCGCGGCCACCAGCGACAAGGCGATCGGTGTAGTGAGCGTGATCCTCGAAGACCCCGCCGGCTACGGCCGCATCGTGCGCGACGCTGCCGGCCGCGTGGTGCGCATCGTCGAGCAGAAGGATGCCAACACCAAGGAGCGCGCCATCCGCGAGATCAACACCGGCATCATGGCGATGCCCGCGAGCCACCTGCGCCGCTGGCTCGGCGCGTTGCGGAATGACAATGCGCAGGGGGAGTACTACCTTACGGACGTCATCGGTGCCGCGGTTCGCGACGGGCTCGGCGTCGCAGGCATCATCGCACCCAATCCGGTGGAGGGACTCGGTATCAACGACAAGGTGCAGCTCGCCGAAGCGGAAGCCGCGCTGCGCAAGCAGAAGGCCGAGGAGCTGATGCTCGCCGGCGTGACGGTCGCCGATCCCGCGCGCCTCGACGTGCGCGGCACGGTGCAGGCGGGGCGGGACGTTTCGCTCGACATCAACACCGTGCTGATCGGCAAGGTCACGTTCGGCAATCGCGTGAAGGTCGGACCGAACTGCGTCATCACCGACAGCGAGCTCGGCGACGACGTGGAGGTGCTCGCCAACTGCGTCATCGAAGGCGCGCGCGTCGACGCTGCCTGCCGCGTCGGTCCGTTCGCACGGCTGCGCCCCGGCACGCACCTGCACCGCGCAGCGCACATCGGCAACTTCGTCGAAGTGAAGAAGACCGAGGTCGGCGCCGGCAGCAAGGCCAATCACCTCAGCTACCTCGGCGACGCGGTGATCGGCGCGGGCGTCAACGTCGGCGCCGGCACCATCACCTGCAACTACGACGGCGTGAACAAATCGGTCACCGAGATCGGCGACGGCGCGTTCATCGGGTCGGGTACGATGCTGGTGGCGCCGGTTCAGGTCGGCGCCAACGCGACCATCGGCGCGGGCTCGACCATCACCCGGCCGGCGCCGCCCGACAAGCTCACGCTGGAACGCAGCAAGCAGGTCACGGTCGAAGCCTGGAGCCGCCCGACGAAGAAAAAGCCCGCGCCCCCGAAGTAGGCAACAGGTCGCTTTTTTGAGAGACGTGATTCACAGGCTGCACAGCGCCGGAACCATTCCAGGGACGGATGAGGCAAACTGCCCGGCCTGCCGGCTCTGAAGCAGGCAGCCGGCCAACCAGGAAAGAACAAGCATGTGCGGAATCGTCGGAGCCATCGCCGAGCGTGACATCGTCCCGATCCTGATCGAGGGCCTCAAGCGGCTCGAGTATCGCGGCTACGACTCCGCCGGCGTGGCCGTGCTCAACGGCACACACCAGCTCGCGCGCGTGCGCACCGTCGGCAAGGTGCGCAAGCTCGAGCAAGCCATCAGCACGCAGGCGACGCACGGCAAGCTCGGCATCGCACACACGCGCTGGGCGACGCACGGCGTGCCCAGCGAAGTGAACGCGCATCCGCACATCTCGCGCGACGGCCTGGCGATCGTGCACAACGGCATCATCGAAAACTACGAAGAGCTGCGCGAGGATCTCAAGGCGCACGGCTACAGCTTCAGCTCCGAGACGGATACCGAAGTCGTCGCGCATCGCATCCACTACCACATGCAGAATCAGCGCGACCTGTTCCGCGCGGTGCGCGCCACCGTCGCCGAGCTCGAGGGCGCTTACGCGCTCGCGGTGATGAGCGAGCACGATCCGGACTGCATCGTGCTGGCGCGCTGCGGTTGCCCGGTGGTCATCGGCCTCGGCGACGACGAGAATTTCGTCGCCTCGGACGTCGCCGCGCTGCTGCCGGTCACCCGCAACTTCATCTTCCTCGACGAGGGCGACGTCGCCGAGGTGCGCCGCAAGGGCGTCAAGGTGCTCGATCGCGAGGGCAACAGCGCGCAGCGTCCCGTCCGGGTCAGCGAATTGTCCGCGGACGCGGCCGAGAAGGGTCCGTACGAGCACTACATGCTCAAGGAAATCCACGAGCAGCCACGCGCCGTCGCGCAGACGCTCGAGGAGCGCGTTGCCAACGGCAAGCTGCTCGAAGCCGCCTTCGGCCCCGCGGCCACCGAGATTTTCAAGCGCACCCAGGCGGTGCACATCGTCGCCTGCGGCACCAGCTATCACGCAGGCGTGGTCGCACGTTACTTCGTGGAGCAGATCTGCAAGCTGCCCTGCAATGTCGAGATCGCGAGCGAGTACCGCTATCGCAGCCCGGTCGTGCAGCCGCACACGCTGTTCGTGACCATCTCGCAGTCCGGCGAGACCGCCGACACGCTGGCGGCGCTGCGGCTGGCCAAGCAGGCCGGCTATCTCGCCGCCCTGTCCATCTGCAACGTTCCCGAGAGCTCGCTGGTGCGCGAGAGCGAGCTGGTGATGCTGACGCGTGCCGGCCCCGAGATCGGCGTGGCCTCCACCAAGGCGTTCACCACCCAGCTCGCGGCGCTCAACATGCTGGTGATCGCGCTCGCGAAGCATCACGGTGCGGATGCCGAGCGCGAGCGCGGCCTCGTGCAGCGTCTCGTCGAGATCCCGGGACTCATCGAAAAGACGCTCACGCTGGATCCGGTGCTCAAGGAGCTGGCGAAGCGCTTCGCCGACAAGCACCACGCGTTGTTCCTCGGCCGCGGCGCGCTCTATCCGATCGCGCTCGAAGGCGCGCTCAAGCTCAAGGAAATCTCTTACATCCACGCCGAGGCCTATGCCGCCGGCGAGCTCAAGCACGGCCCGCTGGCGCTGGTCGATTCGGACATGCCGGTCATTACCGTGGCGCCCAACAACGACCTGCTCGAGAAGCTGAAGTCGAATCTCATGGAAGTGCGCGCGCGCGGCGGCGAGCTGATCGTGTTCGCGGACCCGGAGTCGGGCATCAAGGAAAGCGACGGCGTCACCGTCATCGAGATGCCCAAGCACGTGAGCTACGTGCAGGCACCTGCGGTCTACACCGTGCCGCTGCAACTGCTCGCCTACCACGTAGCGATACTCAGAGGCACGGACGTCGACCAGCCGCGCAACCTCGCGAAGTCCGTGACCGTGGAATGAAGTCCGCGGCCGGCCCCGCTGCGGCGGTTCGCAGATTCGCTGCCGCACTGGCCGCCACGCTCTTCGCGACGTGCGGGTCGGCGCAGGATGATTCATCCAGCGAGCGTGCGCGCGCAGAGCAGGCGATCGGCCAGGTCGAGGCCGCGCTCGAGAAGCGGCCGGACGACGGCACGCTGCAGTACTACATGGCGATGTTCAATGCCCAGGCCGGGCATCGCGAGCGCGCGCTCGAGTGGCTGCGGCGCGTTGCGGCACGCCGCATCGGATTTCACCCGACGCCGGGCAGCGGCTTCGACAGCCTGTGGGGCGACGAGGAGTTCCAGAAGGTCCTGGCCGAGATCGCGGCCGGCGCGACGCGCGTCGACGATGCGCGCGAGGCGTTCCGCCTGCCGGACGCGAAGTTCGTGCCCGAAGGGATCGACTACGATCCGAAGAGCAAGCGTCACTTCGTCGGCAGCGTCACGCAGCGGCGCATCCTGCAGCGCTCGCGCGACGGCAAGTTCGCCGACTTCTCCGGGAGCGCGGATGGACTCAAGTCCGTGCTGGGCGTCCGGGTCGACGCGCCGCGCGGGCTGCTCTATGCGGTGTCGACCAACAGCTTCGCGCGGCCGGTGGACGAAGGCATCGACAACGCGCTCTTCGTGTACGACCTGAAAACCGCAAAGGTACGTGCGCGTCTGCGCGTGCCGGAAGCAGTAAACCTCAACGACGTCGCCGTCGGCCCGCGCGGTGAAGTCGCGGTCTCGGATTCCGGCGCCGGCACGATCTATGTGCTCGACGCCGCATCGGGCGACCTCATCTTCCTGGTGCCGCCGCAACGCCTCTCGTCGAGCAATGGCCTCGCCTTTGCGCCTGACGGCACCCGCCTGTTCGTTGCCACGGCCACGGGCATAGTGGCCGTCGACGTCGCCAGCGGCGAATTCCAGCGTCTGCCGCAGCCGGGCGACGTCGTGGCGGGCGCGATCGACGGCCTCTATTTCCACGACGGCGACCTGATCGGCGTGCAGAACTTCATCTGCCCGGGGCGCGTGGTGCGGCTCGACCTCGCCGCAGATGGGCGTGAGATTCGCGGGCTCACCGTCCTGCAGGCCTATCACCCGGCCCTCGACGAGCCCACCACGGGAACAATCGTCGGCAAGTCCCTGCACGTCATCGCGAATTCTTCGGTGGCGCGCGTGGCCCCCGACGGCTCCCTGCGCGACGAGACGACCCTCGTGCCCGCATCGATCCTCGCCGTACCGCTCGCCCGTCCCTGATCGGCCGGAAGCGCTTGCCCGGCTGACGTTTGCCGCGATGCGCGTGCGGCGCAGCAGACGTGGAGTATGCCCCCGATTCCCTGTTAATCTTCGCGCCCGAACTCGATGAAGGGGGAAGCAAAAATGAGGATCCGGATCAGCGCCCAATGGCTCGCCCTGCTGTTGGCCGGCATGCTGCTGGCGGCGTGCGGCGGACAGAAAGAACCGGCTGAGAAAGCCATCGCCTCCGCCGAAGCGGCCATCGCCAAGATTCGCGACGATGCCGCCCGGTTCGTTCCGGACGACCTCAAGGACCTGGAGTCGAGTCTCCAGGGCATGAAGGACAACCTCGCGAAGCAGAACTATCCGGCGGTGCTGCAGGCCGCGCGCTCGCTCAAAACGCGCATCGACGCCGTCGCCACCAACGTGGCGTCGATGAAGACCGAAGCGGATGCGACCACGGCGCAGCTGACTGAGCAATGGAATGCGCTCAGCGAGGAGGTGCCGGAGCTCGTCGAGCGAGTCACCGCCAGAGTGGAATCCATCACCAAGAGCAAGAAGCTTCCCAAGGACGTCGATCAGGAGATGTTCGATCACGTCAAGACGGAGTCCGAGAGCATGGCGCAGAGCTGGCAGCAGGCGCTCGGCGCATTCTCGAACGGCAACATGCAGGAAGCGGTCGATCGCGCGCAGATCGCCAAGGAGAAGGCTGCGGCTTCGATGCACGCGCTGGGCATGAACGCGACGAGCTGAGCGTCGCGACAGCAACTTCGTTCCACCCGACGCCCCGGTTCGCCCGGGGCGTCGTCGTTTCAGGGGTCGCCGCGCTGTGCCGCAGTCGGCACGGCGGCACGGCGGCACGGCGGCACGGCGTCGCGACGCTCGTTCCGCGTCAGAGCTGCAGCTGACTGCCCAGCAGCACCACGCGATGCGCGGGGATGCGGAAGAAATCCGTAGCGTTGACCGATGTGCGCATCATCCAGGCGAACAGGCGCGTGCGCCAGCGGCCGAAGGGCGAGCGGCGCGCCGGCGTGACCACGTCGGAACCCAGGAAGAACGAGCAATCCTCGGCGAAGAGTTTCAGGCCCAGGGCGCGGCAGCGTGCCAGCGCCTCGGGCACGTCGGGATGCTCGAGGAACCCGAAACGGGCGCGCACGATGTACAGACCCTCGCGCAGCTCGCGGATGGTGACGCGCGCGCCGGCGCTGACGCGCGGCACGCGCGCGGTTTCGACGTGAAACAGCACGATGCGCTCGTGCAGCACGTGATTGTGGTCGAGGTTGTGCAGCAGTGAGCGCGGCACGATGCGCGGGTTGCTGGTCATGTAGATGGCGGTTCCCGCCACGCGCGGCAACTCCGGCGCCTGATCGCGCGTGAACGCCTCCGGATCCATCGCATCGCGCTCGAGCTCGGCTTGCATGCGTGCGCGCCCCAGTCGCCACGTCGAGAGCACCAGATAGACCAGGACGCCTGCCAGCAGCGGCAGCCAGCCGCCGTCGTCGATCTTCGCGAGGTTGGTGATGAAGAACGCCAGGTCGACGAGCAGGAACGCGCCGAACAGCGCAGCCACCCGCACCGGGTTCCATTCCCAGACGCGCAGTGCCACGAAGCCGATCAGCAGGGTTGTCACCACCATGGTGCCGGTGACCGCCGTGGCGTATGCCGCCGCGAGCCGTTCCGACGATCCGAACGAGACGACGACGACGATGACGAGCGCGAGCAGCGACCAGTTCACGAACGGAACGTAGATCTGTCCGGGCTCCGTCGGCGAGGTGTACGTGATGCGCAGGCGCGGCAGCAGGCCGAGCTGGATCGCCTGCTTGGTCATGGAGAACGCGCCTGTGATCACCGCCTGCGAGGCGATGATCGTCGCGGCCGTGGCCAGCAATACGAGCGGCGCGACTCCCCATGCAGGTGCGAGCAGGTAGAAAGGATTGCCGATCGTGCCCGGCTGCGCGAGCACCAGCGCGCCCTGGCCGAAATAGTTGAGCGCGAGCGCCGGATACACGAGCCCGAACCACGCGATGCGCACCGGACCCGCACCGAAGTGGCCCATGTCCGCGTACAGCGCTTCCGCGCCGGTCAGCGCCAGCACCACTGTGCCGAACACTGCCACGGCCATGCGCGGCTCGTTCGCGATCAGCCACACGCCGTGCATCGGATTGAGCGCTGCGACCACTGCCGGATTGCGGATCACGGCCCACAATCCGAGCGCGCCGATGGCCACGAACCAAGCCGCCATCACGGGCCCGAACCACGCGCCGACCTTGCCGGAGCCGTGGCGCTGCACGGCGAACAGCAGCACCAGGATCACCACGGTGATCGACAGCACGTGCTTGCCGAGCTGTGCGTTGAGGATGCCGAGGCCTTCGACCGCGCTCAGCACCGAGATCGCCGGCGTCAGCACCGCGTCGCCGTAGAACAGTGCCGCGCCGAACACGCCGAGCGCGAACAGCTTGAGCGCGTGCCGGCGCGCGGTGTGCAGGTGCGGCTCGGTGAGCGCGAGCAGCGAGAGGATGCCGCCCTCACCGTTGTTGTCCGCGCGCATGACGAACACCACGTACTTGAACGAGACCACGATCATCAGCGCCCAGAAGATCAGCGACAACGCGCCGAGAACGTGCGGCTCGGTGGGGCCGAGACCGACGGTGCTGCTGAAGAACTGGCGGAAGGCGTACAGCGGGCTGGTGCCGATGTCGCCGTACACGACGCCGAGGGCGCCGAGGATGGGCGCCCACTTGTTCCTGGTCATCTGCTTGAGTCGCCTCTCGGGCGCATCGGGCGGCGAAGTATGCGCCGGGAGGCAGTTTGTCGCCAACTCGCGTCATCCGGCGCACGCTGCGCGAGCGATAGAGCGTGCTAGATTGGCGCGCGAGCGCGGGCCGTACCGCGCCGTAGTTGCAGGAGTGACTCCGCGTGAAACTGCCGCGTTTCGTGATGCCCGTCACATTCCTCTGCGCGTGCGTGGCGCCGCTCGCGCAGGCGCAGGACAAGCTCGGGAGCCCGCAGCAGGAGCACTTCCGCATGAGCGCGGGCATCTTCGCCGCGGATTCGACGACGGCGGTGCGCCTCGATGCCGACAACGGCGACGTCGGCACGCCGGTCAACGCCGAGCTGGACCTCGGTCTGCGCGACCACAGCGACGCGGGCGACGTGGAGGTGGAGACGCGTATTCGCGAGCGGCATCGCGTGCGCTTCACGTACTTCAAGCTCGACCGCGAGGCCACGCGGCAGCTCGATCGCCAGATCAGCTTCGGCAACGACGTGTACGAAATCGACGACGTGGTGAGCTCGCGCATCGACATGCGCAACTTCGGGCTCACCTACTCCTATGAGGCGCTGCACCTCGACCGTGCCGAGGCCGGCCTGAGCTTCGGCATCAATCTCGTCGAGATCACCGCTGCGGCCGAGGTGCAGGCGCGCGCCATCCGCGAGGAGGAAAGCCGTGCCGGCCCGACGCCGACGTTCGGCGTGCACGCGCTGCTGCGCATTACGCGCCGGCTCCACATGGACGTCCGTGCGGAGTACATGCAGCTCGGCATCGACGACTTCGAAGGTTCGGTGACCAGCCTGTTCGGCTCGATCGTGTTCCGCTTCAACCGCAACATCGGCGTCGGCCTCGGCTACAAGCTGCTGGAGACGCAGGTCGACTCGCAAGGCGAAGGCGAGACCGGCAACTTCACCATCGAGAACAGCGGCGGCGTTGCGTTCCTGCGCGTGACGTTCTGACGTCGCTCGCGGTGCCGCGCGCCGGTGCGCGCGCGGCCGTGCTCCGGTGCCCGCACCGCTGCTTTTCCCGTGAAATCGTCGCGTCGGAATTTTCCGACGGGTGTCGGGATTTGACGGCACTTGCGGCTATTTCCTTTGCAATCCGCGCATTTCTTGCAATGACTTCGCGATGACACTCGTGCAGTGCGTTTACGCCTAGGTTGTTTTCAGCTACGCGTCGCGCGTATCGGAGGAAACGACATGGCATATGCATACCCACAACAGTCGCTGTGGAGCGGCCGCAAACTGGTCGCGCTGCTCGTCGCCATCGCCGTCAACCTTGGCATGATCCTGGCGATCAGCAACGGCTTGAACTTCGAGTTCGTCAAGCCGGTGTATCACACGCTCGAAGCAGTAGTGGTGCAGGAGCAGAAGCCGGAGAAGGAAATGATCGTCGAGATGCCGAGCGTTCCGGTGCCGGAGCCGACGCCGCAGGTGCTCGACATTCCGCCGCCCGAGGTCGACATTCAGATCGAGGCGCCGCCGCCGCCGATCGCTGCGACACCGGTGCCTCAGGCGCCTGTGCAGATCGCACCGCCGGCCACGCAGTTGCAGGCCGACAACGCGCTCACGCCACCGGTCTATCCGGCCGCGTCCATTCGCGCCGAGGAGCAGGGCACGGTGACGCTGCTCATCTACGTACTGCCGGACGGCAGAGTGGGCGACGTGAAGGTCGCGAAGAGCAGCGGTTATCCGCGACTCGACCAGGCCGCGATGCAGGCCGCGAGAGGCGGTTGGCGCTTTAAGGCGGCAACGCAAGGCGGCGGCGCCGTGGCGGCGTGGGGTCGCTACGCGGTGACGTTCGACTTGCGCGAGGCCCGCTAACGGCCTGCGCGTCAGCAGCCGTCTGCTGTTCGCAGTGATTCTGGCAATGCCGGTCGGAGTGATTCTGGCAATGTAATCCCAGCGCCGCGCGTCCTTGCACGCGCGGCGCTGGCGCCCCTACGCTTCGTGCCTTGCGAAACGCAATGTGCCGGAGCTGTCGCCGATGCTTCTCCCGATGTTCCACACCTTCGCTCTCGGCTGCGCCGGCCTTTTCGCCGGTGCAGCCGTCTACGTGAGCCTCGTCGAGCATCCCGCGCGTCTTGCGTGCGGAACTGAGGTCGCGATGCGTCAGTTCGCCCCGAGCTACGCGCGCGCGGCCGTGATGCAGGCGTCGCTGGCGATACTCGGGCTGCTGGCGGGTCTGTGTGCCTGGTATTTGTCGCGCGACCTTTGCGTGCTGATCGGTTCGCTGCTGCTCGGCAGCCTGGTTCCCTACACGCTCATCGTGATGATGCCGCTCAATCGGCTGATCCTGCAGCCGCCGCCGGACGCGACGCCGGCCGCCAGGATGCGGTTGCTCACGCGCTGGGCACGGCTGCACGCCGTGCGCTCGATCGGCGGCATCGCCGCTTTCGTCATCCTGCTGTTGCGGTCAGTTGCCTGATGCTGCGGTCAGTTGCCTGTGCTGCGGTCAGTTGCCTGATACGCGCCTGACTACCGATCTCAGCAGCAACGCCTGGCTCGTCCAGCGCAACAGTCTCGCCGGACCCGCGACTGCGACGAGGGCCACGGCTGCGACGATGATGATCGGTGAGGATACGAGTCGGCGCACCACGGAAATGCCGCGATCGACGGTTGCCAGCCGCTCCTGCAGCTCGAGCGCGGAGCGACCCAGCTCGCGACGTTGCGTCGCGCAGCGCTGCTGAAGTCCGCGGCGTTTGCCGGCCAGCTCTTCCGAGCGGGCGCTCACAGTTGTGCCTCGAGATCCGCGCGATCGCGTGCCAGCTCGGCGCGCGTCGCTTCGAGCAGCCTGGTCTTGCGGCGCAGCTTGCCGCGCACGATGAACAGCGCGATTGCGGCGATCGCCAGAAACGCCAGCGTGACGAGGATCGCCGCGAGCAAGCGTGGGCCGTCCCAGAACGCGATGATGATCGTCGCGCCGACGAAGATCACGCCGGTGCCTGCGGCGAGCAGCGCGACGAACGTCCAGAGCAGCAGCTCGGCTGCGCGCTGAATCTCTTCCTGCAGCTCGGTGGTCAGGAGCTCGAGCCGCGTCTGCGCGAGGCCGACCAGCGTCGCGACGAGCCGCGTCAGCGATTGGAACAGTCCGCCGGCCGGCCGATCCGCCATGACGGGTTCGGGCTCTTGCGCGTTCACGTCAGCGACGACTCATGAGCAATCCGAGCAGCAGCCCTGCAGCTGCAGCGATGCCGACCGCCTGCCAGGGGTTTTCGCGGACGTAGGTGTCAGCGTTGTCGGCGATCTCCTTGGTGCGCGCGATCAGGTCCTCTTCGAGCTCCCCGATGCGCTTGCGCGCGGCGCGAACCGATTCCTCCGCCCTTGCCCGCGCTGCTGCAACTTTTTCACCGGCGTGGCCTGCCGTCGCGCGCAGCAGCTCTTCCGCGTCGTCCACGACGGCCTGCAGGTCCGCCATCAGCTTGTCGGCAGTCACTTCTTTCATGCTCGTCGTCCTCCAATGATCGGAATTCGATGCCGCTGCTCATGCCGAGTTTCGCCGTTTCACGCAGCGAACGTAAATCGTCGCGCGCAAGTGTCGCCAGAGTCATTTTTTACAGGAGCGATGGGCATCGCCGGTCATGCAGCGCAGGTCGTGGAGACTGCTCGCCAGCCGGCGAGAGCGTGCAGTTGCTTCATCGGCGCACGTGCTGCGCGCGCTGGAGTCGCGCCTTGGCAATTCTCGCATCGGATTGCCCCTGCTGCGGGTCGAGTGCAATTCCGCGTCGCGTGGCGATGTGCAGGGCTGCGTGGTCTGCGTCGCGCGGGCGGCCTGGGCGCCGTGCTGCGAGCTCTCGAACTGGATGGAATCGGCTCGGTGCCGGTGGGCGTTGCGCGCACAGCAGCGGCGCACTCGTTGCTCAAAAATTCGCCACTCTCAAGCGCAGAAATCGATCAGAACGTCGCCTGAGACAGCCGCAGGGTGTAGGGCGAACCCTGAAAATATCCCACGCAATCCAACCAGTCCCCGACGCGAATTGCCGCTTCCAGGGCCTCTGAATGTGAATGGCGAGGGGCATTTCAGCCTCGCCGTGGCGCAACGTAACTTATTGCACACGTGAGCTTTTCGCTGTGCGCGCCCTGGCCCAATTTTTGGCCGATTTGTTCACATATTTCGCTTGAAAACACCCTGCACACGTGGGCCTCGTGTGCCTTTTGGGAAAGGCGGCGCAGTTCACGTACTATCGAATGCGACGCGCGTCACACCCGCTGTGGAATAAGTCATGTCTGGTCCATACAATGTTAAGCAAGCGTTATTAGCGGCTTACCGCCACTTGTTGACGCCGTTGGTCCGGATCCTTCTGCGAAACGGCATCTCGTATCTCGAATTCGCAGAGGTCGCCCGACAGGTGTTCGTCGATGTGGCGGGGCGGGATTTCACTCTTCCCAAAAGAAAGATCTCGCTGTCGCGCATCGCAATCATGACCGGCCTCTCGCGCAAAGAAGTGGCGAGGCTGGCGAGGGAGGGACCGCAGGTCAGGCGAATTGCCCAAGAAAGCAAACAGAGCCGTGTCGGCCGCGTCTTGCAGGGTTGGTACACCGATAGCGAATTCACGGGTCCTTACGGAGTGCCGCTCGATCTGAAATTCGATGACGGACCGAAGCGCGCAACGTTCAGCGAGTTGGTGCGCAGGTACAGCGGGGACATGCCCGCACGCGCGATGTTTGACGAGCTGCTGCGGGTTGGAGCGATTCGTATCGAGACAGAAAGCGGCCTGATACGCGTGCTGAACCGGTCGTACATACCGGAAAAGCTCGATGCGGAGAACGTCAGGCACTTGGGAGTTCAAACGCGCAATTTCATCGACACGCTCGATTTCAACATGCGCAAGACGGCTCCCGGTAAAGGGCGATTCGAACGGTTTGTGATTGCAGATGACGGGATTAGCGAAGACGACGTGGAACGGTTCGATTCCTTTCTGCGTGAGAAAGGGCAGCAGTTCCTAGTCGAGCTGGACGATTGGCTTGCGGCGCGTCCGAAGCCGAGACCGGGCCAGCCAGTGGTGCACACCGGGGTGGGTGTCTATCACTACATAAAGAGCGAAGAGGCCGATCGGGCCCTGGTGAAGATGATTGAAGAAGGGGAAGCAAATGATTCGGATGAGCTCGAGCACTAGCCGGCGCAACGCTCCGGCGAACGCACGCACGTGCGCGACAGCCATAGTGGGGTTCCTCTCGTTCACCTCCGCTTCCGCGTACTCCGCTACTTCTTCGACGAGCCTCGATTCGCTGAGCGCCAACGCCGACTCTGACTTGATGGTTGTTGGACCAGTGGAGATGCTGGATAGCGAAAAGGGCACATTCCGCGTGCTCGGGCAGGCCGTTGAGGCTCCCGCTGCGAATTCTCAGATTTCGATCGGATCAGTTGTCGCCGTGAGCGGAGAACTCACGGCTGACGGCATCATTCGCGCCCATCGTGTGGCGAGAGTAGCCAACGAGTACGTACCGGGCGCCACGCGAGTCGCCGTGCGCGGCAAAGTTCTCGCGATGAACGGCAGGTTCGGTAACCTAAGGCTCGGCGAACTACTGGTCGACTACACAGCTTCGCTCCATTCACTGGATTCAGCAGAGCTTAGCGACGGCGCGGTCGTTTTCGTTGCTGGAACGCAACCCGTTCCAGGCGGCGTATTGGTTGCTGACGGTGCGGTTGCTGGAGCGGCCGACGGCGCCAGCACAATGAAGCGCAGCATCGGCGGCTCCGACAGCATGAAGCGGAGTATCGGCGGATCCGACCTGATGAGCCGTAGCATTGGTGGGTCTGATTTCGCGAAGCGCAGCATCGGCGGTTCGGACCTGATGAGCCGTAGCATTGGTGGGTCTGATTTCGCGAAGCGCAGCGTCGGCGGTTCGGATCTGATGAGCCGTAGCATTGGTGGCTCTGATTTCGCGAAGCGCAGTATCGGCGGTTCGGACCTGATGGGCCGCAGCATCGGTGGGTCTGATTCCGCC
>Ga0187894_10001601_pt1 | contig 28695 bp, 20 predicted proteins | sample GBC1701081metaG_FD_136650 | JGI IMG/M metagenome (GOLD analysis project Ga0187894, IMG submission 136650) | White microbial mat communities from a lava cave in the Kipuka Kanohina Cave System on the Island of Hawaii, USA - GBC170108-1 metaG ...
CTAATGCACAAGATGACTTTAAGACAGACCGCGAGAGACTAATCGAAGAACTCGGAAAAAGGCATGAAAAACAGGAAAAGAATATTGAAGTCAGAATTGAAGGCAAGAACAAATATCTATGCTTGGATAATTTACTGTTTGACGTTAGCTTAATGAACACTGCGAAGGAGACACTAGGGCATATTATTTTTAATCAATTTCTTCAAATGGAGCCGGAGTTATCTATTGAAGGGAAATCATTAACTTATCTTAAAGAAGTTGATATTCCATTAGACGTTCGTGTATTTGATTACGGCGGCAGAGCGAAAGCGAAATTCCTTCAAGCATATGAGTCAAGAAAAGAAAGAACGATTAACATAAAAGATTGGTTCGGAAACCTAAAAGTTGGGAAATATACTTTAACTTTAGGTTATAGATTTTGGGACTACGGAAAACTCATAAAATCCAACACGGTTTCGTTTGAGGTTGTAGAAAATCAAGAAACACCTAAAACTATATCGGTTTTCTTTTGAATGCGACCTGTGACAAAAATTCTGTTTTTTTCTTTCTCTGCGAACTCTGCGTCTGCGGCGTGAAATTTACTTTTGCTAAAACAATTTCACGCCGCAGAGACGCAGAGTTCGCAGAGTGGTCGCACATAATTGAAACTCGCTATAAAGAACGCTGATTGAGAATTTCATCTATTAAATTACAAACAACATCTTTCGCCGCGCCTTCTAATTTGAAATCCTTTGACGCGCTTTCCCAGAATTCATCAAGCCCGCGTAAGCCTGCTCTTTCAAATGCCAGAGTTTGAACAAGCAAATCAATTATGTCCGCTGATTTTACAATGCGTGATTCAAGGCATTCGCGTTTTTCGTAAGCCTTGTTTAGCGCAAAGTATTTTTCTTTTACCGTTTCGCTTAAAGTTTTTGTCATATCTGCGAATGCTTGTTTTTCAGCGTTTGCGCGGGCTTCCGCTCCGAAATAGTTCGCCGCAGTTCGCGGCAAATCTCCCACAAGAGCCTCAGCCCAATCGTGCATTACAGCCATTCGCAAAACCTGTTCGACATCAACCTCGATGCCACGCGTTTTTATTTCATCAGCCAATAACATCGCCGTAACAGCCACACCAAAAGAATGGTCTGCTATGCTTTCAGAACATGGCGGAAGACCGCGAAGCATCCAACCCGTGCGTTCTAAGGTTTTTAATCGTTGAAGTTCTATAAGAGTTGTAAGCATTTGGTAATCGGAATATCAGCGACAGTTTTTTGTTAATGCCTCAAATAGATAAACATAGCGTAACGGTGCTTTCGCCATTTATACTTTGTAAGAGATTAAACCATTGTGCCTCTATTTGTGTAGATACCAATGGATAAATCAACTGATTATCGCATGAGGATTGCTCTTATTGAAGCAAAGCCTCGCCTAAGATAATTTCTTATCTTTACGTCAAACCTTACAACCGCGCTTTTAGTTTTTCTATTTTTTTCTGAGATGAACAGTTCCGTTTACGGATGTGAGAACTAAAGTCGAATCGCCCGTTCCATGTGTTCCGACCAAGCGGGTTATGCTTTCCATCGTTTTGTTGGTTGTGGGTTTGGCAATCGGAAAGTCGCAGATAATTTCGCCGCTATGTGAAACAAAGGCAGTTACCTTGAACGAAGATGTGGCTGGAAGAACGGTTGTTACGTCTCCGCTTGTGCTTCGGAAATGATAAGTTGAACCTTTTGTCAAAGAACCGAAAAAGGTTACGTCGCCGCTTGTCGAGTTACCTTCGACACGCAAGAAACTCACATTTTCAAGCGTAACATCTCCGCTGAGTGAAACCGCACCGATTGAATCAACAGCTTCGATTGATTTTACATTGCGAACATCAATCGAACCACTGAATGCATTCAAAGAGATTGAACCACTAGAATTGTCTAAAGAAATATCGCCGCTACTTGTTGAGACTTGCACGTAGCCGTTTACGTCACGAATCGAAAAGCTTCCGCTCACGCTTCTAAGTTTTGCTTTTGCAATTTTCTCAGCCGTTATATCGCCATGCTGTGTCCGTAAATCAACACTGGCACCACGCGGAACATAGAGTTCTATGTTGCTTTTGTTCTGGCATTGTCCGACATAAAAGCCTTTGCTTTCGCCGTCTCTGAGTTGTACTTCGATTTGTGAAGCGGGTGCGGAAACATCTTCATTATTTTTGATTGCTGTAATTTTTATTTTTGAGCCTTCTTCTCCGACAGCGCGAACTTCCGGTTTGTCCCAGCCGCGAACGTAAACTCTGCCTGTGCCACCACAATAAATCACGGCTACATTTTTCGCCGTTGTGACGGTTGCTACGCTTTTGTCCTCGTCGTCAGGAACGTCTTTATGCTTATTCTTTTCTTTCTGTGCGAAGGCATTGGCAAACGCGCAGACGACAAGCAAAGCGATAACAAGTTTTGAGAAAATAAACTTCATTAGCAAATAAAACTTTCGGATTCTTATCCAATTATTACCTTAATGACGCTGACAATTGTGTTTGACTTGAAACGGCACTCAGCAAGTCAACCTTGCTTTGATAAGAGGCATAGAGCAGTTGAACTGCGCCCGCGTCTTTCGGATTCTTACGAACCTGTTTTTTCGTTTCATTAATTGCTTTATCAACGACAGCCAGGTTCTTTTCGTATTCAGCGCGAAGGGTCGGACGCATATTCAAATCACCTTGTTCGATAACAGCTTTTTCCAGAGAAGCAATTGCTTCGATATAACTTTTCTCGCCTTCAAGCTGTTCGGGAACAACAGCTTTTGGTGTTACTGATTTTTTATCAATAGTTTTTTGTTTGTTACCTTTCTCTGTTTTTGCAGTTGTATTCTTAACCTTTTCCGGTGTTGTTGGTTCAGGCGTTGGGTTTGGCTTTATTTCAGGAGCAGTCGTCTCAATTTTTGGAGTGTCTTTGTCTGCGACGGTTTTTTCGTTTTGTTTATTGGCAAACAAGAAAAGTGTTCCGAGCAAAACAGCTAGAATAACAGCCGCAAAACCGACTGCAAACTGCGGTTTGAAAACAAAAGAAGATGTAAGTGAAGAGATAAACACGCGAAGGCGCGATTCTTTTTGAACTTGGAATTGTTGATTTTGCGAAACGGCTAAATTGATTTTTTCTCTTAAACTTTCTGACGGAACAGTAACGATCAAAGCAGGTTCAAGCGCGAATGAAAGCATTTCCAGTTCGTCCTGTGCTTCGCTTAGCATCAAGGCACACTCATCGCATACAGCCAAGTGCAATATGACTTTTTCCTGAACGGCGTGAGAGAGTTCGCCATCCAGATAACTTTGTATTGTTCCTTCATTAATATGCTCTCTCATTTAGTACCTCCGAATTTTCCGTAAAGTCTGATGAACTCTTTGCGTCCGCGTGCCACAAGGCTCCCGACGTTTGTTTCATTAACTGATAAAGCCGTTGCAATTTCTTTGTATGACAACCCCTGCTGTTTCAAAATCAAACAGCTCCTCATTGGTTCTTTTATTTTATCGAGTGTGTGTTTTGCTTCTTGTATTTCCGCTTTGCGCTCGTAATCCATTTCAGGTTCTGCCGTAAACCAACCTTCGGCATCTGCCTGTTTCGCATATTCATCCTCGCGTGCTACTGCACGGGTGTTTCCGCGAATCATGTTCCTCGCCAAGTTCAAAGCCACTCGTAAAAGCCAAGCCCGCAATAAATCTTCGCTTGGCGGGGTATCAATATTTTTATAAAGGCGAATGAACACTTCCTGTGTAATGTCTTCGGCAAGTGCTGAATCGCGTACAACGGAGTGCGCCGCACGATAGACCGCTCTGTGATGAAGCGTAAATGCCTCGTCAAAGCCAACGGTTTTCGGTGCCATTTTAACCGCACTGGACATCGTGTCCGCCAAAACTCTTGCCTGATCACCCATTGATTATTTTTCTCGCATTATCGCCTCTTCCGAATCAAAAACACCACTGACAAGGATTTTGTGGCAAAAAAATTGACTACTGAAAATCAGGACAACATAAAAGTACAGCTATTTTTTTCCGAATCTATCGGATTCACTCAATAAAATAACGCGAGTAAAAAAACAAAATTAAATCAAATATTCGGTTTTTTGTTTGTTTGTCTCAGGCAGTTTAGACAGTTGAAGTCCAAAAAGCTAACATGAATCGTATAATCCGCCTGAAAGCAAATTAATTCAAAGGGAATCATTTAATGAGCGAAGCAGTTAAAGAACAATCCGCAATCGAAGAATCCAAAATCCAAAATCCGCAATCCGCAATTTTGGATGACAGTCCGTTTATGCGTGCCTGTCGTCGTGAAGAAGTGCCTTACACACCTGTTTGGTTGATGCGTCAGGCAGGGCGTTACATGAAAGAATATCGTGATATACGTGACAAGCATTCTTTTCTTGAACTTTGCAAAAAACCTGAATTAGCAACCGAAGTCACAGTATATGCTGCTGAAAGATTAAATGTTGATGCGGCAATAATTTTCGCGGATATTCTTTTAATCATCGAACCGATGGGAATCAATCTTGAGTTCGCAAAAGGCGACGGACCGAAAATAGATAATCCCGTTCGAACGGCGAAAGATATTGATCGGTTGCGCGAAGTTGAATCTGTTGATGAACTCGGTTTCGTTTTTGAAGCAATAAAGCAGACACGTTCGGCTTTGAAACCAAATCTGCCTTTGATTGGTTTCTGCGGTGCGCCTTTCACTTTGGCTTCATACATTATCGAAGGCGGCGGATCGAAAAACTACGTTCACACAAAACGGATGATGTACGCAGACACGGGAGCTTGGCATGAAATGATGTCAAAGATTTCCCGCGCTCTTGGCAAATATCTAAACGCGCAAATCGAGGCGGGAGCGCAAGCGGTTCAGATTTTTGATTCTTGGGTCGGATGCCTGAGCGCGGACGATTACCGCGAATATGTAATGCCGCATACAAAGAGCGTCATTGATGCAGTAACGGGTGCGCCCGTTATTCACTTCGGCACAGGCACAAACACTTTTCTCGAATCAATGAGCGAAGCGGGCGGCGACGTTATAGGCATTGATTGGCGCGACAATCTAAACGATGCTTGGGCTAGAATCGGCTACGATAAAGGCATTATGGGAAACTTTGACCCTGTATCGTTGTTTGCTGAAAAAGATTTCATTCGCGCAGGGGCGAAAAAGATTCTCGACCAAGCAGGCGGAAAAAAAGGTCATATTTTTAATCTTGGTCATGGTATCCTGCCCGAAACACCTGTTGATAATGTTATTGCTTTAGTCGAAGCAGTACATGAAATGAGTCAAACTTGAAATCGGGAGAAAAAATGAACAGCAAAGTAGGGGTTGTTGGAATGGTCGGTTAATAACCTGGCAAAAACACTTGTCAATTCAAGCGTCCGGTCTTTTTGGTGGGATTAAAATGGCTCAAACTTACGATGCGGTTTTGTTTCTATCTTTTGGCGGCTCCGAAGGGATGAACGATGTAATGTCGTTTCTTGAAAACGTCCTTCGCGGAAAAAATGTGCCGCGTGAACGCATGGAACAGGTCGCACTTCATTATGAACTCTTTGGCGGAGTCAGCCCTATAAATGAACAGAACCGAAAACTCATAGCAACTTTGAAAGAGTTATTTGAGAAAGAGAATTTCAAGCTTCCGATTTATTGGGGAAACCGCAACTGGCATCCACTTTTGACCGACACAATGCACGAGATGAAACGCGACAAAATTAAACGGGCACTCGCTTTTGTCACCTCGGCTTACAGTTCTTACTCCGGGTGCCGTCAATACTTAGATGACATCGAACGCGCAAGAAATGATATTGGCCAAGACGCACCCCAAGTTGATAAAATCCGCGTCTATTACAACCACGAAGGCTTTATCAAACCCAACATTGAAAACGTCAAAAAAGCTCTGGAACAAATCCCGCAGGAAAGACGCAACGATGCTGAAATAGCTTTTACGGCACACAGTATTCCGAGTGCAATGGCTGTGACTTGCGATTATCAAGCGCAATTAGAAGAGGCTTGCCAACTTGTTGCTGAATCTCTTAATCACAAAAATTACAGATTGGTTTTTCAAAGCCGTTCAGGTCCGCCGCAACAATCTTGGCTTGAACCCGACATCTGCGATTATTTGCAGGAATTAAAAGAGCGCGGCGTGGAAGATGTGATTGTTCATCCGATTGGTTTTATCTCAGACCATCTGGAAGTCGTTTATGATTTGGACACCCAAGCGAAAAGCCTCGCGCAAGAAATAGGTTTGAATATGATTCGTTCTGCAACAGTTGGCACGCACTCCTGTTTTGTGCAGATGATTTACGAACTTATCCAAGAGCGGATAACAGAAAATCCCGAACGAAATTTCTTGGGTACACGCGGTATATGTCCTGACATTTGCGCCGATAATTGCTGTTCTTATACACCGACAAGACCACAACGAAAATAGTTTTTCCTCTGGTTTTCCGCACAATACACACCTCAAAATAAATTTTCAAAAAAATGCGAAATACTTTTTCCTTTCCGACATTAACACTGTGAAGCGCGGTAATAAGCCGCGAATAGTTAAAGAAAATAATCAAAAGGAAAAGCCATGTTAAAGAAATCAATCGCAATTGTAGCCCTTTTATTTGCAGTATTTTTTGTAACCGAAAAAACTTTCGCACAAGCTACGCCGGAAGTTATTTGTATCTGGGGTATCGGTAATTGTCCGCAGGGAGGCGGTAACAAAGAACCCGGAAGATACGTTTTAGGTGAAGGGCAATCCGCAAATGTTCTTCGATCTATCAATTATGGTGCAAGGTTTTTACTTGTCTTGCGAAGTGAGGCTGCTCCTAATAATCCGGGTTGTCTTTCCGAGGTGCGTGCTTGGGTTGCCAGTATTGAAGGTAACAACGGTAAGCAAATTACAGTTAAGGCTGGACCTACGCGTACAGTTTTAGTTTGTTCCACAGCACAATTGGCAGACAATATAAACAACATGGAACTTTGGACACAGTATTCACGAAACCAAATTTATTTGTGGCAAAAGTACAGAAACGAGCAGGTCACGCCGCATTTGACTAATCCAACCTACCAAGCATGGGCGCAACAAGAAATTAACCGCGCAAACACAGCGATTAGCCAACATGACCAATATATCAGACAGGCTCAAAGTATTGTTACGCCAGTTGCTCCTTAATCAAATAACAAAATAAGCCGGAACAGTTCTTCCTAAAAAAACGATGACGGATTAAACATTCGTCATCGTTTAGCTTTGTGTAATGGGTCAGTTACGTCAGCATTGACGACAATTTGTACGACAGGCTGCCAGCCTGTCGCTGATTTTCTTAACAAAATCAATGTTACGGATAACAGGCTGGCAGCCTGTTGTACTTTCTGCTCACGTAACGGATCCATTACAGCTTTGTCGGAAAAAATCTTGTTAGCAATTTGTTTCTGTGATTAGATTACGCCGCCTTTTTTTCTGTAATCTCTTATGGAAACCGAAACATCGTTAAAAAAAGATTGGACGATGACCACTGAAGCTTTTGACAGGCTTCTCGCCTGGCTTGATTCTGACCGAAATATCGCCGCAGAGAAGTATGAGAAGATTCGACAGAAGTTAATGAAGCTTTTCAAATGGCGCAACTGTACGCCCGAAGAGGATTATGCCGATAAAACGATTGACCGCGTTGCGCGAAGGGTTTTTGAAGGCGTGCTCGTTGATGTCAAAGACCCGTATCTTTATTTTCACGGCATCGCGCTAAATCTCATACGCGAATATTGGCGGCGCGAGCAAAAACATTCCCACGAAGATATTGACGATACATCACCTCTGGAACTCTCGACTGTAAGCCCCGCCGAGCAAATAGAGCAAGAATTTGAAAGAGACAAAGCGGAACATCGTTACGGTTGTATGAGAAATTGTCTCGGCAACCTCACGGAAGAAACACGAGAGTTTATTGTGGAATATCATCGCGGAGAAAATAACAAAGAGGCTCGCAAAATTATGTCGGAAAGGTTACAGATACCTATGAATGCACTTAGGATAAGAGCCTTTCGCGTTCGTGAGGGGTTAGAAAAATGCGTCGAAAAATGTGTAAAGACTCTTACCTGAAATTTTTTTGCGAAATGTTTTTGACTTTTTGACATTAAGAAGTTGGATGGGATTTGAGTTTCGTTTTTGAGCGGCTCAACTTAACAGAATAAAGCCGGAGTAAAGGCGATACTAAAAAAAATAAGGGTGAATTCAATGAAACCGGACACGCAAAGAGATGAAATGTTGACTCGTTATCTTCTGGACAATATGCCCGAAGATGAAAAACAGCGTGTCGAAGAAATTTTTCTGCAAGACGACGCCCTTTTTGAAGAGATGCTCGCTCTTGAAAACGAACTCATGTACGAATACAAGCAGGGTAATCTTACGCCGCATGAGGAAAAGCTTTTTGAACAACGCTTTCTCGCAACTTCACAAGACAAACATAAAGCAATGTTCGCGGACGCCTTTTTGAAAACCATTGATTCGTTTGAACCCAAAGCAGAAGAAGCAAAAACAGAAACAATTATTTCCCCTCAACCTTTGTTGTTGCAATCGTTTTTGTCGCTTTTTAGTTTTCAAAGTCCTGTTTTGCAATTTGGAATGGCGGCGGCTGTTTTGTTGTTGACGATTGGCGGTGTTTGGCTTTTTGTGCAAAACGCAAAGATGCGCGGCGATTTGGCAAATCTTCAAAACAAACAGGCGGAAGAGCAAAGACGGCTCGAACAGCAAATCGAAGAAAAACAGAAAGAGAAAGAACGGCTTGAAGGAGAACTCTCACAAGAAAGAGAACAGAGCCAGCAAGACCAGAAGCGTATTGAAGAATTGGAAGAAAAACGTAAACAACTCGAGCGCGAAATCGAAGAGGCACGCAAACAATCAAATCAGCGGAAACAACAAAATCAGTCCCCTGAAAACAGGTCAATCTTTGCTGTGCTCCTGCCCGGTGGTTCAAGAGACGGCGGCGAAGAGATGAAAACCGTTGAACTTACGAAGAACGTAAAGACTCTGGCGTTAAGTTTGCAGCTTTTGCGGACGGGTGATTACAAAAGTTACGCCGTTACGGTTAAAAGCGTTGAGGAAGGCGGCGAAATTTTAAGCCGTTCAAACTTAAAGGCACGCGGAAAATATGTGTCTGTTCAAATACCTACGCGACTTTTGAAAAACGGTGATTACAAACTGACGCTTTCCGGTTTGGGTGTAGAAGGCGTAAAAGAAAAGATTGAGGATTATTATTTCAGAGCAATAGAGCCTTAACATTGAGCGAGCAAAAAAAAACTTTTCGTGTTGCAATCATAGGCGGCGGCATAAGCGGACTTGCCGCCGCAAATCGTCTTTTAGATATTTCCAAAGAGAAAAACACCCCGATTGAATTTGTTCTGTTTGAAGCAAGTTCGCGTCTTGGTGGTGTGATTCGTTCGGAACGCCGCGACGGATTTTTGCTTGAATACGGACCCGATTCAATAGTCACGGAAAAGCCCGAAGCCGTAAACCTTGCAAAACGTCTGGGATTGGAAAACGAAATCATCACAACAAACGACGCGAATCGTCGCAGTTTCATTGTTCAAAACGGAAAACTTCACCCTGTGCCGGAAGGTTTTCATCTTCTGGCCCCTTCAATGGTTTTGCCTTTTGTGAAAACGGGAGTCTTTAGTTTGCGCGGCAAAGCGCGTATGGCTCTGGAACTTTTTATTCCACGAAAAGAAAATGAGGATGAAAGTCTGGCGGATTTTGTCCGCCGTCGTTTCGGACAAGAGGCTTTGGAACGTATGGCTCAGCCGATGGTCGGGGGTATTTACACTGCGAACCCGGAAAAACTCTCTCTGCGTGCGACTATGCCACGTTTTCTCGATATGGAAGCCAAGAACGGAAGCGTCATTCGTTCGCTTTTCAAAGCCAGAAGAAAACAAAACCAATCTTTGGATAAAGGCACAAGCGGAGCGCGTTACAGTCTTTTTATTTCTTTCAAAGAAGGGATACAAACATTGGTTGACGCCCTCGAAAAACGTCTCCCGCCTGAATCATTAAAACTAAACACAAAGGTCTTGTCGGTTGAAATAACAAGTTCAAAGTCCCAAGTCCCAAGTGCAAATGATGTCTGGCGGATTCTAACTGATAAAAACGAGACGTATCTTTTCGATTCCGTTTGTCTGGCTTTACCCGCACACGCTTCAGCTGAATTAGTAAGTTTGATTGATTCCGATTTTGCAGATGAGCTTAAATCAATTCCTTATGCCTCGTCAGCAACAATGAATCTTGCTTTCAAACGCGAAGATGTCCCGCACAAACTAAACGGTTTTGGCTTTGTCGTTCCGTTCATCGAAAAACGAACCGTGATGGCTTGCACGTTTTGTAATGTGAAATATGCGGGACGCGCACCAGACGGATTTGTTTTGCTTCGTGCTTTTATCGGTGGCGATTTACAGCCCGATATGTTCGCGCTTGATAAAGCGGAAATGATTGAAGGCGTGAGACGTGATTTGAAAGATTTGCTGGGAATCACAGCCTCGCCGCTCTTTGTAGAAACCGCAAAATGGGGGCGTTCAATGGCTCAGTATCATCTGGGGCATCTTGAAAGAATCGAACGAATCAACAAAAACTTAAAGGCTTTTCCTTCATTAAAACTCATTGGAAATGGTTACAACGGCGCGGGTATCCCGGATTGCGTCCGAATCGGAGAAACAGCCGCTGAAGAATTAATTAACAGTCATCAAACCTCGTAACAAATTTTTTTACCATTCAGATTTTTTTTTGCCACAAAACTTAAAAGCATGGTGTTCTCAATATGGAACGCCATTAAACAAGGCAAAATCGAGCAGTGTTTACCCTTATATCAAACGAAAATCAACGAATTTTCGTGGAGATTAGCACCATGAAACAGAAATTATCTACATTCATAATAGTTTTAGCGATTTGCATGGGCGTAATGAACGCGGTGGGCGAGTTTGAGAATCTGAAAGCAGAAGCGAACGATATATTTGCCAGAGGAAGTATCTATTTGCTCAGCTTCAAAAGTGATGGTTCGACTCTTGAAGATTCCAATAACGCTCTTATCGCAAAAGCAGATGAAGAAGAGGTTGAACCCGAAAACGAAACACTTGCATCGCTCGATACAAAAAAGTGTACTAATACTAAAACCAAAACACTGAGCCTGAAACACGCGAGCCAATCAATAATTGACCGAGAGGAAATTGAGCAAGCGGACTTTAGCAGTGCCCAGGAAATCGGAGAATTCGACAACACAACAGCAGATAACTTGCACGCCGAATATGAGACGGAAAAAGCAAAAGCAGCTTTTGTGTACAGTTTCAACGAAAAGAGCGTAACGGAAGACACGAGAAAATTAGCTGAAATGCGAAAAGTCATGACGTTAAGGCGCGTTACGACAGAATTAAACAAGATTGGTGTGCCGATTCCGCAGATTAGTATTGATGAGGCGAACCTGCCAAAAACTATGCCCTGTCCGAGTCCGGCGGTTGAAAAGCGCGGCGAAAGGTCGGTTACGTTTGCCCCTGAAAGTCTTAGATAAAGTTTGGAGTATAGAAAATGATAACGACTAAAAACATAGTTGTAGGCTTAATATCTTTTATTGTTTCTTTGGCGGTTCTCCTGCCGCCTTTTGCCAGCAGTCAGAACACGCTTCTGCGCGACGAGTTTCATCAGACCTATCCTTTTTCTGCAAACGGACGTGTGAGTCTTGAAAATATCAATGGCGATGTTCGGGTCGAAGTTTGGGACAGAAACGAAATCAAAGTTGACGCCGTGAAACTTGCAGATACAAAGGAGAAACTGGACGCCATCGAATTAAAGATTGACACAGCTACGGATTCGATACGTATCAAAACAAAATATCCTGACACGGCTTGGAGAAGGGACAGTAAGCAGGAGTGGAAAAACTATAATCCGGGCAGCGTGGAATATACCTTGACCGTTCCGTGCGGTGCCAGAATTGATTCAATCGAACTTATCAACGGTGACCTTGAAATAAAAAACACGACGGGCGAAGTGCAGGCTTCGACAATTAACGGAAAGCTAAAAGCAGAAAATTTAATGGGTGACAGCAGGCTTTCAACTATTAACGGTCAGCTTACAGCTTCGTTTAGCAAAGTTGATGGTGGGCGCAAACTCTCGCTTTCGACTGTGAACGGGAGAGTTTCGGTAACGCTTCCGTCCGACTTAAATGCAGAAGTAAAAGCCGATACGGTTCACGGTTCAATTTCAAATGAATTTGGTCTGCCCGTTCGTAAAGGCGAATATGTGGGAGGGAATCTTTACGGGGTCATCGGCGGTAGCGGTGCGCGAATTAATCTTAACGCGGTCAATGGCGGTGTAGAGATTTTGCGTGCTAAAGACGGAAAGCAGTTGAACAATGTTACGAATATGCTTTCCGAAAATGATAACAAGAGGTCAAAAGGGAACGGTGATTATAATTGGAGCTATTCATCAGATGAAATGCGTGAGGCTCAGGAAGAACTCGCCGAAGCACTGCGTGATGCACAGCAGGAAATCCGCTCGTCACAGCGCGACGTAGAACGCGCACAGCGAGACATCCAACGCGCTCAAAGACAACTCGAAAGAGCATTGCGCGATGTGCAACAGAACGATAACGAAGAAACCAAAGAAGCAATCGAAGATGCAAAGAGAGATAAAAAAGAAGCTGAGGAAGAATTAAAAGTAGCCCAAAAACAGCTTGAAGACGCGCAGCGCGAGATGGAGCGCGTGCAAAAAGACAATGCCAATGAACTTCAGAAGATTAGAGAAAAAGCAAAAGCCAGGGCGGCGGAAGACGCTAAGATTGCGGTAAATGTTGACAAAATTGCTCAGGATGCACAACGAATAGCAGAAGAGGCTATGAAAGCGGCGAATGTGTCAGTCAATATAAATGGCGGTTACAACAATCTTCGATTCGTTCAGCGTGACAGTTCAAAATTCAATACAAACGGAACGGTTCGCTTAAACGCCTCAACCTACGACGGAGCGATTACAATACGCGGTTGGGATAGCAATGAAGTTTCATGTACGGTCACAAAACGCGCCGAAGACGAGCAACAGATGAAGGGCGTTAAATATTCCGCTGTTCAGAATGGTTCTGAAATAGTTATTAAAGTTGAATTCGATAAGGCGTTTGCTAAACAGTTAAAAGGCGGCGTTTACACAAATGCTGTTGCAAGTCTTGAAATCAATGTTCCGCGAAATTCACAATTAAAAATCCATTCGGGAGACGGGCGTCTCAGCATTGACGGCGTTAAGGGAAACATCGAGGCGGACACAGGCGACGGTGGCATTGATGTACGTGATTGCACCGGAAACATAAAAATCGAAACCGGCGACGGGCGCGTTTTTATTACTAACCATCAAGGCGAAGCAAGCGTAAACACGGGCGACGGAAACCTCGTGTTAGAAGGTCGCTTTACAAAACTTTTTGCTGAAACGGGCGACGGTTCGATAGTTGTCAGGCTTCCTTCAGACACAAACGCGATAATTGACGGGAACGCGGAATCAATAAACGTCGAAGGCTTAAATGCTGTGGAAGAAAATTCGGGCGGCGAACGTCAAAAGCGTTGGAGAATCGGAAACGGCGGAACCGTTTTCAAACTCAGCACCGGAGACGGAAGAATTAGCGTCAGAAGATTGGATTAATTTTTCTTTGATAACAATTTCAAACGTAGTTACGTCTTTGAAATCAAAAGCTTTGAACTTTGTGCTTTGTAAATTCTGTTCATCGTGAGGTTGATTCATTTGTCATGATTCCTTCCTTAAACAAAGCATAAAGTTCAAAGGCATTTTGAAACATCTTTGCGTGGTGTGCGTTTAAGACAACGGCTGTAAGAACTGTTTCCCCTGTTTGCATTTCATTTAGACAGCTAATCTTCAAAATCACAGAGGTATAATGAATTTTATACGCAGAATATTGCTGTCGTCATTTTTCTGTTTAATTGTATTGACTGCTGTGCCGATACTGGCACAAAAACTCAACGGTTCAGAAACTACTAAAAACGGTGATGGCTCAATAACAAGAGGCGGAATAACGATTCCAGCCGAGAAAGTAAGACCGCTCAAAGTCCCGCGTTTTGAAACCGCACCAATAATTGACGGCAACATTGACGAAGAGGTTTGGAAACAAGCGGCAGTTTTCAAAGACTTCATTCAAATCGGTCCGGGCGATAACATTGCACCATCGAGAAAAACCGAAGCACTGATTGCATATGACTCGAAAACTTTGTACTTCGCATTTCGTTGCTTTGATGAGAAGGACAAAATTCGGGCAACTGTCGCCGCACGCGATTCGGTCTTTGGCGAAGACAATGTTCGCATTTTTCTCGATACATTTAACGACGAACGCCGCGCTTACGTTATAGGTTTTAACCCTCTTGGTATTCAGGCAGACGGCATCTATACTGAAGGGCAAGGAACAGATCTCAATGTTGATATTTTGATGGAATCAAAAGGTCTCATCACTGATTTCGGTTGGACTGTCGAAGTCGCAATCCCGTTCAAATCTTTACGTTATGAAGCGGGAAAAGGAAAGATGTGGGGCATTCATGTCTGGCGAAACATTGACCGTTTTAATGATGAAATAGATTCATGGATGCCGATTTCACGCAACATAACGGGGCAGATGAATCAGGCTGGAAAGATAACAGGACTTGAAAATATCTCTACGGAAAGAACGCTCGAAATTATTCCGAGCATGACCCTGAAAGAATCGGGTGAACGTCTTGCAGACGGACGATTTGCAAACCCTCCTGCACAATTCGATGCAGGCGTCACAATCAAATACAGTATTACGCCCAATGTAACTTTAGATGCCGCTATTAACCCCGACTTTGCGGATGTTGAAGCAGATGAACCTGTCGTTGCCGCAAACCAACGCTTTCCTATCTTCTTTTCTGAAAAACGCCCGTTCTTTTTAGAGGGCGTTGATATTTTCCGAACACCGATTCAAGCCGTCCATACGCGCACAATTCAAGACCCCGACGTAGCCGCAAAACTAACAGGCAAAATCGGAAAAAATACGTTTGGTTTTCTATTCGCTTCCGATAGATTGCAGTCACCGCGATTTTCAGACCCGAACTCAAAAGTAACAATCACACGCTTAAAACGCGATATTGGTAAAGAATCCAATCTTGGTTTTCTGGCAACCACATATAATTACATCATTCCGGGAAGCGGCGGAAATTTGAAACGTCACAATTACCTTGCAGGCTTTGACGGCAAATTTAAGATTAACGACAAAACGGTTTTCACCTTTCAAGCTTTGGGGTCAAATTCAAAACGATTCTTTTACAACCCTGAACAAGACAGAAGTGTTTATCGAATCGGTAACGGTTTGGCTTACAACGTAGCTTATGATTACACAAGCAAACTTTTCGGCTATCAATTCGGAAGCAGCGGGCGCACAAAGGATTATCGTGCGGATGTCGGATTTACACGTCGTACTGACAACTCGAATCACTATTTCGGCATGAGGTTTAGTTCAAACCCTAAGCCAAAAGCGTTGATTATCGAAAAATCCTTACGTACCTCAATCGGTATGAACAATGATTTTCAAGGACGCCTTCAAAGCTGGGGACATGACACAAATTTCAATCTCAGCCTCCAACGCAATGTCTATGTCAATTTTAGCTACAACTTTGGCTATGACCGGATTTTTGAAGAAGAGTTCGGACCTAAACGAACTCTTACACAGTCGGGAACTTTCTTCGGTGGTCCCGAGCGTTCCGTTTACAACGGCGGTTTGTCTGGTGAAACAGAAGCAAACATAAATAAGAAGCTTTCGGTATACTTTTCTGGCGGAATGCAATGGAACGAGTTCGACTTTGATTTCGGTGCAGGAAACAAGTTCCCACGAGTCAGTCCTGCGGCTTTGGCTTTTGGAGATGACGCGCCGCTAGACCCGGGACCGGGAAATTCAATGTTTATTGATGCCGGGCTTAATACAAAACCTGTGGATGAATTGGAACTTTCGTTTAGTTATGAAAAAAACAGGTTAAGGCGCAACGATACGAAACTTCTGGCTTTTGACTCGAATATCTTTCAAGTGCGTGCGACATATCAGTTCACGCGATTTGTTTTTGTTCGCGGGCGCGTGGATTACGACACGCTTTCTGCGACTGTGAGAGGGCAGTATCTTTTCGGCTGGACGCCGAATCCGGGAACTGCTCTATATGTCGGTTACAACGACGATTTTAATTACAAAGGATATAACCGTTATACGGACGTATCCGAACCCGGTTTGAAACTTTACGGCAGGACATTCTTTATAAAAATGTCCTACCTGTTTCGTAAAAGTTTCTGACGCGGGAATTTTATTCACCCAACATAATTTTTTGAAAATAAAAGCATCGCTTTAGACAGAAGAAAATAATGAAGCGATGTATATGGATTGGTGTGTTCGTTTTAAGTTTGCCGTTTTGAATATGGTTTCGACTTTCAGCAAAACCATATTCAATGACAAATGAAAAATGTTCAGTAACACATCAAAGATGATTTGTTCCAATCAAAATTCATTCTGTTGTATCGCAAGAGCGTACAAGCACATTTATATAGCTGTTCGTCTCAGCTCCATTGTATTTATTCATTCAAATTCATTACGGAGAGGTTGTCATGTACAAATCAGTAATCTTAGTTCTTTTTCTTCTTAGTTCTTCTGTTCAAGCAAACCCGCTAAACAAACTGCCAAAAACGGAGGGCGATGAGACCCCCGTTAAAAAAGGCAAAATCGCTATTCCGACTGAAAAAGCAAACCCCGTCAAAGTTGCAAAATTCGATAAACCACCGACGATTGATGGAAAACTCGATGATGAAATTTGGAAACAGGCTACGGTTTTCAAAGAATTCGTGCAGATTCAGCCGGGCGACAACATAGAAGCCTCAAAGCCTACCGAAGTTTATATGGCTTATGATACAAAAACGCTTTACATTGCTTTTAAAGCTTTTGACGAACGGGATAAGATTCGTGCGACTGTTGCAAAGCGTGACCAGATTTTTGAAGACGATTACATTGGTTTTTTCCTTGACACTTTTAACGACCAACGCAGAGCTTTTGTTGGATTTTTTAATCCTCTTGGAATTCAGGCTGATGCGACATTTACCGAATCTCAGGGCGAAGATTACAGCGTTGATGTTTTGATGGACTCAAAAGGGATTATTGTCGAAGACGGGTTTACAATCGAAGTTGCAATCCCATTTAAATCATTTCGTTATCAAGCCGGAAAAGGAAAGTTTTGGGGTGTACATTTCTTTCGTCGCATCAAACGCTTTAACAACGAACTCGATTCTTGGATGCCATTGTCACGCGACATTTCAAGTAGCTTGACTCAAGCAGGAAAACTAACAGGTCTTGATGAAATTATTGCTGAAAAAACGCTACAAATAATTCCTACGCTCACGGTTGGGCAAGAAGGAAAACGTGTCGGAGTTTTTGACGCGAACGATAATTTGGTCGGCGGGCGTTTTATCAATAAACCTGTCAAACCTGATTTTGGTGTTTCCGTTAAGTACAACATCACGCCGACCGTAACGCTTGATTTTGCTTACAACCCTGATTTCGCAGACGTTGAAGCAGACGCGCCGGTTATTCTGGCTAATCAACGCTTCCCGATTTTCTTTCAGGAAAAACGTCCGTTCTTTTTAGAAGGCGTTGACATCTTTCAAACCGAGATGAGCAACCTTGATACGCGCACGGTTGTTGACCCGGACTACGCCGCGAAATTAACCGGAAAGCTTGGGAAAAACTCTTTCGGATTTTTTGTTGCCAGTGACGCCGCTCCCGGAAATTTCAGCAAAGAAGACCGCCAAGACCCTTTCCAGACAACTTTGGTCGAACGCTACGCAGACCGCAACGCTTACATAGGCGTCTTTCGTGTGAAACGTGATATAGGGAAAGAGAATACTATTGGAGCAATGTTTACCAGTTATAATTTCAACGATAAACATAATCAGCTTTTGAGTTTTGACAGCCGCTTCAAACTTAATAAAAAAACAACTCTTCAACTACAGGTTGCCGGTACAACTTCCAAGAATTGCTTCTTTGATGCTGAATTTGACCCGCAAGTTTCACCCCTTATAGCCGCGCAAAACCGTCATATCTGTAACAGCAATTACAGACAATATCGTGTCGGAAACGCTTTCGGTTATGTTGGCTCATTGGTTTATGATTCGAGACATTTCTTCACAGTGATTTCAGGCGTCGGGCGCTCGAAAGATTTTCGTGCAGATGTGGGTTTCGTCCGTCGCAGAAATACAAACGCTCAGGACGCTTTCTTTCAATACAAATCCGAACCCAATCCAAAGGGGACCTTGATTTCATGGAACGTAGGAAACCAAAACGGTATTCGTTATGATTGGAAAGGCAACTTACAAGGCTTTAATAATGGCGCAAGAGCTTTCTTTAATTTCAAACGTCAAACATTTTTCGGTGCAGGGTTTGATGCATATTATGAAAAAGTTTACGAAGAAGAGTTTGGTCTAAAGCGCAGTTTAACTCGTGACGGAACTTTCTTTGGTGCGCCCACGCGCTCTGCTTATAACAAGAGTCTCTTTTTCGGTGGTGGCACAACCCCCTCGAAAAAATTCTCTTTTGAAGCCTTTATGAATTACAACTTCGGAGCTATGGATTTTGATTTCGGCGGCGGACCAAAATTTCAGCGAGTAAGCCCCGCTGCTCTTGCCTTGGGACAAGGTGCGCCTCTTGATCCGGGATCTGCAAACGGAATCAGCTTGGAGTCGTATTTCACGTTTAAGCCGATTAATAATTTAAACATCGCTCTTAATTACACAAAAAGCAGTTTGCGTCGGCAGGACACCGGGCTGTTAGCCTTTGATGACAACATCTATTCGCTTCGTACAACCTATAATTTCACGCGATTTACTTTCGTCCGTGTTCGTATTGATTACGATACGTTGGCGGCAAGTCTTCGCGGGCAATATCTGTTTGGTTGGACGCCGAATCCGGGAACTGCTTTGTACGTCGGTTACAACGATGATGCTTATTACAGAGGCTTCGATGATTTTACGGGTCAATATAAGCCGGGCTATCAACGCAACGGCAGGAAATTCTTTATCAAGCTCTCTTACTTAATAAGAAAGAGTTTTTAAGTTTGGGTTGACTCAGGACGCGAACGGCTCGTCTGCACATTGAGATTCAATAAAATCAATGTGCAGACGAGCCGTTCGTATTCCAACATTTGCCGTGATTCATTTGAAAGATTAAGATTCGGTTAAATGAGTACAATCCCAAAACAGGAACTGTATAAGTTGCTCGACACTGCAATCGAACGGGGCGAGCGTGTTGCGATTGCGACTGTCGCAAACACAAAAGGTTCTACGCCGCAACGCTGCGGTGCCAAGATGCTCTTTTTTCAAGACGGCAAAACCAAAGGAACTGTCGGCGGCGGCTGTGTTGAAGCAGAGGTTTGGGCAGAAGCAAAAGTGGCTTTAAGAACAGGAAAATCCTCGCTTCATCGTTTTAGCTTGACCGCAGATGAAGCAAGCGAAGAGGGAATGGTTTGTGGTGGCGTAATGGAAATTTTTATCGAGGTACTGTAAAGAGTATGCCAACTTCTTTTGTCGAAAACTATAAAGAGAAACATAAACATTCTGTGAATCGAATGTTGCACAATTTCGGGATTCCGATGATTGTGATTTCAATTCCGCTTCTTTTATTTAATTGGCGTGTGGCTGTTGTTTTATTTGTCGTTGGTTGGGTGTTTCAGTTTATAGGACATTTCATCGAAGGCAATCAACCGGCATTCTTTCGTAATCCGATATATCTTTTGATTGGTCCTTTGTGGTTAATCAAGCGCGGACTCGGCGCAATCGGAATAATCAAACAATGAATCGGACGAAAGATAATTCTTCACACACGAAAATCATCAAAGCTGTTCAGGATATTTTGTGCGAAGGCTCAATTGCCGTGCTTGCCACCATAGTAGAATCAACAAACAAAACCGGCGCAAAACTTTTGATTGATGCAAGAGGTAACCGTACAGGCAATTTAGGTGATGATCAGTTAAATAAAGCTGTTTCTGAACTCGCAAATGAATTTCTTTCTTCACGTTCTGAAACAAAGACAATAAATCTCTCAGAAACACGAATCATGCTTGAACGTATTGAACCCGAACCCAAACTTGTAGTTTGCGGGGCGGGTCATGTCGGGGCTGCTCTGGCGCGATTAGCTATAATGGTTGGATATGAAGTAACTCTGATTGATGACCGCACAGAGTTTGTCGCACAAGAAAAATTTTCAAAAGAAATAAATTTAATTGCCACAGTGGATTGGAAAAGAGATATTAAAAACGTAATTGGCACAGGACGCGGCGTGTCCGTTGCAATCGTCACACGCGGACACAAAGAAGACGAATTGTGTTTGCGTGCTGTTATGGAATCAAAACCCGATTACGTCGGCATGATTGGAAGCAAACGGCGCACGAGAATCGTTATTTCAAATCTCGGAAATAAGGGGATAGACGAAAAACTTTTGAAAGATATTTACGCACCAATCGGTTTAGATATTGGCGCAGTGTCGCCTGAAGAGGTCGCCCTTGCAATCCTTGCCGAAGTGGTTGCCGTCAGGCGAAATGGCTCAGGACGTTTTTTATCCAAAAGAAGTTATCTGTTTACACCTTGAAAATTAACCTTACACTTCATTACAAAAATGTAAGCATCTGCATTTAATCTGTACAAAAATGTAGGGTGCAGTCTATTTCCGAATAGAAATAGGAAAAACATAAGAGGTTAATTTCGTTAAAAAGAATTTGAAGATTAAGTGATGTCATCAGCTAACGGTTAAGCATTCATCATTTTCATCTTAAAAAATGTCCGTTGACGTGCAAGATACTTTTAAGTATCACTTAGAATAATACAAAATTGTAAGCTAAGTAAAAATATATTACAGAATTGTACGGGATTAAGTGTCTCTTTACGCCATTCACTTTTTTATTTCATCAGCAACAATTATAGTTTTCTTTAGAAAATCGAATATCTCAACAGTAATTCTTTTTTGTGGCATGCATCTTGTCACACGAGACACACATTCAATATCTGTAAAGGTCATAAAAGACCGCTAAATCTAAAGAAACAAGAGTAAAAATATGAGACTGAATAACGGAAAGCTAAAAGCAATGTGTGCATTTGGGTTTTTACTATCGGCGACCGCGACTGTCTTTGCTGAGACGACGCCTGCTGATATTGACTCACGAATATCGAAAATTGAATCATCCACGGCGGCGGCGCAAAGCGCGGGTGATAACTCATGGATGTTGGCGTGTGCGGCTTTGGTTTTGATGATGACGGGTCCGGGATTAGCTTTATTCTATGGCGGATTGGTTCAGCGGAAAGAATCGTTTTGGGTATGTAACACCGGGGTTGGCTTTCACCACGTCGTCAAATAGTGCTTTGTACGTTGGTTACAGCGTAGGCAATCAAGGGCGTAAAAATAACGGACTGTTTGTCTATTATGGAATCACGTTTTGATAGTTTTGAGTCCCGCCTTCAGGCGGCTTTTAATCCAAGCAACAGCCGCCTGAAGGCGGGACTCAAAACTAAATTTATAAACCTAGAAGAATTATTAACTTTTCTACAAACGCAAAATATGTAAACTGAACGCGAAAGTAACTTGACAGAGAATGAAATGAAACAAGCCTTCTTCAATAAAGCTTTGATTAACGGTTCGACGCAATTTTCAATTATGAAAATTAAACCATCGTCTATTCGCCCCATTATTACAAAGCATGATTACAGTTGATGGCTTAAACAGATAAGTAGGATTTCGAGATTCTAAGCCATCAACTTAAATAAAAGTTGATGGCTTTTTAAGTTAAGCGTTAAGATAAAATCCATGCAGACTCAAAAAAAACAGGGTTTGTACGACCCTTTTAACGAACATGATTCCTGCGGTGTCGGTTTTGTAGCCGATGTCGAGGGGCGTGTGTCTCACAATATCATCATTCAGGCTCTGACTGCTCTTACGCGAATGGAGCATCGCGGAGCCGTAGGATGCGAAGCAAATACAGGTGATGGTTCGGGCATATTGATTCAAACGCCGCACGATTTTTTTGCCCGTCAATGCAATGAGATAAAAATTGATTTGCCTTCGGGGGGAGATTACGGCGTTGGAATGGTCTTTCTGCCGACGAAAAAAGAGAGCAGAGAAGAGTGCGAACTCGCTTTTGAAAAAACAGCAGAAGAAGAAAACCTGCGCGTTTTGGCTTGGCGCGAAGTCCCAACGGACAATACGGATTTAGGCGAAACGGCAAAGCAATCACAACCCTTTATTAAACAGGTTTTCATAGCAAAGAATGACAACATTGATGCGGAAACTTTTGAGAGAAAACTTTTCATAGTTCGCAAACGAATCACCAAACTCATCAAGCGTTCTTCAATTCATTTGCGCGGGATGTTCTATGTTGTGAGCCTTTCACACAAGACGATTGTTTATAAAGGGATGCTTACGACACATCAACTGCAAGCCTTTTACCCGGACCTTCAGGACCATAGTTTGAAATCGGCTTTAGCCGTTGTTCACTCGCGTTTCAGCACAAACACTTTTCCGAGTTGGTCACGTGCTCAGCCTTTACGATACATAGCGCACAACGGCGAAATCAATACTTTGCGCGGCAACATCAACTGGATGCACGCACGCGAAAGCAAATTTCAATCGAAAGTATTTGGCGAAGACTTGGCGAAGGTTTTGCCCGTGCTTGAGAGCAAAACAAGCGATTCGGGAATGTTTGACAATGCTCTTGAAATGCTGACGCTTGCAGGGCGTTCATTGCCTCATTCGATGATGATGATGATTCCAGAGCCTTGGACAAAACATCAGACGATGAGCGATGCAAAAAAAGCTTTTTACGAATATCACTCTTGTCTGATGGAGCCTTGGGACGGACCTGCTTCGATTACATTTACTGACGGTGTTCGCATCGGTGCAGTGCTTGATAGAAACGGTCTTCGTCCGTCGCGTTACTACGTTACAAAAGACGGACTTGTCGTTATGGCTTCCGAAGTAGGTGTTTATGATATTGCACCCGAAAACATTTTGCACAAAGGACGTTTGCAACCGGGAAGAATGCTTTTGGTTGACACAGAGCAAAAGCGTGTTATCGCAGACGATGAGATAAAAGAGACAATTGTGCGTGAACATCCTTACGAAATCTGGATAAGAGAAAATCTGATTGATATTAACGATATTCCCGAACCACCTTTTGTTTCAAAAGCCAATCACGAAACAATCCGCCTTAGACAAAAAGCTTTTGGCTACACGTTTGAAGAGTTAAATAAACTTCTGGCTCCGATGGCTGAAAAAGGTGCGGAAGCAATCGGTTCTATGGGAACCGATACGCCGCTTGCGGTCTTATCAAATAAACCGCAACTTCTCTACAACTATTTCAAACAACTTTTCGCCCAGGTCACAAATCCACCGATTGACGCCATACGTGAAGAACTAATCGTTTCAACACACACGACGATTGGACCTGAAGAAAATATGCTTGAACCTTCGCCAAAATGTGCAAAGCAGATAAAACTCAATTCGTTTTTATTAACGAACAATGAGCTTGAAAAACTTCGTCTGTTGGGTGATTCGGAAAGCGATTGGGGCAAAACGGGTTTTAAGACAATAACGATTCCGATGTTGTTTGATGTGGCACACGGACGGCGCGGGCTGGAATGGGCAATTGAAGGTTTGTGTCATCAATGCAGCGTAGCGATTGACGATGGTTATCACATAATTATTTTGTCAGACCGCGAAATGAACGAATGGCGCACGCCCGTTCCTGCTTTGTTGGCTGTGTCTGCCGTTCATCATCATCTGATACGCGAAGGCAAACGAACTCGCGTTGGATTTGTAATCGAAAGCGGTGAACCGCGAGAGGTTCATCACTTTGCAACCTTGCTTAGTTATGGCGCGGCGGCTGTAAATCCATATCTTGCTTTTGAAACCTTGCAGGACATGATTCGACATGCACAGCTTACAAAGGTTGATGAAAAACAGGCTGTAAAAAACTACATCAAGGCTGTCGAAAAAGGCGTCGTCAAAATCATGTCGAAGATGGGAATCTCCACGATTAAGAGTTATTGCGGAGCGCAGATTTTCGAGGCAATCGGCTTAAATCAAAATTTTGTTGACAAGCATTTTACCTGGACGCCTTCGCGCATCGGTGGTGTCGGAAGCAAAACAGTTGCGGAAGAAAGTTTGCGTAGGCACGAACAGGCTTTTGGAAAGCATCAATCAAATACGGATTCTTTAGACATTGGCGGCGAATATCAATGGCGACGCGAAGGTGAAACACATCTTTTCAATCCCGCTACGATTCACAAACTACAACAGGCGACGCGCACTGGCGATTACAAAATGTTCAAAGAGTACAGCCGTTTGATAAATGAGCAAACAAATCGTCTTTCGACATTGCGTGGTTTAATGGAATTGAAACATTTATGCGAACCCGTGCCCGTTGATGAAGTTGAATCTGTTGAATCAATTCTGATGCGATTCAAAACGGGGGCGATGTCTTACGGGTCAATCAGCAAAGAAGCGCACGAAGCACTTGCGATTGCAATGAACCGAATCGGCGGTAAGAGTAACACGGGCGAAGGTGGTGAAGATTCCGCACGTTTCAAACCCGACGGAAACGGGGATTCGCGACGAAGCGCAATCAAACAGGTCGCTTCGGGACGCTTCGGCATAACGAGCGAATATCTTGTCAATGCAGACGAGATTCAAATCAAAATCGCACAAGGGGCAAAGCCGGGTGAAGGCGGGCAGTTGCCGGGCGGAAAGGTCTATCCTTGGATTGCAAAAGTCAGACATTCAACTCCGGGGGTTGGCTTGATTTCGCCGCCGCCGCATCATGATATTTATTCAATTGAAGATTTGGCGCAGTTGATTTTCGATTTGAAAAACGCAAATCCGAATGCCCGTATCAGCGTGAAGCTTGTTTCCGAAACAGGCGTTGGCACAATCGCCGCTGGCGTTGCGAAAGCGAAAGCAGATTTGATTTTGATAAGCGGTCATGACGGTGGTACGGGTGCGTCACCATTGACGAGCATCAAACACGCTGGAACGCCTTGGGAATTGGGATTAGCCGAAGCACATCAAACTTTACTGCTAAACAATCTTCGTAGCCGTGTTCGCCTTGAAACGGACGGACAATTAAAAACAGGAAGAGATGTAGTTGTTGCGGCTTTGCTCGGTGCAGAGGAGTTTGGTTTTTCGACTGCGCCGCTTGTGACCTTGGGTTGTGTGATGATGCGTGTGTGTCATCTGAACACCTGTCCCGTCGGTGTTGCAACACAAGACCCACACCTTCGTGAGAAGTTCAAAGGCGACCCTAATCATGCCGTGAACTTCATGCGTTTTGTCGCGCAAGAAACTCGTGAAATGATGGCAGAACTCGGTTTTCGTTCAATCGAAGATATGGTTGGGCACACGGAATGTTTGGAGATAAATGCGGCACACGAACATTGGAAAGCACACGGATTGGATTTTTCTGCCGTTTTACATCAGCCCGTTGTTCCCACATCTTACGGCACGCACCAGCAAATAAAACAAGACCATAAACTTGAAGAGACTCTGGATAAAAGCGTTTTACTTGAACTATGCAGAGACGCTTTGGAATCCGGTGAAAAAGTTTCAGCGAGTTTGAAAATTCAAAACATAAACCGTGCGGTCGGAACAATTCTCGGAAGCGAAATTACCAGGCGTTATGGTTCAAATGGTTTGCCGGATGAAACAATCAACCTGCACTTTGCAGGTTCGGCGGGACAGAGTTTCGGTGCATTTATCCCGTGCGGACTTACGTTAAGACTTGAGGGAGATGCGAACGATTACGTTGGCAAAGGATTGTCAGGCGGGCGAATCATCGTTTATCCACCAAAGGAATCAACATTCGCTCCCGAAGAAAATATCATCATCGGCAATGTGGCTTTATATGGTGCAACAGACGGAGAGGCTTTCATTTCAGGTGTTGTGGGCGAAAGATTCTGTGTTCGCAACAGCGGTGCGACGGCGATTGTCGAAGGCGTCGGAGACCATGCTTGCGAATATATGACCGGCGGGTGTGTCGTGGTGATTGGCAAAACGGGAAGAAATTTCGCGGCAGGGATGTCCGGCGGCGTTGCTTACGTTTTGGATGAAGAAAATAATTTTGCTTTCAGTTGCAATCAGGAAATGGTGGGGCTTTCAGAGGTTAAAGACGAAGAAGAAATAGAAAGACTAAAGAGTCTGATTTTCCATCACGCAGAGAAAACCAAGAGCAAAAAAGCCATGAATATTTTGCTGGATTGGGAAGATTACCTTCCTAAATTTGTGCGTGTAATGCCGGATGATTATGCCCGCGTGATTTCTGCCCAAAAACGTGTGATTGCAGAAGGATTTTCAAGAGAAGAAGCGGTGTTGGCAGCATTTGAAATAACGCGAGGAACGCTATTGCCGGGAACGCAGGCATCCTTGCCTGTCAACGAGGGCAGAATGCGTAAATAACATCACGCATTATTTTAATCTTGAATTTTAACCGATGTTTTTTAAGCGTGCTGGTGCACGCTTTTGCCCGCAAGATGCGGGCGTTCCCGGTAAAAGTTATGGGCAAAGCCACAGGATTTATTGAATACACAAGAAGCCTTCCTGTCTTACGTTCACCGCGTGAGCGAGTGAAGGATTGGCGCGAGTTTCATTGTCACGATTCGGAAGAGCTTCTGCGCGAACAAGGAGCACGTTGTATGGATTGCGGCATCCCGTTTTGTCACACAGGACAGATTATTGCCGGTGCTGCTTCAGGGTGTCCCATTAACAATTTAATACCCGAATGGAACGATTTAGTTTATCGAGGGCGTTGGCAGGAGGCTTTGCAAAGGCTTTTGCTTACAAACAATTTTCCTGAATTTACGGGCAGGGTTTGTCCCGCGCCGTGTGAAGGCTCTTGTGTTCTGGGCATAAACGATTCACCCGTCACAATCAAATCAATCGAAGAATCAATTATCGAAAAAGGTTTTGCAGAGAATTGGATAAAACCTGAGCCGCCCGTTTATAGAACCGAAAAGTGTGTTGCAGTTATCGGGTCGGGTCCTGCAGGTCTTGCGTGTGCTGACCAACTCAACAAAGCGGGACATTGGGTTACCGTATTTGAACGCGCAGACCGTATCGGTGGCTTGTTGATGTACGGTATTCCGAACATGAAACTCGATAAAGAAATCGTTCAGCGTCGGGTTGATTTGATGGAAAGAGAAGGTGTCGTTTTCAAAACAAATATCAATGTCGGGTTTGATATAACCGTTGAGGAGTTAAAAGAAAATTTCGACGCGATGGTTCTTTGTTGCGGGGCGACTAAAGCGAGAGATTTGGACATTAAGGGGAGGGAACTAAAGGGCATTCACCTCGCAATGGAATTTCTTCATGCAAACACAAAAAGTTTGCTCAACAGTAATCACGCCGATAACAATTACATCAGCGTTAAAGACAAAGACGTGATTGTTATCGGCGGCGGTGATACGGGAACAGATTGCGTTGCAACTTCGCTTCGTCACGAATGCAAGAGCCTTGTGCAATTTGAAATCTTACAACGTCCGCCCGATGAAAGAGCGAGCGATAATCCTTGGCCACAATATCCTAAAGTTTACAAAATGGATTACGGACAAGAAGAAGCGGCAGATATTTTCGGCAAAGACCCGCGTGAGTATTCAATTTCGACCAAGCGATTTGTTGATGGGGGAAACGGAAATCTCGCGGGCGTTGAAACCGTTGGCATCGAATGGGTGAAGGACGAACACGGACGCTTTGCTCTAAGGGAAATTGAAGGCACGGAAAAATTTTGGAACGCACAAGCAGTTTTTCTCGCGCTCGGTTTTGTTGGGGCTGAAAGTGAAGGGTTATTGGAACAACTCGGTGTAGTAATTAGTGAGCGTGGCAACGTAGCCGTAGATGAAAAAAAAATGACCAACATTGAAAGCGTTTTTGCAGCAGGCGATGTCGAGCGCGGACAATCACTTGTTGTCTGGGCAATCGCAGACGGGAGAGCGGCTGCGAAAAATGTTGATGAATATCTCGAAACATTATCGGGAAACAAGGCAACCGGGTGCGTCGTCGTCGCCTAGCTTACAATTCGATACAAACATTCCAAGTTTATTTTCCAATCACATTATCTTCAACAGTTTTCCGATTTGCTTTAGCTAAAGCAGTCCCTTCGACAGATGCTTGATATTTTCTTTGATGTTTGACTAAAGTCTGATATTTCCATACTTACCTTCCCCTAGTTTCAACCATTAGTATCTACACAAGTCAAAATGGCTTGTGTAGATACTAATGGTTGAAACTAGGGGCAATTCATATACCAATCAAAAAATGGATTGCGAATAATTGACCACACGGAAATTACAAGTCAGAAGCGTTTCTAACTCACTTTTGTAACTTTTGATGGTGTGCTTTCGGGAAAATTGCCCGACATGATGGTTTCGGTTCGGGGTTCAAACTCTTTCGGCAAGATGGCGTGATTTCAACAATCTGTTTCGGCTATCTTCTTCAACGGATTTTAACTTTAACTTTATCTTTTTGGAGGATTTTTTATGCCTACTTCTTCTACTACTTCTTCTGACAAACTTTCAAGGTGCAAACAGAAATTTGAACTTTGGAGAAAAGAACAATCGTCGAAAGCAGGAAAACCAATCATTCCTGACTCGCTTTGGAATGAAACCATCAAGCTTACTCCCGAACTTTCCATC
>Ga0187894_10001602_pt1 | contig 28674 bp, 25 predicted proteins | sample GBC1701081metaG_FD_136650 | JGI IMG/M metagenome (GOLD analysis project Ga0187894, IMG submission 136650) | White microbial mat communities from a lava cave in the Kipuka Kanohina Cave System on the Island of Hawaii, USA - GBC170108-1 metaG ...
AAAAGGCAAAAGGCAAAAGGCAAAAGGCAAAAGGCAAAAGGCAAAAGGCAAAAGGCAAAAGGCAAAAGGCAAAGAAAACGGGAGACGGCTATGCTCCGTTTTGAGCGTTTACGATTATCTTTGCCACTACACTAGCAATCTCGGTTACTTCTTCGATGAGATCTTGTATGGCCACTCAGTTTTGTCTTTTTCCTTTTGCCTTTTGCCTTATGATCTTCCACTTTTCTTCCAGTCCGCAAGAAACGCATCCAGGCCTTTATCAGTGAGCGGATGTTTTACGAGTTGTTGAATTACCTTGAACGGAATCGTCGCGACATCTGCGCCGGCGAGGGCGCAATCGACGATGTGCACTGGGTGACGAATCGACGCGGCTAAAACCTCGGTCGCGAATCCATAGTTGTGATAGATCTGAACAATGTCGCGGATCAGGTGCATTCCATCTTGTGCAATGTCATCAAGGCGGCCGATAAATGGCGAGATGTATTTCGCACCGGCTTTTGCGGCGAGGATGGCTTGTGCGGCAGAGAAACAGAGTGTCACGTTTACGCCGATGCCTTCTGCGGTAAACGTCCTGCACGCTTTTAGTCCTTCTAAAGTCAGCGGAACTTTGACGACGACGTTCTTTGCGATTTTGGCGTAAGTGCGGCCTTCTTTGAGCATTCCTTCGGTATCGAGAGCCGTGACCTCAGCCGAAACATCGCCCTTGACGATCTTGCAGATCTTCGCGAGGTGCTTTTTGAAATCGACGTCGCCTTCCTTCGCCACCAGGCTAGGATTGGTCGTCACGCCGTCGATCAAACCGAGTTCGCTCGCCTCTTTGATCTCATCTAAATTTGCTGTATCGATAAAAAACTTCATAATTCAGATTGCAGAAGCCCGCACGCAGTAAGGGCACCCGCAGCATTTTTCTAGTTTGTCCAAACAGAGTTACACAGTTAGCTTCGATCATTAAATTCGACGGATGCCCTTACTCCGTGCGGGCTTCTGCAACGGCATTTCGCAGCGTTCCAATTCCTTCTACTTCAACCTCACAAATATCACCGGGATTTAATTTAGAAACGCCGCTCGGCGTTCCGGTTGCGATCAGGTCACCTGTATTCAATGTCATCATGTTTGAAATATATCGTATCAAAAATTCGACGCCGATGACCATTTGCGACGTTCGTCCGTCTTGTCTGATCTCGCCGTTCACGCGAGTCACAACGCGGACATCGCGGCAATCAAATTCCGTTTCGATGTGCGGCCCGATCGGGCAAAAAGTATCGAACGATTTCGCACGTGCAAACTGTCCGTCTTTTTTTTGCAGATCGCGTGCGGTCACGTCGTTGACGCAGGTAAAACCGTGAATATACTCGCTCACGTCGTCGCTGTCGCCGAGATTTTTACACATTTTCCCGATGATCACGCCAAGCTCGCCTTCGTGCTCGACCTGCTGGGATTGCGGCGGAATCACGATGCTTTCTCCGTCGCGGATTAGCGCGGACGGTGCTTTCAAAAACAGCAGCGGCTCTTTCGGAACTTCATTGCCGAGCTCCGCTGCATGATCCGCATAATTGCGCCCGACGCAGATGATCTTTGATGGAAAAAAGTCCGGTTCGATTTCGATCTTCATTTGTATTGAATGATACCAATGCAATTTTTCGCATTCAACATCACTTCGAAACAAAAGTCGGTATTTGCATCTTCGCAAATACCACTTAAACTCTATTTCGGCGCATCTAAGAGCCAAATCCGCTTCTTAGCGAGAACATTTATGAAATTCAAACTGCTCAGTTTCCTCATCGTCATCAGCATATTTTCAATCTCCGTTGCCGCTCAGTCAGGAAAGACCCCGGAGGCAAAACCAACTCCGGCAAAAGCATCGGCCGATGAATCGATAACCGTCAAGACCAAAGTTACAAAAGCGGATTACGAAGATCTGCTGGCAAAATTGAAGAAGGGCGATACGTCTATCAATTTTGCAAAAATGCGGCTCGCATACACCGAGACAAAAGACTACAAGCCCTATGGCGGCGGCGAACTGCGCGGAGAAATGTACGAGGCTTATCAAAAAGATGGGTTCCAAAAGGCGGTCGATACCGCCTCGAAAATACTTGAGACAAATTATGTCGATATTGCCGCCCACTTTGTTTCGTGGAAGTCTTACGAATTCCTGGGCGATAAGGCGGCTGCCGAAAGACATAAAAAAATCTTCGACGGTTTGTGGGCGGCGATAAAGCAGAACGACGGCTTGAGCGAGAAAACTGCGATGATCTCGATCGGTATCTCCGAGCAATATTTTGTGATGAACCTATTGGGATTCAGTCGCCAATCGAAAGCCCTCACGCAGAAGGACGGCTCAGTGTTCGACGTTCACACCGCCGTCAACGCGGAGAAACAAACGCGACAATTCTATTTCAATATCGACAAGGTTTTCGGCAGATTTTAGTTTACGGAATTCGATCTCAAAAAAAAATAGCCACGAATGCACTAATAAGATTTGTGCATTCGTGGCGTGCAGTTTTCGTGTTGCCCTACGGCTGTCGTGCAAACGGAGCGGTTGCGGGTCTGTCGGTGGACATTCCCCAGTTAATTATGAACGGCGTATTGGTTGCGCTGTTCCGTGCATACCAGTTGCCCTCGGACGGACGGAATATCGCGACATCCGTTATACGATCGCCGTCGTAATCTGCGGGTTGAGGAATGTCGTTCATCGCTCCCCATTGAAGACCCATGCGTCCGGTTCCAACTGCATTTTGTGTGTTGCTATTGACAATGTACCAGACTCCGTCAGATGGCCGCCAAACGGCGATGTCGGCTTTGCCATTACCGTCATAGTCGCCCGGCACGATCAGGTCTCCGGCTATTCCCCAATTGAACGTGAGGAAAAAACCGAAATCAAAATTCGACTGAAGCACCCACCACTGATAATTCGGCGTGACACCCGGTGCATTCGGGCGCACAATGGCAAAGTCGGTTCTCAGATCTCCGTCGAAGTCCGCTGTCACCGGAATATCTCCGTTTGATCCGAACTGCCGAAAAGTAGCAGTGTTTGTAGCTGATTGTAGAACGAACCAAGTACCGTTAGACGGTCTCCAAATCGCAATATCCGCCTTGCCGTCGGAATCGTAATCGCCCGGCACGGGAATATCGTTCGCAACGCCCCACGGAGTTGAAGTGAAGTTCTGCCCAGGATTGACAGTGTTATTTCCGTAATACCAGACATTTGTGCTGGGACGATAGATCGAGACATCTGTGTTTCCGTCGCCGGTGTAATCGCCCGGTGTCAGGATGTCCGCACTCAAACCGAAGTTTTGAGTCAGAGTTCCACCGGCTGAACTGGTCGTCATCCAATTAGCTGTGCTCGGACGGAAAACGGTCGGGTCGGCCCTGCCGTCGTTAGTTTGATCGTAACCGGGTTGTCGACAGCCGGTGCGATAGGTGACGGTAAATGTGTAGTTAGCGCAAAAGACATTCGGGGTGTCAATAATGTCGTGCACGACCAGCGTATATGGCTGACCCGACGTGACGGGGAAAGAAAATCTCGCAAGACCAACGGTACTAAAACCGAAATCACCGATCACATTTGTTGCCGGAGCCGCCGGATTGAATGTCGAATAGGCAACCAACTGAGTGGTCGCTCCGCCGCAGCCGGTGGCATTAAAGTCAACCGTTGCGCATCCGGTGACAGGGGCATTAAATGTGTAATTATCCTGATTGACTGGTGTGGGGTTTTGCAAAGTGTTTGACTTGCCGACGCAGGTCGAAGGTATTCCGCCACGGACAACGCGGCCCGTCTGGGTCGGGTCAGCGGCGGTCAACGAGCCGGCCTGAACCACGCTGCCGGCCTGTAGTTGACAAACATATTGCGAAAAGACCACTTGGTTAGAAAGTGAGACGATTGCGAACATCAAAGTCGCGGTGAACAAACAACGAACGAATTTCATAAACCCTCCAAGTTAAATTAAAGTTAACAACCTCTAAACAAGGTCTCGACGGGAGAATATCGGTTTCATTTCCCCAAGAATAATGTTTTTACCGGTAAATTACAATCAGTTACGGTCAGATTTACGGAGCGGTATCAGACACGATCTCTGTGGGCGCTGAAGTAGATAGTATTGACGAGTAATGCCCGACTCTACCCGTGTGTCCTGAAAAGTATTTGTCGTAATCAATCCTGGAAGTTTTAATTTAAGGGACGCGGATGGCTCCGCGTCCCTCGGTGAATTTACGGGAATCACTCTGCAATAAAATCCAGATCCGAAACACTATCGAACAGCGTGACGACGCGGCTCGGGTTGGCAAACTGAAATCGCTTAGAGTGAATCGTCACAACATAAGTCTCGCCCGCGTTAAGTCCCTCGTAGCGATAATATCCGAAGGTGCCGGTTCGGACGAATACGGGGTTAGTCAGAGTTCCGCCGCTAATTTCTATTGTGGCTTTTGAGATGCCCTGACCATTCGCGGTCAAAACCCTACCCGAAACATGCGCCGCCGCTGCCGGCAAAGCTCGTTCGACACTGCCTTTCTCACAAGCAGTTTGCTGTGGACGCGATGTGTTGTTTTGTGCGGTGGTTACTGTTGTTCCGCAGTCATTTGTTCCATTCGGAATCGTGTTCAGCAAAGGGCTTCCAATTAATGGAAAATGGGTTAGTGTTGTCCCACCATTTGCACCGAGCGGGCCTATCTGCGGGTCTATGCCGGTTACATCATTTGGTAGAAGCAGAAATGAAGTCGTTACCATTTTGGCGTCCTTCCTGTTTTCCGAATAGGCCAAGAATGTTCCGCCGCTAGTGTTCTCGACGTGGTTGTAATCCTGCGAAGTGATCGTGCCGGAAATGTCGGGTCCAGCCGGTGCAGAGTTATCACCGACGACGCTGTTTCTCAGATTGGTCGTGCCGGTTGCGGCTTGGTTAAGTCCGCCGCCCGTGCCGGTCGCCGTGTTTGCAGCAACGGTTGAAAAATTGAGGTTAATGGTCGCCGCCGCTCCGGTATTAAAAACTCCCGCTCCGTTAAAGGCACTGTTTCCGCTGACGGTGGAATTGAGCAGATTTACTGCGGCGAGTCCGGTGGATGTACTGAAATTTTCTATACCGCCGCCAACACTCGTTGGCGATGTCGCCATATTACCGCTCACGGTTGACCCGGTAATATTTACCGTCGAGTTTGCCGCACCGCCGGAAATATTAATTACGCCGCCGCCTTCGCCGACTGCCGTATTACCGCTAACAGTGCTGTCGGTAATCGTCGTATTTGCCACCACAGTTGAAGAAAGCGTGCGGATTCCGGCGTGAAAATTACTAGCCGTATTGTTACTAATGGTTGAATTACTTATATTCACCGTCGCTTGCTGATTATAAAGACCTCCGGCAAAACCAGAACCTGTTCCACTGGAAGCTGTAGATGTATTGCCGCTTATGGTTGTTCCCGTGATGGTAGTTGTCCCTGCTGTTACATGAACTCCTCCGCTAAAAGCACTCGCTGTAGAGCCGGCAACAGTAACTGAGGCTGTGTTTCCCGTAATCATCGAATTGGTAATGTTAGTTATACCGATACTTGAGATACCGCCACCGTTTGAACCTACACCGGTAAGTCCCGTCGAAGCCGTGTTTCCTGAAATGGTCGAATTATTAACATTTATCGTGGCGGCCGTAACATTACCCATTATTCCGGCACCGATCGCTGATGTTCCAGCCACCGCTGAACCGGCACTATTATTCGAAATAGTGCAATTATTTACGTTAACTGTAACTGCACCTGTAGGAGTTGAAACTGCAATTCCCCCCGCCGCTAGAACCATTTTGATTAGCTGTAATGGTTGAATTGCTTATTGTTACTTGGTGTGCTAATCCCTGATCTATTCTTACTCCACCACCAAAAATGTTGGCTGCATTGCGTCCGTTACGAATAGTTACTCCGTCTATGGTCACTGCTAATGTTGTCGTAGTCGCCGCTCCGCGAATGTGAAAAACACGCTCGGTTGCAACCCCAGGAGCGACATTAGCTTCAACAAAGGTTGTGCCAGCACCTGCCCCATTGATCGTAATATCCGATGTTATATCGAAATCGCCACCGGCGTTTAAATTATCATTTGCAGAAACCAATGTTTCCGTATATGTTCCCGCCGGAAGCGTAATAATATCCGCACCTGCCAAAGCATTGGCTTCCGTGATCGCCGCTCGTAGCGAACACGCACCGCCCGCATCGGCACAGATTCCATCACCTGCCGCGGCATCTTGCGTGTCGGCGGTCGTGTTCACGACAAATGTTGCGGCATTGACGGAATATCCCCCGGCTGCAAAAGCCATTAGAAGTATAAGACAAATTGCCAAGTCATTAAATTCGTTTTTGGTATTTCATAATTTCCTTAGATTAAATCACAAAAATGTGCCCGCTCCAACTCACGGAGCGGTTTCGCTGACAATCTCGGACGGCATAAAATCTGTTTCAATTTTCGAGTTTATCAGTGCTAGAATACATCATTCTGTTGAGTTTAATAGCGGACTATTCAATTGACTTTGGAGGTCGAATAACATGACAAAGGTGTTCAAGTTTCTAAGTTTATTGATCCTATCAATAGCATTTTCCGGTATTTCCATCTCTGCACAAGCTTCGTTAGAATGCCAGCAAATCTATCAGCAGTTTTTGAAGGAACGTGTAGGCCCCGGTATTTCGGAATGGACTGCCGCAATCGTTACAGGGAAAAATTATTTGCAAAAATGCAGCAATCTCGAGAATAACGTCGAGGTTAAAAACTACGTCACCGGCCAGATTCCCAAACTCGAAGAAAAGATCAATCAAAAGAAAATTGCCGATAAAGAAGCCAGCTTTAATGCCGCGCTAAAAGCAAAGAACTTTGACGAACTCATTGCCATTGCAAAGGAGCTGATCAATCTCAACCGCCCATATTCGCTTGATTTGATGTTGGATATTGCTTCGGTCGGTTTAGACAAAGCTTCGGCAAATCCGGCAGATGATAAATACAATATCGACGCTCTTTACTTTGCAAAAACGGCATTAGAAAAAATCGGCGAAGGTAAAACCTCAGGCAATGCGGATAAATACGGATTTTATGCCGAATACAAAAATATAAAATGCGCAGACGGCAAAATCAATGCGATCGGCTGGATGAATTACACGATCGGCTTCATAACTAATGCCCGATTAAAACAAACAAAAGAAGCACTGCCGTATCTTTACAAGGCATCTCAAACCGGTTGCGAGACAAAAAATTTCAGCGAGATATTTCGGATGATCGGGGCGTGGTATATTGACGAAACTATTAAACTTAACCGCGTCCGCGAGGAAAAACTAAAAGCGAACGGCGACAAAGATAACGCGGAAACTTTATCGTATTTAGCTATGCAAAAAGGCTATGCCGAGCGAGCGATAGACGCTTACTCGAGAGCTTACAAAATTGCGACGGCTCCAGATTCTAAAGCGACTCAACCATACAAAGACGCGTTGCTCAAGAGAGTAAAAGACCTATTTGATTTTCGCTACGACGGCGATCAGTCAACACTCGATTTGTATCTGCAAAATGTAGAGTCAACTCCGTTTACAAACCCAGCGACTCCCGTAACACCGGTGAAATAATTTTGCTTTACTCGGCTTAATTACCGAACGACAGAATGTCCGGCAGGTCATGGCGCGGTTTCGCTGACGATCTCAGAAGGTTCGCTGACGTTGCCGGTTTTATCGGTGGCAGTCAGGTAGTAAAAATAAGTTTTGCCCGATTCGACACGTGTGTCCTGAAACGTATTTGTGTTCAGCAAACCTGTCGTCAGCAGCGTCCAGTTTGCAAGCGGCGTGTCTTTATCTTCGCTGCGATAAATTTTATATCCGGCGATATCTTTCTCAGGGTTTATCGCGAAGAATATCGAGATCGTTCCCGGTGCGGCTGCGATCGTGATCGCTGACGGTGCTGACGGGGCAAAAGTATCGACGCCGCGGAATTTAATTATATTCGACTCGCTGCTTTCGACCGGCTCTGCTTCGAGGCCGACGGAAACCGCACGCACAAAATAGTAATAATCCTTTTCAAACTCAAAGAATTCGTCATTGAAATCAGTGGTTTGTACCGGCGCATTATTCAGCAGCTTTGCCGGTTCCTTTTCTGAGTTTGAGCGATAGATGTTGTATCCGAGCAGACTTACCGGCGTCGTTCCGTCGATATTCGTCGTCGGCGCGGACCATTTTAAATTAACTGCATCTTGCGAAGTCTCAGCGGAAAGGGAAGTCGGGTTTGCTGCGAGCTTTGAAGTAGGTTCTATTAATAATGTATTTGAAAATGCGGCCTTCTGACCTGCGGCATTTACAAACCTGATCGCATATCTCAGCCGCGCAGCCTGTCCCGCAAATTGCAAAGTGTCTTTGTAATTCAAAGTTTTCAAACCAAAATCCGCGTTAGTGATATTCATCGCCGCGATCAGCGTGCTGCGATTAGCAAATTCTTCTTCGGAAATTAATTGCGGGGAAGTCGCCGGCTCGGCAAGGCGATAGATGTCGGCGCGAGCAATGTATTGAACATTATTTTTTGGAGCGTTGCGGGCCGGCATTTTCCACGAGAGTATGATCTGGTTGCCGCGTTGAAATCCATCAATTTCGATCCGTTGCAGAACCTTCTCACGTGGCGGTATTGGAGCGCCGCGCTTACCGCACGACAAGCCGATAAGCGCTGAAAGGATAACAAGCGCTAACGGCGCTTTACGAGCGATGTGCTTAACGCTGATCTTTCTGCAAAAGTCCAACTGCTTAACCTCGGTTTAATTACAAAATATATTGCCGCAAATCCTGATCTTCGATAAGAACATTAAGTTTTTCCATGACATATGCGGCATCGATTCGCTGCGTTTTATCCTTTAATTCACTGCCTGCAAAGCTGATTTCTTCAAGTAACTTCTCAACCAACGTGTGCAGCCGCCGAGCTCCGATGTTTTCGGTCGTTTTATTTATCTCGGCGGTCATCTCGGCGAGTTTATCGATCGCGTCATCGGTGAAAACAAGCTCAATTCCTTCGGTGCTTAACAGCGCCTGATACTGTTTAATCAAAGAATTTTTCGGCTGAACAAGAATGCGCTTAAGGTCGTCGATGGTTAAAGATTCAAGCTCGACGCGAATCGGAAAACGTCCTTGAAGCTCGGGGATCAGGTCCGACGGCTTTGCCACGTGAAACGCACCGGCGGCGACAAACAAAATATGATCGGTTGAGACCATTCCGTATTTTGTATTTACATTTGTGCCTTCGACGATCGGCAGCAAGTCGCGCTGAACGCCCTCGCGCGAAACCTCGGGCCCGTGAGAGCCGCCGCCTTCGCGACCCGCGATCTTATCCAGCTCGTCGAGAAATATAATTCCCGACGACTGAGTTTTTTCGAGAGCGGCGCGTGTTATCTGTTCCATATCGACGAGATTCTCTTGTTCGTCGCGGAGCAAGATCTTTCTTGCCTCGCCGATCGTGAGTTTTTTGCGAACTGTCTTCGACGGAAACATATTGCCGAACATATCGCGCAGGTTCACGCCCATATCCTCCATTCCCTGAGCGCCGATAAAATCTATCGTCGCCGATGAACGATCCTGAGTGTCGATGTCGATAAGCCGGTCGTCCAGATCGCCGCGACGAAGCTGTTCGCGAAGTTTCTCACGTGTTCTCGTGCTTGTTTTTTCGGCTTCGATCTCATTGCCATCGCCATAACTGATCTCCGACGGCGGCAGCAGAATGTCGAGCAATCTCTCCTCGACATTTTGCTCGGCACGCGGAGTTACATCCTCGAACGCGCCTTGTTTCGCCATGTCAACGGCAACATCCGCCAGCTCGCGCACCATCGATTCGACATCGCGGCCGACGTAACCGACCTCTGTGAATTTCGAAGCTTCGATCTTTATGAACGGGGAATTCGCAAGCCTTGCCAGTCGCCGTGCGATCTCTGTTTTTCCCACGCCGGTCGTGCCGATCATCAAAATGTTCTTCGGCAAAACGTCCTCGGCGATCTCGGTCGGTAATTTCTGTCTGCGAATCCTATTACGCAACGCAACCGCCACCGCACGCTTTGCCGCAGCCTGTCCCACAACATACTTATCCAACTCGGCAACTATCTGCCGCGGCGTCAGTTCATCCAAATTTGCCTTCGCGGCCGCAGTCTCACCGCCTAAATATATGGCCATCTAGTAAATAGTAAATAGTAAATCGCAAATAGACAAAAAGCGTGAATGGAAACGGGATTTGCCACGAATGCACGAATAAGAGCAGGAAAGAAATCAACCCGTATATTCGTGCATTCGTGGCTAACGGTTTAAGAAGCAAAGCTGAGTGTTCCGCCTTCTAACGCATTGGCTTGTGCATATGAGGCTAGATCTCTTCTATAACGATCTCGGAGTTGGTGTAGATGCAGATCTCGCCGGCGATCTTTAGCGATTCTTCGGCGATCTCTTTTGCGCTAAGAGATGTGTGCCGCATTAAGGCACGTGCAGACGCGAGGGCGAAGCTGCTGCCGGAACCGACGGCGAGCAGGCCGTCGTCGGATGAGATCACGTCGCCTTTGCCTGAGATCAAAAACGCGTCATTTGCGTCGGCGACTATGAGAAGGGCTTCGAGATTGCGCAAAACTTTGTCGGTTCGCCAGTCTTTGCTCATCTCGATCGCGGCGCGTTCCAGTTGTCCCTGAAACTGTTCGAGCTTTGTTTCAAAACGCGTCAGCAGCGAAAATGCATCGGCCGTCGAACCTGCAAAACCCGCGAGAATATTACCGCCTGAGATTCGGCGAATTTTCTTCGCGCTCGATTTTATGACGGTTTCGCCGAGCGTCACCTGTCCGTCGCCGGCCATCGCGGTTTTGCCATCGCGACGTACGAGAAGCACTGTCGTAGAGCGGATCTTTTCAGAGTTGATTTTTCGGGGCATAAAAGTTGTTGCACAAGCCCGCGCGTTAGCAAGGGCGGTATCAGATCGTAGCTTAGCAGAAAAAACGTTAATAATAATCTCCCGCTACCGTTCTGAGTCGAATTATGGCCAAACTTGAATAATCCCTTGCTTGCGGACACAATGGCAACGAAAAAAATAAATAGCTTGGCAGAGTGCCTATTTAAAACGAATCGAAATATCTTTTGCATCACCGGCTTTTATATTTATGATTTCGGCATCTTTAATTTCCCGGACGCCCGGATAGTAGAAATTTTTTTGTTCGTCTTTGAAATCGAAAATGATTTTGAGAATATATTTCCCGACCTGCAAGTCCGAATATTGAAACTCGAGCGTATTTTCCGGGTCGGATTTCGATTTGTTAATGTTGAATGAGTAATCGGTCGCCCATTTCAAATCACTTCTTTGTGTTTCCGATTCGACCCACAGCAATCGCAGAAACGGTTCTTCCGCCGGCATTTTGTTTTCGAAGATCAGCCGTCCGTTGATTTCGCCCGCCGGACGGACGTTAAAACGTATATCTTCACTGCAAATTCCGTTACCGACCTGGGTATACATTTTCTTTTTTGCGCGGATTCTAAATGGAGGGTCAAAGAATGTATCTTCATGGCGGGGTAATTGATAAAGAAAAGTTTCGACATATAAATCTACCGGTAGCGTAAGAAAAAGTTCGTAAGGCCCTTCCGGTAAATCCTTAAATTCGTAGTTTCCGTTGGCGTCTGTCTTGATTTTATAAGAATCTCGCTTTAAAGGATTGATATCCTCGCCAACCGGTTGGGCGTTTACTTCAACCCCGACTGCAGGCGAGGAGTATTGAGGATTATAGCCCGATTTAGTATTGAGAGATTTTCCCCGGAAGTCATAAATACCGGGTGGGCTGGAATCAAATAGAATTACTTTTCCAACTATTCTCGGTTGCTTTTTTCCTTTGGTTACAGAACGAATTTCGTTTGAGATTTTTTTTAGTTCATTATCTGGAACATTGTTGAGAGGTGAACTCCATCGAGACGAAATCAATTCCGCAAAGCCAGCTTCCTTCATCCGATCGGCAGTAAAAATATATTTCTTTCCGTTTTCGACAGATCTGCCGCTACATTGTTGTTCCAGAAATAATTCTATCGTGCCGCCACCAGGATTTCCTTTTATTATTTCCTTTACGGCCACGCGGACTTTCCATAATTGCCTATTCTCGATTTCCGTCAGTTTCGTATCGGTTGAAATAATTTGACCGACAAACACAAACTCTTTGGAGAGATAGTGGGGATTGCAGGTTCTTAAAGGATCAAAGGGTGCTGGGCAAATGCTAGGCTGGGCAAAAAAGTTGTCAAGGCAAACCAAAACCATCAAGACTAAAAGAAAGCAGAGCTTACATTTATTCTGAAAAAAATACATTCTCGACTCCTAACACTAAAATTGAGTTTGAGTTACAACAAATACCAACTCGCTCACCGCGTTGCCGTGTAGCGTTACGACTCCTATATTTGCGCTCGGCGTATCTTCAATCCACGCGGAAATGTGCGTCGAACTATGCACGACGTAATTTAGACTAGTTCCGCCAAGTGGACGCCCGAATTCTTGATCGTAGCCCAATTTCGAGTTAAGAATACGCACTCTGTCACGCGAAAAGCCAATAGGATACCTTCCATCCGTCTCGTATCGAACCAGTTTCCCGATTATACGCGGCTGTTTTCCTTCTTTGAGGACTCTCTGGATTTTCTTCACGATCCCTGCCAGGTCATCCGCTGAGATTTCCTTCAAGGACGTGCTCCATTGATCCGAAACAAGTCGTGTGGTTTTTCCGTCAATTACCCGCGTCGCAGTGAAGATGCGCCTTTCGCCCTTTTCTATAGATTCGTGGCAGCTCCAATCCAGAAAAAGTTCTATTTCCCCTTTCAATTTCCCTTTGACCGGATTTTCGACTGCGACGACCATTTTAATCGTTCCATACGGATGACCTTGTACAGGTATGACCCTTAAGTCTTGGCTAACGACTCGGCCAACAAAAACGAACTCCTCTGAAAGATAACTCGGACTACATGTTACCCACGGGCTAAACGTCGAACCGCCGGATCCCGGATAACAGTCGCCAGGCTGCGCGTATAAGTTTTCGGCGCCTGCGAACACAATGGCGACGAAAAAAATAAATAGCTTGGCAGAGTGCCTATTTAAAACGAATCGAAATATCTTTTGCATCACCGGCTTTTATATTTATGATTCCGGCATCTTTAATTTCCCGGACGCCCGGATAGTAGAAATTTTTTTGTTCGTCTTTAAAATCGAAAATGATTTTGAGAATATATTTCCCGACCTGCAAGTCCGAATATTGAAACTCGAGCATATTTTCCGGGTCGGATTTTGATTTGTTAATGTTGAATGAGTAATCGCTCGCCCATTTCAAACCACTTCTTTGTGTTTCCGATTCGACCCACAGCAATCGCAGAAACGGTTCTTCCGCCGGCATTTTGTTTTCGAAGATCAGCCGACCCTCGATCTTGCCCGCCGGTCGAACATTAAAGCGTACATCTTTACCGCAAATTTTGTTATCGACCTGAACATAGGTTCTCAGTTTTAAGATCGGATCGAATCGTCTGCTATATCGACCTTCGAAGTTAGTTGCCGTATATTCGAACGCACGAACATACAAATTTTCCTGCAGAGCGAGAGAAAGCTCATAAACCCCCGCCGGCAAATCTTTAAATTCGTAACTTCCGTCTGGATTTGTTTTTGTTTTGTAAGAATTCGTTTTTGAAGAATGTAAGTTCGCGTCCGACGGTACAGCGGTTATTTCAACTCCTCCGAGAGGAGATGAGTATTGCGGGTTATAGCCCGTACTGGTATCGAGAGATTTCCCCAAAAAATCATAAACACCAAGCGGGTTGGAATCAAATAGAATCACCCTTCCGGTTATCCGCGATCTTTTTCTTCCTTCGACGACGGAGCGAGCCTCGCTTAAGATTCTCGCTAATTCGTTCTCCGGAATATCGTTCAAGCTAGTGCTCCAATGATAGGAAACAAGCCCTCCAAAATTCGATTTAGTATCCCGGCGGGCGGTAAAGATCCGTCTTTCACCTTTTTCGAAAGCGTCAGGACAACGCCAGTCCAAAAATATTTCGGTTATTTGGCTTTGTTTTCCCTTTATTTCTTTTTCGACCGCAACACGCATTTTTAATAATCCGAACGGATTGCCCTCGACCTGAGTGAGTTTCGTATCTCTCGAAATAACGCGTCCGAGAAAAACAAATTCTTCGGAAATATAAGTGAGATTACAAGTCTTCAGAGGGTCGAATGTCGAAGAATAGTACCCCGGATCGCAAATGCCTGGCTGCGCCGAAAGGCGCGAGGCGAAAAGCAGCAACACGAGCGCGAATAAAAAATACTGTTTCCGATTTTTCATACTGCCCACTTTAACAAAATCTCCTAAAAAGGAAATTCAGTTACGATAAATACCAGTTCGCTGACGGCTGTGCCGTTCACGGTTTCCACCTCGAAAAATCCGCTAGTCGTATTTTCGACGGTCGCCGAAATATGGGTTGGCGTATGCACGTGGAAACCCAAATTGACGCCGCTCAGCCGCACGGCGATAACGTCAATAAAATTATCACCAATGATCGAAACGAGGGTTCCCGCAGGTCCGATACTCGGATTGAAATCGAAAATTATGGGCGGCGGCAGATTAAGAATAGCCGTGCCTTTTATCTGGACTTTCAAAACAACTTCGCTGCCTTCTTCCTTCAGTGTTAATTTACTCGCATAATTACCTTCCGCCGTCGGCGCAAAAGAAAATGTTATTTGAATACTTCCTTCCGACGGTATCGAGATCGGAAGTGGGCTCGGCAGCTGAATCGAAAACGGTGCCTGGACGCTCAACTCCGCGGAAGTAACATTTACGACGCTCTTTTTCGTGTTTTTTATCGTCCTTGTGATTTGGGTTGTTGTATTGATAACCGTATTCGGAAATACGACGTCCCAGGGAATTTGCGCACGCAAAAGATAGCTGTATTTTAATAGCTCGTTAATGGCTTTCTTGCAGGCATCGACCAGCTTTGCCCGCGCGTAGTTTGTCCCTGAAACTGCTCGAGCTTTGTCTCAAAACGAGTCAGCAGCGAAAATGCATCGGCCGTCGAGCCTGCAAAACCAGCGAGAATATTACCGCCTGAGATTCGGCGAATTTTCTTCGCGCTCGATTTTATGACGGTTTCGCCGAGCGTGACCTGTCCGTCGCCGGCCATCGCGGTTTTGCCATCGCGACGCACGAGAAGCACTGTCGTTGAGCGGATCTTTTCAGAGTTGATTTTTCGGGGCATAAAAAAGTTGTTGCACAAGCCCGCGCGTAAGCTAGGGCGGTATCAGATCGTAGCTTAGCAGAAAAAACGTCAATAATAATCTCCCGCTACCGTTTCTGAGTCTAATTAAGGTCAAACTTGAGCATTCCCGTGCTGACGCGCGGGCTTGTGCATTTTGTTCGACAAATTGACATAAACTCTGTGTTATCTGAAGATTAGTGTTTATGGCGAAACGCCCGCGAATCGGCATTACAATGCGGCTCGAGCAGGAAACCGGCCGTTTTTATCTCGGGCGAGATTACAGTGAACGTGTCGAGGCCGCGGGCGGCGTTCCGGTGCACATTGCTTTGATACCGAAACGCGAATATATCACCGAAGCAATGTCGCAGCTTGACGGTGTGCTCTTGCCGGGCAGCAATACCGACGTCGATCCGAAGTTTTATGGCGAAGAGCCGCATCCGAAGCTCGGCACGGTAATTCCTATTAAAGACGAGACCGACAGACTCGTTATCGCCGAGGCCGAGAGGCTAAAGTTGCCGATCTTGGCCATTTGTTATGGAATGCAGGCTTTGAACTTCTTTCGCGATGGTAAATTGATACAAGATATTGACTCGCAGGTGAAGAATTGCCTCAAACACGAGCAGGGAATGCCCGCGAATCGTGCTTCGCATTCGATCCGTGTTACAAAAGGCTCGATTTTAGGCAATTTGGCGGCTGTAAAGAACTCAAAGGATGCGATCCGCGTAAATACATCGCATCATCAGGCCGTCGAAAAGTGCGGAAAAGGCCTGAAAGCAACGGCTTGGGCGAAAGATGACGTGATCGAGTGTATCGAAGGCACGGCAAAGGCTCATTGGGTTTTGGGAGTTCAGTGGCATCCTGAGTTGATGAATGACGCGGTTTCGGACGAGATGTTTTCGACATTCGTGCAAAAGTGCAGAAGTTAGTTTAAATGTAGATTCTGAGATTAGGATGGCTAAACCGCTGAAATTATTAGCAGAGTCCTTCCGGAGTGACGAGCACTATTGAAATAGGTTGCAGAGGCCCGCAGGGAGTAAGGGCATCGTTGAGTTAGAAATCAAGTCTTGAAAACAATGGATGGGTGCCCTTACTTCGTGCGGGCTTCTGCAACAGGAAAACAGGGTGCCCTTACTTCGTGCGGGCTTCTGCAACTTTGAAAAGAAAAGAGATTTTTGTGATGAATAAACCTATTTTGATCGGTCTATTAGCCTGGGTCATTCCCGGAGCGGGCCATTTGGTTCAAGGACGCGTTAAACGCGGCGTTATTATCTTTGCTGTGGTTTGGGTGATGTTTGTGATCGCGATCCTGAGCAAGGGCGCACATTATCCGGGCTTTGAGTTTAAGGACGGAATGTTGCTTTATCTGCTCAATGTGTTTGCGCGTTTTGGCAACGTCCTCGGAGCAATCGTCAGCTATATTATCGCCGCGACGCCGTCGTCGAATGCCGCGGCGGCGGATACGTTCGAGTATGGTGGGCGATTTTTAGAGGTCGCCGGATTGTTGAATTATCTCGCCGCGATCGACGCCGTAGATATCGCTTTCGGGAGGAAGAAATGATCCATTTTATCTATCTGGTCTTTTTCGCATTCTTTGTCTCGGTTGCGTTCGGCATATTTTCGCACGGCACAAACCGCGAGCGGATAATTTACGGACTTAAAACTTTCGCGCAATTCGTCATTGTGAGTCTCGTACTTGCCTGGCTGCTCTATTTTATTCCCTGGTAAGAAGTTTTCTTTTGCGATCTTTGCGACTTTGCGAGAGATCGGTTCTTTTTAAGCAAAGACGCCAGGCACGCAAAGACGTTCGGATACGAGCGGGACAAAACTTAATTTTTTACAAACATGCCGTTGTTCGAATCGAAGAGTCTCGTCCTCAAAAGCTATAATCTGGCCGAAGCAGACAAGATCGTCGTGCTATTGACACGCGATCACGGCGTCGTGCGTGGCGTCGCTAAGGGAGCAAAGCGATTGAAAAGCAGATTTGGCAGCGGACTGGAACCTTTTTCCGAGATAAAGGCGGAGTATTTTCAAAAAGATAACGCCGAACTGGTTTCGATACAGAAAACGGAACTTCTAAAATCTAATTTCGCGGCGGCGGCGAATCCTGAGTTCCTGCAAAAGTTTGCATATCTCGGCGATCTGCTGCTCGCCTTTGCACAGCCGCACGACAAGGACGAGAAACTTTATCGGATGGTTAAAGCTTGTGTCGCCGCTGCCGCCGATGACGTCGAAAATAATTTAGGCAGCGTCGGCGTGTATTTTGAACTTTGGCTGCTAAAGCTCGCTGGCTTTTTGCCGGACTGGAGCCGCTGCAATCATTGCAAACGCATGCTGGAAGAGAAAGAAGAAGCGAATATTCAGGCGAGCTTTCAACTGCTGTGTGCAAACTGCCGCAAAGCGAAATCGAGCAAGATCATGGACGGCAAAATGCGTGAGATCGTAAGTGCCGCGCTTCGGCTTTCGCCCGACGAGTTTGCTAAATTTACGTGTGAACAAGATGAGAGTGTGAGCGATCTGTCATCGATTCTGAAACAGTTGATCTCGCTTTCGATCGGCCGGGAAATCGTGAGCGAAAAGCCGTTCGTCCGAAAAGCAAACTCAAAATGAAACGTATCGGCCTGCTAATATCAAAATATCTCGTCAATGCCATCCTGCCGTATTTCGCTTTTGCGTGGCTGCTGCTGACGGTGATCTTGTTTGTCCAGCAGGCCAGTCGCTACGCGGATATTTTCTTTAACATCAATATTCCGGCGAATCTTATCTGGCAGCTTGCGATAGCACTTTTGCCGAACGTAATTGCGTTTACATGTCCGATGGCGATTCTCGTCGGGACGATCATTGGGCTGGCAAAAATGCAGGGCGACAGCGAGTTGGTTGCGATCCGCGCGTCGGGCGTAGGGAATTTTCAGATAACTTTGCCGATCGTTATCCTCGGCATTTTGCTCTCTGCATTTGCGTTTGTCGTGAATCTAAAAGGCGTTCCGCTCGCCGCGTCGTTGGTGAGAAACGTCGCATTGCAAACCGCAATTAAAAAACTCGAATCGCCGATCGATCCCGGCGTTTTTAATACCGAGGTCGCCGGTTACACGATCTATGTCAAGGACGGCGATATCGAAACCGGTCGTTGGAAGAACATTTTTATCCATAGCGAGGATGCGGCGAACGGAATTATTCGGCTCATAACTTCGAAGAACGGACGCATCGATACTTCGGGCGAAACTTCCGAACTCGTGCTCGAAGATGCCACCGTTACAACGCTGCCGTCGCGGCCCGGCGAGGGAAAATATGTTTCGGAAAACCTTGCGCAAATTAGACTGGCGATCAAAACCTCGCGCAGCGAGCTGATAAAAAAACTCAGCAGCACGGAATTGGCGCCCGAGGAGCTCGGACTTCAACAACTATCCGATTACGCCGCCGAAAAAAGCGGAAAAGATCGAACCGAAGCTCTCATCCTCCAGCAGCGACGCCTGTTGCTCTCGATAAGTCCGCTGATCTTTTGCATACTCGGCACCGTGATCGTTTTAAGATTCAATCGCGGCGGTCGCGGTTTTGGCATCGCTGTCGCGCTTGTCGTTCTCATCGGTTTTTACACGCTTACTTTTTTGGGCGAGCAACTTGTGCGCACCGGAGCGATCGGTATTCTCGTCGGTGGTCTGTTACCGATCTTAGGCAGTGTCGCGGCGGTTTTTTGGTTTAGTTTTAACAGGCGCTTCGATTTTATTCACGCGGTGGCCGAAAAGATCAAATCGGCGGCCTCTTCGTTTCGTCGCTCGGCGCACAAGGTCAAAAAGAGTGACATCTTTGTAGATCTGACGACCGGTTTGCGCGATTTTGACATCGTCAGAAATCTCGTCAAAAACTTTCTTCTTACGCTGAGTTTTCTGACGATTATTTTTTTGATCTTTACGGCGTTTGAGCTTTGGAAATTTGCCGGAGCCATCGACGGCGGACTCCGACTGTTGCTGAATTACCTTTTTTTCCTGCTGCCTTTCGTTTATCTTCAGATCGCGCCGTCCGCGGCGATGATCGCAATTCTCGCAACCTACGCGATCAAGTCGCGACAGAACGAGATAGTGACGTGGACATCGGCGGGGCAGAGCGTTTATCGCTTGCTGCTGCCGTGTTTTTTACTCGCGTTTTTTCTCGGTGCGGTAAATTGGATAGTTCAGGAGAATGTCTTGCCGGGTGCTAACCGGAAACAGGACGCGATCAGGTCGCAGATCAGGAACTATGGAAAAGCCCTCAATACTTCGGGCAAATTTTGGATCGCAAACGACCGGCGGATTTATTCCTTCCGGCAATCGGGGAGTTCTATAGCATCTACGTCTGATAACGAAATGCAAGACTGCGGGAATGATTGTTTTCTCGATCTTACAATTTTTGAATTCAGCGGTTCGGGCGATGAAACAAGATTGCAATCTGTGTACCGTGGCGGTGCCGCGAAATGGAGTGACGGCAGAATTAACTTTATCGGAACTGTGTCGAAAGACGAGCTTGTTGACGGCAGAATCTCGAGCAGCTCGGACAATAATCTTTTCCTTTTGGAATCCGAGAACCCGTTTGTGCAGGTGCGCGAAAAACCGGCGCATCTTGATAGTGACAGATTGACGATGCAGGTCGATAGTGCTGAGTCAGATGTCGAAAGACGGAATCTTTCTGTGGCTCTGCAAAAAAAATATCTTACGGCGTTTTTGCCGTTAGTGATGGCGTTCTTTACCGCGCCGTTTTCTCTTACGCTTAATCGCAAAGGCAAAGCGGCGACTATCGGTTACGCCGTCGGACTGTGGCTTTTGTTTACCGGTGTCAGCAGCGTATTCGAACAACTCGGATTAAACGGCTATCTCACTCCATCACTCGCAGTGTGGTCACCGCTCGTCATTTTCTTTTTCCTGGGACTCTATTTGCTTTCGAGAGTCAGGACATAACCCGAATTCTGAAATAAGAATTAAACGCAGAGACCGCCGAGCACGCAGAGAAAATAACTAATTATTTCTGCGGTTCATGCGATCTCTACGTTAAACCCAGATTACGCATTAGAAAAAAAAATAGCCACGAATGCACGAATTTTCCAAAGACAAATTACGAAAACTCAAAAAAATAAACTTTTTACCTCAGAATTATTCGTGCATTCGTGGCTCAATCTTCTAACGCTTAATCCGGGATAAAAGAAATTTTCACGCAAAGCCGCAAAGGACGCAAAGGAAGAAAAATAGGATAAAAGCTCCTATCGCGTAATCCGGGTTAAACGCAGAGACCGCCGAGCACGTAGAGAAAATAAACTATATCTCTGCGGTTCATGCGATCTCTGAGTTAAAAACTATCTCGTCTTTGCTGTTTCGATCGGTCGGATGTCGCTGCGTTTGATCGGAATTTTGTATTGCGGGTCAACGACGATCTCGGTCGGTCGCGTCGCGGCGTTAAATGTAAATGTCTGTGTGCGTTTTGTTACATCAATTCGCTCTGCTTTATCACTGCCGGATGTTTTGACGATGACCTCGAGGGGAAGACGAAAAACTGCTGGCGTCAGCGCATCGGGTTTTTGTGTTTGAATGACGACTATCGATAATTTTTTTGTTCGCTGATCGTAGATCGTGCGAACTGTGAGCTTTGGCGAGCCGCCGCTGTAAACCCACTGATCGAAAAACCATTTTAAATCCTGTCCCGACGCTTCCTCCATCGCCGCGCGCAGGTCGGTCGATTCGACGCTCGCGAATTTATGTCGGTTCAGATAGATATTCACGCCGCGCCAAAACGCCTGGTCGCCAACCTGCTCGCGCAGAGTGTGCACGACTGCTCCGCCTTTCTGATAAGTTACGGACGAGTTGTCGAAAAGCTCCGAGACTTTGTTGGCACGCAGGTTGAACAGCGAATGACGTCTGCCGCTGATCGCGTCGTTAATAATGTATTGCACGGCGTCGTCAAGGACTTTGGCGATGTAATTTTCGCGACCGTATTTGTGCTCGCGGTAAGCCGCTTCCATAAAAGTCGCAAAGCCTTCGTTAAGCCAAAGTTCGGCCCAGTTGCGGCAAGTGACGAGATTGCCGAACCACGAATGCGCGAGTTCGTGAGAAACGAGATCCATCACCTGAGAGCGACCAAATTCTTCATCGGCGAGAAAAATAAAACTGTCGGCCATCGTCGTCGCGGTGATATTTTCCATGCCGCCGGCGGTGAAATTCGCGACAACGGTCTGATCGTATTTGTTGTAGGGAAACGCGACGCCGGTTTTTTCTTCGAGGTAACGCATCATATCGACCGTGTCCGGGTATGCGCGTCGAGCAGTCTGCTCGCGGCCCGGATAGATGTAAAACCCGAGCGGAATATTTTTATATGTTTCTTCGAGCTTTACATATTTGCCGACAATGAACGAGACGAGATAGACGGGAAGCGGCACAGGCATTTTGTAATGCCAGGTATCGGTGCCGTTATTGTTTTCAACTTTTTCTACAAGCTCGCCGTTACCGACAACCGTCTCGCCTTTTTCTGCGGTTATGTATTGTTCGGTCGTCGCTTTGTCACTCGGAAAATCAAAAGAAGGGAACCAATGTCGTGCTTCGTCGGGCTCGCCTTGTGTCCAAATTTGATCAGAGTGGATTGTGTTTGCGGTGCGTCCGGCGGGAACAAAATAAACACCCATCTTCGGTGTCGCGGTGTATTTGAGGCGAATCGATACGACATCGGCCGGCGTGTAGGCTCTGTCGAGAGTGACGACGATCTTGCCCGGTAAAGTTTTGTATTTAAGATCGGTGCCGGCGGGTTCGAGCTTGACCGATTCAAAATTCAGATCGACCGCATCGAGTTCGATGGCAGCAAAATTATTGTTCAGCGGTTTGAGCGACACCGTCGTATCGCCAAAGACTTTTTTGTTTTTACGATCAAAGCTTGCGCGAATGACATAGTGCTGTGCGTCGAAGGTTTGCGCTCGATTGAAGTTCGGACGCTGTGGTTGCGCGATTGAGGAAAAAGCCGCGACGAGAAGAGTCGAAATGCAGAAGCCCGCACGAAGTAAGGGCACTCGTAGAACTGATCTATGACGGAGCGGCGGAAATAGTTTATGCATGATGAAAAAATAATTAATAGCGTGTTTTGGTACCCCTAAAAAATGAGTTTTAATTCGAAATAGATAATAGATGACAGCTTATAGATGATAGATCTATCAGTTGACATCTATTATCTGTAATCTCACGGTTTGAGATATTTCTTAAACCAGCCCATCACGTTCATGTACCAGAACTCGGAATTTTGCGGTTTTAAAATCCAATGGCCTTCGTCGGGAAACATTATGAGTTTCGACTCGACGCCTTTTAGTTGGAGCGTCGTGTAAAGCTGCAAGCTCTGATCATAAGGCACGCGATAGTCGAGTTCGCCGGCAGTGACGAGTGTCGGCGTTGAGAATTTCGCGGCGAATTTGTTCGGCGACCAGCGGTTGTATTGCACGGGATTTTCCCACGGCATTCCTTTGAATTCCCAGTTGACGAACCAAATTTCTTCGGTCGATGTCGCCATCGATTCGAGATTGTAAACGCCGGCGTGCGAGACAAGCGTCTTAAACTTAAATCGCGGATCGTTGTTGTGACCGAGGATCCAATTGACCATATAGCCACCGTAGCTCGCGCCTGCGCCGCCGATGCGAGTTTTGTCGATGTATGGATTTTTGATGACGTGCGCGACGCCGTTCATCAGATCGGTATAAACTTTGCCGCCCCAATCGCCGGAAATATCATTTACAAATTTCTGTCCGAAACCGGTCGAGCCGCGTGGATTCGGCATAAAGACGACGTAGCCCTGATTTGCAAAAATTTGCGGATTCCAGCGATAGCTCCAACTGTCGCCCCACGCTCCCTGCGGGCCGCCGTGAATCAAAACGATCAGCGGATATTTCTTCGACGCATCGAATCTCGCGGGCTTGATCAGCCAGCCCTGAATGTCGTGATTAAGCGCTCCCTTCCAAGTTAAATTCTCAGCTTTTTGTAAACCGAACTGCGTGAGAGCAGCCGTGTTGATCGACGTGAGCGAAGTGGCGCCGCCGCCGTTTGTCAAAGCCGTCATTACTTCTGCCGGAGCAGTGATCGAACTCGCGAGAAAGACGAGCTTGCCGCCGTCGGGCGTCAAATTCAAACTGCTTGCGTAAACATCGCTCACGACTTCCTTGACGTGCGTCGCGATTCGCAGACGAAAATCGGGTTCGACCGGCACGCTAAAAATTGGATTGCGACCGTTATGATTTGCGTCAAAGTAAATCGTCTTGCCGTCGGGCGTGACGACCATTTCACTGACTTGCTGATCGAAACCTTTCGTCAGCTCGACGATCTCGCCGCTCGACGGGTTGTAACGCATTATTCGCCAGCGGTCGGCTTCGAATGTTGCCGTCGCCTGCGAACGGAATAGAAGATACTTGCCATCGCGCGTATAAACCGGCGAAGCGTCGTAGCCTTTCATATTCACCGTGATATTTTTTGCCGGGCCGCCGCTGAGCGGCTGAATGTAAACGTCGCTGTTGGTCGATGTTGCTTCGACTTTGTCGGGGTTTCGAAGATAAACGATGCTCGAACCGTCGGGAGAAAAGGTGTAATCGACGCCGCTCGTCGCTCCATACGGTGGTGAATCAAAATCCCCAGAAGTAATTTGCCGCGCGCTGCCACCGCTGCTCGCGACTACAAAAAGGTGTGAGCGCTTGCGATCTGTCCAGTGATCCCAATGTTTGAAAAGCAAACGCTCGGTCACGTGGGCTTTTACTTTGCTATTCTCAACCCGCTTGTCTTCAGCTTCGTTGCACGCATCTGTGTTGCATTCGGGATACACTTCGGATGCGAATGCTATCCATCTTCCATCACGCGACCAAACTGGAACGCCGCCCCCGCTCGAGAGATCTGTGATCTTTCTCTTGTTGTCACCATCAGCGCCCATGGTCCAGATTTGTTCGTCGTGAAGGAATGCGATCTTTCGACCGTCAGACGACCATCGCGGCGTCGAGCTTGATTTTTGCTCGCTCGTAATCTGACGCTGACGAGAGCCGTCGACATTGATCGTGTAGATTTGATTGACGACTCGATTGCCGGGCTTATCGACAGTTCCAACCGCGAACGCAACCGTTTTGCCGTCGGGCGAAAGCTGCGGGTCGGAGACGCGTTTGACGCCGAGCAGATCGCCGACCGAAAACGTGAGCTGTGCCGACGCGACAGCGGCGACAAAACAAACTAAACCAAATGCCGAGATGATACGTTTCATAAAAAACTTCCCTGTAGATAGATTTTGATAGCTCATTATCGCACAGAACTTTGTAAGAATATACGTAACCGATAGAATCGAAGTTATGAAATTTGTAACTTTTTGATCGCGTTGTTACTCGCGACCGCGATCTTTGCACTCGGACAGCAAACTTCGCCGACGCCGGAGCTTTATTCTTCAAGACTCTGAAGGAATACGGACTCGCGAACCTTGAACAAACGCTTCCGAGATAAAGTCCAAGCCCCGATATCTTCATACAAGATCATCGTTTTTAAAAGCAGCTATTAGCTGTCGGCTGATAGCTGTTAGCTGTTTTTAAAAAATGGGAAAAGGAACATGGCTTGAAACTTTGGACTTTGGACATTAGACTTTGGTCAGATGTTAAACCGTCCGCCGCCATACTTTCCGCAAAACCAGCTTTCGCCGCCCGACGAAAAGCGTTATCGCAAATTCAAGCTGATCGTCGCTGCCGCGATCATCGGTCTGATAGTGGTACTCACCGCCATCGGGTTCGGCATATATTATGTCATTACGCGAATGCTCTAAAAAAAACACACGCTCGATGGCGTGTGTTCTCATTCTCTAATTTATGTTCCGCTTTTAATTGCTCGGTGTCTTCGAATTTGCAGCACGGGCGCGTTCGGCTTGGCGAGCAAGCTGTTGTGCTTGCGGCAAGAGGCCGATGGCTTTTAGCAGTTGGTCGTCGTATTCGTTGATGACCTGACGCGAAGTTTGTGAGCCGAAGGCGGCGGTGACAAGCTCGGTGCGCAAGGTGCGTTCGACAAACTGGCGTTCGCGGTCAATCTGAGCAGCGGTGAATTTATACTTATCGGCGGCATACTGTTTGAACGCCGCGTAAACCTGCTCGGTGATAGGGAAGTCGCTCGCGTTGATGTCGTAATTAAAGGTGATCGGCGACGTAACTCTGTAAGTGTCGAGTCCCTTGACCTTGCCGAGCACGACATCCATCGCAAACGCAAACACGGGATTTGCGATCCGTTGTTGAAAACGCGCACGTTCGATCGGGATCGTCTGCGGTTTGACGACAACATCGGGATCGATGCCGCCGCCGCTATAAACGGCGCGACCCGTGTCGGTTCTTTTCTCGGCGCCTTTTGGCCGAGTCTCAGTCTCTTCCGAGCGGAAACTGCCGCCGTTGGTGAGGTAATTATAAAGCTCCCCGTTCGAGTAATCGCGTTGCACCTGTCGCCCCGAAGGCGTCTCGTATTTTGCGATCGTGAGCAGCAGCATCGAGCCTTGTTCGAGTTGGAACGGATACGTCACAAGCCCTTTACCAAAAGTATTTTCGCCGACGATCAGCGCACGGTCATGATCCTGCAACGCACCCGCGAGAATCTCCGACGCCGACGCGCTCTGGCGATTTACGAGAATGACGATCGGCGACTGATCGGGATTGCGATTCTGTGCGGGATAGCGTTCCGAGACGCCGTCGATGCGGCCCTTTTGCGTAAACACGACCTGGCCGTCTCGCAAAAAAGCGTTGGCGATACGATAAGCCTGGCTGACGAGGCCGCCGCCGTTGTCGCGGAGGTCGATGACGAGTTGCTGCATACCGGCGGCCTTCAGATCGGTCATCGCCTGCACGAATTCACCGTAGGTCGTCTTATTAAATCCGCCGTTCATCGCCATGTATCCGACGCCCGGACGGATCATATACCACTCGCTTATCGACGGTTGCGGCACGGCTCCGCGAATGATCTGCACAGTTTCTTGCTTACCGGTTGCAAGGCGTTCGACGACGATCTTGGCAGTCGTGTTTTCCGGCCCGCGAAGAAAACCGCGCACCTCGTTAAATGGTTTGCCGACCATCGACGTGCCATTGACCTCGATGATCTTATCGCCGTATTTTAATCCTGCTTTGTGTGCCGGAGCGCCTTCGAATGTAGCTTTGATGTATGTCGCAATGACCTTGCCGTTGGCGTCGCTGAGATCGCCGATCGTCGCCCCTATGCCGTAATAACGCGAGTTTTGGTCGGTGTTGAACTGCTCATATTCCTTGGCGTCGAAATAGTTCGAGTGCGGATCGAGCGTATGCAGCGCCGAATCGATCGTCGATTTAAAAACCTCGTTGTAATCAAGTTTTTTTCCACCGATGTAATTGTTCTCGATAATCCCGAGCGCCTCGCGAATGTCGCTCTGGATCATCGGGACGGTGACCGTCTTCGATGTCGGTTTGACGCCCGCAGTTTTTGTGCGATCAGTCGTCCTAGCCGGGGTTGCAGGACTCTGTCCATAACCGGCGACTGAAATAAAAATGATTGCGATCAGGGTGTAAAGGCGTGTATAGCTTTGCTTCACAAAAGTTCTCCAAAAACGCGATATTAATGACCCGTGTCCATAATGGACATTTAGAATAGCATCCATTTGAGGAAATTGCGACGAATTTCGTTGCCTTGTGCGCTCCGAGTTAACTTTTCTGTATAACATTATTAAGCTAGAATTTACGCGACTGTGCAGCCGCTAATTTTATGAGCCAATTACTCGAAGTCAGAGATTTGCAAACACACTTTCCGACGCGTGCGGGTCTCGTCAAAGCGGTCGATGGCGTGAGCTTCGACATCGCTGAGGGCGAGCTTGTCGGGCTGGTCGGCGAATCTGGCTGCGGCAAATCGATAACCGCACTGTCGATCATGCGGCTTATCTCACCGCCCGGGAAAATCGTCGGCGGCTCTATCAGATTCAAAGGCGAGGAATTAACGACTGCCTCCGCCGAGCGGTTGCGCGAGATTCGCGGCGACGACATCGCGATGATCTTTCAGGATCCGATGACCTCGCTCAACCCGGTTTACACGGTCGGCGAACAGATCGCCGAGGCTCTGCGTCTGCACCGCAAACTCGATAAAAAAGCGGCTTGGAGCGCCGCGGTCGAAGCGATGAGAGAAGTCTCGATACCGTCGCCCGAGCGCCGCGCGTCCGACTATCCACATCAGCTTTCGGGCGGGATGCGGCAGCGGGTGATGATCGCGATGGCACTCGCCTGCGATCCTGATCTTTTGATTGCCGATGAACCGACAACTGCCTTGGATGTAACAATTCAGGCTCAGATACTTGAACTTTTGGATGGGCTTCGAAAAACGCGAAAACTCGCCGTTTTGCTGATCACGCACGATCTCGGCGTAGTCGCCGAAGTCGCCGACCGCGTTTGCGTGATGTACACGGGCAAGATCGTCGAGGAATCAGGCGTCGTCGAGCTTTTCGCAAACCCGAAACACCCATATACACAAGGCCTTTTGCGTTCGGTGCCAAAATTGACCGACGCCAACACGACAAAAGCCGAACGCCTGAAAACCATCGAGGGAACTGTCCCAAGCCCGACAAATCTACCCGACGGCTGTCACTTTGCACCGCGTTGTGAATTTCGAATGGATCGATGCGTTCACGGCGAGATTCCACTTTTTAAAATGGAAAACGATGTGAAGGTTCGTTGCGTGCTATATGAGGAGAAGGTTAAATCAACGGCGGCCGATTGATAATGACTGTTGGGAAGGTTCCCCATAGGATTTAACTTATGGCTGAAAGTCATTCCGCCTAAGAGATTTTACGTCCCGTAGGGACACTCGGTAATAGCCCAGCGATTTATCGCTGGGAAACAAGCGTTGAAACGGCACGAGTCCCGTAGGGACGATTGATGACGGTCCATATCATAAAATCATTCGTCCCTACGGGACTTGGAATGCTGCTTCGTTACCCAGCGATAAATCGCTGGGCTATTGTCGCGGTGTCCCTACGGGACGATAAACCGCTTATTTTGAATCCATATAGCCTTATGTTGGCGCTAATGCGAAGGTGCCCGCGGTCCCGTTCGACACCCATGAGAGGGGCAAGCCGCCCTTCCCAACTGTCAGTGATTGTCTTGACCTCGTTCAAATAACTTGATGCCAAACAACGTAGTCACAAAATCACAACTACAATCGCTTGTTCGGGTCTGCGATCTCGTCAAGCATTTTCCGGTCGAGAACAGCGACGACGTTTTGCAGGCGGTTGATGATGTTTCGTTTGATATTCGTGCGGGCGAGACGCTCGGGCTTGTCGGTGAGTCTGGTTGTGGGAAATCGACAGTAGGCCGATGTTTGCTGCGTTTGCATGAGCCGACGAGCGGCGAGATTCTTTTCGAAGGCAATAACATCGTCGGTTTGCCGCACGCTGAAATGCAGACGCTTCGTCGCGAGATGCAGATCATTTTTCAGGATCCGTATGCGAGTCTGAATCCGCGACTCAGCGTTC
>Ga0187894_10001603_pt1 | contig 28663 bp, 24 predicted proteins | sample GBC1701081metaG_FD_136650 | JGI IMG/M metagenome (GOLD analysis project Ga0187894, IMG submission 136650) | White microbial mat communities from a lava cave in the Kipuka Kanohina Cave System on the Island of Hawaii, USA - GBC170108-1 metaG ...
CAATATGACGAAATCGCCGTTGAAGAACTCAATATCAAAGGGATGGTGAAAAACCATCATCTGGCTAAAAGTATCAGCGATGTAGCTTGGGGGCTTTTCATCCAAACACTCGAAGCGAAAGCGGAAGAAACTGCGAAACGAGTCTGGAAAGTACCTGCGGCATACACATCGCAAGAATGTAGCGGCTGTGGACACAGGATGAAAAAGATGCTGGCAGAGCGCGAACACCGTTGTTCTGAATGCGGGCTTAAACTTCATCGTGACCATAACGCTGCTATCAATATCAAGGGAAGGGCTTTCCCTTTGGGGATGGGAGCGGTTACGCCCCCAAGTGAACCAAGAATCTCCGCCTATAACGCCGCTTTGGGCGTTTAGGCGGAGAGGGTCAAGAGAATCCGTCATTATATATTGCGCTCGGCGAATTGAAAGGCGGTATTGATCCTGCCGGAGCAGATGAACATTGGAAGACAGCCCGCACGGCTTTGAATCGTATTCAAATATCTTTTTATGACTTGGGGTTTGCGCCGAATCTTGTCTTTATAGGTGCGGCAATCGAAAGAAAAATGGCAGAAGAGATTTGGGATAGTTTGAAAACGGGAACTCTTGCAAATGCCGCTAATCTGACGGACGAAATACAACTTTCTTCCATCACTCAATGGCTTTGCAGTATTTGATTAATTTGAAAATGAGAAGAAAAAACTTAATCGCTTTTGTTCAATTGTTGGCTTGTTTTGTCGTCTTTTTTTCAACAACACACGCGCAACAAGCCCCGCTTGCGGGCTTTGATGATTACGTCAACAAGGCTTTGAAGGATTGGGAAGTTCCGGGTGTTGCGATTGCGGTTGTTAAGGATGACAAGGTTGTTCTCGCAAAGGGATATGGTGTAAAGCGTGTTGGCACGAATGAAAAAATTGATGAGAAAACTTTATTCGGCATCGCTTCAAACTCAAAGGCATTTACCTCTGCGGCGATTGCGATGCTAGTTGACGAAGGAAAACTCACTTGGGATGACGCTGTCATAAAATACTTGCCTGAATTTCAGCTTTACGACCCTTACGCGACAAGAGAGATTCGCATACGCGATTTGCTTTCGCACAGAAGCGGTCTGCCGGCTTACGGCGGCGACATTCTCTGGTGGGGCGGCGATTATGGGCGCGACGATATTGTTCACCGTGTACGTTTTGTAAAACCCGCTTTTAGTTTTCGCAGTCGTTATGCCTATCAAAATATTCCTTTCATAGTAGCGGGACAAATCATTCAAAAAGTGACGGGAAAAACTTGGGATGAATTTGTCACTGAAAGAATCTTGAAGGTGTTAGAGATGAACGACACGACGACAAGCATCAAGGCTTTCAAACCGGACACAAACAAAACCACACCGCACACAAGATACGACGGAAAAATCATTCCGGTTGAATGGCGCAATCTTGATAACGGCGTGGCAGCGGCAGGACTTAATTCAAACGTCGTTAATGTGGCTCAGTGGCTTCGTTTTCAGTTGAGCGAAGGCAAATGGAACGGCAAGGATTTAATAAGCGCAAGACAGATGCGCGAGATGCACGCACCACAAACAGTAATTCCTTTTACAAATTCAACAACAGCATTAAAAACAAACTTTCGTGCTTACGGTTTAGGCTGGTCACTGCGCGAATACATGGGCTACAAGGTTGTTCAGCATGGCGGTTCAACCGACGGACAACTTACAATGACAGCGATGATTCCCGATTTGAAATTGGGCATTGTCGTTCTTACAAACATACACAACCGCGAAATCTCGCCCGTGTTTATTAACAGGGTTTTTGATATTTACATGAATCAGGAACTCAAAACAGATTGGAGCGCATTCTTTCTGAATCAAATAATCGAAAATGAAAAGCGCGATGAAGACGCCTTCAAGAAACAAGATTCAGAACGCGCCAAAGATTCAAGGCCAACATTATCTTTGTCTTCTTACGCGGGAAAATATTCAAACGAACTTTACGGCGATATTACTTTCACGGAAGAGAGCGGAAAACTTGTCGTGCGTCTTTCACACTCGCCGACCTATATTGGCGATTTAGCGCATTGGCAATACAACACATTTCGCGTCATCTGGCGCGACCCCGTTGCCGAAAAAACTTTCTTAACTTTCACTGTTGACGGGCAAGGAAAAACGGAAAGCGTAAAGATGGCAATGGCGGATTTCATTGACCCTTCGGAATATGAATACAGGCGAAGGTAGAAAATAAAGGTTTTGAGTATAGGCTTTAGCCTGCCATAGCTGAAAAGAAAATTCTTTATGCCCGAACTCAAAACTTCTTGAGACTTTTCTTTATCTTTCTAAAACTGCCTGTGAAGGATTTTGCGGGTTGTAATAAACGGTGACGACTGCGCCTTCGGGGTATCTGTCAACCGTGTCATAAGCCTCGCGCGAACCCCTTGTTTGAATGACTAAAATTCTGTCGCTCGCTTTGATAATATCGTTTTGGTAGGTCTGCCCGTTTACGTCATATTCGTAAATCACACGCGGTTTTACGTGAGTATAATCCCCGCCCGAAACTTCAACACGGGATTTCAAAACTTTTCCGGTTGTCGGCATCCAACTCTGGCTTGCCTGAACCGCTTCGCGTGCTTCTTTTGCCTTGCGTGTAAAAATCAAACCGATAATTGCGAACGGCGAAATTGAAAGAATCACAGAGAAAATCACGGCGACGAGTACGAACAAAATAATAATCGCCATGAAGATAACGAAAATGACTACGGGCAACCACAAACTTAAATCATCAATTGGCATGAAATTCTTTTAGCCTAATGTCACTGAATTAAGCAACGATAAAAAATATCTTCCATTTTCCGTTTGATATTTTCACCAGTCATTGTTTTTGTTTTCTTAACACGAATGACGTTGCACTTTGAATAAATTTTTTGCCACTCAACACAATTTTTTTCTGTCCTTTGTTCTTTCGCACTTTCCAAAGTATCTTTTGGGTGTGTCTCAGAAATTAGAAAAACGAACGAAAAAACACCTGCAAGAAATTGAATCGAACGGTTTGCGGCGTGTCTTGCGTGAACCGCACGGCGTTGATTTGTCTTCAAACGATTATCTCTGTCTTTCGCAGCATACGCACCTTAAACAAGCAATGATTTCAGCAGTTGAAAAAGAAGGTTGCGGCTCAACTGCTTCGAGATTGTTAAGAGGCGAACGCGAATGTTTTGCTGAAATCGAAAAGCGATTTGCCGGTTTCAAAGAAACGGAATCAGCACTTTTTTTCTGTAGCGGCTACGCGGCAAACACAGGGTTGCTCACAGCATTTTTAGAAGAAGGCGACACGGTTTTCACAGACGAATTAAATCACGCAAGTCTGATTGACGGAATACGGCTTTCAAAAGCAAAGCGTGTGATTTTCCCGCACAATGATTTCGGGGCTTTGAACAATTTAATCAAAACAACAGCGTGCGAAGGACAAAGATTTTTAGTTACAGAATCATTGTTCAGTATGGATGGTGATGTCGCGCCATTGGATAAATATGCAAAGCTTTGTCGCAAAACGAACACGGCTTTAATTGTTGACGAAGCACACGCCGTAGGAATTTACGGTGAAAAAGGAAGCGGCTTTATTGAAAAGTTTGGAATAGGCGAAGACGTTTTTCTTTCGATGAATACTTGCGGAAAAGCTCTAGGCGTTAGCGGTGCTTTTGTATGCGGTGACGACTGGGCAATTGATTATTTAATTCAACGCGCACGTTCGTTTATCTTCTCAACTGCTGCGCCGCCCGCGGTTTGTGCGGCTATCGGTGCGGCTTTGGATTTAATAGAAGAAGAACCCGAACGCAGAGAAAGATTGCTATCGCTTTCAAAATTCTTAGGCGAATGTTTGCACGAAAACAGAATCGGTGTTCCGGATTTCAGCTTTCAACTTCCAGATTCAAAATGGGAAAATCCGCAATCTCAAATCATTCCCATCATTATTGGTGACAGCGAACGGGCAGTTGCTGTCGCTTCGCATTTACAACGAGAAGGCTTTGACGTTCGCGCTGTGCGTCCGCCGACTGTGCCAAAAGGAACGGCACGTCTTCGCGTCTCTTTGAACGTGGGGGTTGATGAAAATATGTTGAGCGAGTTTGTGACCCGTCTGAAAACAGCTTTAGAGAAGATTGATACAAAGTTAAAAACTAAAGGGGCAATATTGTTAAGATAAAAAAGCATTTTCCATTTTCCATTGTTTTCTTCGTTTTGTCTTCAATGGTAAACGGAAAATGCTCTTGTTATATCTCAATTTGGTATGGCGGTTTCACCCTTGCTTATGCGTTCGCCAGTGAAATTCAGACCTTGTCGTTCTTCCAATAAATCGAAAGCATAATTATCAGGTGTGAATGCGAAATTTTTGCTCATGGCTTTAACGATATAAAAACGTCCGACCGTAACTTCGTCAAACCGAAAACTTCCGTCAAACCCTGTCTTTGTTGTGCGAATCTCGCCTGTGACAGAATCCGTCAGAACAATCTCTACGCGGCGGATAATGCCTTTACCTTCATTTGTAAACACGCGACCCGAAACCGAAACACCCGAAGCGGTTGGCGGATTGGCTTGAAACGCCCAGAAGCCTCCACGCAGAGAGTATTGATGTACTGTTTCCGAAGTGCCCGCGCTGATTGTTCCGGCTAAAGATTGTCCGATAGTTCCGTCCACAGTGAATGTGCCGCCTGTGCTTAGGCTTCCACCACCCGACGCTATTACATTATGCGACAAATTATATTGTCCGCCCGTCTGTGCCATAACCGAAAAAGACAAGAACGTAACCGGGAAAGAAAGTAAGACGTAAGCGAAAAATACCATGATGGTTGCTCGTTTCATTGTTAAATTTCCTTTCTTTAGTTCTTATTATTTATTGAAAGCTTTTGAGTGTATTGGAGAAAAACGCTCCCGTTCGCCACGCTTCCATGTCAGGTTTTGCGCCACCTTCGTCGCCTGTAACCTGCGCGAAGACAATCATTCGGCGATTACCGAGCGTGTTTTGGTAAACGATGCCGTTCCACGAAAATTATTCCTCTTAAAATCGTTTGTTTTTTCATTTTGTCACTCCTTTATTTTGCAGATTTCCGCCTGCGGGTTTGATTGGCAGACCAACTTTTTCAAAGCATCAATTTGTTGTTGTTGCAGTTGAAGAAGTTTTTGTTGTTGGTCGAGTTGTTGCTGTTGTTGTTTGAGCTGTTCTTCTTTTTGTTCGATTTGAATTTGTTGTTCTTTTATAGCATTAACAAGAACTGCACCGATGCGGTCATATTTCACGCCCTCGACTTCGCCTTTGCTGTTGAGAGTGGTCATCAGAGGTTCAATCTCATTTATCTCCTCAGCAACAAAACCCATGTCTTTTTCACCGGACGCTTTCCACATAAAAGTCACGGGACGCAGGCGACGAACAAGTTCAAGCCCGCCCGTGAAGTTTAAGATATTGGTTTTGTAGCGAATCGAAGATGAACACACAGCTATTTCTTCTGCCGCGTTGTAGCAAAGCTGTGTATTGCCGCCTGTGCCAAGCACTGTGAGTTTGAAATTGCCGTTAACGTGAAGGCGTGCGGTAGCAGTTGTAAAACCTATACCGACATTCGTGTCGGCAGTTGCTCCGTTGATACCGTTGATGCTCCCCAATACAAGCGTGTTACTGGTATTTACCTGTGCAAATGCCCCTATAGCAGTGGCATTTGTGAGATTGCCGTTGCCGACTTGTGCGCGGTAACCAAGAAGCGTGTTGCCGTTTCCCGTGGTATTGAATGTGCCCGTTAATCCTCCGATAAATGCATTGTTGCTACCCGTATTTGAAGTTCCGGAACTGAATCCGACAAAAAGATTACCTGATCCGGGAGCACCCAAAATGCGATTTGCGCCGATGTTGTATTGCGTGGTGACATTAAAAATATTCGCTGAGCCAGTGCCGGAGATGTTGAAATTCGCACTTGATTGCAGAACGCCGGAGTTTTGTATGTAATTCGCACTACCTGTCGGAATATCAGTTGCCTGTAATGCAGAACTTATCCAATTTGTTCCGTTACTGCGAAGGAAATTGCCGTTTGCGCCCGATGCGCTCAAACCTGTTCCGCCTTTGATTATCGGAATAATCCCGAGTCGCGCATCATTGAGCGTACCGGAAGTTATATTTGAAGCATTCAGATTTGTCAGACTGCTGCCATTGGCGGTCAGAGTTCCCGATACGGTTAAATTGCCCGGTGTACGGACAGTTACAGTATTTGTCCCCAAAACCATTGTGTTGCTTGTGGTAACTTGGGCGAATGCGCCGATGGCTGTCGAATTGGTTATACCGGGCGCACCATTAGCAAACGCCCCGATAAATGTATTGTCTTCTTCAATGGTGTTGGAATCGCCTGAATTCATACCGATGAAGGTGTTGCGGATTCCTTCCGTGTTGTTGTAACCGGCGGATGAACCAAAGAAAGAGTTAAATTGACCAAAGGTATTTTTATATCCCGCAGATTGACCAAAAAAGGCGTTGGCAGTTCCTCCTGTATTAAAACTTCCAGCCGCAAACCCGAAAAAAGCATTGCTATCACCTGTGGTGTTATCTTGTCCGGCACCCTTCCCAAAAAAAGCGTTACCGTAACCTGTTGTGTTTGATAAACCTGCTTGCGCTCCTGCAAAAATGTTGCTTGTGCCAGACGCGCTCAAAATCCGGTTGCCGCCGATGTTGAATTGTGTGACAGCGTTGAGAATGTTTGACCCGAATGTTCCTGCAACATTCAAACTGCCCGGCACTTGAACGGTTATAGCGTTTGTTCCGAGAACCATTGTGTTGCTGGTTGTAACCGTGGCGTTCGCGCCGATTGCCGTTGAGTTGTTTATCCCCGATGCTCCGTTTGCGTTAAAGCCAATAAAAGTGTTGAGACTTTCCGTCGTGTTAGAACCGCCTGCACTTGCCCCGATAAAAGTGTTGCTGTCGCCTGTCGAATTGTTAAGTCCCGCAAATGCTCCGACGAAAGCGTTGTTCACACCTGTTGTATTGGCAAAACCAGACTGATTGCCTAAGAAGGAATTAATATCGCCTGTTGTATTGGAATATCCTGCGTTGTTTCCGAAAAACGAATTTTGTTGTCCTATGGTATTTGCCTGACCCGCCGCATAACCGAAAAACGAATTTTCACCGCCGGTAGTATTGGCACGCCCGACATTCGCGCCGAAAAACGAATTAGCCGATGCAGTGTTGTTAAGACCGGCTTCGTAACCGAAGGACGCATTATTACCGCCTGTAATGTTAAGTCTGCCCGCTCTGACTCCGAAATATGAGTTGGCGACGCCTGTGGTATTTGAGCCTCCCGCTAAATTACCAAAGAAAGCATTTTCAAATCCTTCTGTATTGGATAAACCGGCTTGATGACCAAAGAAGGAATTGCTTCCGCCCGTCGTAGTATTTCGACCTGCATGGGAACCAAAGAAAGCGTTTGCGCTTGCCGTTGTGTTTCTCAATCCGGCGGTAAAGCCGAAAAAAGAATTTTCATTTCCCGTCGAATTGTCTTGCCCGGAGAATGCTCCGAAAAAGGCGTTACGGTTTGCGGTCGTGCTGAGCAGACCTGAAGACGCGCCAAAATAAGCATTATTGATTCCAACAGTAGTATTTCTTCCCGCACTGGCACCAAAGAACGAGTTGTTGTTGCCCGTAGTGTTCAATGCCCCTGCGCTACCACCGAAGAAAGAGTTAAAGCCTCCGGAAGTATTTGCTGTTCCCGTGTCAATACCAACAAAGGTATTGACACCCCCGGATGTAACTGTCAAAACCCGATTGCCGCCTATGTTGTATTGTGTGGCTGCGTTGACGGCATTACCTGAAAGTGTCCCGCCAACCGTACCGTTGCCGCCGATGTTGAAATTCACGCCCGATTGCTGTGAGTTTGTGTTTTGAATGTAGTTGCTGCTTCCGGCAAGAGGGTTTCTGTCATCGCTTAGGCGCGAGTCTTCTGTTTGCACGAATTGATCAGAGGATAAGCCGCCGAGTCTTAATGAATCTGTGGCTAAATCTGCTTTTGACGCGTTCAGACTGCGAATATTGTAAGGGGCACTCGTTATAGGTTGTCGCGGTGCCAAAGTCGTGAACGATGAACCACCGGCAGATTTAACTGCGATTTCAAGCCATCTTCCCGCTCCGGAAAACTGTGAACCGAAATCAAGTCTTACTGTAAAAACCCCGCTTGAAACAAGAACGCCCAGACGTTGTTGTGTGCCGATAGCTGAACCGCCGGAATCAAGAGCGAAAAGTCTAAACTCGAAATCGTAATTACCGTTTGCGGGAATTGAGTTATCAACGAGTCTTCCTTGATAGGTAAATTCTGTCGTCTGGGCAAAACTTGTTTTCGCGCCGAGGACAATCATTAAAAACAGCATCAAAAATATAGCCGAACGCTTATCATAAATTTTAATCGTCATGATTTTTTTCTCCGTCTTTTTCTTCAATTATCTGGATATGGAAATTTGCAATGTCGTCGGCGTGAAGCGCGGGAGACCATCCGTAATCGCGTGCCTGTTCAGGCGTCAGAATTAAAACCATTTCGCCGCAAGCGGGACATTTGATTGGCGGTAATGTTTGCCCGCTTCTGATGATAAGCAGTTCGCGGCTTCTGATTTTAATTTCCGTGCGATTATGTTTTTCCATTCTGCTACCTTTCGTTATTGCTTGTGCGGATTGTGTGGCGTTAAAATCATCTGCAACAAATCCGCGTCGGGCGTCTCTCGCGCTTCATTGCGCCGAACACGGTGTAAGATAAAAAATCCGATGGTCACATTCATTAAAAGAAAGTAATCTGTCGGTTACTTGCGGTAACTTTTCGGTTATTTCGTTGAACAAAAACGATGGATGAAGAGAAAACACGCTATTACGAGTTTGGCGATTATCGTCTCGACACAGTGGAGCGTGTGTTAATCAAAAACGGTTTGCCCGTTCCGCTCAAACACAAAGTTTTCGAGCTACTTCTCGTATTGGTGCAAAATAATGGCAGATTGATTTCGCACGAGGAATTACTTCAATCGGTTTGGCGTGATACGACCGTAAGCCCAACGAATCTCAAAAAAAATATCTATGAACTGCGGCAGACTTTGGGCGAGAATTCAGAGACAGATAATTTCATTACAACACTGCCAAAACTCGGTTATCGCTTCAATGCGGATGTAATTTCGTTAAAAGATGAGGTAGCCATAAGCCGCCCGGATTTAATTTTAGAGAAATATACGGCGACTGACATCACCATTGAGCAAACCGAATACTTTACAGGCACAAAGAAACCTTCAAATAAGAAACAGTTTGTAATCGTCACGGGAATTATATCTTTTCTAATTATCTTTGCTGTGGGTTTTTGGTTGTACAAGGGACGTACATCCGGGAATCCCTCTTTTTCGTTTGTGAATATGAAGATGAGCAAACTGACTCATTCAGGAAATATTTATGCTCCGATAATTTCACCTGACGGAAAATATGTCGCGTATATTTTGGTCGAAGAAGGTTTGCAAAGTCTTTGTATAAAACGCATTAGCACGGGCGGCATCACGCAGATTACCGAGCCTTCAAATGTTTTTTACTGGGCTTTGGATTTTACGCCCGACAGCGATTACCTCTATTACGTTATTGCTGACGACGGGCAAAACGCTAAAGGGACATTGTTTCAATCACCGTCAACGGGCGGACAGAGGCAAAAGATTTTAGACAAGGTCAACGGCAGTCTTTCTATTTCGCCGGACGGAAAGCGATTTGCTTTTGTTCGTAACCCATCGAAACCTGACACTTCTTCCATCTTTATCGCAAACATTGACGGAAGTGGTGAACAGGCAATCGCAGATTTTAATTCATCAACAGAGTTTATACTTTCAACGGATTGGTCACCCGACAGTCAAACCCTCGCTTATGCCGTCACGCGGCGCGACGCGCAGGGAAGTTATTACTACTTGGCTGAAATTCCTGCGGACGGTGGGACAGAAAAGAAAATCACAAATCCACAAAGAGAGAAAATCATTGATGCTATCTGGTTGTCAGATGCAAGCGGGTTGATAATGAACGCAATTGAGCCATCATCGGGTTTGCCTCAACTGTGGCACGTTACCTACAAAACGAGCGAAATCAAACGAATCACAAATGATTTGGAAACTTATAAAGACATCAGCATTACCACAGACAGCACTCTGATAGTCGCGCAACAGATTACCAGCGTCACACACATTTGGCTTGCACCGGGTGATAATACGGAACAGGCGAAAAAGATTGTTGTCGGCAACGGGCAACACGGGCCATCTTTGGCGTGGACGCAACCGGACGAGATTCTTTACGACGCTTTTGAAAACGGCACACGCGATTTGTGGAAATCTTCGGTTGACGGCAATACACGACAACAACTCACTTCAAATGCAAAGCAAAATTATCTTCCGACGGTTTCGCCCGATAATCGTTTCATCGCATTTGTCTCAACACGCAACGGTAATCCGCAAATCTGGCGCATGAACGCGGACGGCAGTAATCAACAACAACTGACATCGGGCGAACTTGGAGTGACCTCTCCGCGCTATTCACCTGACGGAAAAATTTATTACGAAATGTATGTAGGTAGTCACAGAATCTATGAGATGTCTGAAAACGGAGGCGAAGGCAAACCCGCCGTTGATGCCGAAGTCCTGGGGTGGGACATTTCACCCGACGGCAAATTTGTGGCGTACAGTTATTATGACAAAAAGGCGGGAAGAAACCGTCTGGCTGTGCGTCTGTTGAACAGTGGTGAAATTGTAAAAGTTTTCGAGATAGCTACGGACGAAATTCGCTGGACAAGAGACGGCAAAGCTTTGACATACAGAAACAAAAAAGGCTTCTGGTCACAACCTCTTACAGGCGGCGAACCGAAACTTTTATCGGAGTTCAAGACAAAAACATTCATCGCGTTTGAATGGTCGCCCGACGGCAAGAGCATTGTTTTTGTTGATAGCACAACCTCATACGACGCCGCACTGATAAGCCTCAAATAAAGGTTATCAATCTACGGTTCTGTTTATATCCAATGCAGTGGAAAAAAGGAAAATTAGAAAGTATCATGCAAAAATAATTTTTTGGTGGTCGGGTTATGCTTAAAGGGATTTTTATTACAGGCACAGATACAAATGTTGGTAAGACCGTAATATCTGCGGCGATGTTTCATCGTTACAGGAGTTTTACGGCTATGCGTTATTGGAAGCCAGTTCAGACCGGAATTGAACGGGATAACGATACACTGATGGTGCGGCGGCTTGGAGCGTGTACTGAAAACGAAATACTTGATGAAGGTTATCGTCTTCCGCGTCCTGTTTCGCCACATATCGCTGCCAGGCTTTCAAATAAGATAATCGAACCCGAACGTCTTGTTCGTCTTGTCAGTGAATATGCTCCGAATGTGAATTGGATTGTCGAAGGCGCGGGCGGGCTTCTCGTTCCATTGAATGAACAGGCACTCATGCCCGCTTTGATTGCACAACTAAATCTGCCTGTTTTAATTGTTGCTCGTTCTGGTATAGGGACAATAAATCATACCCTTTTAACCTTAGAGGCACTGACAGCGCGAATGTTAAGAGTCGCGGGTGTGGTAATGGTCGGAAATCTCCATCACGAAAACCGCGAAGCTATTGAACAGTTCGGACAAGTTCCCGTCATTGCACAGATGCCTTTAATGACGGAACTCTCAACATTGACGCTGGCGCACTGGGCGCAAAGTGAATTTGATAAACAAGGAGTTTTGCGGGAAATTTTTGAATGAAAAATTTAACCGAACGTGATCGCCTGCACCTTTGGCATCCTTATACTCAACACGCCACAGCCGCCCCGCCTTTGCCGATTGTACGTGGCAAAGGAGTTTGGATTTACACCGAAACGGGACAAAAAATTTTAGACGGAATTTCTTCTTGGTGGGTCAACATTCACGGACATTCAAACCCACGTCTTAATGAAGCAATCACAAAACAAGCAGGTGAATTGGAACACATAATGTTCGCGGGCTTCACACATAAACCCGCGATTGAACTGGCAGAAAAACTGATTGAAATTTTACCCTTTGGATTAACAAGAGTTTTCTATTCGGATAACGGCTCGACTGCTGTTGAGGTCGCTTTGAAGATGGCGTTTCAGTATTGGGCGAATCGCGGCGAAGCGCAAAGAAAAACTTTTGTCACATTCCATCATGCCTATCACGGCGACACCGTCGGGGCAATGAGCGCGAGCGATGAATCTTCGTTCACAATTCCTTTCAAAGAGATGTTGTTCAATGTTCGCCGTGCGGATTCGCCTTACTGTTATCGTTGCCCTTTGGGATTGAAAAGAGAGAGTTGTACGATTGATTGTCTGGGTTCACTCGAAAAGATTTTAAGCGAAGAAGGAAACACAATAGCCGCTGTTTTGATTGAGCCAATGTTGCAAGGGGCGGGCGGCATGATTGTAAGCCCGAAAGAATTTTTACAGGGCGTAAAGATATTGTGCGACAGATACGGTGTGCTTCTTATCGCAGACGAAGTTTTGACGGGATTCGGGCGCACGGGAAAGATGTTCGCGTGCGAACACGCCCGGGTTAAACCGGACATAATCTGCTTATCGAAAGGACTAACCGCAGGCTATATGCCGATGGGTGCGACTGTCTCGACCGAAGAAATCTACGAAGCGTTTTTAAGTGACGACCGAAAAAAAACTTTCTTTCACGGACACTCTTACACAGCAAACCCTCTGTCTTGTGCGGTTGCAATTGAAAGTCTGAAAATCTTTGAAGAAGAAAAAACTTTGGAAAAAGTAGAAAAGCTTTCCGCGCTTTTGCATGAAGGTCTTTCGCCATTGATTGAGAATGAAAATGTAGGAGATGTTCGTGTCATCGGTGGCGTCGGAATTATAGAACTCGAATCCGGCGGCGGTTATCTCGACAACATTGGTCAGATTCTTTACACAAAATTTTTGGAAAGAGGTTTACTGCTACGCCCTCTTGGAAATGTTCTCTATTTCATGCCGCCTTACATAATCAGCGAAGAAGAAACTGATTGGGCTTTGTCGAAAATCAAAGATGTCTTGAAAGAGTTGTAGTTGTCCGCCTGACTTTCGCTTAATCAACGCGCTGATGTAAGATTCTTTCACGCTATTAAAAACAATTTTTATAAAAGGATAAAACAATGATTGATTTTGAATTGACCGAAGACCATATTGCTATCAGAAACACTGTGCGCGAATTTGCCGCGAATGAAATTGCGCCATACATAAAAGAATGGGACGAGAAACAACATTTCTCGCGCGAAGTTTTAGACAAAATGGCGGAGCTTAATTTGCTCGGAGTTTGTATTCCTGAACAGTATGGCGGCGCAGGGTTCGATTACATTTCGCTTGGACTTGTTTGCGAAGAATTGGAATACGCTGACACATTTGCCCGCGTTGTCATGAGCGTTCACACAGGGTTAAATTCAATGACAATTTATTCGTGGGGAACTGAAGAACAAAAACAAAAATACCTCGTACCACAGGCAAAGGGTGAAAAGATAGCTACGTTTGGTTTGACGGAACCGGGTGCAGGGTCAGACGTTGCGGGTTCACGAAGCACTGCCCTAAGAGACGGCGACGATTGGATTCTCAACGGTGAAAAGATGTGGATTTCACTTGGCGATGTCGCAGACAATTTTCTTTTCTTCTGTTGGACGGATGAAGAAAAACGAAGAGCGCGTGACCATCGCGGAATGTCTTGTTTTATTGTCGAACGCAGCATGAAAGGCTTCACGTCAGGAACGATTCACGGCAAACTCGGCATACGCGCGGGCAACACGGGATATTTTTCTTTGCAGGATGTTCGCGTTCCCTCTGAGAATATGCTTGGCGAAGAAGGCGAAGGTTTCAAGATTGCAATGTTCGCGCTTGAACAAGGGCGTTACACCGTAGCATCGGGCGCGACCGGAATCATTCGTGCGTCGCGTGACGCTTCAGTGTCTTACGCAAACACACGCGAAACTTTCGGAACAAAAATAGCCAACCATCAATTAGTAAAACAAAAAATCGCCGAGATGGAAGCCGATTACCAAATGACACATCTTCTATGCTTGCGTGCGGGTTATTTGAAGAACGCGGGTTTACCCAACGCAAAAGAAGTTTCACTGGCGAAGTGGCAGGCAACCGTAAGAAGCGAAAAGGCGGCTTCGATGGCAATCGAAGTTCACGGCGCAAACGGTTATTCAAACGATTACCCTGTGGAAAGATTTTTGCGAAATTGCAAAGCGGCTGTGATTTACGAAGGCACACGCGACATTCATACACTGATGCAAGCTGATTGGGCATTGGGTTTGAAGAAAGAAAAACAGGCGAGAATCATTTTGCCGCCATATCAACCAAACGAAAGCAAAGCCGCTGTGAGCTAATTGAAAAAGAAAGAGCGGGAGCAGAAAGAGTATTATGTTCTCGCTTTTGAGAAAATGTTTGGAAAGTCTTTGCCGCGAAGCTGCTGTAATAAGGTAGCCAGACGTGAAACGTCTGGGACAGATTGTATTTTGATTCCCGCGTTGAAGACGCGGAAAGAAATTCTTCGCGCATCTTCAATGCGCGTAATTTGATTCGCTTATTTCCAGACGTTTCACGTCTGGCTACCTTCTCTTTGCACCTTCGGCGCAAGAAACGGTTTTCCAAATAGCTTTGGATTGTATAGTAACAAAATGCGCGACAAATATGATTTTGATTACAGCAAAGCACGTCCAAATCGTTTTGCTTCAAAAGAGAAACATCGAATGAAAATCCAACTTGTAAAACTTGCACACGCTCGTTCGGGCGACAAGGGCGACACGGCTAACGTAGGTCTTATCGCGTTCAAAGATGAATACTATCCTTTGCTTGTTCGTGAAGTGACAGCCGCGAAAGTCAAAGAACATTTCGAGGGAATCTGCAAAGGCAAAGTCGAACGCTTTGAACTCCCGAATTTGAAAGCACTGAATTTTTTATTGCACGAATCATTGGATGGCGGCGGCACACTTTCATTAATGACAGATGCACAGGGAAAAACTTTTTCGACGGCATTGTTAAGAATGGAAATTGATGTTGGCGAGGCAGAAGCAAAATCGTTAAGTATTGGATAAGATTTTATGTCTGCGAAAGATATTTTCCATGATGCTGTAAAGAACGCGCTCATCAAAGACGGGTGGACGATTACGGATGACCCTTATACTTTGCAATGGGGAAATGACAATCTATTTGTTGATTTAGGTGCGGAAAAAGTTTTAGCAGCAGAGAGAGAAAATCAAAAGATAGCCGTCGAGGTGAAAAGTTTTGTCGGACGGTCTTTGGCAAGCGACTTACAAAGAGCAATCGGACAGTATGTTCAATATCGTTCGTTAATGAAAAGGCAAGACCCGATAAGAGTTTTGTGGCTTGCAGTGCCTGATGAAGTTTTTTACGAAGTTTTTGAAGGTATAAAAGGTGTGGATTTGATAACGGATGAGAACATCAAAGTATTTGGTTATGCGGCTGAAAGTGAGGAGATAATCAAATGGAAGGAATAAACGAATTAAGAGACGTAGTCGAAAAAGTTTTGCTTGAGTGGACTGATTACATAACGCCTAAAATCGCCCCATCTGAAAATGTTACAAAAGCAGAAGTTATTTTTGACCGCACAAACGACCGATACGTCTTGTTTGATGTCGGCTGGCACGGAAAAAGACGAATACACAGTTTGATAGCCCACCTGGATATTATTGATGGAAAAATTTGGATTCAGGAAGACAACACAGAAGAAGGCGTTGCTCTTGATTTAGAGAAAGCCGGAGTGCCAAAAGACAAGATAGTTCTTGGTTTCAAATCGGCTTTTTTACGGCAGTTCACGGACTACGCGGCGGCGTAAGATTTCGCAACAATATGGGTTGACATGGTTATCGAAAGAACAAATCAATTTTCATAAGTTGGGATTTCAACGACAAAGCAATTTATGAAGTTCTCAAGGACCCTGTTGAAATTGTCTTGATAATAAAAGTCGGTAATGAGAAAAAAGAGATTTTAATCCCGATGGAAACTCGTAAAACAAGATGAGCGACGAATCAACAAATCTCGAACAATCAATCAAACATGATTACGCACAGGTTGGCGGTGTGCGTCTTCATTATGCGACTGCCGGGACAGGCGAAAAACTTGTAGTTCTGCTTCATGGTTTTCCCGAGTGTTGGTATTCATGGCGACATCAGATAAATGCTTTGAGCGATGAATATACAGTCGTTGCGCCCGATATGCGCGGTTACAATTTGAGTGACAAACCGCCGCGTGTCGAGGATTACGCGCTTGATAAACTGGTTGATGACGTAACGGGTTTGATTCGTCATTTCGGACGCGAGAAAGCCGCTGTTGTGGGTCATGATTGGGGCGCAAGCGTCGCTTGGGCAACAGCCGTAAAACAACCTGAATTTGTTTGGAAATTAGCTGCGCTTCAGGTCCCGCCTTTGCCTGTCTGGAAAAAGAATTTAACAGTCAGACAACTCTGTGCAAGTTGGTATATGTTCTTTTTTCAAATCCCTTATTTACCGGAATGGGTGGCACAGAGAAACAACTTCGCAATCATGGAAAACGCCTTCAAAACTACTACGGGGGTAAAGGGAATTATCAGCGACACTGAAATCGCCGTTTATAAAAAAGCAATGAATGAACCCGGGGCATTGACCGCGATGATGAACTATTACCGCGCAAGTTTTTGGAAACGCTTTTTTGCAAAGCCCGAAGAAGTTTACGGCGAAATGGCTGGGAAAAAAGTCATTGCTCCGACGCTTTTTATCTACGGAGAAAAAGACCATGCAGTTATGCCTTCTACGGTTGAAGGCGTGAAAGATTTTGTGGACGCCCCTTACACGGAATTACGCATCTCACACAGCGCACATTGGGTGCAGCAAGAAGCCGCAACCGAAGTAACATCAGCATTAAAAAAGTTTTTGAGCGAAGAATGACATGAGCGAAATTCTTTTTGGCGTAGAAGATTTAATCGCCACAATAACATTGAATCGCCCTGATAAACGTAACGCGCTTAGTGACGCGCTTATTAATTCGTTGAAAGAGGCTCTGCACAAAGCGGACAAAACCGATGATGTTCGCGCAATCGTTATAAAAGGCGCAGGGACAGATTTTTGTTCGGGTGCTGATTTGTCTGCTCTTCAAAAAATTGCTGAAAGTTCAATTATTGAAAACCTTGATGACGCAAACAATTTAATGGAATTGTTTGCCTTGATTCGCAAAGTGCGTGTGCCTGTCGTTGCCGCTGTTCACGGAAGGGCTTTGGCGGGCGGTGCGGGGCTTGCGACCGCTTGCGACATAGTGCTTGCTTCAAAATCCGCAAGGTTTGGTTACCCCGAAGTGAAAATAGGTTTTGTCCCCGCGATGGTGATGGCGATTTTGCGACGCAATGTTTCGGAAAAACGTGCCTTTGAATTAGTCACACGCGGCGCGGAAATCGGTGCGGAAGAAGCAGAACGCATTGGCGTCATCAACAAAGTTTTCGATGACGAAAAATTTGAAGAAGAAGTCAATGCGTATATTTCATCCTTCAAAAAAATAAGTCGTTCGGCTGTAACATTGACCAAAAGGCTTCTCTATCAAATGGACGGAATGACTTTCGACGCGGCTTTGAATGCAGGCGTTGATGTGAACACAATTGCGCGAATGACGGAAGATTGCCAGAACGGAATCGCAAAGTTTTTGAAAAAATAACACAAGTCGTTTTGCAACCTTACGGTCTATACTCTCAACAATTCATCCAAGAAAATTGAAAATATCCATCTTTTTGAACAGCCTCGTCTGAAAAGTCTTTTGGACTACAATCTCATTCTGCAAATTATCAAAAGAAAAGCGGTTTACCACTTCAACTTCGTAGATGGAATATATCTTGCTTTAATCTGAATCGCTTTACATTGTTCCCTGCAATAAATCTTCAAAGCAATAGAATTATCGAACAAGGGCGGTCTTAGTTTGAAGACTAAGCGTTTATTTTTTTAAGTGAAGTCTTCATTTTTTTGCAATTGTTTTCCCCATTAAAAAACTTAGGAGGTTAATAATGAGAAAGAATTTGAAAGCATTCAACGTCCTGTTGGTCGCTTTAGCTTTAGCTTTGTTGTTTACTGCGACGGCTACGGCGCAAACGACATCGGCTTCGATTTCCGGGCGAGTTATTGACGGTGCGGGCAATGTTATCCCGAACGCAACAGTCGTTGCAACGAATAAAGGAACGGGTCAATCTCGTACTGTCGTAACAAACGGTGACGGCGAATATGTCTTAACCGAATTAACGGCAGGCAGATATGATATAACCGCAGAGGCAAAAGGATTCAGCAAAGCCTTGTTGGAAAATCTGGAATTGAATGTCGGCAGCAAATTGACATTTAACTTTGATATGAAACCCGGACAGGTGACAGAAACCGTTAACGTCACAGGTGATGTCCCGTTGGTCGAAACAACCAAATCAGAAATTGACCAAGCAATTACACCCGTTGAGATTCAAAACCTTCCGCTTTTGAATCGCACATTTGCGGGTCTTTCAATTATCGCACCCGAAGCCCGTCCGGTCGGTAACTTTGACCCGACGAAAACACGCATCGGTAACTTTGCCATGAACGGCGGTGACGGACGCCAGCTTAACGTCAATGTTGACGGTGGCGACAACAAAGATAATGTTGTCGGAAGCCTGCTTCAAAACTTCTCTTACGAATCGGTTCAGGAGTTTCAAGTCTTGCAACATCGCTGGACGGCAGAATCGGGTCGCGCAGTCGGTGGCGTCGTGAACGTGATAACAAGATCAGGTTCAAACGAATTTCACGGTTCTTTCTTTTCAAATTTCCGCGATGAAGCGTTGCGAAAATTTGATTTCTTTGAATTGCAACGCAAAGCTTTGACCCCAACATTTGTAAAACCGAATTTCAGCCGTCAGGAAATCGGCGGTTCAATTGGCGGTCCGATTGTAAAAGACAAACTATTTTTCTTCTTTGCTCTTGAGCGTTTTCGTGAAAGACAGAGCATACCCGTAAGCGCGGCGGCGGCTGTTCAACTTCCGCTTATTCCGGGAGCGAGTTTTGTTTCCGAAATCCCAAGCCCCTATAACGACACGCTTTTGTCTGCAAAGGTTGACCACAAGATTAGCGACAACCAGAATATGTTCTATCGGTTTTCTTATCAGAAAAACGATTCGCCAAACGACCAGGTTGCCAATCCTGCCGCAACCGATTTAACGGGCGGCAACACAAACAACAACGAACTTTACAGTTTTGTTGCAAACCATAACTACACAATCGGTTCTACAAAGGTCAATACCTTTACGTTTCATTTTCAAGATTTCAACAACTCGCTTTTGGGAGTGACGACGAATCCGCTTTTGACGTTTCCGGGCGGCATTCAAATCGGTGCGAACGTAAATGCGCCACAAGCCACTACGGAGAGAAAATTTCAGTTCCGTGATGACTTTTCTTGGATTAGAGGCGACCACACAATGAAGTTTGGTGTGAACTATATCAATACCGAACTTGGTGGATTCTTCTTCTTCGGTTCAAAAGGTTACACAATAGCCTTCTTTGATTTGCCGTCGGTTATCAGAACAAACACAACCTTGTATCCGCAAGGTTTTGCAACGCCGGGCGCGGTACAAAACATAAGCTTTTCGGACGGCGAAGGCACACACGACCAAAAGATTCATCAGTTGGCTTTCTATGTACAGGATGATTGGAAAGTAACGCGCAATTTAACTTTGAATCTTGGTCTTCGTTGGGATGCGAACATCGGTAATCTTCCTGACCAAACCAACAACCGAACAATTCGATTGTTGAAACTTATCAACCATCCGCGTGCACAGGCTATTACAAGCGACAATGAAAAACTTAGCCGCACGACGCCGAGCTGGACAGAATTTCAACCGCGTATTGGTTTTGCATGGGACCCGAAAGGCGACGGCAAAACGGTTATTCGTGGCGGCTACGGCATTTTCTATGACCAACTTTTCCAGAACCTGACGCTGTTTTCATTAACACAATCAAATCCTGTTCTTTATCAAACAGCGTTGTCTTTGACAAATACGTCTGTTGGCGTCGGGCAACTTGCTACATACCGATTTGGTGTTGACCCGTTGCCGACCCCGCCCGCCGGATTTTCGTTTACCGAATTGGCAGTTGGCGGTTTCGGACGTATTAACGACCCTGAGGCATCAGAGCCTTATGTTCAGAAGTTTTCGATTGGCTTCCAGAGAGAACTCGGAAAAGGTATGTCAATTTCGAGCGACTACGTTCACACGCTAGGTTTACACGAACCGCGTGTTCAAAACGTAAATCCGCGTATTCAAGGTATCTGCCCGATTGGTTCTGCAGTCTCGACTCTCTGCCCGCGCGGACAAAATACCCGTGTGTTTGACGCCGCCTTTATTGCAGCAGGACTTCAAACCGCGGCGAGTACGATTTCCCGCGTTGAACAAATCAACATGATTGGTACAACAAACCGCTCGCTCTTTGATAGCTGGACTACTACGTTCAAATATCGCAAGCAAAAATATTTGTTGTCGGCAAGCTATGTACTTGCAAGCTCGCGTGCCTGGGGCGGTCAGCCCGTTGCTTCTTATAGCGGAAACGGTATCGCCACGACACCGGAAAACCAGTTCAGACCGAATGAATTTGGACCGACACGCATTGACGAACGCCATCGTATTGTAATGAGCGGCGTTTTTAATTTGCCCTACGGATTCCAAGTCGCTCCGATTATGCAACTTGCAAGTTCACGTCCGTATTCAGCAACTGCTGGATTTGATGTTGACGGTGACGGATTGGCTACGAATGACCGTCTTTGCGCGAGCACGAGCGTGACGGGTTTCTTGCAGGCACTACAAACAGGTATCAGACAAACTCCTGCCCTTGCACCTAGCGCGATTTCAATTGCAAACAATCCGAGAGGATGCACACAGGCAACCGTAAACAGCTTACGCAGTGGATTTATTCTCGACAGCGCAGGCAGAATCATCGAAGAACGAAGCGGTCGTTTCTTCAATGTTGATGTTCGTGTGACGAAGACATTTAAGTTCGGCGAACGCTTTAGACTTAGCGCATATGCCGATCTTTACAATATCTTCAACACAGAAAATCTAAACTTCGGTGGAAGGCTTGCGCTAAGTGCTGCAACAGCGGTGGGATCAGTTAATGCACAAGGTGTTGCAACAGCACCGGGAACATTTCTACAACCGGCGGCTCTTTACGGTCCGGGCTTTGGTCCGCCGGTTGGTCGTCCGTTTACGGCACAACTCGGTTTTAGATTTACTTTCTAAAACATTTTTTGTAGTTGATGAAAAGCGTCGGGCCCGAAGCCCGACGCTTTTTTATTTGATTGAAGCCTGTACATAAATCCACCGCGCTGGCGGTGATGTGACTTTAGCCGTGTCTTTTAAGGAACAAGATAAAGAATCGTTTCGCGTCGCATCAGCGACGATTGAAAACAGACAGATGATTCAATCGTCGCTGACGCGACGCGGGCTTTATTCACTATTGAAGCCGTGCCTTAAAAGACACGGCTAAAGTCAGAATGTCGCTACGCGGCAAAAACAAACATTGCAAACAAATGACTTGTATGTGAGGGGTCACTTAATTGACTGATTTTGAAGCTTGGTATCAAACGAAAACAGATGAAGGGGCGTTGACGCCAAAGCCGTTATCTTCAACTGTGTCAGTGATATTTTGGTCATCGTCAAATTTCCACCCGCGCACAGTCCAACGCTCGTTCACATATCCTTGATTTTCTGTTCCTTCAAAATACCAAGACATTGATTCCGCCAATTCTTCCGGCGATTCGATTATCTGTTTTTTGCTCGTGTAATAACGATATTCAGTTGCGGGGTGGTCTTCAAAAATTCGCAGTTTGTCGTTTCTTAAAAGCTCACGATATGGCGCAAGGGCATCCTCTTGTGCCTGTTGTTCGCCTTGAAGAATTTTGTCAGCACCATCACCAATTTCCTGCATATAACTTTTGATTGTCGAAAGCCATTGTTTTTCGCTGTTGAAATCAACTTCGTAATCACTGCCGAGTTCCGCTTCCAATTGTTCAAGTTTGGGTAGAACTTCACTAACGTACATCTTCGCCAAATCACATTGCGAAGAGTCCGGAACATCGCCTGAAGCCGTCTGCCCGTTAATCATCTCGTCGTAATACCATCTGTAAACATTTTCGGATTTGCCGATGGCACTCTCTAACAAAGCGCGTGTTTCTTCGCTCAAATTGTCCGATGGACTTTCTTCTTCACCGATGGTTTGCTGACAAAATGCGTACATCGAATCTATGGTTAAATCCGATTCAAGTCCGGCATTTCCGTAATATGCTTTTGATGAAAGTGTGTCACGGTCAAAGTCCGTTTCGTCTTTTGCCGTAACAGTGACATCAACATTCATAACGCCGACATAGTTTTGATTGAGCATAATCGCGCCGGATTGTTCAATTCGTCCGTCATCACCGACACTGAACTTGATTGAGCGAATCGGTTTTCGCTCAATCGTAAACTTAATTTCATATTCGCCTGGATTTTCGATTAACAGATGCCAGTCGTCCATATTCGAGTAATCACAGTTGCGATAGCCTTTTACGACGCGAAAATTTACAGAGATTTCTTTATAATCATTTTCGTAGTTTTTGCTGTTTGCAACAGTCAGTTCGCGTTTGCTTTCCATCGTCGCGTGGCTACTGTCTTCAGTGCCGTAAATACGTTTGCCGTTGTAAAAAAGATAAGCACCTAATTGATACATATCAACCCCGCCTTTATACCAAAATGAGGCGTTCAATGGGGGCGCGTCTGCGTCGTAAGATGTGTCAATAAACAACTGTCCCAACGGCAAAAGCCAATCGTGATTTGTGTGATAACTTTTTTCATCAATCTGCTCCACATTGAGAACGCCCGAAACTAATGTTTCATCAATACCGTCAAGCTCACTGACAAGTCGAATTGTAAAACTAAAATCGCCTGTGTCCGTTGTGTGATGGTCGCCTTCATATGAATACATATCGCAATTGGTTAATGCACCATCTTCCGTTTCGTTCATTGCAATCGTAAGCGTCAGCCAATCGCTGCTGTCAGGTCTGTTAACAGTTGCTATTACTTCGCCGCCCGCGGGCGTAGGACCTTGAAGAAGAAAACGAAAACGCGGTGTCCAACCGCCCGAATACGGACTCATTTCCGATGGCTGAATCAGCAAAGAATTTTTAATTATTAAAGGGTTATTCATCAGGTTTGCCTTTCTGTTTTGGGTTAATCTTTATCGTGGCCGTTTGTATCTAAGTTGTGTCGTTTAATAAGACGTTGAATCGTTGTGCGGTCAATACCAAGAATTCTGGAAGCCGCCTGTTTATTTCCTTTTGTGTGCGTCAACACGCGCAAAAGATGACGATTCATCATTTCAGCCATAGGCAGAAAATCCTCATCATTTGTATATGAAACAGGTTTTGTTCCATCGTGCATTTCGGCAAAGTAGCGTATTCGTTCGGGCAGGTATTCGGGCGTGACAATGTGATCACACAACGCGGCAGCCCGCATAACTGCGTTTTCAAGTTCGCGTATGTTGCCGGGCCAAAGATACAAATCAAAGAGTCTTAAAACTTCGGGCGAGAAAGTAACGGGCGGTTCGCCCTGACGCACAACGCGCCGCGCAAAATGTTGAGCAAGCGGGGCAATGTCTTCACGCCTTTCACGAAGTGGCGGAAGGTTAATCGTTACGGCGTTCAGACGATAGAGCAAATCTTGTCTGAACCGTCTTTCGTTTACCTCTTGTTCGGCATCGCGGTTTGTTGCCGCAATCACACGCAAATCAACATTAATGGTTCTGTTGGCACCGACGCGGCGAATCTCACCCGATTGAAGAGCGCGTAAAAGTTTGACCTGAAATAAAAGAGTTGTCTCCGTAATTTCGTCGAGAAAGACTGTTCCGCCGTTTGCTTCTTCCCAAAGTCCGCGACGGTCAACCATTGCTCCTGTGAACGAGCCTTTGACATGACCAAACAACTCCGATTCGATAAGCTCCGAAGGGATAGCACCGCAGTTTACTGTCACAAAAGGTCTCGTTGAACGCGCACTGCGTTGGTGAATGGCACAGGCAACAAGCTCTTTTCCCGTGCCTGATTCGCCCGTTATCAAAACAGGCAGATTTGTTCCCGCCACACGTCCGACGAGCTTCATCACTTCGACAAATGCCGGGCTTTTGCCTACGAGTTCTAACTCGGCAGTTTGTGTAAATTCAGTTTGATTCTTTTGTTCCGTGCGAGGTTCAACCAAAATTTTGTCACGAATATTACGTGATATGGTTTGAATATCGGATATGTCGAAAGGCTTTAATAAATAATCATATGCACCAAGCGAAACAGCTTCGAGCGCGCCCGCCGCAGAACCGTAACCCGTCATTAGAATTATTTGAGTATCCGGGTGTGTTTCCGTGAATCGCTTCAATACATCAAAGCCGTCCGCACCGCCTAGTTGAACATCGCAAAAAACCAGCGACCAGCTTTCGGTAGCCAGCATTTCAAAAGCGCGTTCGCCACTATCTGCCATATCCACGCTCCAACCTTCCGCCAACAAAACGTCGGCGACAAGTTCGCGTATTAACGGCTCGTCATCAACAACCAAAGCTTTCATCTTTAACGAGCAACATCATACAAACTAAAAGAAAAAAAAGTAAAAAGTAAAAAGTAAAAAGGCAAAAATGAAACCCATATTTTCTTCTTTTTACTTTTGCCTTTTTACTTTGGCTTTTCTAAAGTGCATTTTATGTCAGGAACGCTTTATCTGGTTGCAACGCCAATAGGAAATCTCGCGGACATTTCGGAGCGTGCGCTTCAAACCTTGCGCGATGTTGATTTGATTGCGTGCGAAGACACACGTCACACAAAAAAACTGTTGAATCATTACGGGATAAACACAAGAACCGTTAGTTATCACGAACATAATGAGCGTGAGCGTGCGGAAGATTTGGGACAGCTTTTGAAAGATGGAAAGAACGTCGCTGTTGTTTCTGATGCGGGAGCTCCCACGATAAATGATCCCGGGTTTCGCGTCGTAAAAACAGCGATTGAGCGTGGCATAAAAGTCGTTTCAATTCCGGGTTCGTGCGCGTTTGTTTCTGCCCTGATTGTTTCGGGATTACCTACCGATGAAATTTATTTCGGAGGTTTCTTGCCGTCAAAATCAAACGCCCGCCGCGCAAAATTTATGAGCGTGAAGATGATTCAAGCGACTTTGATTTTTTACGAGTCCCCACATCGTTTGCTTGAATCGTTACGCGATGCACACGAAGTGTTGGGCGAGCGCGAGGTTGTGGTTGCAAGAGAACTGACAAAACTTCATGAGGAGATTTCTCGCGGACTTTTGAGCAGACTATTGAAAGAGTTTTCGGAAAAAGAGATTCGCGGCGAGGTTGTTCTGTTGATTGACAGAACAGAAATCACGGTTGAGGGAAAAGAAAAGGAAAAAAGCGTCAGTGAGTTGGTTTCAGAATTGGAAGGCGAAGGATTAGATTCCCGAACAGCACTCAAGCGTGCTGCGCGTGAATTGAGTTTGAGCCGTTCCGAGGCTTACAGAAGATTGCAAAGTGAAAAGTCGCAGTTTGATTAGAGTCAAAGGTCAGTTCGGAGTAGCCGTCAAAGACGGCGGCATAAATTTTATGTCGCTCTTTTCAAGAGCTTGAAATGCCCAAAACATCTATTCCCATCGGGCTATTAACATTTCGTCGGTTTCACCGTAATCGGTCAGTTTCGTGAGCGTTGAAACCAAATAGTACAACAGGCTGCCAGCCTGTTGACCAAATAGTACAACAGGCTGCCAGCCTGTTGACCAAATAGTACAACAGGCTGCCAGCCTGTTGAAACCAAATAGTAAAACAGGCTGCCAGCCTGTTGACTTATCCTTTGAGCAAAATCAATGGTGGATGAAACAGGCTGGCAACCTGTTTTACTTTCTCTCATAAACAGGCTGGCAGCCTGTTTTACTTTCTGCTAAAGTCTGCACAAATGGTGCATCATCGGTTTCTTGTAGCTTTCCCGCCAGGGAACAAATAAAAACTCATGTCTTTGTCCGCAAAAGGCTTGCAGAACAAAATCGAAATGGTTGAAACTACTATGGTTAATGATTCGTTCGATAAGGCAAGATTGGAGAAGTTGAGAATTAAAAATTATGGAGAGCAGATTTTATCAAGGCGTTAAAGCGGATGTTGAATTGTTAATGGGAGAACTTCGTCTTCTTTTAGACAGTGATTACGAAGTGCAAACAATGAAACTCGGAGACACGCATGTTTTACAAGGGCGAAAATCAAGCACGTTTTTGGACCTTACGGGTTTGTCGTCTGCATTGACGGTAAAAATAACACCCGAACCAAACGGCACGCGGGTCGAAATGGGAATGCAGAAGTGGCTTGATAAAGCGGCTGTTGCGGCTGTCGCGTTTTTTGTCTTTCCGCCTCTTCTTGCACTACCTGCAATCGGTGCTTACGGACAACACAAAATCACAGAAAATTCGTGGCGCGCAATCGAAAACCACATAGCAAAAAGAACAGGATAGAAAGTCAGGCAGAAACGCTACTGTAAATGAAAACTGTTACACGCTCATTTACAATCGCGTTTCTGCCTGGAACAACTTCGTCATTCTCAACTGAAACTCCCGCATCAATCCCAAACGCTCAAGCCAGATTTCTTGTTCTTCTTTCAATCTTGCAAGGTGAATAACATCGCTTAATGCGTACTCAACCAAATCTTTGGTCCAACGTCCGTCCCAAGCTTTGTTTGAAAATACATTGCGTTTCGATTTGTCCAAATCAACGGCAAAGTAACGGTAAAGAGTTTCAGCCAGTGAAGAAGACTGATTAGCCCCTCGTGTTATGAGTTTTTCTGCAATCATCGAATCGAAAACATTTTGCACCTCGTAACCGGCACGATTCAAAAACTGTAAATCGAATTTCGCGTTGTGAATTATTTTTGTTTGCTCTTGTGTTTCAAGAAGTGAAGCGAGAACGCCAAGTTTTACGCCTTCGCTTGACGGGATTAAAACCGAAAAATTTCCGTCTGAAAATTGAACGGACAACAACCGACTCGTGCGCGAATTCAAGCCTGATGTTTCTGTGTCACAACCTATATTTGAAGATGAAGATAACACACGAAAAGCATATTCAATTTCTTCGTTTGTACGTGCGACGAGCGTTTCGGTTTTATTCATGGCAGTAATTTTATTGTGTTAAAAGAAGGAATTAGCCGCTACATTACGCGAGATTTGACGCAGATTTCTTTTTCACTGTTGAACTGCGCCAATTACTGCAATTTTGTTTTTATTAGCCAACGTAAGCATCTCTTCACGGTCAAATATGAGGGTTTTTCCCGCAGTGACGCAGAGACAACTCGCGCTGGCTTCAATCATTGTTTCAATCGTAGGCACACCCACAACCGGCACATCAAAACGCATATCCTGATTCGGCTTTGCGACTTTGATTACGGTTAATTTCCCGCGCGCCAATTGTCCGGCGCGTTTTATAACCGCGTCTGTGCCTTCCATTGCTTCGACTGCAACACAAGCTTTTGAACGGACAACAATCGTTTGCCCCAAATCAAGCCGCGCAATTTCACCCGCCACTTTCAAACCGTATTCAATATTTTCGAGTTCGTGATTATCAGGTGAGCGTTTTGTAAGAACGCCACCTTGTGCGAGTTGGTCTTTGATAAAAAAGGTCGAGTCAATAAGCTCTATGCCTTCGCTTTCCAACTCTTTTACGACGCCTCCGATTAGAGAATCGGTGTTGCGACGCGGAAGGCTCACAAGCATTTTCAGCATACGCAAATCCGGTATTGTGCCGCTGAAAATCTGAACGTGCTTAACCTGCCCCGCCATGATTGCTTTTGTCACGCCTTCACGTTTGAAAAAGCGAATTAGTTTTCCTAATTGCCCTATGCTAATCCAAGCGATGCTCTCCGCAGTTTTTTCAATTTCGCGGTCAGTCTCTTCTTTTATCGCGGCGACAGACAGTGAAACGCCCGCCCTCCTTGCTCCTTCAAGAACGAGAAAAGGGAAGCGTCCGTTACCCGCTATGAGCCCGTATTTCATCTTTTAATTTCGGTTTGATAAATCATCAATTTGCAATCCGATTGATTCTGCGCCAGCACTCTTAACGGCGTCAATAACTTTTATAACATCGCCATACTTGAGTGAACGTGATGATTTAACAAAGACAGTTTTCTCAATCAGATTAGTGCCTTCCCGAAAAATTCCGTATTCTTCTCGTTGTTTGAAAATCGCAGTTAACCTGGCTTTAATTATATGCAAAATGTTCGGATGACCTTTTACAGATTCCCATAAAGAGGCTTCGTGTCGAATGGCTTCAATGTCAATGTCGTCTTCTGTCAGTAATTTTAGAGCGATATGTGCGGAAACCAATGTGCGTTCCTCAGCCAGCCAAACCACCCCGAACGCGCCCCTGCCAAGTTTTTTCACGAGCCTGTAAGAACCGATTTGGTCATTTTCTCTGAACATAAATCATCCCGCAAAAGGTTTTAGCAGAATTAGTACTGTGTAATCTAAATTATTTGTAACTGATTAGGTAAAGTGATAATAATTCAAAAACTATAATCAGGAATCGGTTTTAGCTGTCGAAGACAGCGATATATTCGTAGCCCATAGTGCAGCTATGGGGAAATTAAACAGAGATTTTGAGCCGTTGAAAATG
>Ga0187894_10001604_pt1 | contig 28657 bp, 27 predicted proteins | sample GBC1701081metaG_FD_136650 | JGI IMG/M metagenome (GOLD analysis project Ga0187894, IMG submission 136650) | White microbial mat communities from a lava cave in the Kipuka Kanohina Cave System on the Island of Hawaii, USA - GBC170108-1 metaG ...
ACATACCGCTTGTTGGGTCTGTTCATGTCGATCCTCCATGATCGGGGTTCGCTCATCCTGACCTTGGGATATCGACCAAACCAGACCGCAAACCCGAAAACTCAAACAAGACGAACCACTAGGTTTCCACCAGCGTTTCGCGCACGACCTCTTCGATCGTCGTGACGCCATCGTAGATCGCCAGCAGGCCGCTCTCGCGCAGCGTCCGCATGCCGCGCTTGCGCGCCTCGGCCCGCAGCACGTTGGTGGAGGCGTGCTTCATGATCAGGTCGCGCAGGTCGTCGTCCAGGATCATGAACTCGAACAGGCCGACGCGCCCCTTGTAGCCGGTGTTGTTGCAGTAGTCGCAGCCGCGGCCGAAATAGAACTTCTTGCCCTCCACGTCCTCCGGGCGAAGCTCCAGCTCCATCAGCACTTCCTCGGAAGGCATGAAGGATTCGCGGCAGTTGGTGCAGACGCGCCGCACCAGCCGCTGAGCCACCACGCCTTCGAGCGTCGCCGTGACGAGGAAGGGCTCCAGCCCCAGGTCGAGCAACCGCGCAATGGCCGAGGGGGCGTCGTTGGTGTGGAGCGTCGTGAAGACCAGGTGGCCGGTCAGCGACGCCTGCACCGAGATCTGGGCCGTCTCCAGATCACGCACCTCACCGACGCGAATGGTGTCGGGATCCTGCCGCAGAAACGCCCCCAGCCAGCGGGCGAAGGTCAGTCCGATCTCAGGATTGATCTGGCACTGCACCAGCCCGTCGATGTCATATTCGACCGGGTCTTCGGCGGTCAGAATCTTGGTGTCGATCGAATTGAGGTGGTTCAGCGCCGCATAAAGCGTTGTGGTCTTGCCGGAGCCGGTCGGACCGGTGTTGATCACGACGCCGTGCGGCTTGTCGATCAGCCGCGTGAAGAGCTTGAGGTCGTCTTCGCGCATACCGATGCGCGAAATGTCCAGGCTGACGTTGCTGCGGTCCAGCACTCGGAGCACGACGCTTTCGCCGCCCATCGTGGGCAGGATCGAGACGCGCAGGTCGATCGGCGTGCCGGCGATCTGCAGGGCGATGCGGCCGTCCTGCGGGAGGCGGCGCTCGGCGATGTCGAGGTTGGCCATGACCTTGATGCGGCTGGAGATGGCCATGGCGAGGAAACGCGGCGGCGGCATCATCTCGTAGAGCACGCCGTCGACGCGGTAGCGCATCTTGAATTCGCTCTCGAACGGCTCGAAATGAATGTCGCTCGACCGGTCGCGGATGGCCTGCATCAGGACGAGGTTGAGTAGCTTCTTGACGGGCGTCATGTCGGCGATGTCTTTGAGGTCGTCGAGATCGATGCTCTCGCCGCGCCCCTGGAACTTGGCCATCGCCTCGTCGTTGGAGATTTCGTTGATCAGGTCGTTGATGCTCTCGGCGGTTTCTTCCGGGTAGTAGCGGTTGAGCGCGTTCTGAATCGCGTCGGGAGCGGCGATCATGGGCTTGACCGAGAATCCCATGAGCAGCCGCAGGTCGTCCGTGGCGTGGAAATTGTCCGGATTGGCCATTGCGACCGAGAGGGTGTTGGTCGCGGCATCGTGCGCCACGGGAATGATCTTGTAGGTGTGGCACATCTGCGCCGGGACGAGCTTGATCACCGCCGCGTCGATGTCGACGCGCTCCAGCTCGATCGGCTCCATGCCGATCTGGGCGGCCAGCGCAAACTGGAGGTCGGTCTCGTTGATGTAGCCGAGATCGATCAGAATCTGTCCGATGGGGCCGCGGCGCGTCTTCTGGATCGAGAGCGCCTCGTGCACCTGCGCGCGGTTGACCTTTCCCATGCGGATGAGAATCCGTCCCAGCGGGCGCCCCTTATTGTGTCCGCCGGGGATGGGCGACGTGGCTTGCGGTTCCGCCATCGAACCTTACTCCTGCTCGCGATCTGCAAAAAAAAACAGACGCGTCGTACGCCGTCGCGCCGGTTCCCGTCTCGTCCCGCCGCGCGCGGGAGGAGGGATCGGCCGCGCGGTTCATCCGCCGGCCGGCGCCTCGTCGGCCGCCTTGCCGCCCAGCGCGCCCTCGATCGCGGCATCGCCGGCCTCATGCAGCTTGCCGATTCTCTCCAGTTTCTCCTGGAGGTCGCCGGGGTGGCGGGCCTTGTCGAGCATCTCGTCGGCTGCGATCTTGCCCGTTTCGTAGAGCGTCCAGAGGTGTTCATCCAGCAGCTGCATGCCGAATTTCTTTCCGGTCTGGATCGCCGAGTCGATACGGAAGGTCTTGTTTTCTCGGATCAGGTTGGCGATCGCGGGGGTGATGACGAGGAACTCAAACGCCGGCACGCGCCCGCCGCCCACCTTCGGCAACAACGCCTGCGACAGCACCGCGATCAGCGAGGTCGAGAGCTGCACGCGAATCTGCGCCTGCTGCTCGTGCGGGAAGGCGTCGATGATTCGGTTGATCGTGCCCTGGCAGCCGGTGGTGTGCAGCGTGCCGAAGACCAGGTGGCCCGTCTCAGCCGCGCGAATGGCCGCTTCAATCGTTTCCAGGTCTCGCATTTCTCCGACCAGTACCACGTCCGGGTCCTGCCGCAGCACGCGCCGCAGCGCTTCGGCGAAGCTCGGGACGTCGTTTCCCACCTCGCGCTGGTTCACGATGCTCTTTTTGTGCTGGTGGTAATACTCGATCGGATCCTCGACCGTCACGATGTGGCGATCCAGGTCTTCGTTGATGAAGTTCAGCATCGACGCCAGCGTGGTGGTCTTGCCCGACCCGGTCGGCCCCGTCACGAGGAAGAGGCCGCGCGGCCGCCGGACGAGCTGGCGGCAGATGATCGGCAGACCGATCTGATCGAAGCTGAGGAACTTCGACGGAATCAGTCGCAGCACCATCGAGACGTGCCCCTTCTGGCGGAAGATCGAGACGCGGAAGCGCCCCGCGTCGCCGAAGGCGAAGCCGAAGTCGGAGCCGCCTTCCTCCTGAAGCTCCTGCTGGTTGCGCTCCGGGGTGATCGACTTCATCAGCGCGACCGTGTCTTCAGGTTCCAGCACCTTGGTCTCGAGCGAGCGGATGCGCCCGCTCATTCGCAGGCAGGGGGGCCGCCCCACGATGATGTGAATGTCGGAGGCATCGCGCTTGATGCAGGTGTCCAGCAGGCGGTCAATGTGAATCGTGGCCATGTCGCGGAGAACCTCGTGTGGGACAAGGCTGTCCCTCGTCTAGTGCAGGCTATCCCTCGTGTGGGACAGGCTTTCCAGCCTGTCGGGGCCTGCCGTGGCGGCAGCGGCCCGGTCTTGTGGAAACATGATAGCCGAATCCCGCCTACCTGATCGACCACCCGGATTCCCTCGACGATTTTGATACCCCGGCCGGTCGGCCTGCGCCATGGAGGGGAGCAGCCGCGGGGCCACAGAGGCCTCCGCGCCTCGCCGAGGATCATGCCCATGATGCGCCAGCGATACCCGTCCACATCCATTTTTCAGAAGCGGTCGTTCCTCTCACGATCCCTGTCGTCGAGGGATGCTGCACCGGATGAAAACCGATGCGCCGCGGCCGAGGCTGCGTCGCGCCGATCGCCTCCACCCGGTGGAGGAGGGCTGGTGGGCCGCGCGGGGGGTATCGCGGGCGTCTGGTTCGCGCTGCTGCTGCTGCCGGGATTCGCCTGGTTCGGCTGTAAGCCCGAGGTGCCAATGTCTCCCGAGATCGAGATTCCGGATTACTCCGATGATGATTCCGAGACCGGCCCCTGCGTGGCGATGGACGGTACGTGCGAACAGTCCGGCAAGGCGGCCTGCGACGAGGCCGGACGTATCTTTCTCGGTGTCGGCCTCGAGTGCATCACCGAAGTGACCTGGCCCTGGATCATCGCCGGCGACCGCTGTGACGAGCCGCTGGCGATCATGAACCATGGTCCTTTCATTACCTACAGTGGTCAGTATCAAACGGACACGCCCGCGATCGTGCAGGACCAATGCAGTGTTCTGATCCAGGATCATTTCTACTGCTGGACCTCGGACCAGACCGGCCTCGCCTTTTTTTCCACCTGCAATGGCCCAACCGACATCGGCACGGTCATCGCGGTCTATGACGGCTGCGGATGCCCGGCGCCGGAGCGATTTCTCGCCTGCTCGCAATCCGGCTGCGACGATCTCCTGGCCGAGGTTGCAGTCTCCGTGGTTGCCGGCGGCAGCTATCTGGTGATGGTGGGCAATTCGGGCAAGGCGGGGATGAATGGGTGGATCGCGTTACAGATCGAGTACCTGAATCCGAGTCTGGATGACCTGGACTTGGACACCATTAACAACGACGAGGACAACTGCCCCCTGTCCTCCAACCTGAGACAGGAGGACATGGACGGCGACGGCGTCGGCGATGCCTGCGACGGATGCCCGAGGGATCCGGACCGCAGCGAACTCGGTCCCTGCGCCTGCGGAGCCCCGAGCGCGAAAGACTCCAACAGCAACGGCACGCTTGACTGCAACGAGGGCGGATCGGCGATACCCCAGCCGCCCGCGATGGTTGCTCTGACCCTGCACGTGACGCTCGGCGATGCGCCGGTCGATTTCGAAGCGTCCGTCGCGGTCGCGCCGGGCGACTGCCCGCTCGGCGCGCCGGCCTGCCAGGGAATGACCGATGAGTTCGGAGACTATCTCTGCAGCGCGCCGCTCAGCGTCGGTTCGACCGTCTGCGTGCACGCCGACATTGCAGGGAGCTATCCGACGGAGCAGACGGTCATGATCGTCGATCAGGGGGGCGGGCTCATGACCGTCAACGTGGCGCTGGTGAACCCGTAGGAAGGGGTCGGGACGGCGAATCCGCCGTGGGCGGGATGGAATCGCTGGATTCCCGCTTTTGCGGCAATGACGAAAAGAGTAGGGAAATGGCGAATGCCGTGGGAATAACGGTGGTAATAACGAATTCCGTGGGAATGGCGAACGTCGCGGGAATGACGCAATCGCGCCGCTCACCTCCTCACGGCAGGGGCGGATCGTCGCCCTTTCCTCTGTCGCCCAGGCGCAGGATGCGGATGCGCCGCGACTCAGCCAGCAGGAATTCCGCTTCCTCCGTCAGGCCGCCCTGCGAGAGGCAGGCGCCGAGCTGATCGAGCATTTCGGCGCGGTTGAGATCATCCTCTCCCACGGCCGCGGTCTGGAGCGCCAGCGCGCGGCGCATGCGCGCTACGCCTGCCTCGCATTCGCCCAGGTCGCAGTGGCAGCGGCCGGCCACGAAGAGCGCGTAGGCCGTCTCCGGATGCGCTGCCCCCAGCGTCTGCTCTAGGATCGGGATGGCCTGTTCGCAGAGATCCAGCGCCGGCTGCACGTCGCCATTCCAGCGCTTGGCGCAGGCGAGTCCGATGCGGCTGATGGCCACCGCGCTGCTTTCCGCGCCGAACAGTTCGACCCTCAGCTCCATCGCCCGGTTGAAGAGCGCTTCGGCCTGCGGGGCGTCGGATGGAAAGTAGGCCCATGCCAGATCGGAGATCGTGGAGGCGACACGTCCGTCGCGCGGGCCGTAGAGCGATTGATAGAGGTCGACCGCCCGTTGCAGGTGGGTGCGTCCTTCCGGCAGAAGCTCCAGCCGGACGAACATGCTTCCCAGCAGGGCATGAACTTCCGCGAGTGTCTCCGGCTCGGTCGCCAGCTCGCGCTCGATGCGTTCGCCCGCGCCGCTCAGCACGTCGCGCAGCCGAACGTCGGCGCTTCCCTCGCGCGGGTCCACCTCGGCCAGCAGGCTCTTGAGCACGCCCATGACGCGCTCGGCCCGGCGGGCTTCGCGCTGGGCGCGATCGCGCTGCGCCGTGGCGTCGATCGCCTTCCAGACGGCGGCCCCCGCGCCCCCCAGCAGGCCGGCCAGCGCAATCGCGCCGCCGATCACGAGCGCCCGATGCCGCCGGGTGAACTTGGCGGCGCGGTAGAGCGCCCCGGCGGCACGTGCCTCGACGGGACGATCCTCCAGGTGGCGGCGAATGTCCTCCGCCAGCGCGCCGGCATCCGGATAACGGCGGGCCGGGTCGCGCTCGATTGCCCGCATGACGATCGCATCCAGGTCGCCGCGCAGCGCGCGATCCACCGTTCGCAGCGGCGGGGGGTCGCGTTCGAGGAGTCGCACCGCGGTCGGCAGCGGCAGGCCGGCGAGATCGAACAGTCGGTGTCCGGCGAGCAGCTCGTAGAGGGCGACTCCGAGCGAATAGACATCCGATCGCGCATCCACCGGGCCCGGCGCGGCGCCGATCTGCTCAGGACTCATATAGGCAAGCGTTCCGACGAGCTGCCCGGCGGTGGTCTGCAGCGTCGTTCGCGGCGCGTCGGGCCGCGTGACGCGGGCGACACCGAAGTCAATCACGCGCGGCCGTCCGTCGGCGTCGACGAGCAGGTTGCCGGGCTTGAGGTCGCGGTGAATCACGCCGCGCAGGTGTCCCTGCTGCACGCCGTCGCAGAACTGCGCGAACAGCTCCAGCCGTTGACGCAGCGAGAGTCCGCGGGCGGCGGCGTATTGCGGCAGCGGCAGCGCGTCCGGAAGGAACTCCATCGCGAAGTAGGCCAGGGCGCCTTGATCGGACGCATGGACGCCGGCTTCGAAGACCTGTGCGACGGCCGGGTGGCTGAGCTGCGCGAGCAGTTCCGCTTCACGGCGGAATCGATGCATCGATTCGGGGCCTGGCTCGAGGGCGCGCAGCACCTTCAATGCGACGCGGCGGTGAGGATGGTCCTGAATCGCTTCATAGACGCAGCCCATTCCGCCCGCGCCGAGCAGGCGGACGATTTCGTAACGGCCGATCCAACGGCCGGGAGCGAGCGCCTGCATCGGGTCGGGCGCCGCTTCGTCGCGGGCCGCGTCACGGGCCGAGCCCTCCAGCGCACCCGAGCGGTCCTGATCGGCCGCCAGCAATGCCGCCACGCGGGCGCGCAGGGCCGGATCCTCCGGGCAGCGCTCCGCCAGCAGCCGGTCGCGCATCGCCGCCGGCTGGTCGCACAGCTCGTGAAAGAGCGCTTCGGATTGCGGATCATGCGGAACCATCACGCGCGACGACCTCCGACGCCGACATTACGGACGCCATCCCCCGGAACTGCGAGCGCGGAAAACCCGCGGGCGGTATCAATTTCCTTCATTGCGGCCGCAACTGCGCCAGCAGCCAGGCCCGCGCGTAACGCCACTCCCGCTTGATCGTGATGGACGAGAGGTCCAGGACCACGGCGATTTCCTCGATGCTCAGCCCGGCGAAGAATCGCAGCTTGACGATCAGGGCCTTGCGCGGCTCGATCACTTCGAGCCGGTCGATTGCCTCGTGGACGAAGAGCGTCTGGTCTCGGGCGTCGTCGGCGCGGCCGGTCTCAGGCATGCCGACCGCGACCGCGACCGCGCCGTTGCCGCCGCCGCGCTTGGCTGCGCCGCGCCGCCGCGCATGGTCCACCAGCACGCGGCGCATCAGCTCGGCCGCGGAGCCGAAGAAGTGGGCCCGCGTCTCCCAGCGCGGCTGGGCTTCGCGGAAGAGGCGCAGCCACGCCTCGTGCACCAGCGCGGTCGGTTCGAGCGTGTGGTCGGCGCGCTCGTTGCGCAGCAGGCCGCCCGCGACGCGACGCAATTCGTCATAGACAAGATCGATCAACCGCAGGCGCGAAGCGTCGTTCCCCTCGGCCACGAAGGCGAGAAGCTGCGTGATGTCGCCCGGCGTCGGAGCACTCATCAGGGCGGCCTCGTGAAAGCTTGGCTGCCTCGGCGGTGCGTTTCATTCTAACCGGGTGCGAGGGTTGCCTTCCTCACATGCCGACGCAGGCGTCGGCATGGCACCCAACACCAAGACTTGGTTCACGGCGTTGCATGGCACCCGACAAGCGACATGCGGTCGGCAATGGAGAGAGAGGCTATTCGTTGTGCAGCGCCGTGAGGAAGCCGGGGATATCGCGGCCGTCCGCCGCGCCGTTGCGGTCGAAGTCGGCCCGCCGCAGCGAGCGCGGATCGACGGTCGCCGGATGGAGCAGCGCCTGGACGAAGAGCGGCACATCCAGCGCGTCAATCGTCCCGCTGCGGTCCATGTCCCCGAAGCGCGGCGCCGCCGAACTCCAGGTCACCCCCGGACCCCAGTAGCGGGTCATCGACTTCCAGCCCTGCCCGCAGACCGGGTTGGGATCCCCCTCGGGTACCGGCAGGGTGAAGTGGTTGGCGAAAACCTCGTAATAGGTCATCTCCGTCGGTGTGAGCATCCGGTCGACGCTCTCGGCGACAAAGGCGATCACGAAATCCTTCTGCGACGCGGCCGGCCCCGGCGTGCGGACGCCGTGCGCCGACTGAATCTGGGCGATGGTCGTGCTCCACTGCGGCACGCGCGGCGCGGGATCACAGACGGAGACCGCCATGTTGACGTGGATCGGCGGAACCCCCGCGCCAGGGAGCAGCCCCGCCATGTAGCGGTCGATCGGCGGCGCGAGCGACTGTTCGTTGCGGCCGATGTTGCAGTTCACCAGGTAGGTCCCGTTGCCCTGGTCATCCCACTGGAACCCCCCGACCAGGCTGGCGGCGCTGCTCTGCGCGAGATAGTGGCCGCTGCCGTCGGTGACCTGAAGCGCGGGACTGAGATAGGAACTCCACTGGTGCGTCACCTCGTGCACGGCGTTGGAGGCCCAGATGCCGCGCTCCATCGCGTCGAGAAAACTGACGCTCATCAGCACGCCGTTGCTGCCCAGCGCGGCGCTGCTGTCGAAGGGCGCGCGGCCGGTGCCGGTGAAGTTGACCCGCACGGTGGAATGAACGCCTGCGTTGAAATTGGCCGCGCTCAGATAGGGCAACCGCTCGATCTTGTAGGTTGAGAAGCACATGATCATGTCCGCGTCGTCGGGAATCGCGGCGTAGATCGGCAGCGTCAGCCCGGAGATGGATCCGCCCGCCCCGCGCATGATTCCCTGCGTGTTGCGGACCGAGGTCTTCACGTTGATCACGTGCGGCGAGGCAGCGACGCCGGGGGCGAGCGCGTGGATCGGCGCGGTCGGCACGCTGCCGTTCAGAATTCCCACCACCGGATTGATCAGGAACTCCGAAACGGCGGTGCTGGTCTCGGTGATCTGGATGCGGCCGACGTAACCGATGTTCACGTTCTCCGGATCACCCGGCGAGTAGTAGTAGTCATAGGGCCCGGCCCCGGCCCAAATTGAGTTGGGGGTGAAGGGACCGGCGGTGAAGACGTAGTCGCCCGCCACGCGGTCGCCCGACTGGCCGTCGTCATGCATGACGATCGGATCGGGGCCGCCGCCGTCAAAGATGAACCACCAGAAATCGACGATCCGCACCTGGTTCACCGGGCCGTTGGCATCCACCTCGACGTAAAACGATTCCGATCCGTCGGAGCGCACCGCGCTGGGAACGCAGGCCCAGCCGCGCGAGCCGGCCGGCAGCGGCGCGGCGAGGGCCGGCTCCGCCTCCGGCGGCGCGGCCGACACGGGGCGCGATTCGCAGAGCCGCGGAATGCCCGCGCGATCCAGGTCGATCAGCGCGGCGGATTCGCTTAACTCTGCGCAGCGGGCCGCACTGGCGGCGTCCGGCGCGAAGGGGATGGTCGGGGCCGCATTCGGGTGCGAATGGAGATGCGGCACGTGCGGTCCGCCGGCAGCGAGAGGTTCGCCATGCGCGGGCGGGCCGGAGATGGCCCCGACGACCATGATGACGGCCGTGATCCGGCGGGCGACTGGAACGGTCGAATGGCGATTTCGCATGACATGGCTCCTCGGATGGCGTGGCCGTCCGGGAGGCAGTTCGAAATCGGCAGGGGGGAGCCATCACGGGGGAGATTTTTTTGAGACAAGGATGTTGCAATGATGGGGGCCGGGACGGGGCGACCGTTACGCGGGGGTGCAGATAACGACCTCGTAGTCGCAGACCCATTCGCGCCAGCGGGGCGGGATCCGCGACGCCCAGGGCAGCTCTCGCGTGCCGCGCAGGTAGCGGCGTTCGAGGATCTTGTGTCCGGAATGGCGCAGGTGGCGATGCAGCGCGGCGATCGAGACGCGGTTGAGGGGAAGGTCCAGTTCATCCAGCGTCGGTATGCGGCGCGGCGAAGTTCCCATCGCGCTCTCCGCCCGCACCGGAGGCCGCACGCAATCCGGCACGCGCCCATACTTGTCGATCAACGAGCGGTAATAGGCCTGCACCAGGTCCGCCTCGGGAAAGAGCCGGTGTGCGAAGGGCAGGCCGAGCGTCGCGCCGAGATGCGCGCCGCGGCGCGTGGCGAAGGGATGCCAGCGATGCAGAGCCAGCCCGCCCGGCCGCAGCACGCGTCGCAATTCCGCCAGGGCACGCGGCAGATTGCCGACATGCTCCAGCACGGACGAAGACAAGATCACGTCGATCGACGCAGCCGGAAGCGGAATCCGGCCGTCGGGTTCCAGCGAATAGAATTCCAGCGACAGTCCTTCGCGCGCGCCAAACGCCCTGGCCCGCGGTGCGTCGCAGTGCAGGTCGACGCCGATGACGCGCGCCGCGCCCTGTCGCGCATAGTGAACGGTCTTGCCTCCGCCTCCGCAGCCGTAGTCGAGCAGGGTCCGCCCGCGGAGGTCGTTGAATCCGTGGAACTGATCGAGGACGACGCGGCCGGAGCGAATTGAGTATTCGAACGCCTCATCGGGCGAACGGGTCAGCGCGTCGAAATAGTCGTTGGAGTCCGCGAAGAAGCGGTCAAGCCGGAGGATCAGGTCCTGGGTGAACGCGCCCATGAAAGCATCCGCGGGGAGGCAAACGTTCCCGCCGAGACAGGGTGGCGCGGAACACCGCCGGGGACTCCAATGGGATCGGCGGGACCGGAACGCCGGCCGCAGGCAAAAGGTGCGGCCGTTCCGGGAGATCGGGGGGGTCCTGCCGGGCGCCGCTTCGAGCAGCGGCGTGCAACGAATCAGAATCCGCTAGGGGGCCGGTGTGAAGACGTTGATGGCGGCCGTGTCGGTCGCGGTGACCGGCGCTCCCAGTCGCCCGACGCCATCCACGGTCAATTCGAGCAGGAATGATCCCGTCACCGGCGAACTGAATCGCGGGAAGGCCGTGTCCGCATCAACCAGTTGCACGCCCGCGGCGGTCAGGTCGGCGTCGGTCAGCTCGCCGTCGCCATTCTGATCGGGAATGTCGAAGATCGAGACGCGCCAACTGAAACCGAGCGGCGGCATGGGATTCGTGTCGAGCGTGCCGCTGCCGAGCTGAAACGCGCTGGCCGATCCGTCCAGAATCGCCGACTCATTGGTCAGGATGAGCTGGTCCGCGCCTGCATTGGCGATCAGGTCGGGATTGACCAGGAGGTCCTTCGAGATGCTGTTGATCGCCGAGAAATAGAGAGACTGGCCGACGAAGAAGACGGAGGCGATCGTCTCGCAGCCGCACTGCGTCAGCAGCGCCGCCGACAGGGCGATCAGCACCGGCGATCGAAGGAGGCGCGCGGGCCGAATAGCCGGATGATTCATGTGAGTGTGCATCCTCGTCAGATTCCACCGCCGCCCGAGCCGCCGATTCCGCCTCCGAACCCGCTCCCGTCGTCCAGGCCGGAGGTGCTGCCGCCCAGCGCGCCGAGCAGCGTCTGGAACCAGGCCTGGAAGATGCCGTTGAAGACGATCTGCGGCAACTGGTTTGCGACCGTGGCGGCCGTCGTTCCGATGATCGTCTGGCATGCACTGAACTGACAGAGCGGCAGGGCCGCGGCCACGATCAACACTCGCCGGGCGACACTCAGCCGCCGCCGGTTCAACCTTCTCATGTGTGCACCCACCTTGCCGACGGCATGACGCCGCGGCTACACGTTGAAGAAACCGGCGTTTCCGCCGAGCAATGCCTGGATCAGATCCGCGCCGGGGAATTTCGTGAGAATCAACTGAATGAGCGCCTGGGCCGAGGCGATGATGACGCCCGATGCAATCTGACCGCCCACTCCGGTCGTAAAATCGACGACCAGTCCGATCGGATCGGTGCAGCCGGACGCCTGCATCAGAGGCAGCGACGCCGTTGCGACGAGCAGATGTTTGCGAATGCGGTAGATGCGTCTGAGCATGGCGGATTCTCCTCCGATCGGGACCGCGTCCGGACGGCGCTGCGCGATTCCGCGCGGCGCGCCGGGGCGAACGCTCACCGGGGCGGAGTGTAGTAATCTCCTTCGCGGCGTGCAAAGGGCGACCGTCGACCGGAAGGGAGCGGACCGCGTACGTCGGCCGGATCGGCCCCGCGGCGCGATCGGCGGCCGGAGGTCCGCGAGTTCACGGGCCGACCGGTCTTCTGATGCGCCGTTTCCGCTCGGCGCGCAGGGCGTTAGCATGGCGGGGCGGTCGTGCGATCGCTTCGCACGCGCCGCGCCCGCCGAACCGGACGGACACTGAATGGCCGATCTTTCCAAATATCAGCGCAAGCTCGTCGACCGCTACTACGAGCATCTCGACACGATCATGCTCATCAAGCTCCAGGAGCTGGCGAGCGAGCTTTACCTGACCGAGGGAGACAAGAAGCGCGACGCGCTCTGGAAGCGCGTTGAAAAGGCGATGGCGAACCTGAAGATACCGGCGTCGGTCGCGCAGCACATTCTGACGCAGCGCAGGCCGGAACTGCTGGCGCAGCACCTCCAGGACTGGCTGAGGCATTCCAAGAAATAAGGCCGCTCAGGCCGACGAATCGAGCAGCCGCCGCCGCACCCGATCCAGCGCTGCGTAGGCGCTGCGCTCGCGGACTTCGCTTCGCGCCAAATCGTCGCCCAGCCGGTACTCGCGCACCTCGCAGCCGCCCTCATCCGCCAGGCCGACGAAGACCAGCCCGACCGGCTTCTCGGCCGTGCCGCCCTCCGGCCCGGCGATGCCGGTGACGCTCAGCGCGATGTCCGCGCCGCTGCCCCGCCGGCAGCCCAGCGCCATCGCCTCGGCGACCGGGGCGCTGACCGCGCCGTGCGTCTCGATCAGCGCCGCGGGAACCCCCAACAGGCGGCTCTTGGATTCGTTGGCATAGGTGACGAGCGATTCACGCAGGTAGGCGCTGCTGCCGGGGATGTCGGTGAGCTGCTGCGCGATCAGTCCGCCGGTGCAGGACTCGGCCGCGGCGATGGTCAGGCCGCGCTGCTTCAGCAGCGCGCCGACGGCCGCGGAGAGACGCGGATCATCCTGCCCGAAGATCAGCGGTCCGAGGCGCCCGCGAACCTCCTCGGCGTCGCGCTCCAGCAGATTGGCCGCCGCCGCGCGCGTCGGTCCCTGCGCCATGATCCGCACGCCGATGATCGTCTGCTGCGCGGTCGTTCCGACGGAGGGATTGCGGCCGCGGCGCATCAGGTCGGCGATGCGCTCGCCGATGATCGACTCCCCCGCGCCGTAGGCATAAAGCACGCGATGGAGAATCGCCGTGCCGCCCGCTGCCGGCTGCAGCGCCGGCAGCACGTCGCGCTCATACATCACCTGCATCTCGCGCGGCACGCCGGGCATCACGAACAGCTCCGCCCGGCCGATGCGCGCCCGCAGGCCGGGCGCGGTGCCGCAGGTGTTCTCGATCGGGGTCGCGCCGCGGGGCACGAGCGCCTGCACCTCGTTGGCGGCGGGCATCTCGCGGCGTCGGCGCGTGAAGAAGGCGCGGATCTGCTCGAGGCTGCGCGCGTCGGGTTCCAGCGGCACGCCCAGCGCCTCGGCCACGGCCTGCCGGGTGAGATCGTCGGCGGTGGGTCCCAGTCCGCCGGTGATGAGCAGCAGGTCGGCGGACGACGCGGCGCGGAGAATTTCGTCGCGCAGCGGCTCCGGCTCATCCGCGACCGTGACATGCAGGCCGGCGACGATGCCGAGTTCGGCCAGTCGGCGCGCCAGCCATGCGGAGTTGGTATCGACGGTCTGCCCGGAGGTCAGTTCGCTGCCGACGCTGAGAATCGCCGCGCGCATGGCAACATTTTAGAGTCTGCGCGTCGCTTTGCAGAGACGGGCGTCGTGGCGCGCACGAGCGCGGGAGAAGGCATCGCGAGAGCACGGGCGCAAAAAAACGGCCGCCCCTGGGTGGGGGCGGCCCGGAAGGGTAACAGCAACCTTGTGGTCCGCAGGCGTCGACCGACCGCACACGTAACGGTGTGTGTGTTTCGCCCCGTACGTCTGCGACACAGGTGCTTCAGACAACTGGCGGCCCGCGATGCAGTTGATGTCAGCGCGGGCTTTGAATTCTCCGATTACCGAAGGATTGCATCCTTCGCCGCCTTGGCGACGCGGAACTTCACGACCTTCTTGGCCGGAATCTTGATCGCTTCGCCCGTCGCCGGGTTGCGACCCATCCGCGCCTTGCGATTCACCAGCACCAGCTTGCCGAGGCCGGGAATGGTGAAACCATTGCGGGCATTCTTGTACGCGGTCTCGACCAGCGTCTCCATCAGGGCGCTGACCTGCTTGCGCGTCATCTCGTGAGACTCGGCCAGATGACCGATCAGTCCCGACTTGCTCATGGGCTTGTTCGCCTTTGCCGTGGCCATTGCTTCTCCTGTCAAAGGATTGCGAGAACAAGATCGTCGACCGTGTCCATTCGGTCGAACCGTATGGACCAGTATTTACTGAACACCCTGTAAAATCAACGCTTTTTACGCGACCATTCGCAAATTTCTTAGGAAAACCGCAATTTTTCCATTTCCGGGCACCTCACGCGGCCGAACCGCCCCGCCACCCCCCGCCGCATTCGTTGCGTCCCGTCCGGCGGCGCGGTATGCGCCGGAGCGTCGGCAGCCGCCGGCGAGCAGGGGGAACCGGCCGGTTCAGGCGTTTCGTTCCGCCTGATGCTTCCTCTCAATCGCGCGGGCTCGCTTCAAAAGGACCGCGATATGGTTCGCTGGGATAATGTGATAGGACTCGCCGTGCTGGTCGCGTTGTGGTTTGCCCAATCGGTGCAGGCCCAGACGAATGCCTTTCCCAGCGGGGTGGTTTCGGGCGACGTCACCGACCAGGCGGCCATCCTCTGGTGCCGGACGGCCGAGCCGCAGACGGTGCGGCTCGAGGTCGCGACCGAAGAGAGCTTCGCCGCGCCCCAGTTTTCCACATTTCTCACAACCTCGGCCGACCAGAATCTCGTCGCCCGGCAGGATGTGACGGGGCTCTCGCCGGGGACCGGCTATTTCTTTCGATTCGCCATCCAGCCGGGCGGCCCGGCCAGCCCGACGGGACGGTTCCGGACGGCGCCCGCGGCGGCGACGGCACAGCCGTTTCGATTCGTCTTCAGCGGCGACAGCGACGCCCGGGCGCAGCCCTTCGTCGTGATGGGTTTCGCCGCGAACGAGCAGCCGGATTTCTGGGTCTGGCTGGGCGACATCATCTATGCCGACGTGCCCGCCCGCGGCCTGGGAGTGGCGAAGGAGCTGGAGGACTACCGCGCCAAGTACCGGCAGAACCTGGGCGATCCCTACATCCAGGCGATCTCGCGTGCCGCGCCGGTGTGGACGGGATGGGACGACCACGAAGTGATCAACGACTACGACGGCGGCGACCCGGAGCCCTATGTCGCGGCCGGGCAAATCGAAACCGGCTACCGCGCTTTCTTCGAGAATCTCCCGATCCGCGCGCAGAACGTGGAAGGCGATCGCTACCGCGTCTACCGTTCATTCCGATATGGCGCGCTGGCGGAGTTCTTCATCCTCGACGAGCGGCAGTACCGCTCGGCCGATGCGGGACGGCTGGGCGCGTTCGGCTTCGGCTCGCTGGATCCCTACGGCTATTTCCTGCCCAGCTACAGTCCCGACTTCATCCGGATTCTGCGCGATCCGTCGCGGACGCTGCTGGGGCACGAGCAGCTCGAATGGCTCAAGCACGGGCTCGCCACGTCGACGGCGCAGTACAAATTCATCATCAACCCGCTGCCGATGACGTCACTGCTGATCTTTCCCGAAGACCGATGGGACGGCTATGACGCGGAGCGGTACGACCTGCTGCGCGGGCTGGACCTTCTGGGAGTCAGCGGGGTGATCGTTCTGACCACCGACAGCCACGCCAATACCTTCAACCCCGACGTAACCTACTACCTGCGCACGGCGCTGAAAGCCACCTTCTCGAACGGGTTCGCGATTCCGGAGTTCGTCGCGGGGCCGATCGGCACGGCCACGGCAGGCAGCGTGCTGCGCGAGGCGGCGCGGAACCTGCTGGGGGCCGATCAGAATCCGCTGGCAGGTTTGGTGGCCGGCCTGCTGGGGGACTTCGCCGAGTGGCGCGTCTCGCTGGCGAACGGGTTGAAGTTTCTGGATTCCAACAAGTATGCCTATCTGCTGGTGGATGTAACGTCGGACGGGGTGACGCTCACCCATCGCGGCGTGGAGACCGGCGCGACCGAATCCAACGCGATCATCCGCGACCTTTACATCACCCGCCTCAACGCCGCCGGGCGGGCGCGGTGACGAGGGGGAGAATCGCCCTCACACCTTCCCCTCTCCCGGTGGGAGAGGGGTTGGGGGGTGAGGGGCTGACTCATTCGCAGCAGCGCTAGATCTTCGAGTCATCCATTCCGAGCACGCGGGCGAGGAAGGCCAGCTTGTCAGCCTGCTCCTCGATGATCTTCGCCGTCGGCTTGCCCGCTCCGTGGCCGGCGCGGGTTTCGATGCGGATCAGCGTCGGCGTGGTCGGCGAGGCGTGAACCCTCTGCAATGCGGCCGCGAACTTGAAGCTGTGCGACGGCACGACGCGGTCGTCATGGTCGCCGGTGGTGATCAGCGTCGCCGGATACTTCGTGCCCGGCTTGAGATTGTGCAGCGGGCTGTAGGCGTAGAGGCAGCGGAACTCCTCGGGATTGTCCGAGCAGCCGTAGTCGCTGACCCAGGCCCAGCCGATCGTGTGCTTCTGGAACCGCAGCATGTCCAGAACGCCCACCGCCGGCAGCGCCGCGCCGAAGAGTTCCGGCCGCTGCGTCATGCAGGCGCCGATCAGCAGGCCGCCGTTGCTCGCGCCGGAGATGGCCAGTTTTTCCGAGCGCGTGTACTTGTTGGCGATGAGCCACTCGGCCGCGGCGATGAAGTCGTCGAAGACGTTCTGCTTGTGCAGCTTGCGTCCGGCCTCGTGCCACTCCTTGCCATATTCGCCGCCGCCGCGGAGGTTGGGCATCGCATAGACGCCGCCCATATCCATCCAGACCAGGTTGGGGATCGAGAAGGTCGGCGTGAGCGCGGCGTTGAACCCGCCGTAGCCGTAGAGCAGCGTGGGCGTGTTGCCGTCCAGCGCCAGCCCTTTGCGGTGTGCGACGAACATCGGGATGCGCGTGCCATCCTTGCTGGTGTAGAAGACCTGCTTCACCTCGTAGTCGTCCGGCGAACAGCGCACCTTGGGCTGGCGGAAGATCGTGCTCTGACCGGTGGCCAGGTCGTGGCGATAGATCGTCGTCGGCTGGTTGAAGCTGGTGTAGGAGTAGAAGGTCTCGGTGTCGACGCGATGTCCGCCGAACCCGCCCGCCGTTCCCAGGCCGGGAAGCGCGACCTCACGGACCGCGGCGCCGCGGGTGTCGACCACGCGCACCTGCGTGCAGGCATCCTTCATGTAGGAGCAGAAAAACTGATTGCCCACCAGGCTGACGCCGCGCAGCGTCTCGCTGTTCTGGGGGACCAGCTCCTTCCAGTTGCTCTCGGAGGCGTTGCGGCTGTCGACCGCGATCAGCCGGCCGCGCGGCGCGCCATTATCGGTGCGGAAGTAAAAGAGCGATCCGTCGTTGCCGACGTAGTCATACTCCGCGTCGAAGGCGTCCAGCATCGGCGTGACTGACGCGGTGCCGTTCTTCAGCTCCTGCAGATAGACGCGGTTCTTCCGCTCCGTCCCCTGCGAAATGCTGATGACCAGGTAGGCGCCATCGTCCGTCACGCCGCCGGAGAACTCCCACTCCTTCTGATCGGGGCGGTGATAGACCAGCACGTCCTGCGACTGCGGCGTGCCGAGCTTGTGGAAATAGAGCTTCTGGAAATAGTTGGTCTGCTCGCGCTCCTCGCCCGGCTTGGGGGCGTCAAAGCGGCTGTAGTAGAAGCCGGAGCCATCCTTCGCCCACGACGCACCGGAGAATTTCACCCACTGAATGAGGTCGGGCAGATCCTTGCCCGTGCGCACGTCGCGCACGCGCCACTCCTGCCAGTCGGAGCCGCCGGAGGAGAGGCCGTAGGCCATCAGGTTGCCGTCGTCCGACGCGCTCATGCCCGAGAGGGCGATCGTGCCGTCCTTCGAGAGCGCGTTGGGATCGAGCAGCTCGTGCATCGTGCCGTCGAGCGAATCCATCGTGTAGATCACGCCCTGGTTCTGAAGCCCGTTGTTGCGGCTGATGAAGTAGCGCTGCCCTTCGCGCTCGGGCAGGCCGAAGCGCTCGTAGTTCCACATGCGCGTGAGCCGGTCCTTGATGCGCGATCGGCAGGGAATCTCGGCGAGGTAGTCGTAGGTCACCTTGTTCTCGGCGTCGACCCATGCCTTCGTCTCCGCGCCGTCGAGATCTTCCATCCAGCGGTAGGGATCGGCCACCTGCACGCCGTGATAGTCATCCGTCTGCGCCTGCATGCGCGGCTGCGGATAGGCGATGGGGCGGTCGACGTAATGCGTGGGCGTCCGGACGCAGCCGGCGAGCAGTCCCAGCGCGGCCGCGCACCCCAGCGCGCGAACCGCAACGCTTCGCGGGACGTACAGCCCAAAGACACGCACCGCGCGACAAGCGGACGACATGACGGACTCCTTGGATGGAATTTGAAAGCGCAGAACCGATTCGGCTCCGATCGGTCGGATCGCCGCGCCAACACAGGGACGACGACCCGCGGAACGCGGCATTATTGCCGATGGCACCGCTCCGCGGCAACGCGCGCCGCGGCGCTGTTCCGGTTGTCCCGGCGCGGCGGGAGCGTACGGAACACGAACATCATCCGGCAGGACGCTCGCCGAATCTTGACGGTCGACGGGTGAATTCCTATTCTCGGTCGGCGTTGTTCTCGGCAATCGACGCGCTCGGAGCCCGGCTGGCCGGGGGGGCGCCTCAGGGGAGACATGAGCGATGGCGGCGGTCAAAGTCGGCATTAACGGGTTCGGTCGGATCGGCCGCATGGTCGCGCGGGCGATGGCAATGCGGCGCGGCCAGTTCGACATCGTGGCGATCAACGACGTCGGCCCGCCCCCGAAGGTGCACGCCCACCTCTTCAAGTATGACAGCGTCCACGGCCGCTTCCCCGGCGAGGTCGGCCACGAAGAGAGCGCTCTGCTCATCAACGGCGACCGCATCCGTGTCTGCGGCGAGAAGGACCCGACCAAGCTGCCGTGGAAGGAACTCGGCGCGACGGTGGTGATCGAGTCCACCGGCGTCTTCACCGCGCGGCGCGACGCCGCCAAGGGCAAGTCCGGCTACGACGATCACATCACGGCCGGCGCGCGGAAGGTGATTCTCTCCGCGCCCGCCAAGGACACGATCGACGCGACCATCGTGATCGGCGTCAACGACGACACGCTCCGCCCCGAGCACAAGTTCGTCAGCAATGGAAGCTGCACCACCAACTGTCTGGCGCCGCTGATCAAGATCATGGCCGACAACCCGGGCGTCTTCGGCGAACAGATCACCGGCATGATGACCACGGTTCATGCCTACACCAACGATCAGCGCATTCTCGACCAGGTGCATGGCGACGACCTGCTGCGGGCCCGCGCCGCGGCCGCCAACATCATTCCCTCCAGCACCGGCGCGGCGAAGGCGATCGGGCTGGTCGTGCCCAAGAAGTCGATTCAACTGGATGGCTTCGCCTTCCGCGTCCCCGTGCAGGATGGCAGCGTGGTCGACCTGACCGTCTCGCTGGAGAAGGAAGTGGAGGTCGCGCAGGTCAACGAGCTGTTCCGAAAGGCGGCCGCCTCCGGACCGATGAAGGGAATTCTTCAATACAGCGAGGAGCCGCTCGTCTCGAGTGACATCATCAATAACCCGCACAGCTCGATCTTCGCCGCTTCGCAGACGATGACTGTCCCCAAGGGCAAGGGGCGCGTGCTGAAGCTGGTTTCCTGGTATGACAACGAATGGGGATTCAGCGAGCGGGTGTGCGACCTGGCGATCAAGCTGGCCGGAATGTGAGCCCGCTGACGCGGCGCTACATCGCGCCGGCGGGCGCTCCGCTGATGCCGGCCAGCAGGCCGTCGATCAGCGGCGTCAGGATCGACGAGAAGAGTACGTCGATCACCGCGCCCAGGAGTGACGGCACGACCGCCGCCACGATCTGAAACACCAGTTCCACGATCTGATCAGATAATCCGGTTCCCATCTGCGCATTGCTCCTGCCTCCGATATCGGCCGTCCGACCGCTTCCATCGCATCAAATTCAGGTCCGAAACCCCGATCTTCATTCGCCCCCCGCTCCGGCCGATAACGACCGTAGACCGCCCCCTTTTTCGGGTCCGCCGGGCGGCTACAGGGAACCTGAGACGCAACATGAAGACGATCCTGGTGACGGGCGGCGCAGGCTTCATCGGCAGCAGCTTCGTGCACTATGTCTACAAGCGCCGGCCGGACGTCCGCCTGCTCGTGCTGGACGCGATGACCTATGCCGGCAATCTCAGCAACTTTCATCCCGAGCTGAAGGCCGACGGCCGACGCTTCAAGTTCTGGTGGGGCAACGTCAACAACCAGAACCTGGTCGATTCACTCGTCGCCGAGTCGGACGTGGTGGTGCACTTCGCCGCCGAATCGCACGTCTCGCGCAGCATCTACGACGATCGCGTCTTCGTGGAGACGGACGTCTGCGGCACGCAGGCGGTGTGCCATTCGGTCGTGCGGCATCGCCGCCGGATTCAGCGCTTCGTGCACATCTCCACGTCGGAGGTGTATGGCTCGAACGACTACGTCGACCGCCCGATGGATGAGCAGCATCCGCTCTATCCCGCCAGTCCCTACGCCGCCGCCAAGGTCGGCGCGGATCGGCTCGTTTACAGCTATATCCGCACCTACGACATTCCAGCGGTGATCGTCCGTCCCTTCAACAACTACGGCCCGCGGCAGCACCTGGAAAAGGCGATCCCGCGATTCATCACCGGCGCGCTGCTGGGCGAGCCGCTCGAACTGCACGGCGACGGATCGGCCGCCCGCGACTGGATCCACGTGAAGGACAACGTCCGCGCGATCCTGAGTCTGATCGAGGCGGACGCGCGGCTGGTCTGCGGCGAAGTCTTCAACGTCGGCACCGGCCGACCCACCCCGGTGCGGCGCATCGCCGAGATGGTGCTGGACTGCCTGGGAGCGCCGCGCGGATTGATTCAGGAGATTCACAACCGTCCGGGGCAGGTGGATCAGCACTGGGCCGACATCAGCAAGATCCGGCAGCGCATCGGCTGGGAGCCGAGCACGCCGCTGCACGAAGGCATCGCGTCGGCGGTCGAGTGGTATCGCGCCAATGCCGAGTGGTGGCAGCCGCTGCTCTGGATGCGACACGTGCCGGTGACTCTGCCGACCGGCGAAACCGTGATGCACTGACGGGTCGCCGCCCGACCGGAGGCCGATCATGAACCAAGCCGTCTGTTCGCCCGCCGCCCGCGGCGCCGCGCCGGCCACCCAGGTCGCGCGTCCCTTCGAGCGATCGAGTTTTCTGCGCGAGTTCAATTCGACCGGCAGCGCGATCGTCGCGAACGTGCTGGATCGCGCGTTCATCGAGCGCGCCCGGCGGGAACTGTCCGCCGCGCAGGAAGGCGAAGTCCGTTACCACGGCACGAAGGAATATGCCGGCTACGGCATGGTCCTGCTCTGCGCGCGGTACGGCGGAGCCTTCTTCGACCTGTTCGACAATCCGCGACTGACCGAGCCCTTCGAGGCGGCGCTGGGCGAGGGCTGCATCGTCTATGCCTATACCTCTTCGTCGATGCCGCCGGGAGGCGGGAACTACTCGACGCGGATTCACACCGACTGCCCGCGGATCATTCCCGGATACGTGACCAACGTCGGAGCGACGATCCTGCTGGACGATTTCACCGCGGAGAATGGCGCGACCTGGTATCTGCCCGGCTCGCAGAGTCAGGCGGAGCCGCCCTCGGACGAGACGTTCCGCGAACGGGCCGCGCGGCTGATCGCGCCGGCCGGATCGGTCTGGTACTTCAACGCGCGGCTCTGGCACGCGGGGGGGAAAAATCAGACGAATGGCTGGCGGCACGCCCTGACGATCAGCATGTGTCGCCCCTGGATGAAGCAGCGGATCGACATTCCCCGCGCGCTGGCGGACGTAGATCTCTCCGGCTGCTCGCAGAAGGTGCTGCAGAAGCTGGGCTTCTTCGCGCAGTGTCCGGCCAGCTACGACGAATATTACCAGCCGCCCGAGCGGCGCAAGTGGCGGCAGAAGACCGAGTAGAAGTAGGGAGCCCCTTGACCCCATGACCCGCACCGCCATCGCATCGTCGCCCGCCGCCATCGGCGCGACCCCCGCCGCCGCGCGGGATGCCGCCGACGCGCGCCGCGTGCTCGACGCCAATATCGCCGTTCATTCGCGGCTCGCCGCCGAATACAACACCGCCGAGCCGCACTATCTCCCGGAAAGCGTCGCCCGTATCGAATCGCGGCTGCGCGATCTGGCCTCCCGGACGACGGCGCGCGGCCTGCTGGACCTGGGATGCGGAACGGGTTTCATTCTCGACATCGCGCGGCGCTTCGTGCCGACGGTCCATGGCGTGGATGCGACGCAGGCGATGCTGGACCGCGTCCGGCGCGACGGACCGGGGGCGCTGCAGCTCTTCTGCGCGGAGACGGGCGCGTTCGAGCCATCGCCCGGCGCGTATGACCTCGTGACCGCACATTCGTTTCTGCATCATCTGTATGAGATCGCTCCGACGCTGCGGACGGCGTTCGCCGCGCTGCGTCCGGGCGGCTGCTTCTATGCCGACCTCGAACCCAACGCGGACTTCTGGCGGGCCGTCGGCGGGCTTGATCCCGAGGGGACGCATGACGCCGCGCTCGCGCGGGAGATCGCTCAGGTTCGCGCCAAAAGCGACGAGATCGAACGGCGTTTCGGAATTCCCGGCGAGCTGTTCGATGACGCGGAGTATGGCAAGAATCGGCGCGGCGGCTTCGAACCGCGGGCGCTGGCCGACGCGCTGCGGCAGACCGGCTTCCGCCGCATCGAACTGCACTATCACTGGTTCATCGGGCAGAGCCTCATGATCAACGAGTCGTCACTGCCGCGACCGCAAGCCGTGCTGCGCGCCGAGGAGACGGCCGACGCCCTGCGCCGCATGCTGCCGCTCTCGAGCCCTCTCTTCAAGTACGTCGGCTTCACGGCTTACAAATAACATCCGCGGGAATCGTGCCGCTATCATTACGCAGCGTCCTGCCGCCGCGGCGATGCGGCATGCACTGTCCCGGGTCCGCACGGAGCCAACTCATGCTGAGCGCGCGCAATCAATTCAAGGGAACGGTCGTCTCCGTCAAGACCGGCTCCGTGATGAGCGAGGTGGTGATCGACATCGGCGGCGGACACCGCATCGTCTCGCTGATCAGCGCTTCTTCCGCCAAGCGTCTGAAGCTTCGCAAGGGGCGGCCCGCCACCGCGATCATCAAGGCGACCGAAGTGATCGTCTCCGTCGACGGCCGGGAATAGCGATGCCGCGCAAGGCCGGCCGGAAGATTCGCCCGCTCACGCTGCGCGGCCGCGTCTGGATCGAGATCGGCGGAACGGCCGCCTTGACCGAGGCCGGCGCCGATCTGCTGGAGCAGATCGAGGCGACTCAGTCGCTCTCGGAAGCCGCCCGGCGGCTGCGCTTCAGCTATCGCCGCGCGTGGATGCTGGTGGACGCCATGAATCACCGCTGGCCCGAGCCGCTCGTCCGCACGGCGACCGGCGGGCGACGCGGCGGCGGGTCACGCCTCACCGAGCAGGGCCGCGCGGCGCTGCGCGGCTACCGCGACCTTCAGATGCAGATCGAAACAGTGCTCGACCGCGCCACCCCATCGCAGCGGGCGCAGCTTCGCCGCGGTTGAGCGTTATTCCCTCGCGGATATAATGACCTCGTTGAAAGGCCGGGCGCGAGACGCTGCCCGCCCGGGGACTCATTCGATGCTGCGACGAGCGTTATCCACGGCCGGATGCGGCCTGTTCATCGGCGCGGCCGCGGCCGATCAGATGGTCGCCGTTCCGGCGGCGCAGGACAGCTTCATACGGCAGCTTGATCCCGCGGCGAATTACGGCGCGGGCGGCCTGCTCTGCGCGGCGGGTGTCAACTCCGTCAACGCCGTGAGCCAGCCGCGCGGCCGGTTCGATGCGGTCATGTGCTTCGATCTCGCCGCGGCCGTCGCGTCGTTCGACGCCGAGTTCGGCGTCGGCCAGTGGAGCGTGAGCGGAGCGTTTCTACAGCTCGCTCAGAATCTCACGCCGGACAATCCGCTCTTTCCGCGCGGGACAGGCGATTTCGCCGTGCCTGGCTCTCGGACGATTCGTGGACGGAAGGGACCGGCACGCCCAACGCACCGACGCAGGGGATGGGGAGCGAGATCACCTGGCAGTTGCTGCAATCTATTCTCACGACGGCCGCGGAGAGTCCGCTGGGGGTCTTTTTGAACACCGCTGCCGGCGGCGCGCAGCAGTTCACGCTCGCGCTGGATACCGCGTTCGTCGCAGACCTCTCCGCCGGCGGTCTGGTCAGCCTGCACGTTCTTCCGCAGACCGGCGCGCTGGGCTTCACCTTCCACTCGCGCAACTTCGGCGAACCATCGCAGCGGCCGCAACTGCTGCTGACCGCCGCGCCGCGGATCCGGGGAGACATGAATTGCGACGACCAGCTCGACGCCGCGGACGTCGCTCCCTTCGTGCTCAGTCTCGTGAATCCCGCCGCGTATGAAGCGATGTTCGTTCTCTGCCCGATCACGCGGGCCGACTTCATGCAGGACGGCTCGGTCGACGGGCGCGACATCGCGGGATTCATTTCGGCTCTGCTGTCGCCGTAAGGATTGACTCAATCATCGCGCCGCGCGTACGCCGGCGGAAGGAATTTCCTCATCATGTCGATTTCAGGGACACCGCGACGATTCCGGTGGATGCGAGTCGGACTGCCGATCTGTCTGCTCGTGATCGGCGCGACGATCGCCGGCATGCAGGCGCCCGCCTCTTCGCCCGGCGATGTGATCCTGGTCCGTGGCGTTGGTCTGCAGGAAACGCGGCTCACGCGCGACGATCTGGCGCGGATGACGCGAGCGACGGTCAAGACGCGCAGCCACGACGATGACGAGGCCACGTTCGAGGGAGTCCGGGCCGGCGACATTCTCAAGCGGGCCGGCTTCACGTTCGGGCAGCACATGCGCGGCCCGCGCATGGCGGACTACCTCCTGGTTCGGTCCGCCGACGGATACCGGGCCGTCTTCGCGCTCCCGGAACTGGACGCCGCGTTCAGCGACCGGGTCGTCATTCTCGCCGACCGCTGCGACGGCAAGCTGCTCTCGGTGCATGACGGGCCTTTTCGCATCGTCGTCTCGGATGAGAAGCGCCACGCGCGCTGGGTCCGCAACGTCGCCAGCCTCTCCATCGCCACGGCGACGCCATAGGCGAGAGGAGAACGGCCGCATGGACGCCGGGCCGCGACAACCTGGATTGATGAGTGCACGGCCGTCGCGGTCGAATGGCGGCGCGAATCATCGCCGACACCCGCGCCGCAACGGGTTCACGCTGCTCGAACTGCTCATCGTCATCGCGATCGCCGCTCTGCTGCTCGGACTGCTGCTGCCCTCGCTCAGCGGCGCGCGGAATAATGCCGCGCTCCTGAAATGCCAGGCCAATCTCCGCGAATGGTCCCACGCCGCCATCCTCTACGCGCTGGACAACGAAGGCTGCCTGCCGCGGCGCGGCCAGGGCGCGCAGGCCACCACCAACATTTCCCGCGCGGCCGACTGGTTCAATGCGCTGCCGCCACTGCTGGGGATGGAGAGTTTCACGCAGCTCAAGAGCAGGGGGCAGGCTCCTTCGCCGGGCGACCGAACTCTGTGGGTCTGCCCAAAGGCGACGCCCGTCACCGTGGAGAACTATTTCGCCTACGCGATGGATATGTGGCTCTGCACCTGGCAGGATCCGCGGCCGGACCGGATCGACCGCGTCGCGCCGACCGATCGGCAGGTCTTCATGAGTGAGGGGACGGGTGGATATTGCTCGGTGTTGCCGTCGACGCACAGCTATTCGCCGGTCGCGCGGCACGCCGATCTGTTGAATGTGACCTTTCTCGACGGCCATGTCTCCGCTTTTTCGCGCGACTACGTCGGCTGCGGAACGGGCGATCCGAAGCGTCCCGAACTTGCTTGGATCGTCCCGAATAGCACCTGGCCCGGCCCGAGCGAGTGACGAATCCCGCCTACAATTGCCCCTCATGCCTTCCGGTCTGGGAACCGCCGCGGCCGCGCTCACGCTCCTCGCGGCGGTCACGGCCCACGATCTCTCCATCACGGACACGCTGGCCCTTTTCAAATCAGACGGCTCGTTTCTCGTCGATCTGACGGCCGACCTCGACGAGCTGTCGCTCGGGCTGCCGAAGGGACAGGATTCGCGTGCGTTGTATGACCATCTCGCTTCGCTGCCGGCCGACGAGCAGCGCCGACTGGCGGACGGCCTGCGGCAGATGCTCCAGCGGCGCGTGCGGCTGATCTTTGACGGGCGCGCGACGGCTTTTTCAGTCGAATTCCCCGATGCTCTTTTTCGGCGCGACTCCCTGCCCGGCGCGGCCGCTGTCGCTGAGGGCAGCCCATCGGACCCTGAGTCCGCCTCCGCACCGGCCGATGGGTCTACGGTAACTCGTCCCGCCGAGCCGACCGCGGCCGCTCCGCGCGGGCCCGCCTTCTTCGGCCTGACGGCGCGGCTGAACGGGCACGTTCCGGCCGGCGCGCGGCAGTTCAGCTTTCGCGCGTCGCGCGCCTTTCCGGCGGTGCGGCTGACGATCCTGCACCAGGGACGCGACGACGTGATGCGTTTCGTGCTCGGGACCGACGAGGAGAGTTCGCCCTACGACCTGCCCGACGCGAATGGCGCGGCGCCATCCGGTGATCGCGCGGCCGGCGCCCCGGGCGGTGCGGCAGGCGAAGACGCTTGGTGCGTCGCAGGGCGATATCTCAAGCTCGGCTTCGAGCACATCCTGCCGCTCGGGCTGGATCACATTCTCTTCGTGCTGGGTCTGTTCCTGCTCTCGACCGGCTGGCGACCGCTGCTCTGGCAGGTGACTGCTTTCACGCTGGCCCACTCCATCTCGCTTGGGCTGTCGATGTATGGCGTCGTGTCGTTGCCGTCGCGGCTGGTGGAGACATCGATCGCCGCGTCGATTGTCTACGTCGGCGTCGAGAATTCACTGACGCCGCGCCTGCATGCATGGCGGCCGGCGATGGTCTTTCTCTTCGGCCTGCTGCATGGACTGGGGTTCGCGGGGGTACTTTCGGAGCTGGGGCTGCCGCGCGGCGAGTTCGCGCCGGCGCTGGCGGGCTTCAACGTCGGCGTGGAACTGGGGCAGCTTGCGGTGATCGGCATGGCGCTGCTGGCGGTGGGGCGCTGGCGGCGGCGGCCCTGGTATCGCGCCCGCGTGATCGTGCCGGCATCGCTGGCGATCGCGGCGGTCGCGGCCTTCTGGACCGTGCAGCGCGCGCTGGGATGACCGGTCTTGCAGGGTGCGTCCCGGACGCACCTGCCAGGCTCAATTCAATGACCGGCTTGAAAGCTGGTCCCATCGGAGTTCCGCGCCGTCCTACAAAGTATCAGGCAAGGTCGATCTGCCAGAATCCCACATCGTGCCAGGCGTTGAACTTGTATCCCACCGCTCGGAAGACCCCCACCGGGTGGAATCCCAGCGTCTCGTGCAGTCGCACCGATGAATCGTTCGGCAGCGTGATGCCGCCGATGGCAGTGCGGAATCCCGCCGCCCGCAGCCGCTCCAGTAGTGTCGCGTAAAGCGCCCTGCCGATGCCGCGCCCCTGTGCCTCGCGTGCGACGTAGATGCCCGTCTCCACCGTGCGGGCATAGGCGTCGCGCTCGCGCCAGCGATAGGCCCGCGCGCAGCCGGTGAACCGGCCGTCCACCTCCGCCGTCAGCCACGGATAGCTCTTGCTGCCGTTGCGCCAGACTTCGGCATACTGCTCATCCGTCGCCGGCTGCGTGCCGAAGTGGACCGCTGTGTTCAGGATGAAATGGTTCGTCAGCGCGTTGGCCGGGCCGACGTCGCGTTCGCAGAAGTCGCGTATGATCATGAGCGTTTTCCTGATGGCTCATCACCCGAGGAGCTGAACAATGCACGCCTCCAACCCCCTCGTCCGCGCCATGCTACTCCTCTCCGCCGCGGCGATGCTCTTAACGATGTCGACCGCCCGCGCCCAGAACTGGCCGCAGTTCCGCGGACCGCAGGCCGCGGGCGTCGGTTCGGGCCGGCCGCCGGTTGACTGGGACGTCCGTTCCGGCCGCAATGTTCGCTGGAAGTCGGAAATCCCGGGCCTTGCCCATGCCTCGCCGATCGTCTGGGGCGACCGTATCTATCTGACCACCGCGGTCAGCGCCGCGCCCAAGGCGTCTTTCTCCACCGGCTGGCTCGAAGGGACCGGTCAGTCGGCCGACGACACAGGCTCATGGACCTGGTCGCTGCTCTGCCTGAACCGAGCCGATGGTACGCTCGTCTGGCGACGCGACCTCTGCTCCGGCGTGCCGCGCCAGAAGCGGCACGTGAAAGCCACTCACAACAACAGCACTCCCGCCACCGACGGCCGCTGCATCGTCACCTACTTCGGCTCGGAGGGGCTGCACTGCATCAATGCCGACGGAACGCCGCGCTGGAAGGTTGATC
>Ga0187894_10001605_pt1 | contig 28638 bp, 30 predicted proteins | sample GBC1701081metaG_FD_136650 | JGI IMG/M metagenome (GOLD analysis project Ga0187894, IMG submission 136650) | White microbial mat communities from a lava cave in the Kipuka Kanohina Cave System on the Island of Hawaii, USA - GBC170108-1 metaG ...
CCGCGATGAGCGCGGCGAGGTCGAAGGGCGGCGCACTCTCGAAATGCATCGGCTCGCCCGAGACCGGATGCTCGAAGCCCAGCACCGCCGCATGCAGTGCCTGGCGGCCGAGCATCTTCAAGGCTGCTTGCGCCCGCTCGGGCAGCTTGCCGATCGAGGCCTTGAAACCCTTGCCATAGGTCTCATCGCCGAGAAGCGGATGGCCGATATGGGCCATATGCACGCGGATCTGATGGGTGCGGCCGGTCTCGAGCCGGCAGCGCACCAGGCTCGCATAGGGCGGCGCGCCGAAGCGCTCTTCCACATCATAATGAGTGACCGCCTCGCGCGCGCCTGCGCGGCGGGCGACGCTCATCTTCTCGCGCGCCGTGGCATGCCGGCCGATCGGCGCATCGATGGTGCCGTGCCGGCGTTCGGGCGCGCCCCAGACGAGGGCGAGATAGGCGCGCTCCAGGCGGCCGTCGCGGCCATGGGCGGCGAATTGCTCGGAGAGGCCCTTATGGGCCTGATCGGTCTTGGCCACGACGAGCAGGCCCGATGTGTCCTTGTCGAGGCGGTGGACGATCCCTGGGCGCCTCACCCCGCCAATGCCCGACAGGCTTTCGCCGCAATGGGCGATGAGGGCGTTGACCAGGGTGCCGGTCTCGTGGCCGGCCGCCGGATGGACGACGAGGCCCGCCGGCTTGTCGATGACGATGAGGGCGTCGTCCTCATAGACAATGGCGAGGGGGATGGTCTCGGGGAGGGGCTGGGCGGCGACGGTGGGCGGCAGGCGCACGCTGACCCGCTCGCCCGCCTTCATCTTGCGGCGCGCCTCGGTGACGGCCGACCCCTCGACAGCGACGCAGCCATTGGCAATAAGGGCCTGGAAGCGGGCCCGGCTCGTTTCCGGGAACCGGTGCGCGAGGAAACGGTCGAGCCGCTCGCCCGCTTCCTCCGCGGCAACGGCCGCTTCTAAGAGCTCAACTGATGGAGAGGTCATGACGGATAACCAGCAACCGGCGGAGACAAATGAAACCCCGCCGCAGCCGGGCTTACGATTCCTCGAAATGACCGTCTATATCATGGGCGGGCTGCTCGTCATCATGCTGCTGGTGCTCTTGGGCGGCATCGCCTGGAAGGTGACGCGCGGCAAGGCGCCGGAAGCGCCGCCGAAAGCGAGCCTGGTCGAGATCGGGGCACCCGCCGGCGCCACGATTGCGGGCGTCACCCTCGACGGCAACATCATGGCGGTCCAGGTGGTCGCGGGCGGAAGCCACGAGGTGGTGGTCGTCGACACGCGCAAGGGGGTGGTGGTGAGCCGGGTCCGGCTCAAGCCCGAATCGCCCTGACCCTCCTTCGCTAAAGCTTCGGAGGGCATCTTGCGCTTTGGCCATCGGGCCCGTATATCGGGCCTCTCGAACAGTGCGCCCCCTTCGTCTAGCGGCCCAGGACGCGGCCCTCTCACGGCTGAAACAGGGGTTCGAGTCCCCTAGGGGGCGCCAATCAAATCAAAGACTTAGCTATAGCGTCTCGACGCCTTAGTGGTCCGGTTCCCAACTCCCGCCAGCAATCTCCGAAATGCTGCGCCGGGAATGGAGGCTGATCCGACCCGGAGGGCGCCACGGCGAGCGACCGGTGTCCTGCACTTCCCATGTTTACCTCCCAGTTGTCCAGGCCGCACGTATGGATCAACCTCAATTGCGCCGCCATCTGCTTTAGGATCACCTCGCCCGAGTTCATTTTTGGAGAGACTGAGAAAGGACCATGGATATGGCGTTAATTCCGGACCTTGCGGCCTTCAGTAAGAGTCTCACATCTGTCGCGGCATCAACTTTTAATCCCGGACAAACTGTATTGGCAGCCGGCTCGACGACTGGGCAACTGTTTATTCTTCGGAAGGGTCTGGTCGAGATCGTCAGAGACGGCGTCCAGATCGCCACGGTGTCTGAGCCCGGCGCAATATTTGGCGAACTCGCCCTCCTGTTGGACAAGCCACACACCGCCGACGTGCGCACCATAGAGCGGTCCGAATTCCACGTCGCCAAGGCGTCCTCGCTGCTTACCGGAGACGTGGCGGCCTTGCTCTACGTTTCTGCGATACTTGCGCGGCGTCTCGACGCCGCTAATGAAGTCATTGTTGAAATCAAACGGGATCTGGAATCCGACAAACGCCCCGGGGTGGTGACCAAGGCGATAGAAAAGCTGGAGAAGCTTTTGAGCCCTGCAGGCTGAAATGCCGAACCATCAAAGCCCTGAGAGCACCATTTCTGCGGCTCGTCAGCGTCAGCGCTGGCCGAGCCGGGACTCATTGAAATTCGACGGCTTAGCGGTCTGGTTGTCGTCTCCCTTAGGGGCGCCAATAAATTCAAATACATGTAATGCAAAGAACGCCTTCTTAGGGTGCTGGTAATATAAAGAACGCCTCTCAGGGTGCTGGGGATAAACACGTGAAACGGCTCATGGAGTCGCCGCGGCTGGTTGTCGGCCTCGGACTTGCCGCGCTGCTGGCTTACATCATCTGGATCGGTGGCCCGTATCTGCGCTCCATCATCGTCCGCGATGCCGCCGTCACCACCTGGATCAATATCGTCCGCGCGCCGATCGACGGCTATCTGGACGCCAATCCGCTTCGCCCCGGCGACCGGGTGGGGAGCGACGGGCGCATCGTCGGCTTGGACAACCCGCTGGCGGACAGCACGCGGCTGGCCGAGGCGCTCACCCAGCGCGACGCCGCCGTCGCCCGCCTGGAAGGCCACAAGGACCTGGTCACGCGGCTCGAGCGCGTGGTCGAGGATCGCAGGCGGCTGGCCTCTGACTATGCCGCCACATTCCGGCGGCAGGTCGAGGCCAAGATCGACGGGTCGCGCAAGATCATCGCCTTTCTATCCAACCGGCTGGAGCTCGAACGCGCCCAGGCGGAGCGGATGGCGAAGCTCGCAAAAACCGGAGCGACCTCGCAATCGGCCTTTGAAACCGCGATGGGCCTCGTCATCGAGCATCAGCGCCTTCTGACCGAGACGGAGACCGCCTTCGCGCAGGAGGCGGTTCAACTCGATGCGGCAGCGCGAGGTGTTTTCCTCCTCGATGACGGCACGGATGGGGCCACCGCGCAGCGCAGTCTCGAAACGGCGCTTCTCGAACTCGAGCGCGCCAAGGCGGAGCTTGCGGTCGCTGAGGCCGAGGCGGCCGCGGCGCAGGCTGTGGCCGACGCAACCAGCGATACCTACCGCAAGCAACGCACCGCGATCGTCTCGGCGCCACCCGACTCCAGAGTATGGAGCCTGATCGAGGCGCCTGGCGGCGATGTCCGCGCCGGCACGCCGGTGGCGAGCTGGATCGACTGCGGCGTTCTGCTCGTCGATGTCCCGGTGTCGGATATAGAAGTGGCGCTGCTCAATGTTGGCGCAGGCGCCGATGTCGTGCTCGAAGGCGAGAGCACGACGCATCATGGCACCGTCCTGCTGTTGCGGGGGTCGGCGGCAACCCTCGGCGCCGATGATCTGGCCGCCATTGCCAAGGGCCGGCATCCGGGCATCGGCCAGGCGATTGTCAAGCTTCCACTGGATCCGGCGGAGATCAGGAGCTGCGCGATCGGTCACGCTGCCCATGTCGACTTCCCTGATATTGGCCTGATCCAGGTCGTTCTGGCCCGTCTGCGGCTGTGACGAGCGCGATGCCCCGGCACTCGATGATCACGGCCGAGCAGCACGCCAGGGAGCGCTCCATCTTCTGGGCCATCCTGGCCGATTGTGCGATCGTCGCCGCCATGGTGCAGGTCTCGCTCTTCGGCGGCTCCTTCACCATGCTGGCCGAGGCCCTGCGCGCGTCGCTGATGCTGGCCATCGAGATTTTCTCGCTTGTCGTCATGAGACGGATCCATCGCGGAGTCCTGAGTGGTTTCGAGTTCGGGCACGGCAAGCTGGAGCAGGTGGCAAGCCTTTCGATCGCGGCCGGCATGTTCGGCGGCGCCGTCTGGATTGCGATCGGCGTTCTGGAGATACTCGCCGGAGAAAAGTCGCTGGGCACGCCGTTCGGGCTTGCGCTTGCGGCGATGCTGGGCGCCGTCAACACCTTGGCCAACATCATCACCTGGGACGCGATGCGCCGCGCCGCACGATCGGGCGGTTCCATCATCATGCGCGCGCAATTGCGCGCACGTGTCGTCAAGCTCTTCTCCTCGCTGTTCGTCCAGGCAACCATGACGGTCGCCGCTGTCTCGCTGAATGACGTGATCGTCGCCTGGGCTGACGCCGTCGGCTCGGCTTTCGTCGCCGCAATCATGGTTATCAACGCGGTCGAGATGATGCGGTCCGGCCTGCCGGATCTGCTCGACCGCACGGTCGAGGAGGAGATCCAGATCGCCGTCAACCGGGCGCTCGCCCGGCATTTCAGCGACTACGACCATCTCGAGCATGTGCGTTCGCGCCGCGCCGGCGACAAGGTGTTCATCGAGGTCGCACTCGGAGTCGACCGCAACCTGGCGCTCGGCGATGCGGACCGCCGGGTCGAGGCCCTGAAGACGACGCTCGCCGAGGAGATCCGCCGCGCCGACGTCTCCGCTCTCGCCGAAATCACCATTCTCTTGTCGGCGGCCCCACTTCGGGGAACCATTCCGCGCAGCACGGTGAGCGGCGAAATCGCGCTGAGGACGTCCGGCATGCACATGCAGGGGGCAAAGAAGGGCACTGTCCTGGTGGTGGCGGCGCAGGGGCGTCTCGATGCCAGGACCGCGGGCGAATTTCAGGGGCGGTTATCCGCTTCGATCGACGGCGGCGAAACCAGCGTCCTGCTCGACTTTTCCGATGTCACCAATATAAGCAGCGCGGGGCTTCGCAGCCTGCTCGTCGCGGCCAAGCGCCTGCAGGGAGACAACGGCCAGTTCGCCATCTGTGGCCTGACGGAGAACGTCGCTTCAGTCTTCAAAGTCAGCGGATTTGACGCGATCATCAAGATCTTCCCAGACGAAGGTGCGGCGCTGGCAAGCTACGCCTGAGCCGATCAAGCGCTGGCCGATGCTCTATTTCAGACCCGTCTCTACCCAAGGCAGTTTACGAGAAATCCGCATGTTCCCGGGTCACGGCGCGTGCAGCGGCCTTGGCGGACTCGTGCAACCAAGGTCCTTTGATTTGCTTGAGAGCGGCTCGAACATCCGCAATGCGGTCCAAGTCGCCGGCCTGGCAGTTTCCAATCTCGCATCCCATCGCCTCCAGCATTCTCGGTGAGATGAGGTTGCCGCCACCTAGCTCTTTCACCTCGACTTTGCGGCTGTTCGGCGACAGGCGACGAACGATGATGTCTTTCAACAACCGGTAATGGGGATCCGGTGCTCGAAAGCGCCCTGCCGCAATCTCCGCTGCGCGAATTCCTGTGACGGTCGGGGCATGATGAAGCGACCAGGCTGAAACAACAACCGCTTTGGCTTCTCGGAGCATAGGGCCGCCGTTCCACATCGCCCGCGCGACGAAGCGGGGCCGTCCAAGACTGCCCAAGCCGGCCGTACGCGGCGCGATAGTAACGGAATCACTGTTCCGCGGCATGGATGATTGGAGGACTTGCCGATACCGCGCCGGCACGTCCGAGGGCTCAAAGGATTCAAACTTCTTCCAAAATGCCGCCCTTTCTTTCTCGGGAAGCAACACGGCCTTTCGCAGCCACTTGTGGTCGCGTTCCAGGACAAACGGAAGCGGGCTTGCGACGCCACGAGCATAGCCCGCAAGAACTGACGCGCATATCTCTCTGGCGGAAGGATCATTCTTGCCACGGGCGAGGAGGGCGCTCGCGGCGAGCCGGACGATGTCAAGGGGATAGGGCATGGTCATGGCATCGTCAAAATCGTTGACGCCCCAAACCAGACGCCCTTCAGCATCTCGCCAGGTGCCGAAATTTTCAACATGCGTATCGCCCACGGCGAGAATTTGGGGGGCGTCGCGGAACTGCGGACATACCTCCAGGATTATCTCGGCCCATCGCCAATATGTGCCCCTCAGAAAAGCAAAGGGACTTGACCGCATCTTACGATGCTTTTCGTCGAGATCGCTCTTGACAAAGTCTGGGCCGATCTGCGCCTCGAGCCAATTCTCGTATGCTCGAACCGACGCTTTGATGGTGCTGCTTGTCATCTCTCGTCAGGTGAAATGCTCGATGAGACCGTATGCCAGAACAGGCGTAGCCGCGCTCTGACAGCGTGCACACGTCTCCATCCCGAGCTTGTCTGTGGCAGTTTTAAGTCAGTGCAACTATCGAACAAGTTATGATTGACATACTCCACCTCGAAACTTGACTCAAGGGAAATTTGACAATAGTCGTCATCATTCGATGCTGATCGCGTAAGCATGGCTCACCGTTTTCAAGTTGAAACCGGCGACGACGCTCTCCACTTGCCTTCGTCAAGCAACCCAGGACGCGGCCCTCTCGCGGCTGAAACAGGGGTGGCGCGTAATCCCTCGAATTGGATCAGCGCGGCGGGGGAACGCCAGTACCAAGGATCTGATGCAGCACCTGCAGCACGCCGGAGTCGATCAGCCTATTCTCGACTGCGATCAGGTCCGCCTGCAGCTCGGTCAGCACCGACCGCAGCTTCACGGGATCATGATCCTCCTGATCCAGGTGCTTTTCGATCTGGCTGAGGCGGCCCTCGAGGCGCCCACGATCGACGCCGGCGGCCACGAGATCGTGGCTGCTCCTGCGCGCCTGCTCCACGACGGAACGGACTTGCTCAGGGCCGATCTGGACGCTCTTGGTTTTCGTGTCCTTCCGGGTCTTACGAGAGGTCATGGCTCTTAAAGACTTCCTTTGGAATGACTGCGTTCATGCTTTTTGAAAGCTTTCAAGCTTCAGCCGCGGGTCATTTTCTGAACAGATGATACCAGATTGAGTCTGCTACGTCGAACCGTTTGACGGACAAGCAATTGCCGCGCTGGACATGATCCCGTTTTCGTCTAGGGTCCATCCAGCACTGCAATGGACTCCCCATGAGATGCCTTGTCGTCGCCGATCTGCACTATTCGCTGCCGCAATTCGACTGGGTGGTGAACGAGGCCGATCGCTTCGATCTGGTGATCCTGGCGGGCGATCATCTCGACCTTAGCTCGCTGGTGCAAGGCTGGGCGCAAACCGTCGTCATACGGAAATACATGGAGCTGCTGCGCCAAAGGACGCATGTCCTCATCTGCTCCGGCAATCATGATCTCGATTCACGCGACGCATCGGGTGAGAAGGTCGCCAAATGGGTCGCGGATTGCCGGCACAGCAAAGTTTCGTCCGATGGCGACACAGTCGAGATCGAGAGTACCCTTATCTCCGTATGCCCCTGGTGGGACGGCCCCATGGTGCGTGAGCGCATCGAAGCCCAACTCGCGGCCGACGCGCGCAAGCGCACCGGACGGTGGATCTGGGTGCATCATGCGCCGCCCGACCATTCGCCGATCAGCTGGACCGGCAGCCGCGATTCAGGCGACTCGGTCCTGAGCGGGTGGATCGCCCGCTATCAGCCGGATATCGTGCTTTCGGGCCATGTCCATCAATCGCCTTTCGTCAAAGGCGGCTCATGGGTCGACCTTATCGGTCCGACATGGGTGTTCAATACCGGCTGCCATTCGGGCGCGCCGCCGGCGCATATCATGTTCGACACCGAGCTTCAGGAGGTGGTCTGGATGTCGTCGGCCGGCATTCAATCCTTCCGCCTTGACGAGCCGCTGGCGCTGCCGCTGCCACGCCTCACGCGGCCGCCAGCCTGGGTCATGATTTAGAGTCTTGCCGCTCCGATCCGGGGAGGAACTCGCCGGGCTGCTGATGGACGAGGCTCGCCAGCACGTCGCTCACCATTGCGAGATGCGTGCCGTGGCCGGCATATTGGCGCTTCAGATCGACAAGGTAAGTCGTAGCCGAATAAAGGCGCTGGGCCAGCAAGCGCGCGACGAGCAATGCCGTCTCGGGATCCGACCTCAGGAATTCCGCGCCATCGATGAACTCATAGAGGGTCGCCGGTGTCGCGGCCCGCACCGTCGCGGTGTGCGTCGAATCGAGCAGCAGCGACATTTCGCCGAAGATCGATCCCCGCTCGCTGACGACGGCGACCTGCGTCTCCCCGCGCGCGACCTCGAGCGTCCCTTCATCGAGAATATAGATGCGGCCCGATTTCATCCCCTCGCTCAGCAATACCGTGCCGGCCGCAACCGCGATTTTCTTGCTTTCTTCGTAGGGAGGAAGCCCGCTTTTCACGGATGAACGTCTCCAGCCTGCCGCCTCGCAATCCTATCGGGAAGGCAGACGCCGAGCGAGGACGAAAACCGGGCGTTCTGCCGCCATTCGTGCCCAAATTTTCAGCAGCCTGGCTGCTTTCTGATCCAGCCGCCAGAATGCCCGTATTACTTTCGGTCGATTGGCAGCCTCCGAGGCCTATCCTAGCATCGTGACCCGCAATCGAACCGCGACAGGCGGCCATGGACATGAAGGCAAATTCGCTCGACTCCGACCTGCGCCGTCGGGCTAAGAAGGTCGTTCCGGGCGGCATGTGGGGCCACATGAATGCGGCCGCGCTTCCGGAGGGCTATCCGCAGTTCTTCGCCCGCGGTTCCGGCAGCCGGCTGTGGGATGTCGATGGCAACGAATACATCGATTTCATGTGCAGCTGGGGCCCGATCGTTCTTGGGCATCATCATCCGGAGGTCGACGATGCAGCGCAAAAGCAGCTCGCGCGCGGTGACTGCCTGAACGGCCCGAGCGAATCCATGGTCGAACTCGCAGAGCTGCTGGTCGAGATGCTGCCGCATGCCACATGGGCGCAGTTTCAGAAGAACGGCAGCGATGCAATGACGACCGCCGCGACGATCGCACGTGCCGGCACGGCCCGGCGCAAGATCCTCGTTGCGCGTGGCGCCTATCACGGGGCAGTGCCTTGGTGCTCACCCTCGCTGCTCGGCGTTACCGCCGAGGACCGGGCCCATATCATCCAATACGAGTATAACGACGCTGCGAGTCTCGGGCGGGCCGCGGAACAAGCTCGCGGTGATCTCGCCGGCATCATCGTCAGCGCCTACCAGCACGACTATGGCCAAGACCAGCACTTGCCGACCCGGGAATTTGCGCAGGCTGCGCGCGCGGCGGCCGACGCCGCGGACGCGGCGTTGATCGTAGACGACGTTCGGGCCGGATTCCGGCTTAATCTCGGCGGCTCCTGGGAAGCCGTGGGCATTCGGCCGGACCTCTCCGCCTGGAGCAAATCGATCGCCAACGGTTTTGCCCTGGCAGCGGTGACGGGCAATGAACGCTTCCGGGAGGCGACGAGCAAGCTCTTCACGACGGGTTCCTTCTGGTGCTCCGCCGTCTCCATGGCGGCAGCCGTCGCCACGCTGACGGCGCTGCGGCGCGACAAGGCGATCGAGCACATGGAGCGCCTTGGCGGCATGCTGCGTGATGGACTGGGATCGCTCAGCAAGGTTTACGGCTTGCCGCTCCGCCAGACCGGGCCAGTCCAGATGCCGATGGTGCTGTTCGAGGATGATGCCGACAACCGCAAGGGCTTCGCCTTCTGCTCGGCTACCGTAAAGCGCGGAATCTACTTCCACCCGCTGCACAACAGGTTTCTCTCGGCGGCTCATACGACGGAAGACATCGAGCGCACGCTCGATGCCGCAGAGCATGGCTTCCGGGCCGTTCGCGAGGCACTCGCCAACGGCCCCGGTCCTTCCCACAACTCATCCAAGGAGATGCCCTGATGGTCGACACGTTCCCTTCGGCTTTCCTCCGTCTGAAGCTAAGCTTCTGCTGCGCCCTGCTCGCCGCTCTGCTGGTCGGCACCCTCGATATGAGCGGGGAGGCCAAAGCCGCAGACGATACGATCGTCGTGGCGCGCGACATGGACATCAATTCTCTCGATCCGGCGCGCGCTTACTGCGACACCTGCCAGATCTATCTTTCGGCGGTTTATCAACCGCTGCTCACGCTCGCGCCCGACAACAAGACCATCGTGCCGAGCCTGGCGGAAAAGTGGGAGGTGTCCCCCGATGTCACCACCTTCACATTCCATCTCAATCCGGCCGCCACGTTCTCCGACGGCAGTCCGGTGACCGGTGACGATGTCAAGTGGTCGCTCAAGCGCCTGAAGAACGTCAAAGGCAGCGCCTCCTATCTGATGGACAGCCTGAAGTCGATCGAGGTCAAGGATCCGCACACTGTCGTCATCACCACCAAGACCCCAAACTCGGAGCTCCTCGGCATTCTCTCGGCGCCTTATACCGCCATCATCAACAGCAAGCTCGCCTCCGCAAACGGAGCCAATGCCAAGGACGACGCGGCGACCAGCGACACTGCGGATGCCTGGTTCCTGTCGAACTCCGCAGGAAGCGGCGCCTTTGCGCTCGACAGCTACAAGCCGAACGACGCGCTGCGCCTGAAGCGCAATGAAAACTATTGGGGCAAGAAGCCGGCGGCCGCACTGGTCGTCATGAAGCAGACGGCCGGTGCCGTGACCCAGGCGCAGATGCTGGGGTCCGGCACGGCCGATATTGCGATGCAGGTAGACCCGGATACCGCCAAGAGCATCAACGATCCGAATATCGTGTTCGAGACCATTCCGTCTTTCAACTTCGTGTATCTGGCCTTCAGTCCGATCGCCGAGGGTTCGCCGGTTCCTCTCACGCGCGATCTGCGTGAGGCGATCGCGCTGGCGGTCGACTACAAGGGCGCCATCGACTTCACGGTCGGCGGCGACGGGAAGTTCCAGCCTGCCGCGATTCCCAACGGTTTCCCAGGCACCGCCAGCCTGCCCGATCCGATGACGGATGTCGCCAAGGCCAAGGAGCTCATGGCAAAGGCCGGTTATGCCGATGGTCTCACGCTGGACCTGACATTCGCCGCGATGAACGTCTACGGCATCGACCTGTCGCTGTTGGCCCAGAAGCTCGAGCAGGACCTGGCGAAGATCAATGTCAAGCTCGTGCTCAAGCCCGCGACCTTCAATGTCTGGGTTACCGACATCGACAAGCCCGTGCCCTTTACCATCGGCTTCTTTGCGCCGGACTATTTCGGCAGCGCCCAGTATGCCCAATATTTCGGCATGATTCCCGATATGCCGTGGGGCAAGCGCGCGGGAGCAGGTCAGGCGGAGGGTCTCGACGGCAAGGCGGAGCTTGAAATGTTCAACAAAGCGCTTGCCGCCACGCCGGCCGAGCAGGAGCAGGCTTATCGGGCACTTGCCATGGAGATGATCGGTGACAAGATCATTATTCCTATCCTCAGCCCCAATCTCGTTCTCGCCCATCGCAAGGAAATTGGTGGTGTGCGCTACAGCGCCTGCTGTAACCTGCCTCTTGCGGAGATCGTGAAGAACTGAGGTGCGACATCGGTGCTGGAGATCGTGCTGCGGCGATTGATTGTGATGCCCTTCCTGGTCCTGGGCATCGTCACCGCGACCTTCATCCTGGCGCAGTTCACGAAGGGCAATCCGCTGGTGTCCATCATCGGCGCCAAGGCCCTGAGCAATCCCGAGATCGTCGCCGCCGCAAAGAAACGCTGGGGATTGGATCGCTCGATTCCGGAGCGCTACGTCATCTACGTCAAGAACCTTGCCCATGGCGATCTCGGGACTTCGTTCCGGACCAGGCAGCCGGTCCTCACGGATCTGGCGCAGCGGCTGCCGGCGACGCTCGAACTGGTGATCTGCGCCATGGCCGTGGGCGCGGTAACGGGACTTCTACTCGGGGTGATCTCGGCGCAGTTTCACGACAGACCTGCCGATCACGCGGCGCGATTCATCGCGCTCCTCGGTTCATGCCTTCCGATCTATTGGCTCGGCTTGCTGGTTCTGTTCCTTTTTTCGGTGCAGCTGCCGTGGCTGCCGGGTCCAGGACGGCTGGACTTGCGCTCCGAGCTGCCCGAGACCATGACGGGCTTCATGCTCGTCGATACGCTGCTGGCGGGTAACTGGAACGCTTTCATCGACGCCGCCCGCCACCTGATTCTGCCTGCGCTTGTGCTCGGATGGTCGGTCACCGGGATCGTGTCACGCATGGTCCGCGCGAGCCTTCTCGATGTACTGAAGCAGGATTTCATCACCATGGCTCGTGCAAAGGGGGCAAGCGAGAGCCGCGTGCTCGTCCATCACGCGCTGCGCAATGCTCTGATCCCGGCCCTGACCATCCTCGGCTTCACCTTCGCCTATCTCATCACAGGTTCGGTACTGGTCGAGACCATTTTCTCGTGGCCGGGAATAGGGTCCTATGCCGTCGATGCCGCGCGTGCACTCGACTATCCGGCCATCACGGGGGTGACCATCATCGGCGGCTTAGGCTTTCTGATCGCGAATCTTCTCACCGACATCGCTTATGCGGCGGCCGATCCGAGAATGCGCGGCGCGGCGGCATGACGGTTGCAACGTCCCGACAGGGCAATACGGCGCGCGCCGGGATCAAGCTGCCTTGGCTGCCTTGGCGCTCGGTGACGCTCATCTTCGCGCTCTTCGTCATCCTGAGCTTCATCATCATCGCCGTGACTATACCGTTCTGGTCCCCCTATGATCCCGTCGGATTGGCCGGGCGGCGGTTGCAGCCGCCAAGCGCTCTCCACTGGTGCGGCACCGACGCTTTGGGACGAGACGTGTTGACCCGCGCGCTTTGGGGTACCCGCTACTCATTGCCGATCGCGGTCCTCGTCCTTGGGATCGCAGTTCCCCTCGGCGTTCTACTGGGTGCAGCCGCCGGCTTCCTTGGAGGCATCATCGACAATGCCGTGATGCGCCTGGCCGATGTGACGCTCGCCTTCCCGCCTGTGCTGCTCGCCATGGCGATCGCAGCTTCGCTCGGCCCCGGGTTAATCAATACGGCGGTCGCACTCATCATCGTATGGTGGCCGATCTACGCGCGCCTCATGCGCGCGCAGGTTCTGAACGTGAAGAAGCTCGACCATGTCGATGCCGCGGTCATCGCCGGCGCCGGACCCCTTCGCGTCCTCTTCAAGCACATCATGCCTCTCTGTTGGAGCCCCATTCTGGTCAATACGACCATGGATGTCGGCCAAGTCATCCTGCTGGCCAGCGGCCTCAGCTTCATCGGTCTTGGGGCTCAACCGCCAACGCCGGAATGGGGGCAGATGGTGGCGGAGGGTGCCTCCAACTTCTATTCGTGGTGGATCGCTCTCGCACCCGGATTGGCCATTTTACTGGTGTCGCTCAGCTCGAATTTTCTTGGCGATGCGATGCGAGACGTCTTGGATCCTCGCATCAAGGCATCAGTGTGAGCTCTTTTTCGCCGTGCAATGAGGGTCCGTGACATGACTGCGACCCCTGAGCCACTGTTGGAGGTCCGCGATCTGCGCATCGCCATCCCCAGTCGGGAAGGTGAGCACCTGGCCGTCGCGAACATCGACTTCCAGGTGTCGAGCGGAGAAATCTTAGGTCTGGTCGGCGAGTCGGGCTCGGGCAAGAGCATGTCCATGCTCGCCGTGATGGGACTATTGCCGGCCGGCATGCGCGCCTCCGGCTCGGTCCGGTTCAAGGGACAGGAGATCCTGGGCTTGCCGGAGCGGCAAATGCGCCGGCTGCGCGGCGGCCGCATCGCGATGATCTTTCAGGATCCCATGACGGCGCTCAATCCCGTGCTGACTGTCGGTGCGCAGATCGTCGAGGCGATCATGCTGCACAATCGTTCCTTGTCCCGCCGGGAACTGCGTTCCCGCGCGCTCGAGCTCATGGAGCTGGTCGCAATCCCGGCACCGGACAAACGCTTCGATCAGTATCCGCATGAATTTTCCGGCGGCATGCGCCAACGCGTCGTTATCGCGATCGCGGTCGCCAATGACCCGGATCTGCTGATTGCCGATGAGCCGACCACCGCGCTCGATGTTACCATTCAAGCGCAGATCGTCGACATCCTCAACAAGCTCAGGCGTGAGAAGGGTGTGGCGATCGCACTGATTACCCATGATCTCGGTCTGGTGGCGGGCCTCGCCGACCGCATTGCCATCCTCTATGCCGGCCGTATCGCCGAATGCGGCGAGATCGGCGCCGTTTTCCAGCGGCCGCGGCACCCTTACACCGCCGGGTTGCTCGCAGCCGTGCCTTCCATCGACGCCGACGTCGCCCGGCTGTACGCCATTCGCGGCACGCCGCCGTCGATCATGGATCGGCCGCCCGGTTGCCAGTTCAACCCACGCTGCCCTTTCGCCCTGCCACGCTGTGCCGAGCGCAGTCCGGAACTCCGGTGGTTCGGTGAGAATGTGGTCGCCTGCCACAGGGCGGAAGAGCTGAATCTCGCCCCGGTTACCGCCGATGCCCACTGACGCAGGATTGCTCAAGGTCGAAGGGCTTCATGTCGCGTTTCCGATCATGAAAGGCCTGGTCTTTCCGCGGCAAGTCGGCAGCATCAGCGCGGTCGCCGGCGTCTCGATCGATCTTGCCCCGGGCGAGACACTGAGCCTGGTCGGTGAGTCCGGTTGCGGCAAGTCGACCTTGGCGCGTGCCATCCTTCGGCTCGTCACAGCCGATGCCGGACGGATCCTTTTCAAGGGCGTGGACCTCGCAGCACTATCGCCTGCCGCGATGCGGCCATTCCGTCGCCATGTCCAGCTGGTGTTCCAGAATCCGTATGCCAGCCTCCATCCGCGTATGACGGCGCGGGAAATCATCGCTGAACCGCTCCGGATGTTGGGTATGGACCGGTGTGAACAGGAGGCGCGGGCAGACCAGGCGATGCGGCGGGTCCAACTCCTGCCGGAGCTCGCGGATCGCTATCCCTTTGCCTTCTCGGGAGGCCAGCGGCAGCGCATCGGCATCGCGCGTGCGCTATCGGTCAATCCAGAGTTGGTCGTCCTCGATGAGCCGGTTTCGGCGCTCGACGTTTCGGTCCAGGCCGACGTGCTCAACCTGCTGAAGGACCTGCAGGCGGATCTGGGGATAGCCTATCTATTCATTGCGCATAACCTTGCGGTGGTGCGCCACTTCTCAGATCGCGTCGCGGTCATGTATCTCGGCAAAATTGTCGAAAGCGCACCGCGCGACCGCCTCTTCCGTCGTCCGGCCCATCCCTACACCGAGGCATTGCTCTCCGCTGCACCGATGCCGGATCCTGTGCGAGAGCGCAGGCGCCAGCGTATCGTTCTGCGTGGCGAGATTCCAAGTCCGGCAAACCGCCCTTCGGGTTGCTGCTTTCGCACCCGATGTCCGAAAGCGGCTGCCATATGCAGCGAGATCGACCCCCCGCCGGTGGCCCTTGCCGAGGGACATGTGGTGAATTGCCATTTTGCCAAGATCTAGCATGGAGATTTGCCCAGCTGGATTTGCGAAAGTCATCCATTCGGCAGATGGCGCCACGACCGAAGTTGATCCATGATCACATCAAGCTGCTCGGCGCACAAGAAGAAGCATGGGTGAGGAACAGCCATGGCGACATTGCTGGGGATCATAGCCGACGATTTCACCGGCGGATTGATGGTCGCGGGCTACCTTGAAGAACTGGGTATCTATTGCCCCGTGGCCTACGAACCGTCTGCCATCGCGGCACTTGGGGATGCCCCGGTCGTCGTCGCCGCCAGCCGGACCAGAACAATCCCACCCGCTGAAGCGCTGGAAGCAACTGGCCGGATTGCCGATGCTCTGGACGCGATCCGCTGTGCGCGGATCGCCTATAAGGCGTGCGCAACCTTCGATTCCACCGAGACAGGAAATATCGGTCCGATCGCGGACTTTCTCGCAGATCGGCTGGGCGCGCGGCCGGTGCTCATGAGTGCGGGCCTTCCCGAATTCGATATCACCGTTCACCAGGGATATCTTTTTTGCGCGGGGCGCCTCGTAACCGAGTCGCACAAACGTTTCGATCCACTCACGCCAATGCCCGATCCGGATCTCGTTCGGTTCTTGGGCCGTCAGACGCCGCATCCCGTTCGCCTGATCAATCACCGCGCCTTGCAGCAGGGAGCAAGTCATGTCAACGCCCTGTTGGAGGACTTCTCCAGTGAAGGTACCGGACATGTTCTGATGGATGTCACGGACGATGAAGACGTCCGTGTATCGGCCGAGGTAGCGGCCGCACGACAGTGCACTGTTGCCGCGGGTGACGCGCTGATCGTCGGCCTTGCAGATCGTCTGGTTCAAGCTTCACTTCGAAAACCGCCGCCGCCGCCCACGCATGCGAGGGGCCCGGCTGCGGTTCTGGTTGGGAGTGTCGGGCCCATCGCAGAGTCCCAGCTCCAGCGTTTTGGAGAATCCCATCCCGTGCACTGCCTGGACCTCCTTGATCCGCGCGGCGAGGGCGCAGTCGTCGCCGAGGCGCTTGCATGGGCGCGGAACATGACCGGTGTCCACCCGTTCGCCGTTGCCACGACCACCAGTTCCGAAGGTGTCAAACGTGCCCAAGCCGCCTTGGGTCCCATCGGCGCAGCGCGGCTTGCGGAGCGCATGTTGGCCGCAGTAGCGGCCGGTTTGCGCGACGGTGGCATCCGTCGCTTCATCGTTTCCGGGGGTGAGACCTCGGGAGCTGTTGTCGCCGGGCTCGGCGTCAACCGTGTGCGATCATTTCCGAGGGGCAAGAACGGAACCGGCTTCTGCGTCGCTGAAGGCTCCGAGCCGCTGTCGCTTTATCTGAAGCCGGGCAAGATGGGTTCGACGGATGTTCTCCTACGCGCAGTCGAAATCATGAGGCCGGAGGGAGCGCTGTCATGATTGAAGTGCCTCAACATTTCCGCCCGCCATGTCGCAGGGTTGCGGCTTCCGCTGTCCAGGTGGCCCCTTGTCAGGGTAGTCCCGGGGAGTCAAGTTATTTCACCAGGTCGACAGGACACCTGCGGCGGCAGTGGAGATGGACCATGACTCCCACGATAGAACATCGGCAGACAAGGACTGCAGACCATCAGTGCGAACAGATACGGACAGTCGCGCTCGGCGCATTTCAGGCCAAGTCCTCAATCCTGTATTGGATCGAAGACGGCAGCAGGATGCTTGTCATTGATGCTTTTGGTCCGTGCACTCAAAGTATGAATCGCTATTTGCGCGACATGAAAGCCTGCGACCCGCTCAATATCGAGCGGCTGGTCTCGTCCCGCAAGCGCGTCGCCACGATAGGGAATGACCGGGATCTTGCTCCCATCAATGAATTCGAACGTTATAGCGTCTACATGCAGGACAGCGGCTTCTGCGATGTCATGGACTTCGTCTTCTGGAATGGCGAGGATGCGTTTGCAGGCTTGGGCATTTTGAAGTCGCCGGAAGATCCGCCAATCACCAGCGAAGCCCTGCGGGTCGGTTGGGCGATGCAACCTTACTTGGAATACAATCTCTCCCGCCACCCACAACGACGTGAGTATGAGCGTCAGAGACTACTGCGAAGAGTCTACGGAATGACCCGGAGGGAGATAGAGATCGCCAACCTGATAAGCATGGGACTGACAAATCAAGATATCGCCGAAGACTTGGGGATCGGGCTGGGTACGGTCAAGACGCATCTCCTGAGAGTATTTCAGAAGCTAGGCGTTTCGAACCGGACGATGCTCTCCATGCGCATTGCAAGGGTGGAAGGCGAGGCCGATTCGTCAGCCGCTGCCCGAGCGAACCATTGAAAACGATCTCCACGCCAATCGGCAGCTCAGGAAGCCGCACCGGAATAAAATGAAGGGAGCCTACTGCTGTGACGTTGGACGTTCGCAAGCACATGATCGAAATTTGCCGGCGAATGAACGCCTCCGGCATAAATCAAGGGACATCAGGGAACTTGTCGGTCCGTGACGGCGGCGGTTTCCTGATCACCCCCACGAGCCTTCGATACGAGCTTATGGAGCCTGACGACATCGTTGAAATGAATTTCGACGGAACCTGTCGTGGCAGGCGAAAGCCGTCATCCGAGTGGCGTTTTCATCGCGATATATTGAGCGCGCGTCCTGATCGGCATTGTGTGCTGCATTGCCATTCCACATATGCGACATCCTTTTCGTGCCATCGCCGGGATATCCCGCCCTATCACTACCTTATCGCTCTCGCCGGCGGCACGACCATTCGATGCGCGAAGTACGCGCCTTACGGCTCACAGGAACTGTCGGACAACGCGCTGCAAGCACTGAAAGGGCGCGATGCCTGTCTTCTCGCCAATCATGGCCAAATAGCGATAGGCCGTGATCCCGAGCAGGCGTTCAGACTCACTGTGGAGGTCGAAATCCTGGCGCGCAACTATATTCAGGCTCTCAGCATGGGGGAGCCGATCCGGCTGTCCGAACAGGAGATGGCTCAAGTTCTGCACCAGATGAATCAAACGCGATATGGAGCTGCTCCAGCCAATGAGATCGAGGCCGTCCAAGTCATCGACAATGCTTAGGTCAGGACACAGGCTTCCGTCATTGTGTCATTGTGCCCTCCAGTGGAGGTGGACATGAAGTATCCGGAACTGACGCTGGTTGCGGATGGGCTGAGATTTCCCGAGGGGCCGGTTTGGTTGAAGGACGGGTCGATTGCACTGGTCGAGATCGAGCGGAGGACCGTCACCCGTGTGGGCCCCGACGGCCAAGTTAACGTGATATCGCGCCATACGGGCGGCCCGAATGGACTCGCCGTCGGCCCCGATGGCGCGTTTTATGTATGCAACAACGGTGGGTTCGAGTGGGAGGAGATCGACGGCCTGCTGATTCCGGTGGATCGGGCGAAGAACTACTCCGGCGGCCGTATCGAGCGCGTGGATCCGGCGACCGGCGAGGTATCGGTTCTTTACGACGCCTGCGACGGCAACCGCCTGTGCGGGCCGAACGATCTCGTATTTGACAGCTACGGAGGCTTTTACTTCACCGATCTTGGAAAAATTCGCAAGCGTGATCGTGACAATGGTGGCCTCTACTACGCGAAAGCCGACGGCTCCGAAATAGTCGAGGTGGCTTACCCTTTGCTCGGCCCGAACGGCTGCGGCTTGTCGCCCGACGGTAAGACGTTCTACGCGGTAGAATTGGAACCATCCCGGCTGTGGGCTTACGAGATCATCAGTCCCGGTGTGGTGAAGAAGACACCGTTTCCGCACTCGTTGAATGGCGGGCGGCTGGTGTGCAGACTTTCGGGCTTTCAAGGATTTGACAGTCTGGCTGTCGATGCGGCAGGCCGCATCTGCATTGGCACGATCTGGGGCAAGCCGCAGATCACCGTTATTTCGCCGGAAGGCGAGGTGGTCAGAGAGGTTCCGATGCCCGAGGCCATACCAACCAACATCTGCTTCGGAGGTCCCAATTATGAGACAGCATTCATCACGCTGTCCGGAACGGGAAAGCTGGTCTCAATGAAATGGGACAAGCCAGGCCTTCGCCTGAATTACGAAATATGAACTTGCGAACTCATAGTCCGAAGCAAGCCATTGTAATTACATCATCTTTTTATTCTGTTTGTGGAGGAACACAGCGTGGGCTAGAGTTTCCCTAGGGAGAACCAAAATATCCAGACTTATATAATGAGCGAATTTGGGCATCAGCCTGCCCATCTCTCGCTCGACCTCTCGCGAGAGGGGGTCGGCTCGATTGCGTGATTGGGAAGTCCATTGAACTGCTTGGAAGGAGCGACGACATGAAGACCATCTTGTGTTTCTTGTGCCTTGCCTGCCTGACGACCGCGGCCTATGCGGACCAGAAAGCCGCCGATGCGTGCGCCGCTTCACTTTCGCCTGCCGCCAAGCAGATCTACGCATCCACTCTTGCAAGCAACCCGACGCCCTCCACCGGCCGCAGCATCGTTGTTTCTATAGTCGAAAAGATGATCGCCGAAGGCAAGCTGACCATGGCCGAGGGTGAGGTTGCCGGCCACGCGGCCGGGAACTGTCTGGAGCAGCTGAAGTAGCCGGAGACGGCGTGACGGCGATAGTGAGCCGTCTTGCCTACTGCGCCGGCTCCGCCGGCGCGCCTTCATCCGGCACATCGTCCTCGCCGACGGTCGCACCTCCCGGCACGCATTGCAGCGTCCAGTTCGCCGGAGGCTTCGTCGCCTCATATTCCTTGACGGCCGCGAGGCACTGCTCGCGGCCATCGAACGGGCTCGGCAGGACGGCGAGCCCGCCTTGCGGGCCCGCGACGACGATATACCGGAGCAATGCGGCAGCGGCTGACATGGGCGGCCTCGCAAACAGTCGGGAATTCAGCAAGAAAAAATGCGGGTGAGCCCGTTGCCGGGCTCACCCCGGTCCGCCGTCGTTTCAGGTCGCCGGCGTCGCCGGCATTTTCTTCTTCTTCGAAGCGTGCTTCACCGGCTTCTTGGTGTGATGCTGGACGATCTTCTTCTTTTTCTTCGTGGTGTCCTGCTGGACGACGTTCGTTTTCACGGCCGCCGCGGCGGTGGTCGCCGCATGAGCGGGCGCCACCTGGAGCGCTGCGCCCGAGATCATGAGAGCCGAGGCGAGGCCGAGAGCGGCAAGAGAGAGTCTATTCATCGCATTATCCTTTCCAGTCGTTGGGAAAGACCGAGGCAGCGCCGCGGCCTTCGTCATTCAGGGTCGATAGGCTGGACCCCGAGCAGCTGGAGCGCCTTCACATAGGCCCTGAGACCTTGCGCCGGCTTGCCGCCGGCACAGAGCTTCCTGGCCTTCGCTCCGATGGTCGCGGCATTCGCAGAACGGCCGGATCCGGCATGCGCCTTGATCTCGGCGTTGAGCTGGTCCTGCAGGATGCTGCAGCGTTGAGACCTCGTCTCACTCGTCGCCGCATCGCCGAGGCCAGGCGGCATGAAGAGGCCGCCCGAAAGCACCGCGAGACAGATGAAACGCAAGCTCCGTCGCCTCGATATATGGATCACTTGGGACATTGAAGGTGTCGGTGCTTGCGTGTCATTGTCGAGCTCATCAGTAGCGCCTCGGCATTTCCACAATTTTTCCACCGACCCCTGTTTTTGTAACGGCATGTTTCCCGGATCCCCGGCGTGGAAACAATCGCGCCCGCCGGCATCTCCACAAGCTTGCCGAGCGTTAACTGGAACGCGATCTCTCCTTGTGATATGGCCCGACGCATGAGCGCTTCGGCGCATTACGGATTTGTAATGGAGCATCCTTGACGGTGAAGCAGGCCGGTCATCTTCTCGTCGTCGATGACGATCGCGAAATCTGCGATCTCATCCGGCATTTCTTCGAACGCCACGGCTATCGCGTAGGCGTGGCGCATGACGAAGCCCAGATGCAGAGCGAATTGCGCCGGCACGACTTCGATCTCGTGGTCCTCGACGTGATGTTGCCCGGTCGCAACGGCCTCGATCTCTGCCGCGACATCCGGGGCCGTTCGCAAGTGCCGATCATCATGGTGACCGCCATCAACGAGACGGCGGACCGCATCGTCGGGCTCGAGATGGGTGCCGACGACTATATCGCCAAGCCCTTCGAGCCGCGCGAGCTCCTGGCCCGGGTGCGCGCGGTCATCCGCCGCTTCACCGCGACGGCGGCCGCCGAGCCCGACGGAAGGCCGAGCCAGGTACTGCGCTTCGACGACTGGACCATCGACCTGGCGCAGCGCCGCCTGTGGAGCGCCGACAATGTCGTCATCACGCTGACGACCGCGGAGTTCGACCTGCTCGGCGTGTTCGTCACCCATCCGCGCCGCACCTTGAGCCGCGACCAGCTTCTCGATTTCACCCAAGGCCATGCGGCGCAGTCCTTCGACCGCAGCATCGACATATTGGTCAGCCGGCTGCGCCGCAAGCTCGCCGGCGGCGCCAAGGCGATGAACCCGATCGTCACGGTGCGGGGCGGCGGCTACATGCTCTCCTCGGAGGTCCGGCCGCAATGAAGCGGCTCTTCCCGCAATCGCTGCCCGCCTGGATCCTTCTGATCCTGGTCGCGGGCCTCATCGCCACGCAAGCTTTGACTCTCGTCATCGCCGCCCACGGCGTCTCCAATGCCGGCCGTTCCTTCGAGCTCTTCCGGCTCGGCGAGCGCACCGTCGCTCTGGCGAAGGCCTTCCACGCGGCATCGCCCGATCTGCGCCAGACGCTGCTCACCGAGATGGCCAATCCCTCGCTCACCTTGGCGATGTCGGGCCAGCCCGCGGTCGCGACCGCCTTGCCGAGCGATGACGAGCTGGCCGAGCTCGAGGACATATTGGTCGCCAAGCTCGCCAAGAACGGGGTCACCGATATCAGGGTGCGCGAGGACGGACCCTCGCGCGCGAGCCGCCCGCCCTCGAACCATGCGGCGGCGAAAGATGACCAGCCGGGCGATGTCGAGGAGCAGCTGCTGCGGGCTGCCTCCAAGCTCGGCAAGAGCGGCCGCTTCACCGTCGCCATCCAGTTCAGCGACGGGCAATGGCTCAATTTCGCAACACCGGTCACGCCCGATCCGCCGGTGCTGACGCAAGAGAGCATGCCGCTCTATGGCGGGGCGGCGATCGCCATCATCCTCCTGTCGCTATGGACGATCCGGCAACTCACCGCACCCTATGGCGCCTTCGAGCGGGCGGTGAGCGCGCTCGGCGACGACCTCAACCGGCCACCACTGCCCGAGACCGGCAGCGGCGAGGTGAAGGCCGCGGTCAAGGCGGTCAATGCGATGCAGGCCAAGCTCCAGGACTATGTGGCCGAGCGCGAGCATCTGGCCGCAGCACTCGCGCATGACCTGCGCACACCGATCACGCGGCTGCGCCTACGCTTCGAGCTCTTGAAGAAGAAGAGCGGAACGCCGGCGCTTCTCGCCGACCTTGCCGAGATCGAGAAGATCATCCAGTCGGTCGTCGACTTTGCCAGCCACGAGGTGAAGAAGGAACCCGATGCCAAGATCGATCTCGTCTCGCTGGTGGAAGCGGTGTGCGACGATTATCCCGATGTCCACATCGACCAAAAGGCGACGCCGCCACGCGTCTTGTGCAGCGGCCGGCCGATCGCGCTCAAGAGATGCCTCACCAATCTCATCGACAATGCGGTAAAATATGGGAAGAAAGCCAGCGTCTCGATCGAAGAGGCGGCGCAGAACATCAATGTGGTCATCGAGGACGAAGGGCAGGGGCTCGCCCAAAGCGACATCGAGCAGGTGTTCAAGCCGTTCAAGCGGCTCGAAGGCTCGCGCAACCGCGAGACGGGCGGCATCGGCCTGGGGCTCGCCATCGCGCGCGGCATCGCCCGAGCGCATCTCGGCGACATCAACATGTACCGCCGCGAAGAGAGCGGCATGCGGGTGGTGCTGTCGCTGCCGAAGGTGGCGTGAACCTTCCGGTTCATGGTTCAAGGCGCCAACGCCGCCGCAGATGCGCCAGCGTTGTCAGCGTTCAATAATAGCCCCGTAGCGGTCTCGCGCTGATGATTCTCCCTGAACGCGCACTCACCCGGATAATCCAGGGACGATAGCGCCTGAGGGCCTGATACTTGTAAACCTCGCCGCCGCAGCGCAGCACCTTGACGCGATTAAAACCATGGGCGCGAACGATTCGTCTTCCCAGGCTGCAGGGAATATAATCGTAGTCATAGTAGACGGGATAATCGGGATAATAGTGCACCGGGTAAGCGGCCGCTCCGTTGGTGACATCGAGAGCGGCTCCGGCTTGGCTGCTGTCAGGGTTAATGACAAGAGCGGCGAGCAGGGCCATACCACCGGCAGTCAGACTCTTGAACATCGCTAGCCTCCACTCAGAATACCCAACCTTCCGCGGGCCCTCCGTATTAGCACGCTCACGCTTGCTCTGTACACGTATCGTTCAGGTGGATCGAACCAGGGGTACAACGGCCTCAGCGCGGTTTGTCCCAATGCGTCTTCCGCCGCTGGCCGTGACGGCGGACATGCGCTTCAGCGAGGAGGCAGACCGTCTCGAAGCCGAGCGCCGCGCCGATATTGGCGGAAATGCCGTTCGGATCATAAGGCGGGCAGAGCTCGACCAGATCGGCACCGACAATATCCATGCCGTGCATGCCGCGGATGATCTGCACGATCTCGCGCGTCGTGAAGCCGAAAGGCTCGGGCAGCTCGGTGCCCGGAAGGTACGTCGCATCGATCCCGTCCGTGTCGAGCGTGAAATAGAAAGGCCCATCGCCGATGACGCGGCGGATCTCCTGGATCACGCCCTTGACGCCCAGCTCATAGACCTCATGCATCGGGATGAGGCGCATGCCCGCCTCGCGCGAAAAATCCCAATAGGGGCTGAGGGAGCCGCGCATGCCGATCTGGATCGTCCGCTCCGGATCGATCGCCTCGTCCAGCACCGCATTGAGGAAGACGCTGCAGTCGTTGAGCCGATTGCCCTGGAAGCTGCCGCGGGCGGTGTCGGCATGGGCGTCGATCTGCACCAGGCCGATCGGCTCGCCGGCGGCGAGGCCTGCAAGGATCGGATGGGTCATCGTATGCACGCCGCCCACGGCATAAGGGGTGATGCCGCGGCGGCGGAATTCCGCGAAAGTCTTACGGATCGTCGCGACGCAGGCATCGACATCATGCGGGCTGTCGAAGCTGATATCGCCGACATCGGCCATGCTGAGGAGCTCGAAGGGAATGGTCCGCCACACATCATGCACCGGCCCCCTGACCTTCGACCATTCGCGGAACGAGCGCGGGCCGAGCCTCGTGCCGCCACGCACCGGCGCACTCGCCTCGAAAGGAATGCCGATGCAGGCCAGGTCCACCTCGGCAAGGTCGGAGCGCCGCGGCGCATTGAAGAAGCTCATCTCGCCGGCAAAGACATCGGCGAAGACCGGCGCCTTCTCCGCCTCCATGCGCTTGAGGAAGGCATCGATCCGGGGATCGCTGCTCTGCAGGAATTCGCCCTTGGCCAAAGCCTGCAAGCGTTCGCGTTTCTCCTTCGAAAAGCCTTTCATCACTACTCCTCTAGCGTCTGGCGCCGGCTTTTCCGGCAATGAGTAAAGCGCGATGGCTTAGCGCCATCACGCTTTACCTTTTTGTTGCGCATGATCTTTTCGGAAAACCGGCGGCCACTTTTCCGGATCATGCTTAGGCTCACCCCGGCCCAGCATGCGGTCGAGATACTGGCGGAACTCATCGACATAGATCTCGAGCGTGCCGTGCAGGAAGCCGGGCTCGGCCGCGCCGAAGCGCACACCCTGCTGCACCGCCGTCACCACCCGCTTGTCCTCGATGGTCGCCGTATGGATCACCTCGCGGATCTTCTCGGCATAGGCGTCAGGATCCTTCATCTTGGTCATGGCGTGCGGCGTGAAGGACAGGCCCCAGCGGCCGTTGGTGCGGTCGACCGCCTGCGGCTCGAGCATCATCCACCACACGAAATTGGCGTCGATGGCGATGAGCGCGTTCGGATAGATGCCGATGACCAGGAGCCGCCGGCGCTCGTCCTCATCAAGCGCCTCATTATGCACCTCGGGCAAGTCCTCGGGCCGGTAGGGATTGTAGTGGACCGAGAATTGCCGGTGGCTGCGGGGCCCGAGCTCCGCCAGACGGGTTGGGTTGGTCGGACCGATCGATTGCTTGTGCGAGTAGGTCACATGATAGCATTCGATGAAATTCTCATAGACCAGCTTCCAGTTGCCGGCCCAGATCTCTTCGTCGAAGACGTAGCGGTCGTCATAGGTAGAGAGATCGTAACGCGCCAGATGCTGGGCCAAGGGCGCGAGCTTGCTGGCCATGGACGGGAGGTCGCGGCGCAAAGAAACGAAGATGAAGCCGAGCCAGACCTCGCAGGCGAGCTCCTCGAGGCCCATCTCGGATTTGCAGGCATCGCCGAAGCCCTTGGGATCGGTGATGCCGATCAATTGCCCGGTGATCTCATAGGTCCAGGCATGATAGGGGCAGACGATGCGCCGCGCCTTGCCGCGTCCGTCGAGCAATCTGGCATAGCGGTGCAGGCAGTAATTGCCGAAGGCCCGGATCGACCCGTCTTTCTGGCGAATGCAGACGATGGGACGCTGGCCGAGGTTGGCCGTCAGATAATTGCCGGGCTCAGGGATGCTGTTCTGGCGGCCGACCATCACCCAGTCCTTGTCGAAGACCTGGGCCAGCTCCTGCTCGAAGATCAGGGCATCGGTATATTCGCGCTGCCTGGCGCCGCGCAATGTGGGGATATTCTCGTTCGCTTGCGGTTTCATCACGCCTCCATTCATTCGCCTGTATTTCTCGTCTTGCGCTTGCCGCTTGGGCGCAGCAGCCGGTCCTTCAGCGAGGCGAGTCCCTGCGGCAGCAACAGCAGCGTCAGCACGACAAGGATGCCGAGGATGAGCAGCCGATAGGTCCCGGCATCGCGCAGAAGCTCGTTGAGGATGGTCACCACGAAGGCGCCGAGGACGGCGCCCGGGAAACGCCCGATGCCGCCTATGGCCAGCATCACGATGGCCAAGAGGATGAATTCGTTGCCCAGGATCTTCGGCGTCACGACCGAGGTGTAATGGGCATAGAGCGCGCCTGCGAAGCCGGTGATCAGCGCCGACAGAGTGAAGGCGAGCAGCCGGTATTTGAACTCGTTGATCCCCAGGGAGCGCGCGAAATTGGCGGAGTCGCGCAAGGCGACGAAAGCGCGCCCGGTGCGGCTGCGCAGCACGATGAAATAGATGACATAGACGCTGACCGCGGCCGCGGCGAGGGCGAGATAGTACCAGCCGATTTTGTTCATCGGCCCGAGGGTGACGCCGAAAATCTTGATCGGCGGCACGCCCAGGAGGCCCATGGTGCCGCCCGTGCCCCAGCCCTTGGCGAGCTGGATCAAGGGCGGCATGGCGAGATGCACCGAGAAGGTGAAGAGCGCCACATATTCGCCTTGCAGCCTCAGACAGGGAAGCGCGATCGCCAGGCCGAGCAAGGCCGTGATGGCGGTCGCTGCCGTGATGGCGGCGAGCGGCGGCACGCCGAGCTTCAAAGTGAGCATCGCGGTGGCATAGGCGCCGGCGGCGAAGAGCGCGATCTGCGCATAGTTGAATATCCCGGCATAGCCCAATGTCAGATCCCAGGCGGCGGCGACCATGCACCACAGGAAGCACAGGATCAGGACATGCTGGACATAGCTGTCGGTGATCAGCATGCCGGCGACGGCAAGAGCCGCCGCCACCGACCAGTAGATAAGATCGCTGCCGCGGGCCGGAGATTTGGTCGCGCCGCTTGCCGATGTCATGGTGGCATGGGTCTCCGTCATCCGGCAGCCTCGGTCTGGCCCCGGCCCAGGAGGCCCTGCGGGCGGATCATCAGTACAAGGAGCAATGTCACCAGCCAGACCGGCATGGTCCAGCTGGCGCCGAGCTCATAGACGACGGCCGCCTCGACCAGGCCGAGGAAGAAGGCGGCGGCGACGGCGCCCCTTGTGCTGCCGAGCCCGCCCAGGACGACGATCACGAAGGCTTTCAGGAACGGCTCCCAGCCGCCTTGCGGTGAAATGAGAAAGATGGGCGAGAGCAGGAGGCCGGCGCAGCCGGTCAGCACGACCGACAGCCCGAAGGTGAAACTGAAAATGCGGTTGACATCGATGCCGACCTGGCGCGCGCCTTGAATATCCTGGGCCACGGCACGCACCGCCCAGCCGAAGCGAGTGCGATTGAGGAAGAGCTCGAGGGCCGCCACGATCAGGAGCGCGATGATGAGCACGGCGAGCCTATAGGCCGAGACCGCGACACCGAAGATCGAGACGGTGCCGTCGATGAAGGCCGGCATCGGCTTCGCCACCGCGCCGAAGAGGATGAGATTGGCATTGTCGAGCACGAAAGCGAGGCCCAAGGTGACCATCATGGCGGTCACCTTCCAGTTCTTGCCGCGCCGCAGCGGCCTCAGCATGAAGCGCTCGATCGCGACACCGATGAAGAAGAGGATCGGGATCAAGAGGAGAACCGCGAGCCACAAAGGGAGACCCAGATAGCCGACGGTCAGGACCCAGGAAATATAGGCCCCGGTCGTGTAGAGACCGCCATAGGCGAAGTTGAGCGTGCGGGCGGTGCCGTAGACCAGCGACAGGCCGACCGCGATGATGCTGTAGACCGCCGCCTGGGCGATCCCTCCGAAGAGCACGGCGAAAAACTGCTCCACGGCGCCTAACCCTTCACATGTGCGGCTGGTTTCACCGCCGAGGCGAACACCGTTTCATCCACGATGATCCCTTCCTCCAGCCGGTAGACCCGGTCGACGATGCCGTCGATGAGACCCAGGCTCTGTTCGACGAGCAGGATCGTCGTGCCGGCGCGCTTCAGCTCGGCGATCGTCTCGAGCATGGTGTCGACGAGCTTGGGCGCGAGGCCGAGCGAAGGCTCATCGATGGCGAGCAGCACAGGCGCCGACATGAGGCCGCGGCCCAAAGCCAGCATCTGCGCCTCGCCGCCGCTCAAGGTGCGGGCGAGCTGTGCCTCTCGCTCCGCCAGCCTCGGATAGAGGTCGAAGACGCGCTTGAGCGAGTCCTGCTCCAGGCGGCGGCCGCGGTCGAGATAGGCGCCGAGCAGCAGGTTTTCCCTGACCGTCATGTCCGGGAATAGCCGGCGGTCCTCGGCTACATAGACGAGGCCCCGGGCGACGAGGTGGGATACGGGCTTGCCCCTGATGCTTTCGCCGGCATAGACGATATCGCCGGCCGCGACCGGCACCAGCCCGCAGACCGCCTTCAAGAGCGTGCTCTTGCCATGGCCGTTGGCGCCGACGACGCCGACGAGCTCGCCCTTGCCGACCTCGAGGGACACGCCGTGCAGGATGTGGAGATCGTCATAGAAGACGTCGATGTGCCGCACGCTAAGCAAAATTCCGGGCTCCCAGATAGATGTCGATCACCCGCGCATCGCGGAGCACCGCCTCCGGCCGGTCGAGACAGAGGCGC
>Ga0187894_10001606_pt1 | contig 28636 bp, 17 predicted proteins | sample GBC1701081metaG_FD_136650 | JGI IMG/M metagenome (GOLD analysis project Ga0187894, IMG submission 136650) | White microbial mat communities from a lava cave in the Kipuka Kanohina Cave System on the Island of Hawaii, USA - GBC170108-1 metaG ...
CTTCCGAGCGGAGCTCGGATGGCGTGCGTGTGTGGGGAGGCGGACTCGGTCTGCGTGAGCCGAAGGCGAAGCTGACTCGCCGAGCCTGGCGGACGCGTCCTTCCGAGCGGAGCTCGGATGGCGCGCCCGGCAGGACTCGAACCTGCGACCCTCGGCTTAGAAGGCCGATGCTCTATCCAACTGAGCTACGGGCGCGTGCCCACTCAGTGTAGCGGAATGGACGCGTTCCGGCTAGGACCTAACGTGTACGTGGTGAACAGGTTATGCAGCGTCGCGCGTCAATTCAGGACGGCGGTGCCGGCGAGGTAGAGCAGGCCGATGGGGATCGTGCCGAGGAGGCCGAGCGCGATCGCTTCGGCGGTGGCGCGCGCGTCGCCGCGGTCGCGCAGGCGCGCAGCGGACCGCATCGCTTGACGGCCAAGCCAGAGCGCGGCGAGCGTGACCGGTAGCGCGAGCAGCGTCAGACACAGCGGCTTGATGATCCAGTGCTGCCACAAGCCTTCCGTCAACAGCCAGCCGCGTTGCCACACCGCCGCCTGCAACCAGTAGCCCGCCAGCAGGAACACCAGGACGCCGATCGCCGAAGCCCACGACTCCGGACGTCCGCGCAGCGACCACCACGACACGTCGGACTTCGCGGACGTTGGCGGCACGGCGAACGGCGACGCGGGACGCGCGGAGCGATGATCCGAGGCGAGCGACTGCCGGACGGCCGCCGCGGCTCGACTCCGCCGCCGACGCAGCATCCACATGTAGCCGCCCGTGATGCTGAGTACGCCCGGCGTCAGACCGGCGAGCGCCCAGATCACCTTGAGCGCGTAGCTGACGACCGCACCCGTCTTGTCGCCGAGATACCCGAAATGCAAAGGGTCGAGGATGTTGTAGAGATACGTGCCCCACGCGGCGCGGCGCGCGTCGATGGCGGACGTGACCGCGCCCGTCGACAAGTCGATTGTGTAGCGGCTCGCGTCCTTCGCAATCAACGCGCCGGGGTGATCGCCGCGCACGATCAGCGTCCCGCGTCCCGGCCGCGCGGCAGGCGCCAGTTCGAACACGTTCGGCCTGAACGCCGGATCGGACGTCGTCAGCGCCGCGACCGTCGCCGCGAACGTCTCCTGACGCGACAGCCGCAGCGGCGCGTTCGCGGTCAACACGCTCGTGGCGGGAACAGTGGCGGGAACGGACGCCGCACCGGCGCTGCTCGCGGCCGTTGACGAACCTGCCACCACGCCAGCCGTCACAAGACGTGCGCCCACGCTCGCCACCGATGCGGATGCAGACGCGGATGCGGTCGCGGTGACCGGGTTCGCGGGCCGCGCGGGCGCGACGTTGGTCCGCCTCGCGCGGGCGATCTGGTTGTAGACGTTCTCCAGGCCCAGCACCGCGCCGGTGACGCCGAACATCAGATTGAACGCCAGCGCCCACAGTCCCACCGACTTGTGCAGGTCCATGTGGAAGATGCGGCGTCCGGCGCCGGCGCGCACGCGCACGAGCGAGCGCAGCCAGTCGCGATAGATCCACAGGCTCGTGATCACCGACAGGACGAGGATGACGCCGAAGATGCCGACGAGCACGCGGCCCCACAGGCCCATCAGCATGCGGACGTGGAGCTGGCGGATGAAATACCCGGCATTCCACGTATAGCCGTTCATCTCATCGTCCTGCTTCACCGCCGCCGTCGCCGGATCGATGTAGAGGAAGCGCGTCGGACCGTCGCTGTAGACGAACGCGGTGTACGTCCAGTGCGGACCGTACGGGACGTTCACCGCGATGCGGCGATCCGGATAGCGCGCGCGGACGGCCGAGACGATGTCGTCGAGCGGACGGACGGGGAGGCCGGCATCGGCGCGGACGGCGGGCGTCAGCAGCCAGTCGACTTCATCCTTGAAGACGGCCAGCGACCCCGTCCAGGCAATCACCAGCAGGAACAGGCCGCTGATGATGCCCAGCCACGAGTGCAGCTTGAAGAACGTCGCGCGGGACACGATGGCTGAAGCCGAAAAAATCCGAGAACCTGCGCCCCCGGAGCCAGAAACGGAGAACCTGGAAACGGAAAACCTGGAAGCGAAAGGCCTAGAAGCGGTACGACAGCCGGACGTCGTAGCCGCGCGGCGACCCGAGGAAGCCGCCATTCCGGCCGCCGTATCCGCCGGTGAAATAGCGCGTGTCGGTCAGGTTGAACACGTTGAGCGACAGGCCCGCGCGGCCGCGGTTGAGCAGCAGCGCGGCGTCCCAGCGCGTGTACGACGGCAGGATGTCGCCTGCCTCGAACGTCAGACGCTCGCCGACGTAGGTGAAGCCGCCCGCGACGCCGATCCGCACGGGGCCGCGATCGAAAAGATCGTAGCGCGCCCACACACTGCCGGCGTCGCGCGGATTGTTCTCCGCGGCCTTGCCGAGATTCGCGGGGTTGACGTCTTCCGTCACCTCCGCGATAAAGCTGTGCGCGTAATTGCCGTAGACGCTGAGCGCGCGCGTGACGCGTCCCGCGACGTCCACCTCCACGCCGCGGCTGTCGAACGCGCCGATGGGGACGTAGCGATCCGGCAGCGCCGGCGTCGGACTCCGCAGCAGCATGTCCCGCTTGGTGATGTGATAGAACGCCACCGTGGTCGTCAGGCGATCGCCGAGCGACGATCCCTTCACGCCGGTCTCGACCGACCAGCTCCGCTCCGGATCGAACGGACCGCCGTAGCGCTCCGGCTCCAGGCTCAACGTCGCCGACGGCGGCTCGAAGCCCTCGGAGTAGTTCCCGTACACCGACCAGTTCGTCGTCGCCTGCACGATGCCGCCCGCGCGCAACGAGATGGCGTCGCCCGTCCGCGAACGCGGCGGACCGCTGCGCGTGTCGTCGCGGAACTCGTCGTAGCGGAGGCCGGCCAGCAGATGGACGCGGGATCCAATCGCCGCCTGATCCTGCACGTAGAACCCGCTCGCGCGGACGCGGTTGTTCGTGGACGTCGCGATCGTCGAGATGCCGCCCGGCACGTTGTAATAGCTGGCGCGCGATCCAGGCGCGCCGAACACCGGGTTGTAGATGTCGAGATCCGGCACCGGTCCGCCGCGGCCGGAGTCGCGCGCCGTGCCGGATCGCAGCAGTCCATCCGTCAGCGAGTACTCGCCGCCGACGAGGACGTCGTGGTGGATGCCGGCCCACGTCGGATCCCAGGCGAGCGTGACGTTCGCCGCCGTCTGCGCTTTCTCGCGATATTGATCGCGGAACTCGCGCAGCATGAGCCGTCCACCCGGACGCAGCCCCATCGGCTCGTGATACTGCTGCGTGCTGTCGTTCGCCAGATAGGCGACGCTGGCGTCGACGCGCCAGCGCTCCGCCCATTGATGCAGGCCGCGCACACGCACCGTGGACGCTTCGATCGCGACGCGGTCGTCCGGCTCATTCACCGTGAAGTCCGACGGCACGTCCACGAGTTGATGCTCGTAGAACGGCACGCCGCGATTGCGATGGCCTTCGTACGAGTCGTCGAACCACTCGCCGCCGACCGTGATGGACGTCTGCGCGCGCGGCGCCCACGTCGCGGCGGCGTTGACGCCGCTATAGACGACGTGCTCGAAGCGCCGGAAGCCTTTGTCGTCCGTGTGTCCCGCGTCGAGGCGGTAGAACAGGCCTTTGACGCCAGGCACGGCACCGGTCGTCGCGCCCTGCACTTCGCTCTTGCTCCACGAGCCCAGGTCCACCGACACGTTCGCTCTGCGCTCCGCGCTCGGCTGCTTGGTGATGATGTTGATGAAGCCGCCAGGCTTCGACGTGCCGTAGAGCGCGCCCGCCGGCCCCTTGACGACTTCGACGCGCTCGACGTTCAGCAGGCGCGGCTTGACGAAGAAGTCCTGCACGAGATTCAGGCCGTCCACCTTCACCGCGCCGTCCGCCTGCGACCGGAACCCGCGGATGTTGAAGTCCAGATACTCGCTGAACATCGTCACGCCGCTGACGTTGCGCAGCGTGTCGTTCAGATACGTCGCGCCCTGATCCTCGAAGAGGTCCTTGTTGACGACTTGAATCGACTGCGGGATGTTGCGCAACTCGGCGTTCGTGCGGGTGGACGTCAGGCTGCGGCGCACGGCGTAGCCGTCCTCGACGACCTGCACCTGCTCGAAGAGATAGCCGCCCGCCGCGAGCGCAATCTCCAGCGCCAGCGCCTCGGCGGACGCGAGGTCGACCGTCCGCACGTACGGCTCGAAGCCGGTCATCGACACGCGCAGCGTGTAGGAGCCGGATCGCAGGCCGTCGAAGCGGAACGATCCGTCCGCGTCGGCGATGGCTTCGCGCGACGTGCCGTCGATCGCGACGATGGCGCCGGGCAGCGGTTGCGCATCGGCATCGGTGACGCGGCCGGAGATGACGCCGGCGGCGGCGACGGTCGATGACTGCGCGGCGAACGACAGGGGCGCGCTCGACAGTGCCGCGCTCGACAGGGCGCTGGCAAGACCGGCCAGGAGACAGCAACGAAAAGCCCAGACACGCATGGGATAACGAGGATGGAAGCAGCCGTACGGTTGCGGCCGGCGGGCGCCTGAGGTGTCGCTCGGACACGCCGTCACCCGGTCCGGCCAGGGCACTGAGCGCCGCATAAAGTGCGAACGATCTCAGAATCGTTGGCCAGCTTAGACAACCGAACTCCGACCTGTCAAGTCCGATATCGATCGGACGGCCGAAAGCGGCGGATTTTTCGCCGTATCGGGGGTGGGGACTGGCAGAATCTTGGTGGAGTTCCGGCGCGCACGCGTCCCTTGACGCGTCCAGCCACCCGCCGGCAGCCGCCTCGCGGGCGGCCGCTGGCCCGCCAGACCATGTCCAGCTCAGACGCCAACCCCGCTCCGCCGATCACGATGCGTCTCGCGACGTCCGCGGACATTCCGGACATCGTTTCGCTTGCGAACGAGGTGTTCCTCATCGAGCAGTTCTTCGTCGAGGGGGACCGCACCGACCCCAATGCGGTCGCCTTCATGCTGGAGCGCGGCGTGCTGCTGCTGGCGCTGGAGGGCGAACGGCTCGTCGGCTGCGTGTACGTCCATGCGGACGGGCCGCGCGGTTACTTCGGGATGCTGTCCGTGGACGCGTCCATGCAAGGACGCGGACTCGGCCGGCGGCTCGTCGAGGCCGCGGAAGCCCGGTGCCGAGAGGCCGGCTGCGAGCGGATGGAACTGTCGGTCGTCAACGTCCGGCCCGAACTGCCGCCGTTCTATCGACATCTGGGCTATGTCGCGACCGGCACGAAGCCGTTTCCCGTCACCGTCTACCAGCGCTTGAAGATCCCGTGTGAGTTGATCGTGATGGCGAAGCCGCTGAAGGCGGGCGAGGCCGGGACGCCGGATCGCACGACGGGCGCGGCATCCGTCTGAACGCCGCGCCCGCGAACGCGATCCACCGATCGTCTGGCCGCCGATCAGGCGGTGCGCAGTTCCCGCTTGACGACTTTGCCCGTCGCGCCGATCGGCAGCGCGTCGCGAAACTCCACCGAGCGCGGATACTTGTACGCGGCGATGCGGTCCTTGCACCAGGCGATGATGTCGGCCTCGGACGCGTCCCGTTCCGGCTTGCGGACAATGAACGCTTTGACTTCTTCGCCGAGCCGCTCGTCCGGCACGCCGATCACCGCGCAGAGCGAGACGGCGGGATGCGTCATCAGCAGCTCCTCCAGCTCGCGCGGATAGACGTTGAAGCCGCCGCGGACGATCATGTCCTTCTTGCGGTCGACGATCGCGAGATAACCCTCGTCATCGAGGACGCCGATGTCGCCTGTGTGGAACCAGTCATTCTTCATCACTTCCGCGGTCGCTTCGGGCTGTTTGTAATAGCCCTTCATGATGTTGTGGCCGCGGATCACCACCTCGCCGCGCTCGCCGACCGGCACGTGACGATCGTTGTCGTCCACGCACGCGACCTCGACCGCCATGAGCGGATGGCCGACCGTGCCCGGCTTCGACGGACGCTGGAATTGATTGAAGCACGCGACGGGTGACGTTTCCGAGAGGCCGTAGCCTTCCAGGATGCGCACGCCGAACGTCTCCTGGAACGCGCGGATCACTTCCACCGGCATCGCCGCGCCGCCGGACGCCGCCAGCCGGATGTGCGCCGCCACCGCCTGCGTGTCCACCGTGTTCGCCTTCACATACTGCAGCAGCGCCCAGTACATCGTCGGCACGCCGACCCAGATGTTGACCTGCTCCGCGATCATCGTCTGCAGCACGGGTCCGGGCTCGAACCGCGGCAGCAGGACGAGCGTCATGCCGCCGAGAATGCCCGCGTTCATCTGCGCCGTCTGTCCGGTGGAATGGAACAGCGGCAGCGTGATCAGCATCGTGTTGTGCCCGTCCGCGCGGCCCTCGATCGCCGGCAGGAACAGGTCGCGCGTGATGCTGGCGTTCGCGAACATGTTCAGGTGCGTCAGCTCGGCGCCTTTCGGCTGACCCGTCGTGCCGGACGTGTAGAGGATGACCGCGGTGTCATCCGGCCGCGCCGGATGCGTGGCGAAGGTCTCCGGCTGATCCTGCATCAACTGGTGCAGCGTGCGGACGCCGTCGATGGGCGACGGCTTGTCCGGCGGCAGCGTCATGACGATGAAGTGCTGGCAGCCGTTGATCTCGCGCAGCGCTTCGTGGGCCATGCGCGCCATCGGCAGCTCCGGCGTGCCTTCGAAACAGATGTGCGCGACCGCGTCACACTCGCGCAGGTGATAGGCGATCTCGCGCGGCTTGAACAGCACGTTGAGCGGCACGACGACGCCGCCTGCTTTGAGGATGCCGAAATAGACGGCGGGGAAGTGGCCGATGTTGGGGCAGGTGAGGGCGACGTGCTGGCCGGGCTTGACGCCGATCGCGGCGAGGCCGTTCGCGACGCGGTTCGCCATGGCGTTCAACTGGCCGTACGTCAATCGCTGCGGACCGCAGACGACGGCGGGGCGGTCGGGCGTCAGGCGCGCCTGATGATCCAGCAGGTACGCGAGGTTCAGGGTCGTAGCGCCGGTCGTGGTCACAACACTCCTCCTTTGAGCCGTGAACCGATCGGGTGCGAGCGGATGTCGTCCTGATGCGTGATGTTCCGAAGTCCGAACCTCCCGGGATCTCAGGGCGCGAGCGAGACGACCAGCCGGCCGAATGCGCGTCCCTGCAGCATCTCGTCGATGGCGTCCGGCAGGTCCTGCAGCGTGATGCGTCGCGCGACGTGCGCCAGGCGCGGCGGACGCCGCGACGTCGCCAGCCGATCCCACAGCGCCTGACGTTCGGCGATGGTGACGTGGCCGGAGTCGATGCCGAGCAGGTTGATGCCGCGCAGGATGAACGGCATCACCGTGCCGCGGAACGTCGTGCCGCCGACGAGGCCGCAGAGCGCGATGCTGCCGTACGGATGCGTCGTCCGCAGCAGGTAATCGAGCGTGGGTCCGCAGACGTTGTCCACGGCGCCGGCCCACTGCGTCCGCAGCATGGGCTTCGGATCCGGATCTGTCAGCGACACCTCCTCGCGCGTGAGGAATTGCGTCGCGCCCAGCTCGCGCAGCCACGCGTGATGTTCCGGCTTGCCCGTGCTGGCCGCCACGTCATATCCGGCCGCCGAGAACAGATCGACCGCGAGACAGCCGACGCCGCCCGTCGCGCCGGTGACGATCACTGGTCCTTTCGACGGCGTAAGGCCGTTGCGTTCCATCGCTTCGAGGCTCATCGCGGCCGTGTACCCGGCGCAGCCGATGGCCATCGCGTCGAACGTCGACAGCGAATCGGGCAGGCGTACCACCCAGTCCGCGGGCACGCGGGCGTAGCGGGCGTAGCCGCCCCACTGGCCGGCGCCGAAGTCGTTGCCGTTGACGAGCGCGCGATCGCCCGGCTTCCACCCCGGACTCGTGCTCTCGACGACGACACCCGCGGCGTCGATGCCCGGGACGTGCGGGTAGGCGCGCGCGATCTTGTTCTGGCCGGTCGCGGCCAGCGCGTCCTTGAAGTTCAGCGAGGAGTATTCGACTTCGATCGTGACATCGCCCGGCGGCAGCCGCGCCAGATCGATCGATTCGACCTGGCCCGTGATGCGTCCGTGCCGTTCGGCGGCGATCAATGCGGGAAACGTCATCAGCGATACCTCTGTGCGCCGCGCCGCTCGTGCGCCACGCCCCCGACAGGCTCGTGCATGATGACCGTCATGCTAGACGTTTTGACGGCCAGGAATCAATGCGAATGAATCGCCTCGCTAGCACTACTTCCGCGTCTTGAGCAGGACTTTGCCGGGCAGCGCGGACGTGAACCGCCCGCCGTCGACCACGATCTGTCCGGTGACGACCACATAGTCCATGCCGGTCGCCAGTTGATGCGGCTTCGTGTACGTCGCGACGTCGCGGACGGTTTTCGGATCGAAGACGACGACATCCGCCCATGCGCCGGGGCGCAGGACGCCGCGATCCGTCATGCCGAACACGTCCGCCGGCAGACTGGTCATCGAGCGGATCGCCGCGTCGAGCGAGACGGTCTTCCGCTCGTTGACGTAGCGCGCGATCTTGCGCGCGAACGCGCCGTAGTTGCGCGGATGCGGGACGCCTTCATTCGGGAACACCAGGCCGCCGTCGCTCGACGTCATCGTCCAGGGCTGGCGCATGATGCGCTCGATGTCGTCCTCGGACATGTTGAACGAGACGATCGACACGCTGCCGGCCGAGATGAGGGCGATCGCCGCGGCCTCGGGCGACAGGCCGCGCGCGGACGCGATCTCGCCGAGGTTCTTGCCTTCGAGGCTGCGATCGGGCCGGTAGTGCGCCACGACGAGCGATGCCGGTCCGCCGCGGCGGCGGATGTTCTCGCGGACCTCGGCCAGCAGCTTCTCGCGCTGGGTCGCGTCCGCGAAGCGCGCCACCATCGCGGCGTCGCCGCCCACCTGCGCCCAGCGCGGAATGACGGCGCCGGTCAGGCTGGTGGAGGAGGCTTCGTATGGATATTGATCCGCGAAGACCTTGACGCCGCGCGCGCGCGCCGATTCGATGTGTTGAATCGCCTCGGCGGACTTGCCCCAGGTGTCCGGTCCCAGCGCTTTCATGTGGCTGACGATGCCGATGACGCGGCCTTCGTCGGCGACGCGGATGACTTCGTCGACAGACGCGATGAGGCCGATGGTGTAATTGCCTTCATCGCGGATGTGACTCGTGTAGACGCCGTTGTACGGCGAGACGACCTTCGCCAGCTCGATCACCTCGTCCAGCTTCGCGTAGCTGCCGGGCGCGTAGAACAAGCCGCTGGAGAGCCCGTACGCGCCCGCGTCCATCGCGGTCTTCACGAGCGCTTTCATCTGATCCAACTGCGCGGGCGTCGGCGCGGCTTCGGCCATGCCGAGCACGGCGCCACGGACGCTGCCGTGGCCGATCAGCAACGCGACGTTCGGTCCGAGGCCGCGCTGCTCCAACTGTCCGCGCTGCCCGGGCAGATCGACGGGACCGCCGCCGTCCGGATTCCCGACAATCGTCGTCACGCCCTGCGCGAGCAGCGGCTGGCCCTGCTGCAGACCGTCGCGTACGAGGCCGCCTTCGGCGTGCGAGTGGACGTCGATGAAGCCGGGCGCGACGTGGCGGCCCGACGCATCGATGCGGCGCGCCGCGGTGGCACTGGCGAGCGTGCCGATCGCGCCAATGCGTCCGTCCTTGATCGCGACGTCCGCCTGACGCGGCGGACCGCCGAGACCATCGTGGACGAGTCCGTTCGCGATGACGAGGTCGTAGGACGTGGTCTGACCGGCGACCGACTGACCGGATACGGACGCTGGCGAAGGAAGAAGGAGAAGCGCGAGAGCCGCGAGCGTGATGAGACCGAAGCTGCTGAAACGGCTGAAGATGAGGACGAGCGCCTTGCGCATGACGTGCACGGTATCACAGGTCTTTCCACGTCCGGCGCGGACCGGGCCGCGCGCTGGCGGGGCTCACCGTCGAGCGGCGCGTCGGTCGCGGCTGTTGTGATTCCAGACAGGTAGTCCGAACAGGCGCGGTGGTTCCTGACACGCAACGCGGGGCCAGTGACGCAAACCGCGGCGACTCGGCGACGATCGGTCCACGCGGGCGGCCGTTTTCGTGGACGAACGGCAGTCGAGCCCTTGGGCGACGCACGGGCACAAGTCCTGCAGTAGCGGACACGACCGTAGCGCGGGCATGCCGCGTGACGAGAAAGGTACGGTAACCACGCATATGGGAACGGTAACGGCTATGGAAGGACATCGCAATCTTTCGCCGCAGCGCGGACCGAGCGTGTGGGATCGTCCGGAGCCGGCGACACGCTGGACCGCGGCCGATTCGGAGCGGTGGTGCGTCGCGGCCTGCGGCACGACGCTCGTGGCCGTCGGCGCGCGTCAGCGCACGATCGGCGGCACGCTGCTCGCGCTGGCCGGCGGTGCGCTCGCATTGCGCGCGCTGCTCGGACATCGCGATCTCCTGCGCTTCCAGCAACTCTGTCAGCGTCTCGCGCTGACACCATGCGCCGATGACCTGGTGGATCAGGCATCGGACGAATCGTTCCCGGCGAGCGACCCGCCGTCGTGGACGCCGATTGCCGGCGCCAAGCCTTAGCGAGGCACAGCCTCAGATCCGCCAGTGTCGAATCTCTGCCGCCGCCTCGCTCGACGTGTTATCTGTTTTGCCCCGCTCCGCGGGGCGGCCGTCTTGACGGAGGGAACCTTGACTCATTCGCAGCGACTTCTTCGCCGTCAAGACGTCTAGCGAGGCGGAACCTCAGACGAACGAGCCTGGAGGGTGGCTTCCAGGCCGCCAGGCGCCCGCATCGACGGGCGGCCTGGCGCGTGTATCCGGCGCAGCTTCCCGTCGCAGGTTTCTTGCACGCGCGCGGCGACTTCATGCCTGTCCCCTTCATTCGTTCGACGCCGCGCGCGGTCCTTCTTCGCCGCTGAGACCCCGTCCGTCACGTTTTCCGATCGCCAACCACTAGACATCCGTGGCGACGCGTCCTGTCGCCACCTATGTCCATCGTGGAGGGGACGGTCAACGTGAAGAATTTATATCGTCTGGGCTGGATACTCGCGACCGGCGTGCTCGCTACGGGCACGTGGGCCACGACGTTCAGCGCCGGGTCGGGGCGCCCGGCCGCCGAATCCGCATCATCCCATCATCATCGTTCGACGACCGCGTCCGCGCCCCCGGACGCCGTCCGCAAGCAGCAGCTCGCCAGGAACCTCGCGAAGCAGCCGCTTCGCTTCGAAGAAAACCGCGGTCAGTTTGCCGCGGACACGCGCTTCCTCGCCCGCGGCGCCGGCTACGCCGTCGCGCTGAATCATCGGCAGGCGTCCATCGCCTTGCGCTCGCCCGACAACGGCACGCTCGGTACCGTGCTGTTCACCCTGGCCGGCGCCAACGATCACGCGGTTGGCCGCGCGCTCGATCCGCTGTCCGCCGCGTATCACTACTATCGCGGCGACCAGCGCGTGGAAGGCGCACGCGCGTACGCGAAGGCGCGCTTCGACGGCGTCTACGACGGCATCGACGTTGTGTACTACGGCAACCAGGATCGACTCGAGTACGACTTCATCGTCGAGCCCGGCGTCGATCCGGACGTCATCCGTCTGCGAATCGACGGTGCGAAGGCGGTCAGCGTCGACGCGAACGGCGATCTCGTGGTGTCGATCGAAGGCGGCGAGCCGATCCGCCAGCACAGACCGATCGTCTATCAGACGGTTGACGGCGTCCGCCGCGACGTGGCCAGCCGCTATGTCGTGTCGGGCCGCGACGTGCGGTTCGCGCTCGGCGACTACGACGCCGCGCACACGCTCGTGATCGATCCGATCCTCGCGTATTCGTCCTTCTTCGGCGGCAAGAGCGAGGAGTTCATCGCCGACATCGCGATCGACGCGGCGGGCAACATCTACGTCACCGGCCGCGCGACGGACAATCCCGGCTTTCCGACGACGGCGAACGCGTTCCAGAAGGCGCGCGGCTCGGCGGAGTCCGACGCGTTCGTGTCGAAGTTCAACGCGGCGGGGACGCAGTTGCTGTACTCCACGCTGCTCGGCGGCGCGGGCGCCGAGAACGCGACGGAGCGTCCCGGCGTGATTGCGGTCGACGGACGCGGGTTCATCCACGTCGCGGGCGACACGGCGTCCACGAATTTCCCGCTGACGCCGAACGCGTACGACAACGACAACCCGGTCTCGGCGGCGAATCCGACGGACGCGTTCTATTCGGCGATCCGCCCGGACGGCACGCTGGCCTATTCCACTTACATCGGCGGCAGCCGCTCGGACGAAGCCAACGGCATCGCGGTCGACGCGCTGAACAATGTCTACGTGACGGGGATGACCAATTCGGTCGACGGTACGTTCCCGCAGGCCGCGAACGCGTTCGACACGACGCCGAACGGCAACACCGAGGCGTATCTGATCAAGTTCGACGCCGCGTTCACCCGCGTCTATTCGACGTTCCTCGGCGGCAACAGCGCCGAAAACACCGCGTCCGGTGCCGGCTCCGTCGCCGTCATATCCGACCACATCGTCGCGCTGACGGGTGACACGTTCAGCGACAATTTCCCGACGAAGAACCCGTTCCAGGCCACCTACACGCCCAACGCGCACGAGGGCTTCCTCACCGTGCTCGATACGACGAAGGCGGGGGCGGCGGGCCTCGTCTACTCGACGTACTTCGGCGGCGCGAATTACGAGATCCCGCTCGGCATCGCGAGCGACGGTCAGGGCATCGTGGTGATTGGCGGCATTGCCGGCGCGAACATGCCGCTGCGCAACGCGCTGTTTCCGACGATGAACGGCGGCGTGTACGACGGCTTCATCGCGAAGTTCGACGTGACGAAGGCCGGGAACGCGTCGCTGCTGTGGAGCACGTATCTTGGCGCGGAAGGCAACGGCGACGCCGTGTGGGACGTCGCGCTCGACGCGGCGGGCAACGTCTACGCGGTCGGCAACGCGAGCGATGACGATTTCCCGCTGCTGAAGGCGATCCGCACGACGCATTTCGTGTCGGAGGGCTTCCTGGCGTCGATCACCTCGGACGGCGCCGCGCTGCGCTATTCGACGTTCTTCGGCGGTGACGACAACGGCCGCGCGCTGCATGCGGTCGCGGTGCATCAGGCGACGGGCAGTGTCGTCATCGGCGGTCAGACGGGCGAGAACAACACGGATCCGCCGACGCCCAGCGGACATCCGATCCGCAACGCGTATCAGACGACGAACGGCGGTGGCGATGGCGACGGCTTCCTCGCGATCTTCGCGGATCAGTCGGACCTCGGCATCAGCATGACGGCCGCGCCCGAGCCCGTGCTGCCGAACAACGCGCTGAAGTACACCATCCGCCTGACGAATCCAGGACCGGACGCGGCGGAAGGCGTCGCAATCCAATTCGAGCTGCCGGCGGAAGTGGCGTTCGTCAATTGCGTGTCGAACGGCGGGGCCTGTCAACCCGTCGGACCGCGGACGTATCGCGTGACCGTCGGCCGTGTCGTCGCGAACGGCGTCATCACGGTGACGACGAATACGACCGTGGCGGACGGCTTGCCGATCGGCGGCACGTTCGAGGCGCGCGCGGCGGTGTTCGCGGCGAACGATCGGAATCCGGCGAACAACACCGCCAATTTCGTGTCGCACATCGCCGGGCCTGACCCGAACGACACGGACGGCGACGGCATGCCGAATCAGTGGGAGGACGATTACGGCGTCACCGATCCGGGCCTGGACGAGGACAACGACGGCCGGACGAACGGCGAGGAGTACGAGGACGGATCGCATCCGCGCGGGTTCGTGATCACCTATCTCGCGGAAGGCGCGACTGGCGCGTTCTTCGATACGCGTCTGGCGGTGGCGAACCCGACGGATGCGGTCGCGCGCATCCTGTTCCGGTTCCAGAAGGACGATGGCACGGTGGTGAGCCACTATCGGCGCATCCAGCCGCACAGCCGCTACACGCTCGACGTCGAGACGGTGCCGGGCATGCAGAGCGCGTCGTTCTCGACGCTGCTCGAAGGCGACGTGCAGGTGGTGGCGGATCGGACGATGTCGTGGGATCAGACCGGCTACGGCAGCCACGCGGAGCACGGCACGCTGACGCGCGCCGCGACCGAGTGGTATCTCGCCGAAGGCGCGACGCATGGGGCGTTCGATCTGTTCTATCTGGTGCAGAACCCGGGCGACGCGATGGTCGATCTGGAAGTGACGTTCCTGCGGCCGGCGCCGCGGCCGCCGGTGGTGAAGACCTATCAGGTGCGTCCGCACAGCCGGTTGACGATCTACGTCGATCAGATCGCCGAGCTCGCGGCCGAGGAGATGTCCGCCGTGCTGCGGTCCACCAACGGTCAGCCGATCATCGTCGAGCGCGCGATGTATATGACGACGGGAGGCGTGCCGTTCCGGGCGGGCCACAACAGCGCGGGCGTGACGGCGCCAAGCCAGCAGTGGTTCCTCGCCGAAGGCGCGACCGGTCCGTTCTTCGACATGTTCATGCTCGTCGGCAACCCGGGCGCGCAGAAGGCGGACCTGACCGTCAACTATCTGCTGCTCGACGGCACGACGGTCCAGAAGACGTACGAAGTGCAGCCGCGCAGCCGCCTGACGGTGAACGTGGAACTGGAGGATCCACTGCTGCGCAACGCCGCGTTGTCGACCGTCGTCAATTCAACGGCGCCGGTCATCGTCGAGCGCGTGCAGTGGTGGCCGGACGGCGGCTGGTACGAAGCGCACAACAGCCCGGGCGAGACCGAAACGAACTCGCTGTGGGCGCTGGCGGAAGGTGAGACCGGCGGTCCGCGCGCGGTGAGCACGTACATCCTGGTCGCGAACACGTCCCCGTTCGCGGGCGCGGCAAAGGTGACGCTGCTGTTCGAGGACGGCGCGACGGTGGAGAAGACGTTTGGCCTGAAGGCGTCGAGCCGGACGAATATCAACGTCGGCGAGCTGTTCCCCGAGTCGCTCGACAAGCGCTATAGCGCGCTGGTGCAGAGCGTCGGCGACACGCCCGCCGCCATCGTCGTCGAGCGCGCGATGTATACGACGGTGAACGGCGTCGTGTGGGAAGCGGGCGCGAACGCCCTCGGCACGAAGCTGGGACCGCGTCCGCAGTAGACGGCGCGCGGTCGGAAGAGAGCACGAGCCGGTCGCCCTTCGGGACGGCCGGCTCGTGCGGCGTACGTCAGGCGGTGTCGAGCAGAACAGGCTGGGTCGAGCAGACGGCCGTGACGCGTCAGGCGTCGAGCGCGTAGGCCTTCTTCAGCCACTTCGTGACGTCGGGCGTCAGATCATCGACGCTCGACAGCGCGATGCGGTGCGTCAGCCGGTCGCCTTTCGTGAGCCCGCCGGTCGCGATCAGCGGATCGACCGCGTTCACGTCACCCAGCGCGAGCCCGAGATCGATCCGCGTCTTCGTCGTTGGCTTGAGCTGCGCGAAGACGCGATTCCGATAGAGCGGCACGATGGTCTTGCCCGGACAGGCTTTGACGTCCTTGCCGAGCGACAGCGCGAGCTTCAGCGCGCGGTCGTAGAGCGGCCGCAGCGCTTCTTTCCCCGCGAACATCGCTTCGACGCAGGCGTCCGGATCGTAGGTCTCGGCCGAGAGGCCCGTGCCCTCGGCGGTCTGCGCGATCCAGTTCGCGTAGTTCGTCGTGAGCCCGTGCTCCTGCTTCAACCACTCGCGCCGGGCCTTCTCGCCCGACGGTCCCGAGCGCTTGACGAACGCGACCCATTGGTCCAGCGTCTTGCCGGTCCGCTCCAGCAGGTTCTTGTGATAGCCCTGCTCCATCTTGAAGCCCGGATGCAGGCTGTAGAGTGACTTCCTGGCTACCATGCCTCGCGTCCTCCCCGAACGCGTTCGTATGCGAGCACTCGCCGGGTCGCGCCGGTGTCGATCGTCGTGCTTACCGCGGCTTCTTCGCGGACCCCTTCGTCGACGCGGTGTTCTTCCGCACATCGCGTTTCCCGACGGCCGCGGTGGGCGATGCAGGCAGGCTTGCGCCCAGCGCCGGTCCGTTCGCGCGCCATCGGGTCGTCAAGGCTTCGTTGAGGAAGGCAACGAGCGGCGCGGTGTCCTTGAACATCGCGAGCAGCATTGGATAGAACCTGGGACTCGTGATGTCGACCGGCGGAAACTTCTGCATCGTGAAGTAGTGCTTGTGCTTCAGATATTCGATGGCGGGGTGATCGACGGGGAAGCCCTTGGGCGCCCGTGTCAGTCGTCCTTCGTCCGCGAGTCCGCCGAACCGGCGTTGGACGCGCGGCGATTCCACGAGTGCCCGGAAACGCAGGTAGTTCTCGGCGATGTGCTCGCGGATGGCGAAGAGCTGGTCGCGCTCGGGCATGTAGATTCCGCCGCCCGCGAAGGATTCGTTTGGCGCAATCTGGACGTAGAGGCCCGCGCCTTCGTTCCGCGGCAGCCGCCGCGACGGAAACTGCGCGGCGATGTTGGTCTTGTACGGCGACTTGTCGTCGCTGAAGCGGATGTCCCGATGGATGCGGAAGATCGATAGACGCGGTGCGGCGACGAGGTCCGGTGCGAAGGACGGCAGATCCTCGGCCATCCGCTCGACGAGCGCGGTCAGCGGGGCGCGGACGTCGCGTTCGTAGGCATCACGGTGCGCCTGGAACCATTCGCGCGTGTTGTTGCGCTTGAGTCCGCGCAGGAACGTCAGGGTGCGAGGGGTGAAGAGAGCCAGCATACCGCCGCATTGTAGGCAGATGCGCGTCCGCCGACAACCGCCGGCCGCGAGCGGGAGGAGGCTAGCGAGAGGAGGAAGGTGCGCGGCGCGCCGCGCATCATCCGTCGCCGGCGGCGTGCCAGCGACGAGCGACTCAGAGGGCGGACCAGCCGGATTCTCCGTCGAGCGCGAGGCGGCACTGTCCGTGACTCCGTCCAACGGACGTGCGCCGTCCCGCAGCGCCAACGTCGTTCGTCTTCGTCGCGCGCGATAAGTGAGCCTGGGGAATTTGACATCGGTATGCTGGTACGCGGTGCGTTCCGCTGGCCGGTTCCGGGAATGGTCTCGACGCGGACGTGTTCTGCTTCGGTTGAGTCGGGTCCGTGACCGTTGGTGTCACAGAATGAGCGCTCGTCAGTCCATGAGCGGCTGTGTGGCGATGCGCGCGGGCAGCGTTCCCGCGTCCGGCGGGACATGTCACATCGAGCCATTGACGGCGCGCCGTGGGCCTCCTACCATTCGCTGTTCACTGAATGCCCAGCACGTGCGCGACTTCGAGCAAAGGAGCAGATTTGCCATGACGTGGACCAGACGCGAGCTTCTTCATCTGTCGGCGTTGACAGCGGCCGGAACGGTCATCGGCCGCCTGCCAGCGGTCGGTTCGCCGCAGACGGCCGCCCCGCAGCCCGCGACCCCGCCGGCCAGCCAGCCCGCCGCGCCACCGGTGACGGAGTTCAAGGACCTCCGGCGCAACGTCGGCACTTTTACCGGCCAGGGCGGCACGATCGGCTGGCTCGTCTCCTCAGCCGGTGTCGTCATCATCGATTCCCAGTTCCCCGCGACCGCGAAGATCTGTCTGGACGGCATCAATCAGAAGTCCAACAGCCGTCCGATCGACGCCGTGATCAACACGCACCACCACGGCGATCACACCGGCGGCAACGGCACGTTCAAGCCCGCCGCGAAGAAGATCGTCGGCCATGTGAACGTGCCCATCAACCAGAAGACCCAGGCCGCGGCGCAGAAGGATGCGCCGGTGCCCGTGCCGCCCGACACGACGTTTTCCGATTCGTACAAGGTGTCCGTCGGCGACGAGACGATCGTCGCCCGCTATTTCGGTCCGGCGCATACGAGCGGCGACAGCATCATCCATTTCGAGAAGGCCAACGTCGCGCACATGGGCGATCTGATGTTCAACCGCCGTCATGCGTTCATCGATCGCTCGACCGGCGGCACGGCAAAGGGCTGGATCACGGTGCTCGACCGCGCGCTCAAGGAGTATCCGGACGACACGCTGTTCATCTTCGGCCATGCGGGGCCGAAGTTTCCGATCACCGGCTCGAAGGCGGACCTGAAGCTGCAGCGCGATTATTTCGAGGCGCTGCTGGCGTTCATGCAGGGCGAGATCAAGGCCGGCAAGGCGCAGGCCGCCATCGTCGAGGCGCACAATGGCAAGACGGTGCTGCCAGGGTTCCCGGATCACGGTCCGCTGCCGGATCGCGTCCTGAACGCCATCTACGATGAAGTGAGCAAGGGGTAGGTCCGCCGCGCACGAGACTCGCAGGAGGGATGGGAGGAATCGGGCGCTTCCTCCTCCCAATGTTTATCCGCGTTCATCCGCGAACGCAGGCGTCAGTCGGCGCGGAGCGCGCGCATCGCGTCCACGCGCGCGGCGCGCCGTGCCGGCAAGTAGGCCGCCAGCGCCGCGACGACACCGAGTGTGAGAATCGCGCCGCCGTGTGACACGATGTCCGCGGCTTTGACGCCGAACAGCATGCCGGCCATGCCGTTGGCCGCCAGGATCGCCAGGGGCGCGCCAATGGCGACGCCGACCAGCACGATCAGCATCGCTTCCCGCATGACGAGCCAGAGGACGTCCGTCCGGCTCGCGCCCAGCGCGACGCGGACACCGAGCTCGCCCGTGCGCCGCGCGACGGCGTAGCTGATCGTCCCGTAGAGTCCGATACACGCCAGCAGCACCGCCAGTCCGCTGAACGTGCTCGTGAGATACGCGAGCATCCGCTCGTTGCCGGTCGCGCGCCGGATGCGCTGATCCAGCGATTCAATCGAGATGATCCGCAGCTTCGGCGCCGCTTCGCCAATCGCGCCGCGCAGCGCCGTGGCGACCGCGTCGCGTCCGCCTGTCGTCCGCACTTCGAGACCTTCCAGATACTCGTCCTCCTGCGCGGCGCGATACATCGTCGGGATGGCGTCCTGGCGGATGTCGCGGGTGCGTGCGTTGGAGACGACGCCGATGATCTGGAACGCGTCGGCGTCGATCGTGCTGCCGTAGCCGATGCGCAGGCTGATGGGATTGCGCGAGCCGAAATAGCGCTTCGCCGCGGCCTCGTTGATGACCGCCGGCGCGGGCCGCGCCTTCTGGTCGTCCGGCGTGAACAGCCGTCCCGCGACGAGCCGGAGCCCGACGGTGTCGAAAAACGTTGGTACGACGGCTTCATCCATCGCGATGACGACTTCGCCTGGCGCGACGGTGTAGCCGTCCGGCGTGATGCGTGAAGATGTCTGTGAGCCGCTCAGGGGACCGTTGGCCGACAGGCTGACCGACTTGACGCCGGGCACGGCCGCGACGCGATCGGTCAGTGCGCGATGCAGCTCGCGCAGATCCGCGGGCTTGTACCCGCTGCCCTGCGTATCGAACTGGACGGCGACGACATGATCGCGATCGAAGCCGGTGGGGGCCTCCGACAGGCGCTGCAGGCTGCGCGTGAAGAGGCCGGCGATGATCAGCAGGAAGAGGCAGAGCGCCATCTGGCCCATGACGAGCAGCTTGCCGCCGGGCAGCCGCGACGTGGCGCCGATGACGCCGCGTGCCTGGGACTTCAACGTTTCCGACACCGGCACGCGCGTGCTGCGCAGCGCCGGCAGCAGGCCGAACACCAGGCCCGCGCCAACCGTCAGCGCCAGCGAGCAGACGAACACGCGCCAGTCCATCGACACATCGACGCTCGAACCGGACGGATCGCCGAGCGCGTTGAACAGCAGCTTCGTGCCCCACACCGACGCGCCAAGCCCCAGCAGGCCGCCGAGGCTGACCAGCAGCAGGCTCTCGGCGAGCAGTTGCCGCACGAGCCGCCAGCGGCCGGCGCCGATCGACAGGCGGATGGCCATCTCACGCTGTCGCACCGTGCCGCGTGCGAGCAGCAGGCTCGCGACGTTCGCGCACGTGATCGCGAGCAGCAGCACCATCATCCCGAGCAGCACGAGCAGCGGCGCCATCAGCCGGCCGCGCACGCGGGACGTACCTTGATTGCCGGGCGACAGGATGACCTGCGTCCGCGCGAGCGTCTCGCGGCCGTCGGCGTCGGCGACGAACTCGCGGTCCTCGCCCCAGACCTGCGTGAACGCCGCGTGGACGCGGTCCTGCACCGGCTTGACGTGCTGGCCGTCCGGCACGCGCAGGAACACCGCCAGCCACGAGATGCGCGACTGGGGCGGCCAGGCTTCATGTTCCTTCCCGTCGATGTTCTGCATGTTCTGCGCGTAGCGCACGACGGGCTGCATCTGCAGCGGCACCCACGCGTCGGGCCGGTCGTCGATGCTGTTGCCGAAGAAATCCGGCGCCGCCACACCGACGATCGTGAACAGCGCGTCGTTGATCGAGAGTGACGCGCCGAGCGCCTGCGGCGAGCGGCCGAAGCGGCGCATCCAGTACCCGTCGCTGATGACGGTGACCGGGTGGCCGCCGAGCGTCTTGTTGTCCTGCGGCGTGAGCAGTCGCCCGATCTGCGCCTGCTGCCGGAACACCGTGAAGTACTCGCCCGAGACGAGCTGCACGCCGCCGACGTCGGACGTCTCCGCCGCGCCGGAGCGGACGACGGCGAGGCGCATCAGCGCGGTGCGGCTGGCCGCGGCTGCTTCGGCCTGTCCCGCGACGTTGTTCCGGATGCGTTCGAAGAGCGGGAACGAGAAGCGCGGATTGATGGTGTCGCCCATCCTGGTTTCGGCGACATACAGCTCGCCGGGGCGCTCCACCGGCAACTGCTTCAAGGCGATGGCGTTCAAGAGCGTGAAGATCGCCGTCGTGCCGCCGATGCCGAGCATCAGCGACAGCACCGCGACGATCGTGAACGCGGGATTCCGCAGCAGGAGGCGTCCTCCAAACCGCAGGTCTCGCAGGATGTCTTCCAACGGTCGTGAATTGCGCATATCCCGACAGGCCTCCCTGAGCTGCTCGAAACCGCCGAAGTCGCGCCGGGCCTGGCGCTCCGCCTCGGCGGCGGTCCACCCGCGAGTGACGTACGACGAGGCGAGCTGGCGCAGGTGGAATTGCAGCTCTTCGTCCATGTCCGAGTCGACGGCGCGGGCCTGGAACAGGCCGCGAACGCCGTGATGCAGTCGTGCGGGCCAACGCATCGCGTTACGCCTTGGCGGTGGCGAGCAGATCGGTAATCGCGCCAGACAGACGCCGCCAGTTCTCCGCTTCGAGCGCGAGCTGCCGCTGGCCGGCGCGGGTCAGCGAGTAGTACTTGGCGCGGCGGCCGTTCTCCGACTCCCCCCATTCCGCGCTGATCCAGCCTTGCTGTTCGAGGCGGTGCAGCGCCGGATACAGCGAGCCCTGCTGCACCTGCAGCACGTCGCGCGAGACCTGCTGAATCCGCAGCGCGATGCCCCAGCCGTGCATCGGCTCGAGGGCGAGCGTCTTCAGGATGAGGAGATCCAGCGTGCCTTGCAGAAGATCGGTTGGCTTTCCCATAGTTGATGATGTCGATGATGGCTGCTGCTGATGATGTCGCCGAATGATGATGTCGCCGAAGGTCGATGATGACTGACGAGCGGTCGTGTGTGGTCTGTATGGCCGCTGTTGTTATTCGCCTCGCAGGGCGCGGACGGGATCGACGCGGGATGCGCGCCGCGCGGGCAGATACGCGGCCAGGGTGGCGACGATGACGAGCGTGCCGATGGCGCCGGTGTGGGCGATGAGGTCGAGCGGCGTCACGCCGAAGAACAGGTGCTTGAGGCCCTGCGCCGCCGCCAGCGTCAGCGGCAGGCCGACCAGGATGCCGATGAGGACGAGGGCGCCGGCCTGACGCAGAATCAGCCACAGGACGTTGCCGCGCGCGGCGCCGAGCGCCATGCGGACGCCGATCTCCGACGTCCGCCGCGTGACGGCGTACGACACGGTGCCATACAGCCCGATGCACGCCAGCAGCAGCGCGATGCCGCTGAAGGCCAGCGTCGCCGCCGCCACCAGCCGTTCGCCGCTCGTCGTGTCGTCGATGCGCTCCCGCAACGTTTCGAGGTTGGACACCGACGCACTCGGCGCGACATCGGTGACGGCACGCCGCAGCCCCTCCGCGATCGCGAGATTTGGCGCACTCGACCGCAGCTCGATGCTGTTCAGATACTCCTGCGTGTCACCGACCGGCTGATAGACGGTACCCGGCGCGACGCCCTTCAGGTTCGAGGTTTTCGTGTCGGACACGACACCGACGATCTCGTACCGGTCCTCCCGTGTCGTCATATCGCGTCCCCAGTGCAGACCGATGGGATCGCGTCCGGCGAAATACCGCTTCGCCAGCGCCTCGTTGATGATGACCGTCTTCGCGCCCGTCCACCCATCGTCTTTGTTGAAGAGCCGTCCACGCTTCAACGTGACACCAACCGTCGCGAAATAGCTCGCCGAGACGAACTCTTCGCGCACCGTCATCCGTTCGAGCGGCTTCGGCGTATAGCCCTCTACCGCGAAGGATGTCGTCCGCTCCGACGTGGCCAGCGGTCCCATCATCGACACACTGGCCGACGCGACACCCGGAATCCGTTCGAGCCGCTCCTGCAGCGCCCGATAGAGCGCCGGCAACGCGTCCTTCTCATAGCTGGACCGCAGATCGAGGCGGGCCGTCACCAGGTGCGTGCCGTCGTATCCGGTCTCGACGTGCGTCAGCACCTGCAGGCTGCGGGCGAACAGACCGGCCACGATCAACAGCAGCAGGCACAGCGCCATCTGCGCGGCCACGAGCAGGTTGGTCGCCGGGAATCGCGACGACAGCCCTACCACGCCGCGGCTCTGCGCCTTGACGACACCCGCGACGGCCGCCTTCGTGCTGCGCAGCGCGGGAGCGAGGCCGAAGAGGATGCTGCTCAGGATCGACAGCGCACTGGCGAAGCCGATGACGCGCCAGTCGAGCGTGACGGGAACGCCCTCCGGCACGATGGCGCTCAGCAGGCGTGCGGCGACGGTCTGTCCCCACACGGCCAGGACCAGACCGATTCCGCCGCCAATCACGCCGAGGAGCAGGCTTTCGGCGAGCAGTTGCCGTATCAGGCGGAAACGTCCCGCGCCCAGCGACAGGCGGACGGACAACTCACGCTGCCGCGCCGTCGAGCGCGCGAGCAGCAGGCTCGCGATGTTGGTGCTGGCGATGAGGAGCAGCAGCGCGACCATGCCGAGCAGCACCGACAACTGCGTCCGCAGGCCGTCGCGGTTCGCCAGCAGGCCGTGCGCCGCGCTCGACAGATGGACGGTGGGAATCTGGCCGCGCTCCTCGGCCGACGCCGACGGATTGTCGGTCTCGAATTGACGCCGGACGCCGGCGCTCAGCGCGCCCGTGACGGCGGCGACGTTCGCCGCGTCCGGCACGCGCGCGAGCACCTGCACCCAGCGGACGGTCGGGCTCGCGGGCCACGGTCCATACAGCTCTTCGAGGCTGTTGGCGCTTGCGTTGCCGAAATAGCGCAGCGACGGCTGCATCATCAGCGGCACCCACACGTCGGGCCGTCCATCCAGCGTCGCGCCGGAAAAGCCCGGCTGGGCGACACCGATGATAGTGAAGGGGATGTTGTTGATGTCGAGAGTGGAGCCGATGACAGCGGGCGCGCGGTTGAAGCGCGACGTCCAGTAGCGATCGCTCAGGACCGCGACGGCGTGCTGATCGACGTGGAGATTGTCCCGGGACGTGAGCAGTCGTCCGGCCTGCGGCTGCTGGCCGAGGACCGTGAAATATTCACCCGAGACGAGCTCCACGGAGCCAGGTTCGGTCGCCTTCTGCCCGTCCGCGCCGGACACGCCCAGCCGCATCGGCGGGCCGTACGTAATGGTGGCCGCGAGCGCCGCCTGCGACGCGCGCGCGTCGCGTTGCTCGGCGAAGAACGGCACGCTGAAGCGGGCCGTGCGCGGCGGCAGGTCCGATCGATCGACGAGATAGAGTTGCGACGGCGCGGGCACCGCGAGCGTGCGCCAGAGGACCGCATTCAACAGCGAGAAAATTGTCGTCGTGCCCGCAATGCCCAGCGCAAGGGAGAGAATCGCTACGCCGGCAAAGACCGGGCTGCTGCGCAGAATGCGCGCGCCAAACCGGACGTCACGCCAGAGGTCTTCGAGCGGACGGCCCGCGCGCGTGTCGCGGACGTCTTCCTTCACCTGATCGACGCCGCCAAACGTCTGACGCGCGCGACGCGCGGCGTCGGCTGCGGACAGGCCCTGCTGCTGATACTGACGCGTCAACGCGTCCAGATGAAAGCGCAGCTCGGCATCGACGTCCCCGTCCGCGGCGGGACGCGTTCGCCAGGCATTCCAGCGGGCACGCAAACTTGAAGACCAGCGCATGATGATTGTCGTCTCCGGTGGGACTGCACGCTCTCGATATCGATCGGCGGCTCTCGATGGCGCTCTCAACGGCTCGCCACGCTCGTTCGAACGCTTCCCTAGATCATCTACAAGGGAACGTAACTCGTCTCTTGTCGACTGTCAAGGGGAGCGCTTCGCTTCGTAGGTCGGAGCGCACGTGTAAGTGAGCGGACCTGGATGCGTGCGAGCGGTGAGGATCGCATCCGGGAGGGTGGGGGCTCTTGACGCCACGCGTGACGCTGTTAAGCTGTGGCAATCTAGGTAACGCCGATCCATGACCAGGCCGCCCAATTCTCTCCTGCACGGCACGCTCGAAGCGCTGATTCTCAAGACCCTTGCCGCCGGTCCGCGGCACGGCTACGCCATCGCGCGCTGGATTGAGGAAGGCACGAACGATGCGCTCGTGATCGAGGAAGGATCGCTGTATCCGGCGCTCTACCGGATGGAGCGGCGCGGCTGGATCGAGGCGGGCTGGGGGACGTCGGAGCTGGGCCGCCGCGCGAAGTTCTACCGGCTGACGGCGGAGGGCCGGCGTCAACTCAAGGAACAGACCGCCCAGTGGGCCGAGTTCTCGGCGGGCGTGTCCAGACTGCTGCTCGCCACATAGCCGCAGGCCGCTGATCGCGATAGCGCTGCGGACGTCTGGCAGGACGGACCGGCAGGCATCGGCGCCTGCCGGCCGCGTGACGTCAGGATTCGTGGAGGGGCTGGCTCGCGCCGCGCCCATCCAGAGCCGGGCTACAGTTCCTTGATCCGGATGTCGCGGAGTTCGAGGTAGTCGCCGTGGCCGAGGAAGCCGATGTGGCCGCGCGTGCGGGCGAGGCCGGGATGCTTCTCGCGGACGGCCGGATCGGTGATCGAGTCCAGGTTCACGTCCAGGATCACGGTGCCGTTCAGCGTGACGGTGAGCTGGCGCCCCTTCGCGACGATTTCTTCTTCGTTCCACTCGCCGGCCGGCTTCATCGCGCCGCGTTTCGCCGCCAGCACGTCGTACAGGCTGCCGTGATACTGCGTCTCGCGCAGTTTTCCCCACTTGCCGCCGAGCGCCGCTTTCTCGTCCAGGATCTGGATCTCCATGCCAACGTACGCCGCGTCGCCTTCCAGCGGCGCGCGGATGCCGACGCCGTTGTTCGAGCCCTCGGGCGGCATCCGGAACTGGAACCGCAGCGCGAAGTCGCCGTACTCACGCTCGGTGTAGAGATTGCCGCCGCCACCCTTCGCACAGAAGAGGATGCCGTCCTTGACGCCGTACCCGTCACCATGCTGATTCACGACCTTCCAGCCGTTCAGCGTCTTGCCGTCGAAGAGCGCCGTGAACCCGGCGTCATCCGCCCGCGCGGCGGACAGTGCCGCCACCGACAGTGACGCCGCCGATCGTGACGACACTGAGAGGGCGGCTGCGGACGCGAGTGCCAGTCCGAGCAGCGGCACGGCGATCGACGAACGACGACGAAGATGATGGAGGAGACGAGGACGAAGGAAGAGGGACATGGCACGCTCGCGCGAGAGAGAAACACAGGACGCGCGGCATTCCCGGCATCGCGTCGGGCCGCCGCGCGCGGACGCGATGATGATAGCGTGCTTCGGGCGGACGCGGTCACGCGGCCGGCGGGACGGCTGGCTGAACGATGCCGCGGCAGTCGCCGAAGCCGATACGCGCGTGCCCCTCGCGCTCGCAGAAGCCGGAGAGAATCACCTCGTCGCCGTCTTCGAGGAAGCCGCGCGTCTCGCCGGACCCCGTCTCGCCGGAACTCAGGGTCAGCGGACGTTGTCCGCGCAGCGTCAGCTCCAGCAGCGATCCCCACGTGCCGTCCGGCTCGTTGGACACCGTGCCGCTCGCGATCAGGTCGCCCGGCCGCAGGTTGCAGCCGTTGCTCGTGTGATGCGTCACCATCTGTGCGAGCGTCCAGTACAGCTCCGTCGCCCGCGCGCGGCTGACGCGCACCGCGTCGACGCCCGCCTCGCGCATCCGCGCCGTCCGCACGCGCACGTCGACGGTGATGTCGAACGCACCGCGCGCGCGGTTCGCCGGCGAGTCGAGGTACGGCAGCGGCTGCGGATCGTCCGCCGCACGCGCCGCCAGCGGCGCCCGGAACGGCTCCAGCGCGTCCAGCGTCACGATCCACGGCGACACCGTCGTTGCAAAGCTCTTCGCCAGGAACGGCCCGAGCGGCTGATATTCCCACGACTGCACGTCGCGCGCGGACCAGTCGTTCAACAGACACAAGCCCAGAATGTGCCGCTCCGCCTCGTCCAGCGTGATGGGCGTGCCCAGCGCGTTGCCGACGCCGACGAACGCGCCGATCTCGACTTCATAGTCCAGCATGCGGCAGGGACCGAAGACCGGTTGCTTCGCGTCGGGCGCTTTCATCTGTCCGAACGGACGCCGGATCGGCTGATCGGAGACGAGCACGGACGAGGCGCGGCCGTGATAGCCGATGGGGATCCACTTGTAGTTCGGCAGCAGCGGCGCGTCCGGCCGGAACATGCGCCCGACGTTGGTCGCATGATGGATGGACGCGTAGAAGTCCGTGTAGTCGCCAATCGTCGCCGGCACGAACAGCTCGACCTCGCTCGCCGGCGCGAGCAGCAGCTCGGCGACGCGGGGATCGCGCGGACGCGAGGCGTCCGTTTCGCGAAGGAAGAGGCTGAGCTGATCGCGCAGCGCCGAGGCGTGCGCGCGTCCCAGCGCGAGGAAGGTGTTGAGCGTCGGCAGCGAGCAGGCGTGCGCGGCTTCCACCGCCTTGCCGTCGAAGATGCGCGTCGCGTGCGCCGCCGCGAGGTCGAAGACCGCGTCTCCAATCGCCACGCCGCCGCGCGGCTGTTCGTGGCTGCCCTTCCGCCGGAAGAGACAGAACGGCAGGTTCTGGATGGGGAAGTCGTGTCCGGGCGTGTTGGCGGACGGGACCCACGACCGGAGGGCCGCATCATGCGTATGGTTGACGCTCATGCAATGCTCGAAAGGCCGGCACCCGCACGCCGGACCCGATTCTGCCGACCGGCACGCACCGGACGCGCGTGCCGAGAGTACGCCGGTCGCGCGTCCGCCGCAAGCGCATCAGCACCGGCGGCGCGCCAGACCGCCGCGTGCCGATACGATCTCGACCGCCATCGCGGCCTCGCCGCCGCTTCACCATCGCTCACGTCCGGCCCGACGCCGCCGGTCAGCGTTCGCTCGGTCGGGGGCGACCCGGTCAGCGGCGACCGGGTGACGTCAGCACGCGCGCGGCGCGCGTAGCGGCTTCCTGCAGCCGTTCCACGGTCGTCGTCAGGGAGACGCGGAAGAAGCCCGCGCCGCCGCGCCCGAACGCCGAGCCGGGAATGACGACGACGCCTTCTTCTTCCATCAGGGCGTCGGCGAACGCGACGTCATCCAGGCCTTCCGGCAGCGGAATCCACAAGAACATCGTCGCCTTCGGCGGATCGACGCTGAAGCCGGCGGCCCGAAACGCGGCGACGGCGGCGTCGCGCCGTTCGCGGAAGATCTCAACGTTGCCCGGCGTGAACTCGGCCCACGCGTCCAGCGCGGCCGCGCCCGCGGCCTGCACGGCCATGAACGGACCCGTGTCCACGAACGACTTGACTTTGGCGAGCGCGCGCGTCAGCTCCGGCCGTCCGACGGCCCAGCCCAGGCGCCAGCCGGTCATGTTGAACGTCTTGCTCAGCGAGTGGAACTCGATCGCCACGTCGCGCGCGCCCTCGATCTCCAGGATGCTGGGCGCGACGTAGCCGTCGAACGTCAGCTCCGAATACGCGTTGTCGTAGACGAGGAGGATGTCGCGCGCGAGGCACTGGCGCACGACGCGTTCGAGGTACTCGCGCGGCGCCACCGCGGACGTCGGGTTGTTCGGGTAGTTCAGATACAGCAGGCGCGTGCGGCGCAGCACGTCCTCGGGGACTTCGTCCAGCTCGATGAGGAACTGCGTGCGCGGCCGCAGCGGGACGCAGTAGGCCTCGGCGTCGCTGAGCAGCGTCCCGCCGACATAACTGAGATAGCCGGGCTCGGGCACGATCGCGGCGTCGCCGCGCTGCAGATAGGCGAACGCGAGATGCGTCAGGCCTTCCTTGCTGCCAATCAGCGGCACGATCTCGGACATCGGATTGACGTCGAGATCGAAGCGGCGCTTCATGAACCGCGCCGCGGCGTCGCGGAACGGGACGTGTCCGAGGCCGAAGCCATAGCGTCCGAGCGCGGGGTCGTCGGCGGAGCGCTTCAACGCGTCCACCGCCGCGGCGGGCGGCGGCAGGTCCGCGTCGCCCGCGCCGAGATCGATGACGTCCAGGCCGCGCGCGCGGAGCGCCTGCTTCCGCGCGGGGATCTCGGCGAGCAGATAGGTCGGCAGCGCGGCGAAGCGGCGTGTCAATGGCGGCATGGGGTGAACACGAAGAGATTCGGGGGAACAATCGAGCGCCGGGAACGACATCGGCTCGGGA
>Ga0187894_10001607_pt1 | contig 28617 bp, 25 predicted proteins | sample GBC1701081metaG_FD_136650 | JGI IMG/M metagenome (GOLD analysis project Ga0187894, IMG submission 136650) | White microbial mat communities from a lava cave in the Kipuka Kanohina Cave System on the Island of Hawaii, USA - GBC170108-1 metaG ...
CCCGCCACCGCCGAGTGCATGTCGGACAAGGTCGCCGCGATCACACGGGTGGTGAACGTCGAGGCGTTCAGCTCGTGCTCGGCGTACAGCGTGAAGCTCGCCTCCATGGCGCGCGTGGCGACCGGCGTCGGCTTCTCGCCCGTCAGCATGTAGAGGAAGTTCCCGACGTGGGAGAGGTTCCGCGACGGCTCGACGGGCTTCTGTCCGCTCCGCACGCGATGGTAGGCGCAGATCGCGGTCGCCATCTGGCTTGTGAGCCGCGCCGCCTTCCGGCGATTGGCCGCGTGGGAGTTGTCGTTCGTGTCGGGGTCATGCATCCCGAGCACGGCGACCGCGGCCTGCAGCGCGCGGTTCGGATCCGTGTCGGAGGGCATCAGCGCGAAGGCCTTCACGAGATCGTCCGGAATGGCGCGCGCGGCGATCAGCTCGACGGTGAACCGGTCCAGCTCGCCGGTCTTGGGCAGCTCGCCGTGCCAGAGGAGATAGCAGACCTCCTCGAAGCTCGCGAGCCTGGCCAGGTCGGCGATGTCGTAGCCGCAGTAGGCGAGCCGACCGTTCTTGCCATCGAGGTCGCACAGCTTCGTCTCCGCCGCGACCACGCCCTCGAGCCCGCGGATCAGCTCCGTGCCTCGCTCGGCTCGGGAATCCTTTTCCGTCTCCGCTCGTCTCGCGCTCGGCTCGGCTCGCCCGGCTTCGGTCATGGGTGCGTTCCCTTTCGTCGTGTCGCCCGCCCGTCGCGGTCTGGCGAACGCGCCGGAGGCCGCCGCGGGCCCTCCGCCATTCGCGATACGACGGTATACCGCGGACAGCCGGGCGCGCAAGCGCGGCCCGGCTGGCGTGGCTCACCGCCGGGCGATGGGTTTCGCCGGGATGCCGACCACGGTCGTGTCGGCGGGGACGTCGGCCACCGCCACGGCGCCGGCGCCGATGACGGCGCGCGCTCCGATCGTGAGCTGGTCGCGGACGGTGGCGGCGAGGCCGACGTGCACCTGCTCGCCGAGGCGGACCGCTCCGGCCACGTTGGCGCCGGGACCGAGGAAGCTCCAGGGCCCGATCTCGGTGTGATGGCCGATCAGCGCGCCGCGGTTCACGATCGTCCCCATGCCCACTCGCGACCGCGCCCCGATCACGACGTTCGGGAAGATCACGCAGCCGGCCTCGATCTCGGCCGACGGCGCGATCACGGCGCTGGGGTGGACGAGCGTCGCGAGCTGGCGGCCCTCGCCGAGCAGGCGCTCGCAGAGCGCCCGGCGGGCGACCGCGCCGATCGCGGGCACGATCGGCGCGTCGGGCTCGAAGCGCCGCTGATCGTCGACCCACACGATCGGCGGCGGCGTGGTCCGCGCGCGCGACGCGTCGAGGCCCTCGATCCAGCCCGCGACCTCCACGCCCGCCATGAGGGCCACGTCGGTGATCTCCTCGGCGAATCGGCCGGCGCCGACGAGGACGATCCGGTGCGCCGCGCGGCGGGGCGTCGTCCCGCCGCTCATCGGAAGAAGGCGAGCATGGCGGCGGCGACCTGCTCCACCTCCTGGTCGGTGAGACGCGCATGAATGGGAACGGCGAACGAGCGCGCCGCGAGCGATCGGCTCTGCTCGGCGGAGGCCACGTTGCCCTCGAACCCCTGTAGATCGGGAACGGCGATCTCGTAGTACGGGCGGGTCTCCACGCCGCGCGCCGTCAGGAAATCGCGGAGGGCGCGCCGGCGCTCCGGCTCGTCGAGCCAGACGAGCTGGTCCTTGTGCGTCGAGCGCTCGCCCGGGCGCGGCGTCGAGAGGCGGAGCGGCAGTCCGGCCCACGCGTCCACGTATCGGCGGTGGATCGCCTCGCGGCGCAGGAGCTGGCGCTCGTAGCCCTCGAGGTTTCGGAGCGCGAGGGCCGCCGACAGCGGGATGATGGCCTCGGCGCCCGGCTCGCCGAACACGCTGAGCGCGGCGATGAGGCCGCCCGTCCCGCTCGACACCGCGACCACGCGATCGGTGCCCACCCACGGCGCCACCGCGCGCTCGAGACGACGGACGTGCTCGCCGCCGGAGAGCCAACCGGATTCGACGATGGCCCTGGCGTCCTCGAGGAAGGCCTTCACGTCGGGCACCGGCGGCGCGTGGAAGCGGACGACGCCGGCAGCAGGCGCCGTGGCGTCGTGCTCGGGCGTCATGCGGGCGGCGTCGTGAGGCGGCCGAGGCAGGCGGCCATGGCGAGCTCGCCGCGCAACAGCGATTGCGCCGCCTCGACGAGGCGCCGGGCCAGGCTGTCGTCGCGCAGGATGCCGCACACCGCCTCGGCGAGCCGATCGGCCGGCGCTTCGACATGGTGCACGCCAGGCGCGAATGGCGTGGGTCCTTCGAAGGGCTCGGTCACCAGCACGGCGCCTGCCGCGGCGGCCATGATGACGCGAAGACCGGTAAACGAGCCCGGTACGCGATGGACGTCGAGCACGACGCGGGTGCGCCGCAGCAGACGCGCACGGTCCTCGCCGTAGAGTCCCTCGCCGATCGTCAGCAGCGGGACCGAAGGCGGCAACGCCTGCTCGAGCGAGCGGATCACCGCCGAGCGGCGGGTCCTCGCCTTGAGCTCCGTGCCGAGGAGGAGCACCGGGACGTCGCGTCCACGCACATCCGCGTCAGCCAGGGGCCCGGTGGTGAGGGGATGGTAGCCGTAGGGCACGACGCGTGCCGCGATTCCCACCGCGCGGCACGCGGCAACCCGCTGCTGGCTCGTGGTCACAACCTCGTCGAAGCGCGTCGCCGCGCGGCACAGCTCGCGGAGGTTCTTGGCGTACAGCCGCTCGGTTGCCGCGCGAGCTCGCAGGTGAGCCAGGCGCCGCCAGCGTGTGAGCGGCGGCCAGAGCCGCATTGCGAGGTCGGTCAGCCGCGGCAGCGGGATCGTCTGGAGCACGGCCGGGACGAGGCCGCGCCCGGGAGAGGGCAAGGGCTAGCCGTACCAGAGAATGCGATGAGCACGGCGCGGCCGGCGGAGGAGATTGGGATAGTAGTGCGGGAAACCGACCGCGACGAGGACGTCGACACTTGCCTCGTCGGCCTCCGTTCCGACCCGGCGAACCTCGAGGCCGAGCTCGCGCGCCGCCGCCTCCGTCGCGCAGATGACCTCGTCCATGTGGTGCTGTCGCTCGCTGGCCAGCCCCAGGCGGAACCGGCTCGCTCGGCGCTGACCCGGATCGTCCGGCGCCAGTTCACGGATCCGCGGTTCGACGGGCCGGATCGTCGCGGGCACGGCTGGGATCCTGCCCGCGGCGGCGATGTTCCGTCAAGATGCGCGTCGCGGCCTGCTCATGCGCCCGATTCTTGGCTCGGCCGAGCGCGGGCGCCGCGCTGTAAGGGCAGAATTCGATTGACAGCTCCACACGACTGCCGCAGTGAGAAGAGAGACGGGTGGGCAGCGCGGACGCGACGACCGGGCTTCGCCCCAAGGGGGGACTCGACATGGCGCTCTTCGATGTGGTGTTCGAGGGTGGCGGAGCCAAGGGTTCCGCATTCGTCGGCGCGCTTCGTGCGCTCGAGAGCCGAGGACACGAGACGCGACGACTGGTCGGCACGTCCGCCGGTGCGATCACTGCGACGCTGCTCGCGGCCGGGTATACGCCCGACGAAATGCTCGCGGCGGTGAACGAGAGGCTCGGGAACAAGCCGCGCTTCGCCAGCTTCATGGACGAGCCGCTCGCCGACCAGTTCGACGAGCCCGTGAGGAGGAACAGCCACACGATGCACGTCCTGGAAGAGGCGCCCTTGACTGTGCCGGACGTAGTGAAGAGAGGATTGCTGAAAGGGCTATTCCAGGTGCCGCTCTACCCCCAGCTCTTCTGCTTCGTCGAATGCGGGGGCATCTTCGCGGGTGTCGCGTTCGAGAAGTGGCTCGAGGAGAAGCTGGCGGTGAAGGGCGTGGACGCCACGGACACGTTCAGGTCGATGTTCGACAAGAAGCACCGGGACCTGACGCTTGTCGCCTCCGATACCACCGACATGGAGATGCGCTTCCTCAATCACCGCACCGCGCCTGACGTGCCCGTGATCTACGCCGTCCGGATGTCGATGAGCATTCCATTCGTCTGGCGCGAGGTCGTGTGGCGGGGGGAATGGGGCCGGTACCGCGACCGCGACATGACGGGCCATACGATCGTGGACGGTGGCGTACTCTCGAACTTCCCGATCAGCCTGATCGCGGACCGGGTGCCCGACCTCATGGGAGACACGGATCCGGCGGGCGCCTTGAACCTCGGCCTGCTACTCGACGAGAACGCCCCGGTGCCGGGCGTGCCGGCGGACCCGCCGAAGCGCGTCCACCAGCTCAAGGTCGTGCAGCGCGTGTCGCGCCTGGTGGATACGATGACGGGCGCTCGCGACAACGAGGACATGCGCCGGCACGCCAGGGCCATTTGCCGACTGCCCGTCAAGGGGTATGGCACCACGGAGTTCGACATGGCCGAGGCGAAGCTGAAGGCGCTCGTGGACTGCGGTTTTGCCACGATGGCCGCGCACCTCGACGAGCGGCCTGACGTGCCCAGGCCGGCGCAAGTCCCGAGTCCCGGGTCGGCCTAGGCGGTGACTTCCTCTCTCGCTTCACTACACCGAGACGGCGGCAGGCGCCCCGTCATCTCCGGTTCGCTCAGCCCTTGAACGACCCGTCGATGCGGGCGTCGATCAGGTAGGGTCCGCCCGACGCGAGCCCGCGGCGCAGCGCGGGCGCGGCGTCGGCCGTCTTCTCCACCAGCTCGCCCGGCACGCCCAGCGAGCGCGCGAGGCCCACGTAGTCGATCGCGGGGTTGACGAGGTCCATCGCGACGTAGCGATCGTCCTCGAACGAGAAGCCCTTCAACGCGAGCGTGCGCTGCTTCAGGATGCGATACGACGCGTTGTTGAAGATCACGTAGACGACCGGGATGGCGTCGTGCGCGGCCGTCCAGAACGCCTGGTTGGTGTACATCGCACTGCCGTCGCCGATGAGCGCCACGACCGGGCGCGCGGGCTGCGCGAGCTTGATGCCGAGCGCGGCGGGCAGCCCCCATCCGATGCCGCCGCCGCGGAGGCCGTAGAACGACTTCGGATCGCTCGAGCGCAGGAGCTCCTTCACGCCGAGACCGGACGAGATGGTCTCGTCGACCACGATCGCGTCGTCGGGAATGGCGTCGGCCAGCGCGGCGACGAGCGACAGCGGCTGCATCGGCATGCGGCCAGCCTCGGTGGCGGCTTGCTCGCGCAGCGCTCGGCGGCGCGTTTCCATGGCCGCGCCCAGCTCGGTGATCCGCGCCTGGGCCTCCCGGCGCGCCGCCGGCGTGAGACGCCGCCGCAACGCCTCGGCGAGGTCGGGCAGCGTCGCCTTCGGATCGCCGGCGATGGCGACGGTGGCCGGATAGTTCTTGCCGATCTCCCACGGGTCCACGTCCAGGTGGACGAGCGGCAGGCCCTCGGGCATGGGCTCGACGTCCGACGGCAGGGACAGCGTGAACAGATCGCCGCCCACCGAGAAGACGAGGTCGTGCCGCATCAAGAGCGCGCGGATGGGCGGTCCGAGACGCGGGAACGCGCCCTGGTACAGCGGATGGGCGAACGGGAACGAGCAGGTGGACGGCACGCACTCGGTGAAGACGGGCGAGCCGAGCAGCTCGGCCACCTCGACCATCTCGTCGAGCGCGTCGCCGTGAGCGACGGCGTCGCCGGAGATCACGATGGGCCGCCGGGCCTTGACGAGGAGGTCGGCCGCGGCCTCCACGGCGGCGAGGTCGCCACGCGTGCGCGGCGCGATGCGCGTCGGCGCGAGCAGGTCGAGCTCGCGCTCGGCGTTGAGCACGTCGACGGGCAGCGAGAGAAACACCGGCCCCGTCGGGTGCGCGAGCGCGGTCTTGGCCGCGCGGCGGACGGCGCGCGGCAGATCCTCGAGCCGGGTGATCTCGTGCGCCCACTTGACGTAGGGTCGCGCGACCGGCGTCAGCTCCGACCACAGGATGGGCTCGGTGAGGTTCATCGCCTGGTCGTGCTGGCCGGCCGTGAGCAGGATCGGGGAGCCCGCCTTCGTCGCGTCGTAGAGCATGCCCATCGAGTTGCCGAGGCCCGGCGACGTGTGCACGTTCACGGCGGCCAGCTTGCCGCTCGCCTGCGCGTAGCCGTCGGCCATGGCGATGGCCACGGATTCATGGAGCGCGAGGATGTAGCGGATGCCCGGCTCGCGCGCGAGGCCGTCCATCAGCGGCAGCTCGGTGGTGCCGGGGTTGCCGAACATGACCTCGACGCCTTCCTGCTTCAGGATCTGGAGGAAGGCCTGCTTGCCGGAGAGAAAGGCCATGGTGGTATCTCCATCTGGCGGTTGCCGCCATTCGACCGCGCTCGATCGACCGATCGGCCCGGCGATCATACCGCCGGTTCCTTGACGGTGCCACCGCGCGGCGCGTAGGCTCGAAGCGCCATGCGTGACGCCGCGCCCTTTCTGCTCGCCTGCGCGCGCCGGCCGACGCCATTCACGCCCGTGTGGCTCATGCGCCAGGCGGGACGCTACATGCCCGAGTACCGGGCCATGCGCGCGCGCCGCGCGTTCCTCGAGCTGTGCAAGACGCCCGCGGCCGCGGCCGAGGTCACGCTGCAGCCGGTGGAGCGCCTCGGCGTCGACGCGGCGATCCTCTTCGCCGACATCCTGCTGGTGCTCGAACCCCTCGGCGTCGGCCTCGAATTCACGAAGGGCGACGGCCCGCGCATCCACCGTCCCGTGCGGAGCGCGGAGGACGTGCGCCGCCTCGCGCCCGTCCAGGTCGAGGAGGCCGTGCCGTTCGTGTTCGAGACCGTGCGGCTCGTGAGGAAGGCGCTCGCCGACCGCGTGCCGCTCATCGGCTTCGCCGGCGCGCCGTTCACGCTCGCCTCGTACCTCATCGAGGGGGGGCCGTCGCGCGAGTTCCTCGCGACCAAGCGCTTCATGCGAGAGGAGCGCGCAGCGTGGGACGCCCTCATGTCCCGATTGGCCGACCTCACCGCCGAGTACGTGAACGGCCAGATCCTGGCCGGGGCCCAGGCCGTGCAGCTCTTCGACTCCTGGGTCGGCACGCTGTCGCCCGCGGACTACCGCGACTTCGTCCTGCCGTACTCGCGGCGGACCATCGGCGCGATCCGGCCGGGAACGCCCCTCATCCACTTCGGCACCGGCACCGCCGGACTGCTCTCGGAGATGAAGTCGGCGGGTGGCGATGTGATCGGGCTCGACTGGCGAGTGGAGATCGGCCCGGCGTGGGAGCGGCTCGGCGGGGACGTCGCGGTGCAGGGCAATCTCGATCCGGCCGTGTTGCTCTCGAGCCCGGCCGAGATCCGGACGGCCGTGAAGGCGATCCTCGACGCCGTCGGCGGGCGGCCCGGCCACATCTTCAACCTGGGCCACGGCGTTCACAAGGAGACGCCGGTCGATCACGTGATCGCGCTCGTCGACATGGTCCACGAGCTGTCCCAGCGATGAGCGGCGTCGACGCCATCCTGCTGATCGCCTTCGGCGGGCCCGAGCGGCGCGAGGACGTGATGCCGTTTCTCGAGATCGTCGCCGCGGGGCGGCGGATTCCGCGCGAGCGGCTCGAGGAGGTGGCTCGTCACTACGATCGAATCGGCGGGCGCTCGCCGCTCAACGAGTTGACGCGCCGGCAGGCCGAGGCGCTGGCGCGCGCGCTCGGCGGCGCCCTGCCCGTCTTCGTCGGCATGCGGAACTGGCATCCGTTCCTGCACGAGACGCTCGCCGAGATGGAGGCGCAGGGGCGGCGGCGCGCGCTCGCCCTCGTGCTCTCGTCGTTTCAGACCGAGGCCTCGTGGGACCGCTACCTGGACGATGTCGCGCGGGCACGCGAGAAGGTCGGACCCGGCGCCCCGGACGTCGACTTCGCCGCGCCCTGGGCCGCGCATCCGCTGTTCGTGGCCGCCATGGCCGAGCGCGTCGAGGAGGCGTTCGCGCGCGTCCCGCCGTCGCGCCGCGAGGAGGCTCGGCTCGTGTTCACCGCGCACAGCGTGCCGCTGGCGATGGCCCAGGGCTCGCCCTACACGGCGCAGCTCGACAGCGCGGCCCGAGCGATCGCAGGCCGCCTCGGCCATCGCCGGTGGTCGGTGGCGTATCAGAGCCGCAGCGGCTCACCGCGCGAGCCCTGGCTCCGGCCCGAAGTCGCGGAGACGCTCCGGCTGCTCGCGCGCGAGGGCGCCCGCGATGTCGTGGCGGCGCCGATCGGCTTCGTCGCCGATCACGTGGAGGTGCTCTACGATCTCGACCTCGAGGCGCGCGCGCTCGCCGAGGAGCTGGGCCTCGGATTTCACCGGGCGCTCGCCGCCAACGACCATCCGACGTTCATCGCGATGCTCGCCGACCTCGTCCGGCGCGGGCTCGAGCCGTGAGGCTCGTCGTCGTCGGCGGGGGGATCACGGGCCTCGCCGCCGCGCACCGGGCGGTGGAGATCAGTCGCGAGCGAGGCATCCCGCTCGACCTCACCGTGTTCGACGCCGCCGATCGTCTCGGCGGGACGATCCAGACGGAGCGGCGGGACGGATTCCTCGTCGAGTGCGGGCCGGACTCGTTCCTCTCGGAGAAACCCTGGGCGCTCGCGCTGTGCGCGCGGCTCGGGCTCGAAGAGCGGCTCGTCCGGACCGACGACCGCTTCCGCCGCACGTTCGTGGTGTGGGGCGGCCGCCTCCACCCGCTCCCCGAGGGTTTTCAGCTCCTCGCGCCCACGCGCCTTCAGCCCTTCGTCGGCTCGCGTCTGTTCAGCTGGCCGGGCAAGCTCCGGATGGCGCTCGACCTGATCCTGCCGCGCGGCGGCGACCCCGATGAAAGCCTGGGCGGCTTCGTGCGCCGGCGCCTCGGCCGCGAGGCGCTCGAGCGCGTGGCGCAGCCCCTCGTCGCGGGCATCTACACCGCGGATCCGGCCGACCTCTCGCTCGCCGCGACCATGCCGCGCTTCGCGGAGCTCGAGCGGCGCGAGCGCAGCGTGATCCTTGGCCTGTGGCGCGCGGCGCGCCGCGCCCCGGCCGACAGCGCGGGGACGAGCGGCGCGCGCTGGTCGCTCTTCCTCACGCTGGCCGACGGCATGGAGGAGATGGTCCGCGCGCTCGCGGCACGCTTGCCCGCCGGCGCCGTGCGGCTCAAGGAACGCGTGACCGATGTGTCGCGCGCGGGCGACCGATGGCGCGTGGCCACGCGCGACGGTGCGGCGCTCGACGCCGACGCCATCGTGCTCGCGAGCGAGGCCCATCAGAGCGCGCGGATGATCCGCTACCTCGACCCCTCGCTCGCGCTCCTCCTCGAGGGCATCGTCTACGCGTCATCGGCGACGGTCACGCTCGCCTACCGGCGAGAGGCCGTTCGCCACCCGCTCGACGGCTTCGGGTTCGTGGTGCCTCACGCCGAGGGGCGGCCCGTCATCGCGTGCACGTTCTCGAGCGTCAAGTACCCGGGGCGCGCGCCGGAGGGCCACGCCCTGCTACGCGTCTTCGTCGGTGGCGCGCTTCGCGAGGCGATCGTTGACGAGGACGACGAGGCGCTCACGGCCATCGCGCGGCAGGAGCTCGGCGAGCTCCTCGGCGCGACCGAGACGCCGGTGTGGACGCGCGTCGCGCGGTACCGGAAGGCCATGCCCCAGTATCACGTGGGCCACCTGGCGCGCGTCGAGGCGATCGAGCTCGGGCTGGCCCGCCATCGCGGGCTCGCGCTCGCGGGCGGCGCCTATCGAGGAGTCGGCATCGCGGACTGCGTGCGCTCCGGAGAAATGGCGGCCGCCCAAGTGCTCGCGGACAGGTAGGCGTGTGCTCCGAAGCGTGGCTTCGCTCACGTGCTAGCTGACACGATGTCCGTACGTGCGAAATCGTCGCCTTTGAACAGGAGCGGCTCGCCTCGCACGGAGGCGAGCGCGTAGGAGAAGCAATCTCCGAAGTTGAGTCCTGCCGGATGGCGACCCTTCCCAAAGCGGCTGAAGGCGCGGCGCGCAATGTTGGCCTGCTCGAGGTCCACGGAGACGAGACGAATGCCGCCTCGATCGAGGAACGTCTCGAGGTCGCGCAGACCGTCGGCCCCAAAGCGCGATTCGATGACGATCGAGACCTCGACGAACGTCGCCACGGACATAGCGCGCGAGTCGGCGGCCTCGATCGCTTCGTTGAAGGGTCGGCGCTCGGGCTCGTCCAACAGGACCGCGAGGATCCCGGACGTGTCGATGACCATTTCAGCCCGGGAGTCCGCGCTCGTCGTAGCCGAGGATCTCGTCCGGCGTCCGATGATCCCTCACGGGAAGTTGAGAGCAATGTCTGGCGATGTCGTCGAGCTCGTCGGCGAGACGCCTGCACGCACGCTCCCTTCGCAGGCGCTCCAAGCGATCGCGGAGCGCCCGAGTCACGGCTTCCGTCTTGGTCTCTCCCGTTAGCTTGGCCACCGCGTCGGCCAAGCGTTCGGTCTCCCTATTCCTGATGTTCAGTGCCATGATCTCCCCCGTGCAGCCCACCATGATCCGTACAGCTACATCTATGACTACACAGGGGCAAGCATAGCCGTAAACGGCTACCAAACAAATCTGAACTGTTACCATGGAATATCCGAGTCTTCGCGAGACTTGCCGATGTACCCGAACTCGTCGGCGGTTGGAGGGAGCCCACCGAGGCCTCTTCCGGCTCTCGACGCCCCAAGGAGCGGGCGCAACTACTCTTCTGGCTCAACGACTCTTCTGGTGAGGTTCGAAGGGGCCGTCGGGCCCCCGACGCGTGACCGGAGCCGACGCGCCAGAAGAACCGCACGGCCCCAATGGCCGCGATCGAGCGCCGGCTTGGCCGGCGCAATCCGATTTCTGGGGGAGGCTCGGAGGGGGCCGTCGAGGCCCCCTCCGATGCTCTACACGCGCGACAGCTCGGCCGTCTGCGGCAGGTGGGCGTCGAGGACGACGTCGAGATAACGGAACGGAAACGGCTTGGTGACGTAATCGGCGGCGCCGCGCGCGAGCGCGGCCCGGGCGGCGTCGAGATCCTGCACCGCGGTCACCATGATCACGCAGGTCCGGGGCGCGAGCGCCTTGATCTCGCGGAGCGCGGCGAGGCCACCCATGCCTGACATCATGATGTCGAGCAGCACGATGTCGGGGTCGAACTCCGCCACGCGCTCCACGCCCTGCTCGCCGCTCTCGGCCTGTCGCGCCTCGAAGCCCCTGGCCCCGAGGTAGTCGATGAGCGCCTCGCGGATCTCGCACTCGTCGTCCACGACGAGGACGCGAGGCCGCCGGTGCTGGTCGGAGGCCGCGTCGTCGGTCCCGAGCGCCGCGGGCGGCGTCACGCCGGCGCGGGCGAGCGCCTGCGCGATGCCTTCGAGATCGAGCGGCTTCGAGAACGCGCCGGTCACGGAGACGCCGGCGTCGGTCACGGTCGCGAGGGCCTCGCCCGTGTCACTCGTCATGATGACGGGCAGCGACGGGTCGATCGCGCGGATCCGGCCGAGCACGCCGACTCCCCCGAGCCGCGGGATGAACAGGTCCATGATGACGGCGCGAGGCGCCCACCGCTTCACCTGCAGGCAGGCCTCGACCCCGTTCGCCGCCGTCAGCACGATGAAGCCCTTGAGCGTGAAGTATTCCTTCAGCTGATCGAGCACGTCGGCATCGTCGTCGGCGCACAGGATGCTCGGGAAGCTCACCTCGTCGATCACATTGTCCCCCCTCTGCTGGAATGAGCCGACACCGGTCGCCAAGGGGGAGAGGCAAGAGCAATGCCCGGACGATCAGGGACACCTTGATCACCTAAGGGGGCGTCCCGGTTGGCCATCACGCCTGGCCCGGAGCCCGCGACGCGCGCGGGCTCGGCACGCCGTTGACAGAATTCGTCAGCGGATTTACCGGATGCGCCGGGTCCCCCGGACGACGGGAATCTCGGGATCCATGACGAAGCGGATGCGGGGAAGGTCGGTGTCGCAGGTGGCGAAGCTCGCCGAGATCGGGTGCACTGGGGCCAGGCCCTCGGCATTCCACGCGGCGGCCGCGAAGCGCGCGATGCTCGGACGACCGCGCTCCGCCCTGTGAAACGTGTAGTGGGGATCGACCTGGACGAGCGTGGGTGTCGAGCCCGCGGGCTCGTCGAGCCGGGCCAGCGTGACGCTGTGGATGTACTGGACGTCGGCGCCGGAGATCGGCTGCGGATCGACGAGGGCAGCGTCCAGGATTCGATCGCCCTCGAGGGTCACCGAGACGCTCACGCGATCGTGATAGCGCTGCACTGCCACGGCGCCCGCCGCTGCTGGAAACCCCCAGCCGTCGGCCAGGGCCCGCGCGGCCTCGGGCGTGCTGGCGACGGCGCCCAGCACGTAGCCTCGCGGATGCGCGCCGGCCCGCCCCATCAGGCGCAGCTGGGCGAGCGTGAAGGGACCCACCGGGCTTTCCGGGTAGCGCGTCACCAGCCACGTCGCGTACGGCGGGATGGCCGGGTGCATGGCGCGGGGCAGGAGCGCGCGCGTCGCCTCGCCGACCTCGTAGGCCATCTGGAGGATCTCGGCGCCGGGCAGCGTCCACGCCTCCGCGTCGAGGTTCAGGAGGTGGGCCAGGCGCGGCGCGACGCGTTCGACGGCAAGCTCGCCGAAGAGCGGCATCAGCGCTCTCCCCCGGCCGGCTTGGACTCGGCGAAGGCCGGCATGACCTCGCGCGCGAACAGGCGCAGGCTCTCGAGGACCTGCGTCTGGGGAATCGCCTCGACGGTGTTCAGCAGGAAGTTCACGCGATCGACACCGACGGCCTCCCAGCGCTTGAGCGCGCGCAGCACGCGCTCGGGTCCGCCGAGGGCGAGGCCCTCGCCGGCCTGCTCGCCCGAGTCCGGGCCCGTGGCCTGGCGCCGGAGCTGCGGCAGGAGCCCGAGCGACGGGTACGATCGCCCGGGAAATGCTTCGCGTACCGACGTGAGCTGGCTCGCCAGATAGTTGAACGTGTCGGCCATCTTGCGTCCGACCGTCCGCCCCACCTGATCGTCCTCGTGGCAGTACAGGAAGTTGACGGTCGAGACCTGATCGTTCACGAACTCGCCGACGGGCGTGCAGAGCTGGATCCGGCGCCGGTACTCGGCGATCTTCTTCTCCTGCTCGGCGAATCCCCCGAACGTGAGGCCGAGGCTGCCGAGCCCGCGATCGGCGGCGTCCAGCTCGGTGCCGGGGCTCGTCACCGCGACCCACATGGGCGGATGGGGCCGCTGGTACACCTTCGGGAGGATCGTGCGCGCCGGCATCGACCAGAACTCGCCCTCGTAGGCGAACTGCTCCGACGTCCACATCTTCGGCAGGCACCGGACGAACTCGTCCCAGCTCTTCTTGGTGTCGTCGGGATTGGCGTTGAATCCGGCGAGCTCGGTCCACGTGGCCGAGCGCCCCGTGCCCACTTCGAGGCGACCACCGGAGAGGAGGTCGAGGACGGCGGTCCGCTCGGCGATCTTGATCGGATGATTGAACTCGGGCACGCACACGATGATCCCGTGGCCGACGCGGATCTGCGTGGTGAGCATGGCGCACGCCGTCAGGAACAGCTCGGGCGCCGGGCAATGCGAGTACTCCTCGAGGAAATGGTGCTCGACGGCCCAGACCTGATCGAACCCCAGCTCGTCGGCGAGCTTCACCTGCTCGAGGGCGTTGTTGTAGACGGTGCGCTCCGACTCGCGCGTCCAAGGACGTGGGACCGAGAGCTCGTAGAACAGGCCGAACTTCATCGCGTGTCCTCCTGGGGTTCCGGTCGAGGCGCATCGAGGATCTCGCGGACCTTGGCCGCGAGCGCGTCCGGGGGGAAGGGCTTCGCGAGCAGGGCCGCGTCGGCGCCGAGCCGCACGATGGCGTCATCGGCGTAGCCGGACATGTAGAGCACGCGCATGTCGGGCCGCCGCGGCCGCAGGCGCTCCGCCAGCTCAAGCCCGCTCATCTCGGGCATCACGACGTCGGTCACCATGAGCGCGATGGGGCCGGTGTGGCGCTCGGCGAGCGCGAGCGCGTCGGCGCCGCTCTGCGCCTCGATCACGTCGTACCCGTGCATCTCGAGGATCTCCCGGACCACCGCGCGAACGCGCGCGGCGTCCTCCACGAGCAAGATGCGCTCGCGGGACGCGCCCGTGGCCCGCTCATCCCGCTTCTCGCCGGCGGCCTCGACCCCGCGCGGCGCCGCCGCGAGCGGCGCCGCGTCCTCGACGCGCGGCAGGTACACGCGGAAGGTGGTGCCCTTGCCCGGCTCGCTCTCGACGCGGATGTGCCCGCCGCTCTGACTCACGATGCCGTAGACCGTCGACAGCCCGAGTCCCGTGCCCTTGCCGTGTCCCTTCGTGGTGAAGAATGGCTCGAAGAGATGGCTCTGCACTTCGCGGTCCATGCCGACGCCGGTGTCCTTCACCTCGAGCATCACGTAGGCGCCGGGCGCGCCGCCGGCGCGCGCGGCCTCCTCCGGCGTCACCGTCGCGTTCGCCGTCTGGATGAAGAGCCGGCCGCCGCCCGGCATGGCGTCGCGCGCGTTGACGGCGAGGTTCAGCATCATCTGCTCGATCTGGCCCGGATCGGCCTTGATGCGCCCGAGGTCGGGGGCGGTCACGGTGACGAGATCGACGGCCTCGCCGAGCAGCCGCTCGAGCATCACCGAAAGACCGACCACGATCTGGTTGACGTCGAGCACGGCGGGTGCCAGCACCTGCTTGCGGCTCACGGCGAGGAGCTGTCGCGTGAGCGTGGCCGCCTGGTCCGCGGCGTCCCGGATGCCCTCGGCGTGCCGGCGAAGCGGATCGCCGTCGGGAAGGCGGCGCAGCAGGAGGTCGCTGCCGCCGCGGATCACCATCAGCTGGTTGTTGAAGTCGTGGGCGATCCCGCCGGCCAGCTTGCCGACCGCGTCCATCTTCTGCGCCTGTCTGAGCTGCCCCTCGACCTGCTTGAGCGCCTCCTCGGCCCGTCGGCGCGCCGTGAGATCGACACTGACGCCGCGCAGCTGCACCGCGCGGCCACTCGGCCCGCACCGGACGTGGACGATGTCGCGCAGCCAGACCTCGCGCCCGTCGGCGGCGAGCGCCCGGTATTCGATCTCGTGGTCCGCGCTCCGCGCGATCGCGTCGCGCCAGGCGCCGACCGCCCGCGGCCGGTCGTCGGGATGGACGCGCGTCTCGAAGAAATCGGGCGAGGACAGCCAGCGCTCGACCGGATGACCCAGGATGGCCTCGGCGCGCCGGCTGACGAAGGAGAACCGGAGCGTCGACGCGTCCGCCTCCCAGACGATGGCGTCGAGCCCCTCGACGAGATCGCGGAACCGCTGCTCCGACGTCTGGCGGGCGGCCCGGAGCCGCTCCTCCTCGGTCAGATCCTGGATGATCAGCAGGAGCCGGTTCTCGGCCGAGCCGGCCGTGCGGATCGGCGTCATCGTGACGAGGGCCGGCCGGCTCTCCTGGCGGAGGCGCCCCCGCAGATTGAAGAGGAGATCGCGCTCGGCCACGCCGGCAGCGAGCGCCTCGCGCGCCCGCAGCACGAGGGCCTCGGCGCGCATGACGTGGCCCAGCTCGCGGCCGAGCACGTCCGCGTGCGAGAGCTGGAACGACTCGAGGAAGGCGGCGTTGACCGACAGCACGCGAAGGTCGGGATCGAGGAGGAGCAGGCCCGACGGCACGTTGTCCACGATGGTGCCCGCGTAGCCCTCGAGGTCCAGGATCGCCCGCTCCTGCTCGATCTGCGCGCGCACGAGCGCGGCGCGCTGCCGTTGCCGCCAGAGGCCCGCCAGCAGGCCGGCGAGCGCCAGCAGGAGGAACGCCGCGGCCGTGGCGGCGAGCAGCGTGGCGCGATTCAGGTCGGCGAGCACCTCCTCGCGATCCACCTTGAAGAGCAGGCCCCAGGCCGCGGGCGGTCCGATGAGGCGGACGGCGGCGAGGACAGGCGTCGAGCGATAGTCGATCAGCTCGGCGGAGGTCACGCGGCTCGGCGCGGCGGTCTCGACGAAGCCGCGGATCGCATCGAGCGACCGGCGTACGGCCTCCGAAGTCGGTCCCGTGTGCCGGAACGGCGACAGATACGTCGCCTCGCCACGGCCGATCTCGAAGAGCAGCGTCTCCCCCGTTCGGGGCGACACGGCGTCCTCGACGAGGAGCGGGAACAGCCCGGCCTCCGGTCTCATCCGGACGGTGAGGACGCCAAGCGGGCGCCGGCCGGCGGTTCGCGGGCCGGCCGGCACGTCCGCGAGGATCGGCACCGAAATGCTCAGGGTCCGGGGTCCTCCGGCCGCGTCACCGACCAGGTCGATGTCCGGCCCGAGGCCGTCCAGAACGGAGGCGATCTCCGCGCTCGGAGCACTGCCGGCCTCGGCGTCGCTCGAGCGCGCCCGAAGCCGACGGTCCGCGCCGGTGACCCGGATGCTCGCGTACCCGTGAGACGCGGCGATTCGATCCAGCTCCGCGGAGAGCCCGCTCTCGCCCGCGCGTGGCGCCGCGAGGGCTGCGCGAAGCGTGGGCGAGGCCGCGAGGACCTCTGCGTCGGCGCGCCGGGCCCCGAGCCAGTTCTCGACGAGCTGGACCCGGTCGTCGGCGATGGTGCCGATGCGAGTGCGCCACAACGCGAGATTGCTCTGTCGCTCGGTGTCGACGTGATGCCAGACGGCCGCCACGACGAGCGCCGTGCCGACCAGGAACGCGACGAAGTAGAGCCAGGGCATGCCCTCGCGCGCGATCGCCGCCGCGCGCGACGGCGTCGGCCGCAACGGGTCGTGGGCGGATCGACGGGGCGCGCTCGGGAGGTCGGGGGCGCCAGGCATGTCACTCACGATACGGGCAAGGCGCGGAGGGCCGCAAGGGGCAGCGGATCGTGTATCGTAGCGGCATGCCGACCATCGACGCGACGCGACTCGAAGCGACGGGCACCCGCCTCTTCGCCGCGATGGGCGCGCCGGCAGCCGATGCCGCCTGGATCTCGACCCTGCTGGTGCGCGCCAATCTGCGCGGCCACGACTCCCACGGCGTCATCCGCATCCCGCAGTACTGGAAGTCCGTGCAGGATGGCTCGGTCGACCCGACGTCTCCGGTGACGGTCACGATGGAGACGCCGGTCCTGGCGCGGCTCGACGGCGGGCGGGGCTTCGGCCAGCCCGTCGCGCGACGCGGGATGGAGATGGCCATCGCCAAGGCGCGCGCGGCCGGGCTCAGCGCGGTCACGCTCGCCAACACGAGCCACGTGGGCCGGCTCTCGGACTACGCGGAGATGGCGGCGGTCGAGGGGCTGATCGCCATGCTCTGGGTCAACTGCGTTCACGGATTGAACGTGGCGCCCTGGGGCGGCGCCGCGCGGCGGCTCGGCACGAATCCGCACGCGATCGCCGTGCCGGGGCCCGAGGGCCCCGCGATGGTCCTCGACTTCGCGACGAGCGTCGTGGCCGAGGGGAAGATGCGTGTGAAGAAGAATCGGAAGCAACCCGCCCCGCCCGGCTGGTTCCTCGACGCCAGAGGCCAGGCGCATACCGACCCCGAAGTCTTCTATGGCAATCCGCCGGGTTCGCTCCTCGCCGCGGGCGATCACAAGGGCTACGGGCTCTCGCTCGCCGTCGAGATCCTGGGCGGCATCATCTCGGGCACGGGGCCGGCCGGGCCCGGCCCGGGCACCTTCGCCAACGGCACGTTGATGATCTGTCTCGATCCGGGTCGATTCCTGCCCCCGGCCGACTTCGACAAGCAGGTCGGCGCGCTGTTCGAGTGGGTGCGATCGGCGCCCCTCGCCCAGGGGGCCGTGGAGATCCTGATCCCCGGCGAGCCCGAGGCGCGGCTCGAGGCCGATCGCCGCCGCGACGGCATTCCGGTCGAGGACGAAACCTGGTCGCAGATCGAAGGCGTGGCGCGGACGCTCGGCGTCGCGGTCTGACGCGAGCGTGCTTCCCGGCTCCGTCGACGGCGGGGCGGCGAGCGCAGCGCGAGGAAGGCGCCCGATCGATCTCCGGCCCCCGCTGACCATCGCGCCCGAACCGGCCGCCTTGCAGAGACCCATGGCGTCGGCTACGCTCGGCAGCGTGAAGCGGATTCTCGTGCTCGCCGTCGCGCTCTCGCTGTGCGGCGCCGTCATCCCACGACCGGGCGCGGCGCAGATCTCGTCGATCGCCCCGGCGCCTCCGGTGACCTCGATTCCACCGAACGCGCCGATGACGTCGATTCCCGGCCGTGTGCCGGACGCCATCGACGGTGTTCGTGATCGCGCCATGGCGCCGATTCCTCGGGCTCCCGGGGCTCCGGCGAGCGTCGAGCGCTGGGTGCCGGAGCGCCGGTTCTTCTCGGCGGAGTTCGGGCGCGAGATCGTCGTGCCGGGACACTACGAGACCCGGATCACCGATCAGCAGTACGCGGTGCCGCCGATCACGATCTACGGGCCGCTGGGCCAACGCCCGACGCTCATCCCTGGCGGCCCGCGCCCGCCGGCCGACGTGCGCCAGGGACCCTGACGAGACGCCGATGCTCCAGGCCGTCGGCATGAACGAGATCAATCGGATCTTCGAGGTCACCGACGCCATGGGCATCCACCGCGAGGCCCTGGTCATCCCGCTCGGTCCCGGGAAGGGCCGAGTCCGTCGCCTGCCGAGCGGCAAGTTCGAGATCATCGTCGACGCCGAGACGCCGTTCGACGAGTGGCTCGCCGGGCTGCCCGACCTGATCAAGGCTGTCGCCGAGAAGTGAGCGCCCGGGTTCGCCCGGGGCTCGGCCTCCTCCCGCTCGTCGCGGTCGTCTTCTTCAACGTGAGCGGTGGTCCGTACGGCATCGAGGATGCCGTGTCGTCGTTCGGGCCCGGGCTCGTCCTGCTGCTCCTCGTCGTGACGCCGCTCGTGTGGAGCCTGCCGGTCGCCCTCGCCATGGGCGAGCTGGCGGCCGCGCTGCCCGAGGAGGGCGGATACGTCGTGTGGGTCCGCCGGGCCTTCGGCGGGTTCTGGGCCTTCCAGGTCGGCTGGTGGAGCTGGCTCAACAGCTTCGTCGACGTCGCGGTCTACCCGGCGCTCTTCGCCGACTATCTCGCGTTCTGGTGGCCGGGCCTCTCGTCGGCCGGACGATTCGCGGTCGTCCTCGCGTTCGTCTGGACGCTCACCGCGGTGAACCTGGCCGGGGTGCGCATCACCGGCGCGTTCGCAGCGGTGCTCGGCGTGCTCGCGCTGCTTCCGATGCTGATCTTCACGGCCGTCGCCGGATCCGCCGCGCAGCACGCGCCGTGGCAGCCGCTCGCCGCCGAGGGACACGGCCTCTGGACCGGGCTCGGCCTCGGGCTCGCTGTGATGATGTGGAACTACTCGGGGTGGGACTCGCCCACGACGATCCTCGGCGAGACGCGCGCTCCAGGGACCTCGTTCCGGCGCGCGCAGTGGGCGGCGCTGCCGCTCATCGCGCTCGGCTATCTCCTGCCGGTCGGCGCGGCGCTCGCGGCGACGGGGGAGTGGACGAAGTGGGACACGGGGCACTGGCCCGTGGTGGCGGCGGCCGTCGGCGGCCCGTGGCTCGCCGCGCTGGTCACGATCGGCGCGCTGGTCTCGACGGCGGGCCTGTTCCTGTCGCTCCTGCTCACGAACTCGCGCGTGCCCTTCGCGCTGGCGGCAGCGGGACAGATGCCGGCCGCGCTCGCGCGAGTGCATCCCCGCTTCGGGACGCCATGGACGGCCGTGATCCTGTCGAGCGTCGCCTACAGCGTCTGCGCCTTCTGGAGCTTCAAGGAGCTGATCGTCTTGAACATCTGGCTCTACTCGATCGCGCTGATCCTGGAGCTACTCGCCTTCGTGGCGCTGCGCCTTCGCGAGCCGGATCTGCCGCGGCCCTGGCGGGTCGGAGGCGGCGCCGCCGGAATGTGGCTCACCGTCGGGCTGCCGATTGCGCTGAGCCTGCTCGCGATGGCGACGGCCGGCTGGACCAACACGCTGGTCGGCGTCGCGGCCGCGCTCACGGGCCCGCTCGCCTACCTCGCGTGGCGCGACCGCGCGAGCGCGACGAGAGTGGCGAGCAAGGCGTAGGCGCGTCGCACGCGGCCTCAACCGCCGCGCGATGCCGCACGTGCGGAGCAGTTCGCGGACCTCGTGCCGACAGTGCGCCGGGCGGGGCGGGGGCTCTCCCTGTGGGACACGCTGCGTCGCATAGCGGCACCGGCACTCAGGGGAGCCACGAGATCCGTCGTATTCGGCTTCGATGATCCGCAGAAGCAACGGTCCCACGGGGAGGGCCCCCGCCCCGCCCGGCGCCGTGAGCCCGACGAACTTCTGATTCAGGCAACGAGCCCTTCGTTCGACTTCTCGCGGCGGCGCGCGCCTCGGCGATCTCGAGGGCCGCGTCCACCGCGGTCGAGGTCGGTCCAGTTGGGCGCACAGCGAGGCCGCGGCGGCGAACGGCTCGCCAGACGCCGGTGCGATAGCCGTTCTGGTCGAGCAGGCCACCGTGCCAGCTTGTGGAGACTGGCAGCCGGAGCCCGAGTCTTTTCGCCGTCGTCACTACGAGATCGGCGAGCGCGTCTTGCGCTCGGGCGACGATCGCGCGAGCGCGGCGTGAGCCGGCGCGCGCGTGGCGGAGCACCGCTGGCGCGAGCGCCCCGATGCGGGCCACCGGGTCGGGCGATGCGAGGAGACGGCGCGCGAGGAGGAAGTCCGCCGGGCGCGTCGAGGTGCGGAGCCACTCGCGCCCGATCCAGAAGGCAGAGCCCTCGTCCCCGAGCAAGGGGCCCAGGCCACCCGAACGGCGGAAGCGCCCGCGTTCGTCGCGGCCGAGCGCCATCGAACCCGTGCCGCCGAGGAGCAGCACGCCCGGCCGTGCGCCGAGCGCGCCGAGATATGCCGCCTCGGCGTCGGAGATGACGTGCACTTGTGAGGCGAGGCCGCGCAAGTGTCGCGCGAGGCGCGCGCGCTCGGGGCCCGTCCAGACTCCTCGCGAGGCGACGACCAGAGCCAGGACGTCGGCGCGGCGCCATCGCCATCGCCGCCAGATCCGGCGCAGCGCCGGTTCCAGTCCGCGGCGCTCCACGGCCGGCGCGCGGTGCGACCGGCGGCGGCCGCGGCCATCCGCGGCGAGCACGCGGATCCACGTGCCGCCGACGTCGACGCCAACGCGCCAGCCGTCGCGCTCGCGCTCCGTCATCTCACGCTCGCGATCCGCCGAGCCCCGGCGCTCCGAGCTCGTGGGCGGCGCTCGACGCGACACCCGCTGCCGCGCACGACCGCCGCGCCGTGCCGGGCAGCGAGGCTCGATGCCTCGAACGCTCCAGTCCGAGCGTGATCCTCACGCCGTCATTGTGCCGTGGACACCGCGGATTGCGGCATAATGCCTCGTGCTCCGGTCCCGCGGTTCGCTCGAGGCTCGGCGGCGCCCACACGCGGGCCATCGTCGCGAACGCGGCACCCGATCTTCGGAGCAGGCCGACGGCGCATGAGTCGCGAGGCGATCGCTGGCACGCTCACTTGGCCCGACTACGCGGTCCTCGTGGCGTCGCTCCTGTGCCTGATCGCGATCGGTGGCGCCTTCTCCTCCCAGCAGCGGGAGACGAGCGACTTCTTCCTCGCGCGCCGCCGCATCCCGTGGTGGGCGGCGTGTCTGTCGTTCCTCGCCACCGAGATCAGCGCGGTGACGATCATCTCCGTGCCCGCCACCGCCTACAGCGAGAACTGGCAGTACGCGCAGTTCCTCGTCGGCCAGAGCCTCGCCAAGTTCGCCGTCGCGCTGCTCTTCATCCCGGCGTTCTACCGCTTCGACTGCACCACCATCTACGAGTTCCTCGACTACCGGTTCGGCCGGGCCAGCCAGGTCACCGGCTCGATCTTCTTCTTCATCACGCGCCTGCTCGGTTCCGGAGTGCGCCTCATGGCGGCGTGCCTCGCCGTCTCGGTGCTCGTGGGCTGGCCGCTCCTGCCCGTGATCGCCCTGTTCTCGCTCGTGTCGATCGCGTACATCGCGCTCGGCGGCGTCAAGGCCGTCGTGTGGACCAACGTGTTCCAGGCGAGCCTCTTCCTCGTGGGCGGCGCGCTCACGGTGGCCTTCCTCGCGAGCCGCGTCGACGGCGGGCTCGGGGCCATGTTCGCCGAGGCCGCCGCGGCCGGGCGCCTTCAGGTCATCAACTGGGGACCGGCGCCCGATGCCCCGGATTTCTGGCGCCGGATCCTGACCGACCCGAACATCGTCTGGCTGGCCGTGCTGAACGGCCTCGTCGGCTCGATGGCCGCCTTCGGCACCGACTACGACCTGATGCAGCGCCTCCTGACGGTGGAGAAGCGCCGCGAGAGCCAGCGCACGCTCTCGCTCACGCCGATCGGCACGTTCGTGACGCTCGCGATCTACCTCTCGATCGGCGCCGGGCTCTACACGTACTACGCGCAGCATCCGGGGCAGCCGCTGCCGCGTCCCGACGAGATCCTCCCGCACTTCATCCGCACGGCCATGCCGGAGCTGCTCCGCGGCCTCATGCTGAGCGCGATCGTCCTCGCGTCCATCGACTCGCCCCTCGGGTCGCTCGCCACGTCCTTCGTGGCCGACATCTATCGCCCGCTGCTCGTGCGCGGCCGTCCGGATGCCCACTACCTGCGCGTGTCGCGGGTGGCCGTGGGGATCTTCGGGCTGATCCTGGCGCTGCTCGCGTGGGGCTTCTCGTACTTCGACAAGATTCTCTGGCTCGCCTTCAAGATCGCCGGGGTCACGTTCGGCTCGCTCCTCGGCGTGTTCCTCCTGGGGCTGATCACGCGCGTCCGCGCCAACCGGGCCAACGTCCTCGCCATGGTCCTGATGGCGCTCGTCAACCTCGTCCTCCTGGTGCTGGCCGAGACGCGGGTGATCGCGCTCGGCTGGTCCTGGCTCGTCATCCTGGGCACGGTCGGCACCATGCTGCTGTCGCCGCTGCTCGCGCCCTGGCTGGACCGCCGTCCGGCCGCGTGACCCGCGCTATCATCCGGGCATGGAGTCGGGCAGCGAGCCGGCGGTCTCCGCTCTCGAGGATGCGCGGGTCCGCGTGCGGGCCGGGCTCATCTCGCTCGCGGTCTCCGTCGTCCTGCTGGGCGCCAAGTACGCGGCGTACCGCCTGACGGGCTCGACGGCGATCCTGTCGGATGCGCTCGAGTCGATCGTCAACGTCGCCGCCGCCGTGTTCGCGCTCGGGGGCCTCGTGTTCGCCGGCCGTCCCGCCGATCGCAATCACCCGTACGGCCACGGCAAGGTCGAGTTCTTCTCGGCGGCGTTCGAGGGCGGGCTCATCGCCTTCGCCGCCGTGCTCATCATCTACGAGGTCGGCCTGGCGCTGATTCGCGGTCCCGAGGTCCGCCAGATCGAAGCCGGGCTCGGCATCGTGCTCGCCGCCGGCCTCGTGAACCTGCTGCTCGGGCTGTACCTCGTGCGGACCGGCCGCCGCTATCGCTCGCTCACGCTCGTCGCCGACGGCAAGCACGTGCTGAGCGATTTCTGGACGAGCGTGGGCATCGTCGCCGGGCTCTTGCTCGTGCGGGCGACCGGACTCGCGTGGCTCGATCCCGTGGTCGCCGCGCTGGTCGCGCTGAATCTCATGTGGACGGGCGTGCGCCTCGTGCGTCACGCCGCCGGCGGGCTCCTCGACGAGGAGGACACAGCGCTGCTCAACCGGCTGCTCGGGGCCCTGGCAGCCCACGTGGGGCAGGGCGTGATCCGCGTGCATCACCTGCGCGCGATCCGCGCGGGTCGCTTTCACCACGTCGACGCCCATCTGGTGGTGCCGGAGTTCTGGTCCGTCGACCGCGCCCACGAGCTGGCCGAGACCCTCGCGGGCCGGGTGATCGACGAGCTGGGCGTCGAGGGCGAGCTGGTCTTTCACACCGACCCGTGTCACCGGGCCTACTGCGCGATGTGCGATCTGGACGACTGTCCGGTGCGCCGCGAGGCGTTCCAGGGCCGGCCGGGGCTCACGCTCGAGGAGGCGGTGCAACCCGACATGAAACCATGACGGTCCGGAGACCCCGCACATGAGCATCGACCCGCTGACGACCGTGCGCGAGCGCGCGCAGAGCAACCTCTTCTGGCGGCACCTCGGGATCGAGGTGGAGGACGCGAAGCCGGGCTGGGTCCGACTCCGCGTGCCCGTTCGCGACGAGATCAGGAACGCGCCGGGCGCGCCCGTGCACGGCGGGGTCTACAGCGCGCTCGTGGATACGGCCGTCGGCGGCGCGCTCTCGACCTTGCACGAGGCCGCCGCGGGGGGCGTCGGGCAGACGACGCTCGACCTCAACATCAGCTTCATCTCGGGCGCGAGCGAGGGCGACGTCTTCGCGGAAGGCCGCATCCTCCGGCGAGGCCGCACGATCGCCTTTGGCGAAGCGACGATCACCGACCGCGAAGGCAAGCTGGTCGCGGTCGGCCGGGCAACGTACATGATCCTGCCGGCGAAGTGACCTCGACTCGCGTGCCGGCAACGCGCCGGGCGGGGCGGCGGCCCTCCCCGCGGGACACGCTCCGTTGCATGAGCGTCTGCGGCACTCAGTGGGGCCACGAGATCTGAGGTGGCCGGCTTCGATGATCCCCAGAAGCAACGGTCCCGCGGGGAGGGCCGCCGCCCCGCCCGGCGCCGCGCGTCCCCGGACAGGCGACACAGCCTTCCTGGCGGGTCTCCGATGGACGGTCACCACCGCGTGCGGAAGTCTGCAGGTTCGAGCGCCGGCTTTGCCGGCGCAATCCGGTTGTTCCTGGGGGAGGCCTCGGAGGGGGCCGTCGAGGCCCCCTCCGAAGGTACTATCCGTGCGCCGGCCCCCGACGTGGCCAGGGATTTTCAGGGCGGAGGGAGGCCCCGTTGTCCCTACGTCGTGAGCCGGCGCGCGGTCTGTGCGAGCCCTTCCTGAATCGCGGCGGGGAGCCGCGAGCCGAACTGGCGGTAGAACTCGCCGAGGTCGTGAAGCGATTCGATCCACTCGTCGCGCTCGACCGAGAGCGCCGCCTGCAGGCGCTCGGGCGCGATGTCGAGACCGTCCAACTCGAGATCGTTCGAACGGGGCACGTAGCCGATCGGCGTTTCCGCCGCGTCCGCCTTGCCGTGGATCCGGTCGACGATCCACTTGAGGACTCGCGCGTTGTCCCCGTACCCGGGCCAGAGGAATCGGCCGCTGCCATCGCGGCGGAACCAGTTCACCCGGAAGATGCGGGGCGGGCGCGGGACCCGCGTGCCGATACGGAGCCAGTGGGCGAAATAGTCGGCCATGTTGTACCCGCAGAACGGTAGCATCGCCATCGGGTCGCGGCGCACGACGCCGACCTTGCCCGTGATCGCCGCCGTCGTCTCCGTGCCCATGGCCGAGCCCATGAAGACGCCGTGGTTCCAGTCGAACGCTTCGGACACGAGCGGGGCCACGCGGGCCAGGCGTGAGCCGAAGATGAACCCGGAGATCGGCACGCCCTGCGGGTCCTCCCACGAGGGCGCGATGGACGGGCACTGCGAGGCGGGGACGGTGAAGCGCGCGTTCGGGTGCGCGGCGGGCCCATTGCCGGACGCCCACGGGCGGCCCTGCCAATCGGTGAGACCGGCCGGGGGTTCGGTCCCGATGCCTTCCCACCAGGGCTCGCCCGAGGGCGTCACGGCCACGTTGGTGAAAATCGTGTTGGCGCTGACCATCGCCATCGCGTTGGGATTGGTCGCCGGGCTCGTCTGCGGAGCCACGCCGAAGAAGCCGCGCTCGGGGTTGATCGCGCGGAGCTGTCCATCGTCGCCGACGTGGATCCACGCGATGTCGTCCCCGACCGTCCACACGCGGTAGCCCGGGAGCTTCGAGACCAGCATCGACAGATTGGTCTTGCCGGAGGCGCTCGGCATGGCTGCGGCGAGATAGGTCACCCGCCCTTCGGGATCCTCGAGGCCCAGGATCAGCATGTGCTCGGCGAGCCAGCCCTCTTCTCGCGCCTGCCACGAGCCGATCCGAAGCGCGTGGCACTTCTTGCCGAGCAGCGCGTTGCCGCCGTAGCCCGAGCCGACGCTCCAGATCAGGCGCTGCTCCGGGAAGTGCGCGATGAAGCGCCGCTCGGGCGAGAGGTCCCCGAGCGAGTGCACGCCGCCGATGAAGTCCTCGGCGCTGCGCATGTGCGAGAGGGCGACGCCTCCGACGCGCGTCATCAGATGCATGCTCGCGACCACGTACGCGCTGTCGGTGACCATCACGCCCACGCGGCTCATCGCCGAGCCGGGCGGCCCCATGAGATACGGCACGACGTACATCGTGCGCGAGCGCATCGCGCCGTGGAGGAGCCCGCCGATGCGGCGGCGAGCGTCGTCCGGCGCCATCCAGTTGTTGGTCGGGCCGGCGTCCAGGCGCGAGCGCGTGCAGATGTACGTGAGCTGCTCGGTGCGCGCGACGTCGCTCGGGTGGCTGCGATGGAGGTAGCAGTTGGGGTAGGCCGGGCTCTCGAGCGGCAGGAGCGTTCCGTCGCCCAGCATCTGGTCGACGAGCCGTTCGTACTCGGCCTTGGATCCGTCGCACCACGTGACTCGGCCGGGCTCGGTGAGCCCCGCAGCCTCGTCCACCCAGCGTTCGACGAAATTTGTCAGTGACATCGAAGCGATTCCCTCCACCGGGCTTCCGCGACCGCCGCTCCGGTAGGCGGTGAAGGGTGCATCACCGGTGCCAGCTCGGACGACCAACTGGCGGCCACTTGGCGGGCCACGGACTGGAACTTCTATGGCCAGATTGTGGAGCGCCCACCATAAAAGTGGTGGGCGCGTCGTCGGATTCACTCAGCCCAGGAGGCGCGCCAAAGCCGCATCGAGCTGACACTGACGCCAGCCGTAGGCAGTAACACTGCCGACATTTGGCAGGAGAAGCTCGGCGTCATAGGGATCCCGCATCAGCACGACCACAAGGGGTCGCCCGGCGTTCTGAAGCGCATCCAGCAGCGTCCGCTCGGCCGGGTAGAGATGCGCATCGTACAGGAAGAGGACGCAGGCGTCGGCGGCGGCCCGGGCGCGCACGTCTTCGATCTCACCACCCGAGGGTTCGATCCCGACCACCGCGACGTCCGGCACGATCCCGTAGGGCGCCATGGCCCCGGCGACGAAGCGCGACTCGTCGAGCATCGTTGGCTCCACGGTGATGCGGTCGGCCAGCGAAGACAGGCGTGGAAAGACAGCGAGGACCCGGCCGTTGAGGCTCCGGCGAACGCCGTCCGGAACCGGCGTCATCATCGTGGCCGCCCGCGTGGCGAGCGCCCGGGCGAGAGGTGGGCCGCCGAGTTCCGGCTGCGGCGGGCCGCCATCGAACCGACGCTCGCGCCTCGCCAGAAGATGGTCGATGCGCGCGGCGCTCTGCTCGAGCGCGCGCACAGGCAAGCGCCCGCTCGTGTACGCGGCGAGCAGCGCCTCGTGCGCAGCGCGCTGGGCCGCCTCGGTGTGGCAGACGAGGAGCAGGTCATGACCGGCCGCGGCGGCTCTCACCGTCGCCTCGCCGATCGGGGCGATCTCGCGGATGGCGCCCATCTCGAGATCGTCCGAGGCGATGACGCCGCGATACCCGAGCTGGCCGCGCAGGTACTCCTCGACGATGAGCCGCGAGAACGTCGCGGGCGTGTCCGGCGCGGCATCGAGCTTCGGGTACAGCGGGTGCGAGGTCATGATCGCGTCGACGCCGGCCTCGATGGCGGCGATGAACGGGAGGAGATGCGAGGCGTGCATCTCGGCCCAGTCGGACTCGATGACGGGCAGACCGAGGTGGGCGTCGACGGGCGCGTGGCCCTTGCCGGGGAAATGCTTGGCGCACGCGGAGAGGCCGGTCGACTGCAGGCCGCGGATGCGCGCCGTCCCGAGGCGCGCGACGAGATCGGGGTCCTTGCCGTAGGAGCGAATGCCGATGTTCGGGCTGTAGCGTTCGGTGAGCACGTCGAGCACGGGGCCGAAGCTCACATCCACACCCAGGCGGCGCAGCTCGCGGCCCTCGATGACCCCCTGTCGCTCGACGTGGCGCGCATCGCCCGCCGTGCCCGCGGCGAGATTGTCGGGGAAGATCGTGACGCCCCGGCCCAGCATGATGATGCGGCCACCCTCGTGGTCGGTGGTGACGAGAAGCCGGCGGCCGAGCGCCTGCTCGAGGCGCGTGATCAACGCCATCAGGCGTTCGGGACCTTCGAAGTTGCGACGGTAGAGAATGAGCCCGCCGGCCCGGGTGTCCTCGAAGAGCCGGATGTCGGCGTCGGTGAGGTCCGGGCCGGGAAGGCCGAAGACGAGCTGGCGACCGACGAGGGCTTCGAGGGTCATCGGGCTTGGCTCCGGCCGTCAGGCATAGAGCAAGTAGGGGCGGCGGTCCCGCGCGAAACGCGCGAGAGCGGGCCGCCACGAGCGCTCCATCGCGGAGATCGCCATGCCACGCTCGATCCCGCGGCGGATCGCCTCCCCGCCGCAGAGGAGGTCGATCGGGAGCTTCCTCGTCTCGAACTCGTACGGCGGCCGCCGCCATCTGAACTGGCGAGGCGCCTGTCGGCGCGCCTCCGCGATCAGTGAGAGATACGTCGAGAACGACTTGAAGCGGGCGGCGTCGGTGACGTGTACCTGCACGCCCTCGCAGACGCGTCCCTTCCACTTCTGAAAGCCCGGCTCGAAGCTCGCCGCGCGGAAGTCCACGCCGGGCAGCTTTCGACGCGCGAGCGCCTCGGCGAGTCGACGGCCGTCGAGGAACGGCGCGCCCACCAGCTCGAAGGGGCGCGCGGTGCCGCGACCCTC
>Ga0187894_10001608_pt1 | contig 28613 bp, 20 predicted proteins | sample GBC1701081metaG_FD_136650 | JGI IMG/M metagenome (GOLD analysis project Ga0187894, IMG submission 136650) | White microbial mat communities from a lava cave in the Kipuka Kanohina Cave System on the Island of Hawaii, USA - GBC170108-1 metaG ...
CCATCGCCGAGCGGTTGTTCTGGGCGGTGTGCGGGAAGGTCCACCGAATCGTCCGCGACCTCGACTACGTGCCGGAGGAGTTGGAGAATCTCGACAGCGTCTTGGCCGATACTTATTTCTGCAACTTCTCGCTCTTCCAGTCGATCCCGGACAGTTGGGCGATCGATCAGCTCTTCCCGCTGATGCCGATCCACCGGCTGAACGAGCGGCCGACGCAGTACGCCGTCCTCGGCGACATCACCTGCGATTCGGACGGCAAGATCGACCGCTTCATCGATCGCCGCGACGTCAAGAAGACGCTGCCGCTGCACACGTTCAACGGGGATCCGTACTACCTCGGCGTGTTCCTCGTCGGCGCGTATCAGGAGATCCTCGGCGACCTCCACAATCTCTTCGGCGACACGCACGCCGTCCACGTCAGCCTCGACGAGAACGACGCCGTCGTCCTCGACGCGGTCGTCAAGGGCGACACGGTCCGCGAAGTGCTGGATTACGTCGAGTTCGACGCGGACGCGCTGATCAGCAAGTTCCGCACGGACGTCGAAGCCGCCGTCCGCGAAGGACGCCTCGGCTACGAACAGTCCGGCCGGCTCCTCCGCTTCTACGAAGACGGCCTCCAGGGGTACACCTACCTCGAAGAACCGCACATGCGGTGACGTCGGCGCGCCACCGAGATGTCAATAATGACTTCGCTCACCGCGTCTCGACAACACGGCGCCTCGGGGATGCAGCGCTATGCGGACCGCCGCAGCGGTTCAACGACCCGCTCGATCTCCTTCGCGCGTTTCATTTCCGTCGAGCGCAAATCGTAGGCGGTCTGCAGGTTCAGCCACGAGCGCGCGTCACCACCGAAAAAGCGCGCAAGCCGCATAGCCGTGTCCGGCGTCATGCCTCGTCGCTCGAGCACAATGTCGTTGAGCCGCGATGTCGGAATGCCGAGTCGCTTAGCCACCGCGTTGACGCTCATCTCGAGCGGCTTCAAATAGTCCTCCCGCAAGACCTCGCCCGGATGGACAGGACGCATACCATTCTTGAAGCTCATTTTCTTGCTTTCCTCAATGGTAGTCGACAATCTCAACGTCTTCAGGCCCGGAGTCGATCCAGCGAAAGCAAAGCCGCCACTGATCGTTGATCCGGATGCTGTGCTGCCCCGCGCGGTCGTGTTTCAACTCTTCCAGCCGATTACCCGGCGGTGAACGCAGGAATTCGAGTGTCTCCGCCGCATCAAGCTGGGCCAGCTTTCGTGTCGACACCTTCGAGATCGAGCCGAAGCGTTTCGAGCGACCGGTTTCAAAAAGCCGTTGGGTCTCAACGCACTGGAAGCTCTTGATCACAACATTCAGAGTATATACCGCTTATCGGTAAGCGGCAAACGATCCGTGACGCCGCGTGACGTCCTGCCGCGGCTCGAGCGGACCCGGAACCTCGCGCCGGTGGACGACGTGCCGGTGTGGGCCGTGTCCTGCTTCTTCATGCGCAAGGGCTATCGCCGCAAGGGCGTGTCCGCCGCGCTGATTGCCGGCGCGCTGGCCCTGGCGAGGCGGGCGAAGGCGCCAGCGCTCGAAGCGTATCCGCTCGACGCGGACCAGACCACCAGCTCGTCGTTCACCGGCTACGCAACAACCTTCGCACGCGCCGGCTTCAAGACCATCGCCTGCCGCGTCCCGGCCCGCCCGATCATGCGCTACGACCTGACACGCGTCCCCAAGCCGAAGACGCGGTCGCGCTGACCGTCCCCGCACGGCCGCGCGTCAGCCGATGGCGCCTTTCACCAGCAGGATCAGCAGCAGTGCGACATCCAGCACCGCGACCAGCGGTGTGAACCACAATTCTCCGTTGGTCAGCATCGGCAGCAGCAGGTAGCCCGCTCCCCACAGCAGGACGAAGACCGCGGTCTTGCGCGGCCACAGCTCTTCCCTGCCGATGATCAGCAGCGCCCAGAACACGACATGGGCGATCCAGCCGGCTGCGAACAGCGAGCCTTGGTTCATGCCGGAAAGGACGTGTGATGTTCGCGAAAAGTCGGCCGCGATGTGGGTGAAAACAATCGCGGGCCGGATCCGTGAGGATGCGGCCCGCGTGAGGGGATGCGTGATGAGCTGACGCGGCGATGTGCGCCGCGTGCTACTGGCGGTTCTCGGGACGACCGCCTTGCGGGCGGTGCGGACGTCCACCGCCGCCGCCGCGATGCGGCGGGCGCTGTTCTTCGAACTGCGGATGCTGTTCGAAGAAGCGGCGGCACGCGCGATGGAAGCGCGTCTCGAACGCGCGGCCCTCGTCGCCGAACAGCGGACCGAGGTCGCGCCACTGATGCTGTGCGCGGCGGACACGGTCCGCGGCGGCGCGGATCTTCGACTCCTCGTTGACGCGGCCGCCGATCGTGTTCGCGGCCAGCGACTCCTTCAGCAGCGACGCCAGCGTCGCCACCGGCGATGAGCCGAGCTGCGCCGTCGGGATCGTGCCGCGCAGGACGCCCTCGACCTCCTCGCACAGCGCCGCCATCCGGTTGCGCGTGTTATCGAGATCGAAGCGCGTGCCTTCGAACGGCTGCGGATACGTTTCCAGCAGCGTGACGATGGCGGTTTCGAAGCGGTTGCGGATGGGCGCGAGCGCCTCGGAGCCGCTGCCGGGCATGTTGCGCCAGCGGCGCCAGGCATCCTCGACGCGCTGAATGAGATCGTCCGGCGGCGCCGCGGCGGTCTCGCCGTCGATCGGCGGGGCCGGGACGAGCTCTTCCAGCGTCGTGCAGACGGCCTCGCGATCGCCGAGGCGCTTCTGCAGCTCGATCTCGTGGCGATGGCCGTAGCGCTCGAAGAACTTGTCGCACGCGCCGCGGAACCGCTTCCACAGCGCCTCGGACTTGTTCCGCTTCACCGGACCGATGGTCTTCCACTCGGCCTGGAGCTGCTTGATCTCCGTGATGGTCTTCGTCCAGTCGGTCGACTCGGACAACTGCTCCATCTTCTCGCAGAGCGCTTCCTTTTGACGCAGGTTCTTGGACCACTCGTCCTTGCGCTGCGCGAGGTCCGTCTTGCGGCGCGTGAAGAACGTGTCGCACGCCGTGCGGAACCGCCGCGCGAGGTCGTTGGCCTGATCCTTCGGCACCGGGCCGACCGCCTGCCATTCGAGCTGGAGCCGCTTGAGCGTTTCCGCCGTCGGGATCCAGTCGGTGGACTCGGCGAGGCCTTCGGCCTGTTCGCAGAGCGCGACCTTCTTCGCGAGGTTCTCGGTCTGTTCGACGGCGACCGTCGCCGTGTGCGCGTCGACGCGGACCTGCGCTTCGTCCTGCGCGGTCTTGAACCGCGCCCAGAGCGTGTCCGCGTCATCGCGCGGCGCGATGGCGACGGCTTTCCACTGGCGGCGCAGATCGCGCAACTGCCGGGAGACCTCCGAGACGTCCGTGAGGTCGCGCAAGGCTTCGACGCGCTTGCACAGCTCCTCCTGGATGCCGGCGTTCGCCCAGCGGCGCCATTCATCCGTGTCGCGCAGCTCGCGCGCGCGCGGCGTCAGCTCGCCGAGCAGGTGGCGCAGCCGCTGCGCGAGTGCCTCGGCGGCGTCGGACTTCGGCAGGGCGCCGACGCCCTCGACCGCGGGCCGCAGATCGCGCAGGACGCGCTCGATGTCCTTCAGCGGCGCGTCGGTCTGCGCGGCGACGGCTTCGGCGCGCTGCTGCAGTTCCAGCAGGCCGGAGAGCTGCTCGGTCGCGCTGCGTTCCGCGGTGGCGCGGGCTTCGGCGACGCGATCGCGCCAACGCTGGTCGAGCTGTTGATACTGCTCGAGCGTCGCGGCGTCCGGCGGCGCGTCGTGCGCCAGCTCGCGCCAGCGGCGGGCCGCAGCGTTCCACTGCGGGCGGGCGCCGTCGAGATCGGGCTGATCGACGATCGCCGCGGCCTCGGTGAGCAGCGCGCCGATCTGCGCGCGGGCGTCGAGGGCGCGTTGGTGGGCCGCGGCGCGATCCTCGTACGCGCGGACGGCCGACGCGTAGTCGCGGGCGAGGGCGTCGACCTCCGGGGCTTCGAACGGGGCGAGGGCGTCCCATTCGGCGCGGACCGGGGTGAGCGCGCCGGTGTCGGCGACGTCGAGGGTCGCGACGGCGTCGATGAGACGCTGGCGCGGGGTGAGGGCTTCGGTCAATGCGGCGCGTCGTTCGGCTTCCATAGCTTCCTGCCGGACAAGGTCATCACAGTGCGCACGGGCGCGGGCCACCACGGCCGCGAACCGCTGCGCCAACTCCTCGGGCGCTTGAGGCGCCACTTCCCGCCACGTCTCCTCGAGCCGTTCCACCTCCGCGCGGACGCGGGCCGCGTCGCGGATGCGCGTCAGTCCGTCGACTGCGTCGCACAGGAGGGTGCCGCGCCGGGCGATCGCGTCCTGGGTCGCGCGGCGTTCCGCTTCCGCGGCGGCGCGTTCCTTGACGATGGCCTTGGCACGGCGGGAGATGACCTTGTTCTTCGCGCGCAGCGCGATGCCGTCGAGCAGCGGCGCGGACGCGTCCTGCAAACGCTCCAGCGCGGCCAGGCCCACGTCCTTGTGGTCCGTGTGCGTGGCGATCGCTTCGAGATCGGCGGCGTCGCACACACGCGCGAGCGCGGCCAGCCGAACCGACTCGTGCGCGGCGTGGCGTGCGACGCCCGCGACGGCTTTCAGATCGCCGAGCCGGTCGAGCGCGGCGCGCGCGACGGGCTCGTGTTTCGTCATTCGCGCAATCTGCGCGAGCGGCCGTTCGTCCCCGATCGCCGCGACTGCGCGCCCGGCCAGGGGCAGGTCGTCACTCTCGCTCGCCCAGGCCTGCAGGCGTCCGATAGCATCGGCCTTGACCTGCGGATCGGCGTCGGCGCGGCCGATGACCCCAAGCGTGTCGACGTCGGCGAGGCGCGTGAGCGCCGCGCGCCGGACCCGTGGATCGATATCCTCGCGCGCCAGCGTCCCAAGGATCGCCTGCTCCGTGTCGTCGAGCCTGTCGATGGCGGCCAGCCGCACGGCCGGGTCCGCGTGCTTCCAACCAGGTTGAGGCCGAAGCCGATCGAACAATGCCATGTCGTTTCTAATATCCGTCTTCGGCGCCTGGGGGGGTGATACACGTCCGTCCGTTCGGGCCACGCTCGCTGACGCGGAACCCGCGCGTGTCGATTGCTCGTCTCAAGGAACGACCTGCGTGTGTCATCCGATCGCCGAATGCCTGCGATCGCGTCAGCCGGCCCGCAGTAAGGCAAGGTGGCGCGATCGAGCCCCTTAGTCTACCCGAGTCCTGTCCGGGCTGCCACGACGTTCATTTCCTGTTCGTTTTTCATCCGGGGGGTCGACGCCGGCCCGCCCCGCACGCTATCGTAAAGGACGCGCCGCATGTCAGGGCCCGCCACACAACGTTTCGACCGCCGGATCACCGAAGGTCCCTTACTCCCCGCCATCTGGCATCTCGCCTGGCCCACCATGCTGCAGAACATGATGGGCGGCTTCCAGAGCATCCTCGATCACACGATGGTCGGCCATCGCGTCGGCTTCACGGGCAACGCCGCCATCGGCGTCAGCTCCCAGATTTTTCTCGTCGTGATTGTCTTCGTGGCGTCGCTCTACACCGGCATGGCCGTCCTCGTCGCCCGCTTCGCGGGCCAGGACGACGCCGACCGCGTGAACCGCGTCGTCTATCAGGCCTTTCTCGTCTCCATCTTCCTGGCCGTCGGCATCATGGCGCCCCTGGGCTATCTGATCACGCCGACCCTGCTCGATCTGGTCCACGCCGCGCCCGAAGTCCGCGCCGAGGCGCTCCCGTATCTCCGGATCCAGTTCCTCTTCGGCGGCGGCCTGCTGCTCTTCTTCATGCTCGGCGGCGCCCTGCGCGCCTGCGGCGACGCCCGGACCCCGCTCGTCCTTGGCATCGTCTTGACCGTCACGCACGGCATCCTGAACGTCGTCCTCATTGGAGGACTCGGTCCGATTCCCGCCCTCGGCACGGCCGGCGCCGCCATCGGCAGTGCGATCGCCAGCAATCTGGTTGCCATCGCCGGCGTCGTGCTGCTCTTTACGCATCGGACGCCAATCTGGTTCTCCAGAGGCATGCAATGGCGTCCTGATTGGGGAATCATTCGTTCTTTGTTCCGATTCGGTTTGCCCAGCGGCCTGCAGGGCGTCGCCATGAACGTCGGCGGCGTGTTACTTCTCCGATTCATTGGATCGCTAGACCATAGCGCCGAAGCGCAGGCCGCCTACGCGGTCGGTTACAACCAGCTCTTCTCCCTCATCACCTGGACGTCGGTCGGCCTCATGGGCGCCACCGCGACGGTCATCGGACAGAACCTCGGAGCCGGCCATCTCGACCGCGCGCAGCGCGCCGTCGGCGTCACGACCCGGATGGGACTGCTCCTCGCGGGCGGCATCGGGTCCCTGTTCCTCTTCATCCCCCACCAGTTGCTCGGCGTCTTCGGGATGACACAGCCGCTCGTCCTGCAGCTCGGCGGACAGTTGCTCCAGTTCCTCGGGGTGTCGGGGCTGTTCGTGACGACCGCGCTGGTGCACACGGGGGCGCTGCAGGGGTCGGGGGACACGCGGAGCCCGTTCTACATCTCGTTGATTTCGCAGATTGGCGTCCCGCTCGGGTTCTGCTTGCTGTGGCAGCTCGCGCGCGGCACTCTAGTGCCGACCGATATCTGGCTCGCCATCCTGCTGGGGCACGTGACGCGCTGCGCGCTCTCCGTGCTCCGGTTCCGGCAGGGCAAGTGGCGGACGATCTCCGTCGACATCGAACCGGCCGGCGCCTGAGCGCCGGCTCCCACGCCCGCGCCTCCGCGCGGCGGAAGGCGAAGGAATACGACCGTTGGCCAAACGTCAGCATCCTGACTCCGATCAATCCCTCTTCGATCTCGTCGATTCATCCGAGCCCCCGTCTTCTCCCGCGGCGCCACCCGTGCCGCCGGCGCCGCCCTCGCCCCCGTCCGGCAGTTCCGGCGGGTCCGGCGGTTCCGGTGGGGCCGGCGGCGGAGCCTTCGGCGCGAGCGGTGACGCCGTCGCGCTGCACGAGGCGGCGCAGGCGCGGTATCTGAACTACGCCCTCTCCGTCATCACCTCGCGGGCGCTGCCCGACGTGCGCGACGGCCTGAAGCCGGTCCAGCGCCGCATCCTCTACACGATGTGGCAGCAGAACCTCACCGCCGACGCGAAGCACCGCAAGTGCGCGAAGGTCGTGGGCGACGTCATGGGCAGCTTCCACCCGCACGGCGACGTCGCGCTCTACGAGACGCTCGTCCGCATGGCGCAGCCCTTCTCCCTGCGCTATCCGCTGATCGACGGATCGGGCAACTTCGGATCCCTCGACGGCGACAGCGCCGCGGCGATGCGCTACACCGAATGCCGCCTCGCCCGCATCAGCGATCAGATGCTCTCGGAGATTGAACAGGACACCGTGGCCTTCCGGCCGAACTACGACGGTACGAAGGTGGAGCCGGTCGTCCTGCCCGCGCGCATCCCGAATCTGCTGATCAACGGCGCGACGGGCATTGCCGTCGGCATGGCCACGAACATCCCGCCGCACAATCTCGGTGAGGTCTGCACGGCGCTGATCAAGCTGCTCGACAACGAGGAGCTGACGAGCGTCCAGTTGTGCCGCTGGGTGAAGGGCCCCGACTTCCCGACGGGCGGACAGATCCTCAACTCGCCCGACGAGCTGAAGGAGATCTACAAGACCGGCTCGGGATCGATCCGCGTCCGCGCCACCTGGGAGCTCGGGCCGGCCGGCCGCAGCAGCAAGATCGTCCACATCACCAGCATTCCCTACGCGATCGACAAGAGCCAACTGGTCGAGCGCATCGCCGACGTCGTCCTGTCGCGCAAGCTGCCGCCGCTGCTCGACGTCCGCGACATCTCGACGGACGATGTGAAGATCGAACTGGAGCTGAAGAAGGACGCCGACGAGAAGATGGTGATGGCGTATCTCTTCAAGCACACGCCGCTGCAGAACAACTTCGGCGTGAACCTCACCTGCCTCGTGCCGACCGAGCAGGCCGAGATCGCCAAGCCGCAGCGTCTCTCGCTGAAAGAGATGCTGTGGTACTTCCTCCACTTCCGCCTCGATATCGTCACGCGCCGCTTCGAATACGAACTCGCGGCGTTGAAGCGCCGCATCCACCTGCTGGAAGGCTTCGCGAAGGTCTTCGACGCGCTGGACGAGATCCTGAAGATCGTCCGCAAATCCGAGGGCAAGGCCGACGCCGCGCAGACGATCATGAAGCGCTTCGGCCTGGACGCCGATCAGACCGACGCGATTCTCGAACTGAAGATCTACCGCCTCGCGCGGCTCGAGATCCTCGTCATCCAGCAGGAGCTGAGCGAGGCGCGCAAGCGCACCCGCGAGCTGACCGCGCTGTTGAATGATGAAGCCAGACGGTGGGGCGTCGTGCGGGACGAGATCGAGCACTTGAAGGCGTCCGACCCGGCGCTCGCGCGCGACACGCGCCGGACCACCTTCGCGAGCGGCGAGGAGGAAGTCGAATACTCGGCCGAGGACTTCATCGTCGACGAAGACAACGTCGTGATCGTCTCGCGCGACGGCTGGGTGAAGCGGCAGAAGGAAGTGCGCGACCTCGCGTCGACCCGCATGCGCGAAGGCGACGCGGCGCTGGCCGTGCTCGCCGGCAGCACGCGCGCGACGGCGGTGTTCTTCACGAACTACGGCACGGCGTATACGTGCCGCATCATCGACGTGCCCGCGTCCACCGGCTACGGCGAGCCCATTCAGCGCCTCTTCAAGTTCAAGGACGGCGAGCGCGTCATCGCCGCGTTCAGCCTCGATCCCCGCGTCGCGTCGAACATCACGTCGCCGCGCGAGGACGTCGCCCCGCCGCGGCACGCCGTCGCCGTCACGACCGACGGCTACAGCCTGCGCTTCAGCCTCGCGCCGTTCGTCGAGGTCAGCACGCGCGCGGGCCGCCGCTTCGCGCGGCCGGCCGAGGGCGCGGAGGTTGTCGGCGTCGCGATGATCGAGGGCCGCGAGACGGTGATTGCCGTCACCCGGCAGGCGCACGCCATGCTGTGCAAGGCGACCGAGATCAACTACCTCGCCGGCCCCGGCCGCGGCGTGATCCTGATCAAACTGGATCCGAAGGACGACCGCGTCCTCGGCTTCATCGCGTCGCACGGCGATCGCGATCTGCTGACCGTGGAGACGAGCCGCGGCGCCGAACAGACGGTCAGCACCGCGAAGTACGACGCGACCGGCCGCGGCGGCAAGGGCCGCGAGCTGCTGCAGCGCGGCCAGTTCACCCGCGTCCTCCCGTCGCTGCCGGACGTGCCGGTCCTGCCTGCGTAGCCGCGTCGCGCGCGGCACCTTCGGGCCAGCAGCTCGGGGGCGGTGGCGCGTGCGCGGACTCGCGCTCTTGGGGCTAGTTGGCGACGGAGCGCGTCGCGAAGCCGGCTGCTTCCAGCTCGAGGCGGATCCGATCGAAGAGCTCGCGCACCGTGGGCGGCAGGCCGGCCGCGGCCTGCGCCCCGCGATCGAAGCTGAACATGCGGAACCGGATCGCTTCCATGTGGAAGGAACGGACCGCGCGGTCGAGATGCTCCGCGAGCTCCGTCAGCGGATCCGCGGTAGCGCGATCGCCGTGCTGTCTGAGGACGGTCAGGAGCTGGCCGACAAGGTCGATGGCGTTCTGGCGGTGCAGGGGCCGGTCGGAAGATTCGGAAGAAGTCGTCGTCATACCTGGCCCCAGAGTCTAGATCAACTTCCTTCCGGTCCGTCCACGCCCACGCCCACGCCACAGAGACGCGCGCACTCCCTCCTCTCCACCACCGGCCACACGGCACTGAAATCTCCCAGAATCCCGCCGATGCAACGCTGTTCGTCTGATGACGACACTGTTGGTGTGCGACTTTGCCATGGTAAAGACGCATTTGTCTCATGCGATCGGTCGTTCTATTGCGAACTGAGATATGAATCGTGCATAATCTGCACATTCGAGCGTTCGCGCTCACTTCAGCCAGTCGCGGGCCGTTCGGGCCTGCTTTCATCATCGGAAAGGGCACATCTCAATGGGTTCCGCAGCGTCTCGAGAAGCGATCCGGGCCATCCGGGACTGGGGCGTCGGCAACGGCCACCACACGACCCCGTCGGCCGCGCGTGCAACCGAAGTCTTTGGAAGTCTGGTGTTTACGGACGAAGTGCAGCGGACCCGCCTGCCCAAACCGGTCTACAAGGCGCTGCGACGGACGGTCACCCGCGGCGAACCCCTCGACATCTCCGTCGCAGACGCCGTTGCGTCCGCGATGAAGGACTGGGCCGTCGAGCACGGCGCCACGCATTACACGCACTGGTTCCAGCCGCTGACCGGGATCACCGCCGAGAAGCACGACTCGTTTCTCTCGCCGACGCCCGAGGGCGGCGCGATTGCGGAGTTCAGCGGGAAGGAATTGATCCAGGGCGAGCCGGACGCGTCCAGCTTCCCGTCCGGCGGCATGCGCTCCACGTTCGAGGCCCGCGGCTACACCGCGTGGGACCCGACCAGCGCGCCGTGGCTGTATAAGACGCCGGCCGGGTCGACCCTCGTCATTCCCAGCGCGTTCGTGAGCTGGACGGGCGAAGCGCTCGACAAGAAGACGCCGCTGCTGCGTTCGATGGAGGCGCTGTCGCATCAGGCCGTCCGCATCCTGAAGCTGTTCGGATCGCGCGCGGAGCGCGTCACCACCACCTGCGGTCCCGAGCAGGAATACTTCCTCATCGATCGCTACTTCTACTTTGCGCGGCCGGACCTCATCACCGCGGGCCGCACGCTCTTCGGCGCGCGTCCGCCGAAGGGCCAGGAGCTGGAGGATCAGTACTTCGGCTCGATTCCAGAGCGCGTGCTCGCGTTCATGATGGAGGTCGAGACGGAGCTGTACAAGTGCGGCGTCCCGATGAAGACGCGGCACAACGAAGTCGCGCCGAGCCAGTACGAAGTCGCGCCGATTTTCGAGAACGCGAACGTCGCCACCGACCATCAGATGATGACGATGGAGACGATGCGGAGGCTGGCGCCGAAGTTTGGACTGGCGTGCCTGCTGCATGAAAAGCCGTTCGCGGGCGTGAACGGATCCGGCAAGCACTTGAACTGGAGCATGAGCGACGACCAGGGCAACAACCTGCTCAGCCCGGGCGAGACGCCGCACGACAACGTCCAGTTCCTCGTCTTCTGCGCCGCCGTTCTGCGCGCCGTCCATCGGTGGCAGGGGCTGCTCCGCATGAGCGTCGCGAGCGCGGGCAACGATCATCGTCTCGGCGCGAACGAAGCGCCGCCGGCGATCATCTCGATCTTCCTCGGCGACATGCTGACGGACATCTTCGAGCAGATCGAAAAGGGCGGCGCGAAGTCGACCAAGGCGGGCGGCCTGCTGGAGACCGGCGTCCGCGTCCTGCCGAAGCTGCCGCGCGACGCGGGCGACCGCAACCGCACGAGCCCGTTCGCGTTCACCGGCAACAAGTTCGAATTCCGCGCGGTCTCGGCGAACCAGAGCATCGCCTTCCCCAACATCGTCCTCAACGTCGTCGTGACCGAGTCGCTGGACGACGTCGCGAGCGAGCTGGAAGCGGCGACCAGGAAGGGCCAGAAGCTGGACGAGGCGGTCAAAGAGCTGCTGACGCGGCTGATCAAGGAACACAAGTCGATCATCTTCAACGGCAACGGCTACTCCGCCGAGTGGGAACAGGAAGCCGAGAAGCGCGGCCTGCTGAACCTGCGCAACACCGTCGACGCGCTGCCCGAGCTCGAAAAAGCGCCCGTCGTCGAGCTGTTCGAGAAATACAAGGTGCTCAACGAGCGCGAGATCAAGGCGCGCTACGAGATCAACGTCGAGACCTACGTCAAGACCGTCAACGTCGAAGCGCAGTTGATGGTGCTGATGTCGAACCGCTACATCCTGCCGGCCGTCCTGAAGTATCAGACGGAGGTGGCGAACAGCGTCTCATCGAGCAAGGCGGCGGGGATCGAGTCCAGGGAAGCGACGAAGCTGCTGAAGGAAATCGTCGGCCTCGTGGACGAACTGAAGGCGACCTCGGACAAGCTCACGGTGGCGCTCGAGCACAACGGCGACTCGCCCGCCAGGCACGCGCTGTTCATGCGCGACACGGTCGTGCCGCTCATGGCGACGCTGCGCGAGAAGGGCGACCGGCTGGAAGGGCTCACGCCGAGCGATCACTGGCCGCTGCCGACGTATCGCGAGATGCTCTTCATCAAGTAGCGTCGGACCTCGCGTCGTACGCGCGCACGCGCACGCGTCCCGCGCGCGATCCGGCGACGGATTCTCAGGCGATCCCGCCAGGGCAGCAGCTTTCGGGCTGCTGCCCTTTTTTCTTGCCGCTTATTCCTGCCCCTATTTTGGGGGCCGCGCGTGACGCGCGCGGTCCCGCGGACGCACTCCCGGCTTTTCCTCCCCTCGCCCTTCGGGTACACTTGCGGGCTGGAAACGCGTCCGTACGCATCATGTCGTCCTATACCGCGAAAGACATCACCGTCCTCGAAGGCCTGGAGCCGGTCCGCAAGCGTCCGGGCATGTACATCGGCGGCGTCGGCTCGGCCGGCCTGCACCATCTCGTCTGGGAGATTCTCGACAACGCGATAGACGAGGCGATGAACGGCCACGCGTCGAACATCGCGGTCACGCTGCACCAGGACGGGACGTCGCTCACGATCACGGATGACGGCCGCGGCATTCCGGTCGACAAGCATCCGAAGACCGGCAAGAGCGCGCTCGAAGTCATCTTCACCGTGCTGCACGCGGGCGGCAAGTTCGAGCAGGGCAACTACAAGACCGCGGGCGGCCTGCACGGCGTCGGCGCCAGCGTCGTCAATGCGCTGTCCAAGGAGCTGATTGCCACCGTCAAGCGCGACGGGACGCAGTGGGAGCAGAAGTTCAAGCATGGCGTCCCGCAAGGACCGCCGAAGAAGACGGGTCCGGCGCGCGGCACCGGCACGACGGTGTTCTTCCATCCCGACCCGGCGATCTTCCCGAAGATCGACTTCGACGCGGACACGATCAAGGAACGCCTGGAGGTCGCCAGCTACGTCCATCGCGGATTGAAGATCGTGTTCCTGGACGAGTCCAACGGCCAGCGGACGTCGTTCGTCCACGAGAATGGCCTCGCCGACTACCTGACGAAGATCGTCGGCCAGCGCGCCGCGAAGCCCGTACACGACACGGCGTTCGTCCTGGCGCGCGACAACGACGTGCGGCTCGACCTCGTCCTGCAGTGGACCGAGGCCACGGACGAACACCTCCGCAGCTACGTCAACGGCATCCCCACCGGATCCGGCGGCACGCACGAGAACGGCCTGCGCGCCGGCATCGGTAAGGCGATGCGCAATTTCATCGACACGCACAACCTCTCGCCGAAGGGCGTGACGCTGAGCGCCGAGGACATCCGCGAAGGGCTGGTCGGCATCCTGAGCGCGTTCATGCAGGAGCCGCAGTTCCAGGGCCAGACGAAGGATCGCCTGAACAACCCGGAGATGATGGCGGCCGTCGACGCGGCCGTCCGCCCGGCGCTCGAACACTGGCTGAATCACAACATCTCGATCGCCGAGGCGATCGTCGCGCGCATCATCCTCGCGGCGCGCGCCCGCGAGGCGAGCCGCGCCGCGCAGCAGGAAGTCGTCCGCAAGAGCGCGACGTCCGCCCGCCTGACGCTGCCCGGCAAGTTGAGCGACTGCTCGCAGTCGTCCGCCGCGCTCACCGAAATCTTCATCGTCGAAGGCGATTCCGCCGGCGGGTCCGCCAAGCAGGGACGCGACCGCACGCGTCAGGCGATCCTGCCGCTGCGCGGCAAGGTGCTGAACGCTGAGAGCGCGTCGATGGCGAAGGTGCTCGAGAACAAGGAGCTGTCGGACCTCGTCACCGCGCTCGGCTGCGGCATCGGCAAGGCGTTCGACCTGTCGCGCCTGCGCTACGGCAAGGTGATCATCCTCGCCGACGCGGACTCGGACGGCCACCACATCGCGACGCTGCTCCTCACGTTCATCTACCGCCACATGCCGCAGTTGATGCAGCGCGGGCACGTCTTCCTCGCGCAGCCGCCGCTCTACCGCATCGACATCGGCAAGGAGACGCACTGGGCGCAGGACGATCCGCAGCGCGACGCGATCGTGAAGAAGCACGCCCACAGCCGCTCGAAGCCGGATATCACGCGGTTCAAGGGCCTCGGCGAGATGATGCCGAAGGTGCTGTGGGAGACGACGCTGAACCCGAAGACGCGGCGGCTGCTGCGCGTCGAGGTGACGGATCAACTCGTCACCGATCGCGTCATCAACGAGCTGATGGGCAAGGACGCGTCCGCACGCTTCCGCTTCATCATGGAACGCGCCGAAGAAGCGCAGGAGCTCGACGTCTGACCCTCCCCTACCGCGAGGACCTGCTCGCCGCGCTGCTGGCGCTCGGCCTGCGCCCGCGCCCCGACACACCGCCCGCCCTCGTCCGCGAGCAGGTCAACGATCTCTACTGCTACGAGCTGCGCATCCTGCGCGGGCGCCTGATGCGCCGCCAGTTCGAGAAGATCACCTACGCGGATCGCGTCCGCGATCTGCGCCAGCGCTACTGGATGCTGAGCGTGCCGCTCGCGGAATGGACGTCATCCACATCCGCATCAGCAGCCGCGCTGACGCCGCCCTCGCCAGGACTGCTGACGTCCGACGTCGACTCTGAATGACGCGTCCGCGCATCAATGCTGAGCCGCTGTTGCGCGGCTCAGGTCGCCGGCCGCTGTCCGCTTCTCCGTCGTCTTCTGCGTAGTTCCGCATCATTCCCGTTGGAAGACCCGACAGTGACAGCCTCCGGCCGAGGTGTTTCGCGCCCAATCTGCCGTGCGAGGCGCAATGGTCCGATCCTTGCCACCGGTTCAAGGAGGAGGTTTGATATGCATTCACGTATCTCCACGGCCGTGCTGCTGGTCGGAGGGGCGCTCGCGTTCGCGGCTCCCGCGACCGCGCAGTCGGCCAATCCCACGCAAGAGCGCGTCTCGGAGGGCCGGGGCCAGGTGCCGGTCTACCGGGTGACCGTGGTGGCCCGATCGACGCCCGCCATCAACTATCGTCATCGCAGCGGGTCGACGACCATCGACTTCGCGGGCACGCCGCTATTGCCGGACGCTCGCGGAGAGGCCAAAGTCGAAAGCAAGCAAGGCTACATCGAAGTCGAAGTCGAGTTCGACGATCTCAAACCGGCCACGCGGTTCGGCCCCGAGTATCTTACGTACGTCATGTGGGCGATCACGCCCGAAGGCCGCGCCACGAATCTCGGCGAAGTCCTGCTGAACGGGACGAAGAGCAAGCTGAATGTCACGACCGAGCTGCAAGCGTTCGGGCTCGTCATCACCGCGGAGCCGTACTTCGCCGTGACGCAGCCGAGCGACGTCGTGGTGATGGAAAACGCGATCCGGCCCGAGACGCGCGGGAAGATCGAACAGGTCGACGCGAAGTACGAGCTGCTGAAGCGCGGCACGTATCTGATGAACGTCGAGCCTGGCCGATTCACGGCGCAGCATCTGGACGAGGACACGCCGCTGGAACTGCACGAAGCCCGAAACGCCATCCAGCTTTCAAAGATCGCGGGCGCGGACCGCTACGCGATCGATTCCTACCAGAAGGCCGAGCGCCTGCTCGATCAGGCGGAAGAGACGCACGCGAAGGATCGCGGCACGCGCGCCACGATCCAGACGGCGCGTGAAGCCGCGCAGACGGCCGAGGACGCACGTCTGATCTCGCTGCAGCGGCAGGACGAGGAAGCGCTCGCGCAGGAGCGGCAGGCGTCGGCGGATCGTGAAGCGGACGCGAACCGGCGTACGCGTGATGAGGAGCGGCGGCGTCAGGACGCGGAGGCCGATCGCCTCGCCAGCGACCAGCGCCGGCAGCAGGCGGAACAGTCCGCGCGGCAGGCCGAGCTCGCGGCACAGCAGGCAGCCCGCGAGCGTGCGGACGCGGACACGGCGCGCGCCGCGGCGGAACGCGCCCGCGCGGAAGCCGACCTCGCCTCGCAGCGGCTCGCTGGCGAGCGTGAGGCCGCCGAGGCCGCGCGCCTCGCGGCGGACGCCCGCGCCCAGCAGGCGCAGCAGCTCGCCGATCGCGCCGAGCAGGAGAAGACCGAGTTGCGGGCCCGGCTGCAGCGTCAGTTGAACATCATCCTCGACACGCGCGAGAGCGCGCGCGGGCTGATCGTCAACATGTCGGACGTGCTGTTCGACACGGCGCGTGCGACGCTGCGTCCGGGGGCGCGAGAGAAGCTGGCGAAGGTGGCCGGTATCGTCCTCGCGTATCCCGACCTGAAGCTGTCGGTCGAAGGCCACACGGACAGCGTGGGCGGCGACACCTACAATCAGGACCTGTCCGAGCGCCGCGCGGCCAGCGTGCGCGATTACCTGGTGCAGCAAGGCATCGGACGCGACGCCATCATCGCCGCCGGCTTCGGCGAGTCGCAGCCGGTCGTGTCGAACGACACGGCGGCCGGCCGTCAGCAGAATCGACGCGTCGAGCTGGTCGTGTCCGGCGAGTCGATCGGCAAGACGCCGCCGACGTCGGATCAATCGCTCGATCAGCCAGAAGGCGCGCCGGTCGTCCGGCGCGTGCCCCAGCGGTAGGTCGACCCTGTCAGCACGGACTCCGTGAGTCCGGGGCGGACGGCGGATCATCGCGATCCGTCGTCCGCCCATCTCCACGTTCCCTGCCATCCCCGTCCCACAGGGCGTGACGTTTCCGCCATGAAGGGCCCGCCTTGCCAGATACACCGCATTCCACGGTAAGATAAGCAGCTGTTTGCCAAGCCGCAGGCGAAGCAGACTGAGGGGAAAGTGGCCAGCGTAGACGGCGGCTTTCTCATTGTGTGCCCTGCAGGACGCGCGGCACACATGGTCTTCTGTGGAACCCGCCGGGGCCACGCCCCACGACGGTCGCGCGGCGTTCGCCCGTTCGAGGACGGGCGGGGCCGGGACGCCACACGCCATCTGACGAAACGAGTTCGCCAGCCCCAATCGTGATCGCTATGAGTGGAAGTTTTTCGGGTGTGAACGCGGGGTACGTCGCGGAGCTGTACGAGCGCTACCGACAAGACCCCCAATCGGTCGATGACGCGACACGGGTGGAGTTCGAACGGGGCCACGTCCCCGCGGAACCGACCGCCGTCCCGCCGCCGGCCGCCGGCGCCACCGTCAACACCGCGCACATCGTCGGCGTCGTGAACCTTGCGGAGTCGCTGCGCAAGTTCGGCCATCTCAAGGCGCAACTGGACCCGCTCGGCGGCCGGCCCATCGGCGACCCGTCGCTCGCGCCCGAAGCGCACGGCCTGTCGTCGGACGACCTCCGGCGCCTGCCCGCCAGCCTGATTGGCGGCCCCATTGCCTCGGGCGCCTTGAACGCCCTGGAGGCCATCGAGGCGCTGAACCGCGTCTACTGCTCCACCACCGGCTACGACTACGCGCACGTCTTCGTGCCCGAGGAGCGCACCTGGCTGCGCCACGCCGCGGAGTCGGGCCAGTTCCGTCCGCCCGCCGCCGCGATCGACGAGTTCGCGCTGCTGGACCGGCTGTCGCAGGTGGAAGCGTTCGAGCTGTTCCTGCACCGCGCCTTCCCCGGCAAGACCCGGTTCTCGGCGGAGGGGCTCGACCTGCTGATCCCGATCCTCGACGTCCTCGTCGAAGAGGCGGCCGCGGTCGGCATCTCGCACGCGCTGATCGGCATGGCGCACCGCGGACGGCTGAACGTCCTGGCGCACGTCCTGTCGAAGCCGTATTCGCAGATCCTCGCCGAGTTCAAGGACCCGGTGCAGCAGCAGCCGCACGGCTACCGCATCGATCTCGGCTGGACGGGCGACGTGAAATATCACTCGGGCGCGCGCCGCAGCCTGCGCAGCCTGACCGTGTCGATGGCGCCGAACCCGAGCCATCTGGAGTTCGTCGATCCCGTCGTGCTCGGCATGGCGCGGGCCGCGGGCACCGCCGTCGAACAGGGCGGCGCGCCGCGCTTCGACTCCGGCCGCACGCTGCCGCTGCTGCTCCACGGCGACGCCGCGTTTCCGGGCCAAGGCATCGTCGCCGAGACGCTGAACCTCGCGCGGCTCGACTCGTACGACACCGGCGGCACCATCCACGTCATCGTCAACAACCAGCTCGGATTCACGGCGACGTCGAAGGAATCCTACGGGACGTCGTACGCGAGCGGTCTCGCGCGCGGGTTCAAGATCCCGATCGTCCACGTCAACGCGGACGACCCGATCGCCTGCATCGAGGCGGCGCGCCTCGCGGCCGCGTACCGCACACGCTTCCGCCGCGATTTCCTGATCGATCTCGTCGGCTACCGCCGCCACGGGCACAACGAGGGCGACGAGCCGTCGTTCACGCAGCCGATGATGTACGAGAAGATCATCGCGCATCCGACCGTGCGGCAGATCTGGGCAGACCGGCTGGTGTCGCAAGGAACCATCGCGGCGACCGTGCCCGCGGAGCTGTCACAGAAGCACTTCAAGACACTGGAGCAGGCGCTCGCGTCGTTGAAGCCCGAAGAGGACCTGAGCGAGCCGCTGCCGCCCGAACCGCCGCCAGGCGCCGCGCGTCAGGTGCAGACGGCTGTGCCGGTCGAGCGGCTGCGCGCGCTGAACGCGAGCCTGCTGGATCGTCCCGAGGGCTTCACGCAGCATCGCAAGCTGGATCGCGCGCGCGAACGCCGCCGCGCGATGCTGGAGTCGCTGGACGAGGCGACGATCGACTGGGCCTCCGCCGAAGAGCTCGCCTTCGCGTCGATCCTCGAAGACGGCATCGCCATCCGGCTGACCGGCGAGGATGTCGAGCGCGGCACGTTCAGCCATCGCCACGCGGTGCTGCACGACGTCAAGACCGGCCGCCGCTATACGCCGCTACAGGCGCTGAAGCAGGCGACGCGCGCGTTCGAGATCCGCAACAGCCCGCTCTCGGAGAACGCGACCGTCGGCTTCGAGTTCGGCTACAACGTCCAGGAGCCGGGACGGCTCGTCGTGTGGGAAGCGCAGTACGGCGACTTCATCAACGGCGCGCAGGTGATCATCGACGAGTTCCTGACGTCGGCGCGCGCGAAGTGGGGGCAGACGCCGTCGCTCGTCCTGCTGCTGCCGCACGGGCACGAGGGCCAGGGACCGGATCACTCCAGCGCGCGGCCGGAGCGTTTCCTCGCCGCCGCGGCCGACATCAACCTGCGCCTCGCGAACTGTACGACCGCGGCGCAGTACTTCCACCTGCTGCGGCGTCAGGCGCTGCTGCTGCAGACGGACCCGCTCCCGCTGGTCGTCCTGACGCCGAAGAGCCTGCTGCGTCATCCGCTGGTGGCATCGACGCCGCGCGATCTGGCCGAAGGCCGCTGGCAGCCGGTGATCGACGATGCGGAGGCGCGCACGCGGGCGAAGGACGTCACGCGGCTGATTCTGTGCAGCGGCAAGGTGTACGTCGACCTGATTTCGAGCGAGCGCCGTGCCGCGGCCGCGGGCGTGGCGATTGCGCGCGTCGAGCAGGTGTATCCGTTCCCCATCGACGACATCATGTCGGTGATCAAAGGCTATCCGCGCCTGCAGACTGTGATCTGGCTCCAGGAAGAGCCGCAGAACATGGGCGCGTGGGACTACGTCTCACCCATTCTCCGGGAGCGTCTGGATCGGAAGCTCGCCTTCCACTACGCCGGGCGTCCGCGCAGCGCGAGTCCGTCGGAAGGCTCGTCCGCCTGGCACGCCATCAACCAGCGCATGCTGGTCGAACAGGCATTCCAGATGGACGCGGTGGCGCAAGAGACGGTAAAGAGCTAGCAGAGCTCGTTTCGCAGGGGAGGTTGGGTGTGGCGTCGAACATCGTGGTTCCGCAGTTGGGCGAGTCGGTCGTCGAAGCGCGCGTGGCGCGCTGGTTGAAGAAAGAAGGCGACGCGGTCGCGGCCGGCGAGCCGATCGTCGAGCTCGAAACCGAGAAGATCGACCTGGAAGTCGGAGCCGAACAGGGTGGCGTGCTCTCCCGGATCGCCCGTCAGGAAGGCGAAGACGTCAAGGTCGGCGAACTGCTTGGCGTCGTGGACGAGAGCGCCGGCGGAGTGACCGCGTCCGCGCCATCGACGACGTCCGCGACCGACGGCGCCGCAAAGCCCGCTGCCGCCGTCGCCGCGCCGGCCAGCGCCTCGCCGGCGAATGCGGCGTCCAGCGACGGGAAGGAACGGGCGACGCCGACCGCGCGGCGTGTGGCCGAAGCGCACGACATCAGCCTGTCCGGCGTGGCCGGCAGCGGCGATGCGGGACGCATCACGAAGCGCGACGTCGAGTCGCACGTCACGACGGCACCTTCATCGTCCGCAGCTTCATCGGCCGCGCGTCCGGCGACGCCGCCCGCGTCCGCCCCAGTGTCCGCACCGTCCGCGACACCGGCCGCGCCCCTCGCCGCGAAGCCGACGCCGCCCGCGATCAAGCCGGCGCCGCCGCCCGTACCGGGCGAGCGCCGCGAAGAGCGCATCCGCATGTCGAAGCGCCGGCTGACGATTGCGCGCAATCTGGTCGAAGCGCAGCGCACGGCGGCGATGCTGACGACCTTCAACGAGATCGACATGACCGCGGTCATGGGGCTGCGCGAACGACGGAAGGAGTCGTTCAAGGAACGCTACGGCGTCGGCCTCGGCATCGCGTCCTTCTTCGTCAAGGCTTCCATCGGCGCGCTGCGCGCCTTCCCGCGTCTCAACGCCGAGGTCCAGGGCGAAGAGATGGTGCTCAAGCACTTCTACGACATCGGGATCGCCGTCGGCGCCGAACAGGGCCTCGTCGTGCCCGTGTTACGCGATGCGGACCGCATGTCCTTCGCCGGCATCGAACAGGGCATCCGCGACTTCGCGGGCCGCGCGAAGAACGGCACGCTGACGCTGGAAGATCTCCGCGGCGGCACGTTCACCATCACCAACGGCGGCGTCTTCGGCTCGCTGCTCAGCACGCCGATCCTGAATCCGCCGCAGGTCGGCATTCTCGGACTGCACAAGATCGAAGAACGGCCGATTGCGATCAAAGGACAGGTCGTCGTTCGTCCCATGATGTACGTCGCGCTCAGCTACGACCATCGCATCGTCGATGGGCTCGAGGCCGTGCAGTTCCTCGTCCGCGTCAAGGAATTCATCGAGGATCCAGGCAACCTGCTCCTCGAAGGCTGAACCGTTCGCGCCCTGCGCGCCAACGCGCCGTTCCACGCCGCGTGACGCTTTCGAGCGCGCGCGGCGTTTTTCGTTTGCCGTGGAGACTTCGTCCACGACGTCCCACGAAAGGTCAACGTGAACGGCGTGATTGTAAGGTCTTTGTTAAATCCCGGCCGCGTCTCCGTGCGTCCGCGGTCACGAACGGACCGGGGTTGTCTCTTCTCGTCATAGCGCCGCGGTTCTGCTCCATCGGGGAAAGCCATTGCCGCGCGATACGCGTCCTAAGAAACAGATGGCGCCGGTTGTCCCTCTTCGGCTTGTGTTGGTTATCATCCTACTCGTCGCCGCAGACCCAGCCGAGACGTTCGTGGCCGAGCCTGCTCGCAGGACGTCTTCGGTCCCGTCTTCCAAGCCCTCCGCCCTCCAGGCTCTCGCCCAATCTATGCCGCGGGAGTCAGGTCAACAGCAGCCGGCGCCATCAACGTCCGTGCCCGCCCCACCCGCCGCGGCCGCACCCGCGCCGCCGCCGGATCTCCCCGGACAGGACCCCACCGCTCCGCTCGACCTGCCTGTGTCACTGAAACAGATCAAGAAAGGCCTGGAGCGGCCGCCGCAAACCTCGCACCTGCTGCCCAGCGACAAACCGACGTTCCGAACGGAGGTCGAAGAGGCCTACCCCGAGCTGAAGCTGGAGAGCTACTGGAAGCGAGACAACGCCGTCGCCCCGTACGCGCGTCCGTTCTACAACAAGGAGCATCACGAGTTCATCGAATGGGCAAATCGTGACAATCCGGGGAAGGCGCGCATCCTCTATCCCATCAACAGTCCGCTGCCGATGGTCGCCAAGGCGCTCTATAACAGCCTGAAGCAGGGCATCGCCGAGAGCAGCCTGCGGCGCATCCGCGAACAGATCCGCGCGGAGCTGGCGCAGATCGAAGCGGCGCGAGCGTCGAACTCCCCCGCCGACGCATCGAATCGCGACCAGGCCGCTGCCGACAAACCCGATCCGGCCAAGGCCAGCGGCGACAAGCCGAAGCCTGGCACCGTCACCGTCCCGTAGCGCGGTCCCGCGCTCCGATCCCCATCATCTCGATCGGTCTGCTGCGTCCGGACGCGCGGTGTTTGCGCGCGTACGGGCACTCGTGTACGCTCGTTCGGATGAGGCGCGGCCGGGCCGCGCGGACCTCTGGAGGACGCATCGATGTCGTTGATCGAGGAAGGTAAGAAAGCCCCGGCGTTTTCGCTGCCGGATCAGGACGGCAAGATCCACAGTCTGAAGGACTACGCTGGCAAGCCGGTCGTCCTGTACTTCTATCCCAAGGACGATACGCCGGGCTGCACGAAGGAAGCGTGCAACTTCCAGAGCAACCTGCCCGACTTCAAGAAGATCAAGGCGGCGGTGCTCGGCGTCAGCGTGCTCGATAGCGCGAGCAAGGCGAAGTTCGCGAGGAAGTACGACTTGACGTTCCCGCTGCTCGCGGACGAGGACCATGCGGTGGCCGAGAAGTACGGCGCGTGGCAGGAGCGGAGCATGTACGGCCGGACGTATATGGGCGTCGGACGCATCACGTATCTGATCGACGCCGAGGGCCGCGTCGCGAAGCGCTGGGACACCGTCAAGGTGGACGCGCATGCGGACGACGTGCTCGCGGCCATCAAGGACCTGAAGGACTGACGCGGCGGCGGCATGACGCTCGAAGGACTGCGCGAGTTCTGCCGGAAGCTGCCCGGCACGACCGAGGACATCAAGTGGGAAGACAACGCGGTGTTCTCGGTCGAGCGGAAGATGTACTGCCTGATCAATGTCGACGCGCCGTGGTCGTTGAGTGTGAAATCGACGCCCGAGGATGCCGCGGAACTCGTCGAGCGTGAAGGCATCCGTCCCGCGCCCTATATGGCGCGCAATCACTGGGTGACGCTCGACAGCGTCACGGGTGTCGTCTCCGATCGCGAACTGCGGACGCTGATCGTCCGTTCTTATGATCTGGTGCGCGCGGGGCTGCCGAAACGCGTGCGCGAGAGCCTGAAGCCCGTGCCGGACGCCCTCCGCGCGCGGTAGCCGCGTCGCTCCAGCGGTTCCACATCGGACATCGAGGATGACTCCATTGAAATCGTGGTCCTTGACAGCGTGGCCCTTGAAGGGGTGGATGGCATGCGGACTGCTGTGGATGATGACCGGCGTCGCGTCCGCGCAGAACGGCGAGCCCGTCAACCTGGCGGTCGGGGATCCGGCCCGCAAGGATCGCGTACTCTCGGTGTCGACGGACGTGTTGATCGACACGGCGACCGGCGCCGCGCTGCCACCCGCGGCGCTCGCCGACCGCCTGCGCGACACCAAGCTGCTGCTGCTCGGCGAGAGCCACACGAGCGCGGAGTTCCACCGCGTGCAGCGGCAGGTCATCGAGGCGCTGCACCGGGCCGGCCGGAAGGTGACCGTCGGCCTGGAGATGTATCCGTACACACAGCAGTCCTGGCTGGATCGCTGGAGCGCCGGATCCCTGGACGAAGCGGCGTTCGTCGACGGGTCGAACTGGTACGAGCACTGGGGCTATCACTGGGCATACTACCGCGACATCTTCCTCTTCGCGCGCGAGCGCAGGATTCCGATGGTCGCCGTCAACGCGCCGCGCGATGTCGTCTCGGCCGTCCGCCGCAGAGGCTTCACGAATCTCACACCGGAAGAAGCGGCGCACATCCCGACCGACATCGACGTGTCGAGCGCCGATCACCTCACGCTGTTCAAGTCGTACTTCACCGAAGGCCCCGGCACGCACGGCAACATGTCGGATGACGCGCTGAAGAGCATGCTCAACGCGCAGGCGACGTGGGACGCGACGATGGGCTTCAATGCCGTGGGGGCGCTGAAGAAGTATCCCGATCCCCAGGCGATCGTCGTCGTGCTCGTCGGATCCGGTCATGTGATCTACGGCCTCGGCATCGAGCGCCAGGTCAAACGCTACTTCGATGGACGCGTGACCACGCTGGTGCCGGTCGCGATCGATCCGCCGGCGTCGAAGGGACCCGCGGACATGATGACGGCGAGCGCGTCGACGCCGGCCACGCTGCCGGTGCGCGCGTCCTTCGCCAACTTCATCTGGGGCGTCCCGAACGAGCCGTTTCCGCGCTATCCGGAGCTTGGGCTCTCCGCGCGTCCCCGTCCAGCATCGACGCAGCCGGCGCCCGCGACGCCGGCCGCCGGCACCACGTCAACGGGCGCGTCCGGCACATCCTCCGCGACGTCTGCCACGGCCGCGGCCCCGACCCCGCCTCCCGCGACGTCTGCCGCCCGGCCCCTGCAGGTCCTCGCCGTGGACGCGGACTCCCCCGCCGGCCGTGCCGGCGTGATGATTGGCGACGAACTGGTGGCCGTCGACGGCGTCCCGGTGTCCGGTCCTGGGAATTTCAATCGCCTGATCAGTGAGAAGGAGTGGGGCGATGTTATCGAGCTTCGCGTCAGACGCGATGGCGCCGAACAGACGCTGAGCGTCCACTTACAGCGGATTCCCTGAGCCCGATTGCCCAGAGTGCTCGATATCGCACACTCGCCTTCTCTCACCCGCGGCGTCATGTGTTCCCGGAACGCTTGACCTGCGCCCCCGCTTGTCGGTACAGTTCCCGCCTCGTTGGATTTTTCGAACGTCGATCGTAGCTCTCTGGCGTGCGGGACCGGCTCGCGCGCGAGACGAGGAGGGTGACATGACCCGTATCACTCACACCTTGGAGGTGTGGGGTGATTTCGCCTGTTTCTCGCGGCCGGAGCTGAAAGTGGAGCGGTTCAGTTATCCCTGTCCGACGCCGTCCGCCGCGCGGGGCATCTTCGACGCCATCTATGTCAAGCCGACTGAGTTTCGCTGGCAGATCGTGTCGATCGAACTGCTGACGTTCCCGACATACATTGCGCTGCGGCGGTTCGAAGTCAAAGAAAAGATCAGCACGTACACCGTCTCGACCTGGATGACGCGGCGCACCGTGCCCGAGCCGCTCTGGGCGGATCGCGAGCCGGCGCCGCGCGGGTCGGATGAGAAGGGGCGGACGCTGCGTCAGACGATGGCGCTGCGCGACGTGCGGTATCGGCTGCACGCGCAGATCCGGCCGTGGGCGTCCGCGGCGAACCGGCAGGCGGCCTACGACGCGCAGTTCCGGCGGCGCGCCGCGCAGGGCAAGTGTCTCTATCAGCCGTATCTCGGCTGCCGTGAATTCGCGGCCTTCTTCACGCTGGTGACGGAGCCGTCCGCGCCGCCGCGGCCGGTGCCGGTCACGATGGATCTCGGCTACATGCTCTACGACGTCTTCGACCTGTCGAAGCCGGGGCGGCCGACGGACACGGCGGCGATCAGCCTCTTCGACGCGCGGATCCGCAGTGGCACGCTCGACGTGCCCGAGTTCGATAGCATCGACGTCCTGAAAGCCGCGGACGCGTCATGCTGACCTCGCTGATGGCGTACGCCCGTCAGCGCGGCCTCGTGACCGAGCCGGGGTTCGCCGCGAAGGCCGTCCGCTGGGGGCTGTGCTTCACGCCGTACGGCGGATTCGATCGGATCGTCGAGCTGGGCGAGGCGGGCCGTCCGCGAAACCCGGGCGCGATCCTGCGCTGTCCCGATCTCACGCAGCCCGAGCTGAAGCGCGCCGGCGCCGGCTGGCGCCACTTCCTCGTCGATACGCTCGAAGTGGTCGCGCTGTTCTCCGACCGCGAGGTGGATGACAAGCTGCGCATGAAGCACCACTACTTCATCGCGCTGCTGACGGACGCCGCGCGGACGTTCGACCACTTCGCGCCGCTCGCCAAGGCGCTGAACAATCCGTTGACGCTGCGCGCCGTGCGCGAAGCGCTCGCCCTGCTCGACGCGCGTCCGCAGGATCGCGCCACGCCGGGCCTGGCAGGCCCCGTGCCGCGCTTCCCCGTCCGCGAGGCAGACTGGCATCCGTGGTGGCGCGCGCGCCGGTTGCTGCTGACGCATCCCACGTCGGCCGCCGTCGCGTCGCCTTCGCCATCGCTGCTGCCGACGTCGATCGGCGCGTCATCGTCACTCGTCAGCGCGGGCGACAGTGCAGGCGGCGGTCTAGGCGGACGCGCGCGCATGCGCTGTCTTGCGAGCGGGGCGCTGGTGATGCCCGTGTCCGCGCATCCCAAGGTGGCGGGCTTGTCGGACGTCGGCGGATTGTCGATGGGCGACTCGCTTGCGCCGTTCAAGCAGCAGGCGTTCTGCTCGTACGGGCTGGTCCACGGACCGAACGCGGCGGTGTCCGAGGACGCGGCGGTGACCTATCGCGCCGCGCTGGACGACCTGATCGCACGCGCGCCGAAACTGGCGGGCGTGAAGGCGATCCACTGGTTCGATCGCGACGTGCCGAAGGCGCTCGATCCGCTGCACCGGCTCGGCGCCGGGTCGACCGATCCCGCCTTCGATGCGGCGACGCATCACTGGGCGGCGGGTGTGCTGACCGCGCTGCTGGCGGGCCGGCACGCACAGGTGCGCCATGCGCGTTTCTTCGCGGCGGCGGTCTCCGGCGCGTCGGGACGCGTCATGGTGCGATCGTGGCGTCAGGGGACGATCGAGTCGCTGCTGTCGCACGTGCAGGCGTGGTTCGCGGACCTGGACCTGATCGAGCCGGAAGGCAGCCACCGCCTGCGGTCGCCGGCCTTCAGCACGCTGCTCGCGGCCGTCGCGCCACCGGGCCGCACGGAAGTGGCCGCGCCGCTCGCGGCCGCGTTGTGGGACGCCGCGATCGACGGACGTCCGATTCCCCGCCGCGTCCAGTCCCTCGCGTGGGACAACGCCCGCGGCTTGTCCGCCGCGCCGCAGCTCGCGGCGTACGGCATCGCGCTGCTCAAGGCGGCGCTCAATCGAGAGGCCCTGCGAGACACCCCCGTGACACCCGGTTTGCATGAACATCACCCCAGCGTGGCCTATCAATGCGGGCGATTGACGGCGGCGCTCCTTGCGCTGCGGACGGCGTCGGGCGCGGGCGACCGCGCGGCGGACCAGCGGACGGCCTTCGCCGCCGGTCTGACGCCGGCCCGCGTGCTGGGCGTGTGGTTGCGTCGCGAGCGGCGGCGCGCGGCCGGCGCGGCGGATACGCGGGCCTGGGCCTGGCTCGCCGATCGGCTCGACGCGATTGCGTCGCGGCTGCCCGCGGACCTGCCCGCCAGCTTCACGCTGGACGAACAGTCGGCGTTCGCGCTCGGCTTCTACCACCAGCGCGCCGACAACGCCGCCGAGCGCGCGCGGCGGCGCACGATCCGCGAAGAGTCGCGTGCGCCGCGTTCATCGGTTCCGGCGCCGGCGCGGACGTCGCACGTGATCGGAGCGCGGGGATGAGCGCGCCGATCCAGAACCGTTACGAGTTCCTCTATCTCTTCGACTGCGAGAACGGGAACCCGAACGGCGACCCCGACAACGACAACCTGCCGCGCGTCGATCCCGAAACGATGCTCGGCCTCGTGTCCGACGTCGCGATCAAGCGGCGCATCCGGAACTACGTCCAGACCGCGCGCGACAACACGTCGCCCTACGCAATCTTCGTGCAGCACGCGGCGAACCTGAACCGGCCCATCGCCGCCGCGCACGAAGCCGTCAACGGGCCCGCGGTCGAGCGTAAGGCCACGAAGGTGGAGATCGAGCAGGCGCGGCGCTGGATCTGCGATCGCTTCTACGACGTCCGCACGTTCGGCGCGGTGATGACGACAGGGCGGAACGCGGGCCAGGTGCGCGGTCCGGTGCAGATCACGTTCGCGCGGTCGATCGACCCCGTGATGCCGCTGGACTTCTCCATCACGCGCGTCGCGTCCACCGACGGCAAGGCGACGGACTCCAGCGCCACGCTCGCCGCCTGGGAAGCGGCGCAGCCGCGCGAGCGCCTGCACACGTTCGCGCGCAAGGCGCTGCTGCCCTACGCGCTGTTCGTCGGCAAGGGCTTCGTCAGCGCGTACCTCGCGCAGGACACGCGCTTCTCGGAGGCGGATCTCGATCTCCTGTGGGAAGCGATCGCGAACATGTTCGAGCACGACCGCTCGTCCACGCGCGGTTTGATGACGCTGCGGAAGCTGATCGTCTTCAAGCACGAAGGCACGGACAATGGCAGCCCGGACGCGCGCCGCCGCGAGGCCATGCTCGGCTGCGCGCCCGCGCACGCGCTGTTCGACACCGTCCGCGTCACGCGGCGGAATCCGTCGCGGGCGGCGCGCGCGTTCGAGGATTACGAGGTGACGTTCGACCGGGCGGGCGTGCCGAAGGGCGTCAGCGCGATGGAACGCTAGCTGTGAATGTTAAACACGTTGTTCATTCGGGAGGCCTTGGAAACAATGGGGGTACCACACCTATCCAGCGTTTCCGGAGGCGCCCCCGAATGAGACTTCATCGTCACGCGAAGACCACACCCTCGATGCGTCAGTTGATCATCCACCGCGTGTGCCAGCAGGGCTGGACGCAGCGCACCGTGGCCGAGGCGATCGGCGTGAGCGTTCGCACGGTCGCGAAGTGGCTGCAGCGGGCCCGG
>Ga0187894_10001609_pt1 | contig 28611 bp, 22 predicted proteins | sample GBC1701081metaG_FD_136650 | JGI IMG/M metagenome (GOLD analysis project Ga0187894, IMG submission 136650) | White microbial mat communities from a lava cave in the Kipuka Kanohina Cave System on the Island of Hawaii, USA - GBC170108-1 metaG ...
CACCCTCGGCGACGAACCGTTCGGCCAGGGTCTTGACCACGTCGTAGGGGCTCACCGTGTGCATGCCGTGGGGGTAGTAGACTCCCTTCACGATATGCGGCGAAAGGCCCGGCGCCAGTTCGCGGGCACGCGGGCCGTCGATGATCTCCATCGCCGTGCCCTTGGCCGCCTGCAGCGCGCGCTCGCGGGCACCCGATGCAAAGCCTGCCTCGGTTTCATAGACGTAGAGCGCACCCAGGCTGCGGAACAAGCCTCCGAGGCCGGAGGCCTGGATCTCGCTCTTCCAGCTGGCGTTGGCTTCCGCCATCAGCACGCCGAAAGCATCGACACCTTTCGTCACCTCGCTGTCGTTGGCCGAACGGGCGAAGCGCATCATCCATGGCAGCAGCCAGGGCAGGCTGGGCAGGTGCACGGTCAGCGGGCCGTTGCGGTCCAGCAGCATCCTGGGCACGCGCCGCAGCACGTCGGGACGGCAGAGCGGCAGCAGGTGGTCGATGGCGATGAAACCGGCATTCCCGAACGATGTCTTGCGGCCCGGTTCCTCGGGGTCGTACACGAGGACACGCCGGCCTTCGCGCTGCAGGGCGCGCGCCGTTGCCATGCCGACGATGCCGGCGCCGATGACCGCAATGGGCGGGTTGACAGGGGCCACGGCTAGCTTCCGGTCCCGCACAGAGCATCCCTGACCGAATGACAGGCCGGCGCGGTCGTGACGGCGTCCATGGTCTCTCCTGTTCCGTGGGCCGAAACCAAGCACCTTGGCGGCTGGAATGCAAATGTCCGGGCGTGCTGCTATCGCGACAATCGACCACGAGGCAGGCAGCATGAACCGCGTAATGGCCCACACCGGCGCCACCTATCCCATCGTCCAGGCGCCGATGGGCTGGATCGCGCGCAGCCAACTCGCCAGCGCCGTGTCGAACGCCGGGGGCCTCGGCGTCATCGAGACCTCCAGCGGCGAGACCGACGCCTGCCTGGCCGAGATCGCCCGGATGCGCGAACTGACGGACAAGCCGTTCGGCGTCAACCTGCCGCTGCTGTTCCTGCGCGATCCCACGATCGTCGACAAGGTCTGCGCCAGCGGCGTGAAGTTCGTGACCACCTCGGCCGGCTCGCCGGCCAAGTTGCTGCCGGCGCTGAAAGGGGCGGGGCTCATCGTCTATCACGTCGTGCCCACCCTGGCCGCGGCGATGAAGGCGGCGGACGCGGGCGTCGACGGGCTGATCGTCGAAGGTGGCGAGGGCGGCGGTTTCAAGAACCCCGACGACGTCTCGACCCTGGTGCTGCTGCAGGCGGTGCGGGAGAAGATCGGCCTGCCGCTGGTCGCCGCCGGCGGCATCTGCGACGGCCGCGGCATGGCGGCGGCGTTCGCGCTGGGCGCCGAGGGCATCCAGATGGGCACGCGCTTCGTCAGTGCCGCGGAGAGCCCCGTGCACTGCAACTACAAGCAGGCGATCATCGATGCCGGGGACACCGGCACAGTAATGCTGAACCGCAAGTCGACGCCGTGCGTGCGGGCCCTGAAGACCGAGCGCGCCAAGGCGATCGCTGAGGCGGGCGTCATGGACAGGGCGATCTTCCGCTCCGTGCGGGACGTCTATTTCGGCGGCGACATGGAAGCGTCACTGGCGCTGGCGGGCCAGACCGTCGGCCTGATCCACGAGGTGCTGCCGGCGGCCGAGATCATCCGGCGCACGGTCGACGGCTTCCACGCCATCCGCAAGCAACAATGGGAACGCTCGGCGGCAGGGGAGTTCTGATGGCGCACACTGTCGTCCCGAGCGACTCTGTCATTTCGAGCATAGCGAGGAATCTTTTGCGACCGACGTGCCGCGCGCTCCTCCGGAAAGATCCCTCGCTTCGCTCGGGATGACAGGATTGGCGCTCGAAAGGGCGTCACACAGGCGCGGCGCGATAGTGAACGCGATAGGCCTCCCGGAAGCCGAGTCGGTCGTAGAGCGTGATCGCCGGCGCGTTCGTCGTGACCGCCTGGAGATAGGCGCGGCGGGCGCCCAGCGAGCGGCCCCAGCACATCAGGCCCTCGACGACGCGGCGCCCGTGCCCGGCGCGACGCCGGGTCGGATCGCTGACGATATCGAACAGCCCGACGTGATCGTATTCGGTCACGCCCAGCCCGAACGCGGCCGGCGCACCGTCGTCGTCGCAGGACATCGCGAAGCCGGCAGCCGGCACGATGGCGTCGAGCATCCGGTCGTGAATCGCTTGCCGTTCGGGTGCGGTGCGATTGAACATCATGCAGCCGCGTGACCAGATGACATCGCGTTTTCCCGCGACCTCGACTCCCGCCGGCATGGACGCTTCGGCGGTCAGGTCGGCGACCATGATCATGGTCTCTTCGAACGCTGCCCAGCCCCGTGCTTCCAGCAGCGTGGCGACCTGCGGATCCATCAGCGGCGAGATACGGAACACGCAACGGATGCCCTGCCGGGTGTACAGGGCTTCGGCGCGGACGATACGATGTTCCAGCTCGGCGCCCGGGGCATCGTACGCCCTGGCCAGCGCGTTCACCGAATTGGCGCGTTTGCTGTAGCCGTCGGCGAAGCGCAGGATCCAGTCGTCCTGCACGACGACCTTGAAAGCCGGCCAGGCGTTGAACGCCAGATGTTCGAGGGTGGTGATGGGCTTCAACATTGTCGCTGCGTCGATGTCGGTTTATTCTTGGCTGCAAGCCGGAGAGGGGGACCACCTATGATTGTCGATGATGTCAAGGCCCTGTGGGCGCACATCCAGACAACCAGCTGGGCTGCCGTGTTCCAGTCCCACGGCGTACGGCAGGACGTCGTGACATGGCACAAGGCGAACATCAGGGTGGATCGGAGGCAGCCCGGGTTCGATGACTTCGCGGCCGATGCCAGGCGCGCGATCGAGCCGGGCGATCCGGCCCGGAGTCTGATCTACCATGCGCTGGCCTCGCCACGTGTCCATCCGCCCGACAAGGACTGGTATCCGTCGCTCGCCGATCTCGACCTGATCGAGAACTACATCTACAGCCTGAAGCAACTCACACCCAAGGAAATCTCGGATCGGGACCTGGTGCCGGCAGTCTTCGCCTACGAGTACCGCGTCCAGGGCAAGAGCACGCACGGCCGGCATGCCGATATGGTGTTTTCGCGCACCGGCGTCGCCCGCGTCGGCTCGCAACCGGCCCTGTGGGATGCACCGAACCGGTGCTTTTCGAATCGCAATGGCGCGCCGGCCGAGTTCGCGGTCACCCCCGCCCGGTACGGCGCCTTCCTGGCGCGCCGCGTGCGGGGCGACCAGTACAACCTGACTTTCATGGGGATGCGCGACGACGACGATGAGGATCGCCAGTACCTGTTGCCGGTACACAAGCTGTTCGACGGGACGGAGTGCGTGGCGGGTACCGATGTCGCGGTCGAATTCAGCGAGATGCATGTCAACGAGAAGCTGCGGCGCCTGGTGAAGGTGGGAAAGGTCGAGCTCGCGCCGGGGCTGGACGCCGACCGTGAGCCGTTCATCCGCAGGAGCCGATCGACCGTCGGCAACCCGCCACCACCGGCCGAGCGCCTCGTGGACATGGTCAGGGCGGGCAGCAGCGTCGCCGTCGCCTCGCCGCCGGCGGCGCTCGTCCGGCTGGCCACGCAGCGCCGGCAGCCGGGTGGGCCCGACATGGTTGCCTGCTTCAAGGTGCCGGAAAAGGCGCCCCGGTTCCCGGACCTGAAACCCAACCGACGTTACACGTCTCTCATGGTGATCGAGGATCTGGGTGTAGCGGCGCTGGACAAGGTGGTCACGCGCATTACCGGCCGCCAGCGCAAGATTCGTCCGCGCAATGTGCCGGAGTTCGTCAATATCCGGCATCGGGTCAACGATCCCGCCGATCCGGCCTCGATCGAGGTCCTCGGCGAGGCCATTGCCGAGCGTGAGGGGTACATCAAGCAGGTGAAGGACGGCGAGTATCTGGCGGCGCTGTACGAGGACAGCATCTGCGAAGGAGCTGTCGGTGCGTACATCAAGGGCCTGGCGGCGCGAACCAGGGCCCGGCCGGCCTATTCGCTGGTGACGGCGCCGGACTTCTTCCCGCTGGCCGATGCCATGGACCTCGAGGAGTGGGTGTGGACGCATACCGGCGACGATGGCGCCAGCCAGTTCAAGGAAGGCGGCCCGGAACCGCTGTGTTTCGGCAGGTTCCCCGCCAACCCGGCGATCGGCAGCCCCTATGGCGACGACGCCGCGGCGTTCGACAGGAACGATCAGACGATGGTCGCCATCATCGGTCGGCCCATGAGAGACACGCGCGGGCCGATCGAGTCCGGCCGCCGCGAACGCACGAGCTACCTGACGGACGCGGCTTCGAACGAGTTCGGTCCGGGTTGGGACGTGTCGTTCGCCAGCGACGATGACGGCCACTTTTATGCGACCTATGGCCTGGGTTCACCGTTCCCGGAGGACACCAAGCTGTGTGCCGCCGCCAACGCCTATTGGCCGGCGGCATCGCCTGACGCGGCCCGCACCTTCCGCCGGACCGAAACGCCGACCGCGATCCCCTTGCTCGACGAGGAGCTCGGGTACCACCCCGGTCATCCGAAGGTGGTGAGCGGACAGGTAACGGCATCGCCGGGCTGGGACGGCGAGTACGGCCCGTTCCTGGTCGATCCGGCCGGTGAAAAACGCTACGTGAACTATGCCGACATCCTGAGATCCGACTATGTGTCCAACGCGCTGAAAGGCCGCTTCGACCGTTCGAAGCTGGCTCACATCGACAGCGCGGAACTGATCCAGCGCATGGATGCCCTGCGGTTCTGTATCCAGGTTCTGCCGACCGACGGGAATCTCTTCACGTCGGACGACGAGGTCAGCACGACGACGTTGTGGATGGTGGGTGCCGAGAGCTGGGATTTCGACAATTCCGCGACGTTGCCCGACAAACGGCTGCGCAACGCCGGCAGGGGATACAAATTTGCCTTCGTCAGGCTGCCGCGCGGCCTCGACGACGAGGACGATGTCATCGTCGATCCGGCATCGCCCGGGCGGCTGCGGCAGGCGTTCGAGGGGCCCGTCTATACCTGCTTCGTCGGCCGCACGGGCCTGTGCTGGCAGCGTGACGACGCGCGCTTCGACTTCGTCAAGGCGCCCTCCGACCTGATGTTCTCGTGACCGGCACTCTCGAGGCGGATGTCGTTGTCGTCGGCGGCGGGCCGGCGGGGTCGGCGGCCGTGCGCACATTGGCCGGGCAGTCGCTCTCGGTCATCTGGATTACCGGCCGCGCCGAGGCGCCGGGCAACGCAACCCCGGGACCGATCGAAACGCTGGATGCCGGCGTCATGGCGTACATCGAGGCGCGGTTCGGCATCAATCACCGGTCATGCGGCGCTCGTGCCTATGCGTGGCCCGTCGACGATGCCACATCCCCGGTCCGCCAGGGGTTCCACGTTCCGCGTCGCTTGCTGGATTGCGCCTTGCGTGACGCCGCCTTGACGTACACCCCGCTCCGCATGATTGCGGCACTCGCCGGGCGTGGCGGCAAGAATCCGGGTCGTTCGATCTCACTGGATGCCGGCGACTCGGCGCGGGTGGTGACGCGCTTCGTGGTCGATGCCGCGGGCCGCCGTCATTGGCTGGCGCGGCAGCTCCGGATAGGCGTCCGCCGGGTCACGTCGCCGCTGTTGCTGGCCCGTTCAGTGTCTGCGTCTGGCGGCGGATCCAAGCCGGTGTTTCTCGGGCGGGATTTCGGCTGGCTGTGGCACGCCAATGAGGCTCCCGACCAGTCGACCTGGAATCTCATGGCGGCCGCACGCCACCCATCGCGCCGCGCCGCGATCGCTGAGGCGTGTCGCGCCGCCACGCGGCCGGTCGAGTACATCGACACGACATGGCGCGTCGCGCGGCCGGCCGCCGCCGAGACCTATGCCCTTGCCGGAGAGGCTGCGATGGTTCTCGACCCGGCAACCGGCGACGGCATCGAGACGGCCCTGCGCCTGGGCCATGCGGCGGCGCGCCTGGCGATCAGCTGCCTGTCGCAGCCGGATTTTGCCCCGTTCGCCGCCGCCGGGTACGACGATACCGTCCAGCGCGCGTTCCGCCTGCGCGCCGACGAACTGGCCCGCCGATATCATGCGATGGGTATCGATGTGGGCGTGCCGCCGGCGCGCGCGGACCGGCCAGCTCTCATTGTCGGAGCGCGCCACTCCAGTGGTGCATTGGCTGGAGCGTAAGCGGAGAGCAACCTCACGTTTGTCGGGACGGCCCGAGGCAGGGTGGCGGTCGAGGTCGCCCCGCCTCGCGCGCCGCTGGCGTGGCGTGCCCCGACCAAAGCCGGATGCAAACGCTCTCCGCCGCCAGGTCAGGATCACACGTCGAGATTCGCCACCTTCAGCGCGTTGCTCTGGATGAACTGGCGCCGCGGCTCGACCACCGCGCCCATCAGGGTGGAGAAGAGATCCTCGGCGTCCTCGGCGTAGTTGACCTTGACCTGCAGCAGGGTGCGGGCGGCCGGGTCGAGCGTGGTCTCCCAAAGCTGCTCGGGATTCATCTCGCCCAGTCCCTTGTAGCGCTGCACCGAGATGCCCTTGCGGCCCGCCTCGAGCACCGCCGCCAGCAGCTCGGTCGGCGCGTTGATGACCTGCTCGGCATCCTTGATGCGCAGCTTCGCCGGGCGGAGATAGACCGCCTGCAGCTCCTCGGCCAAGGCGTCGAGCTTGCGCGCCTCGGCCGAGCGGATCAGGGCTCCGTCGATGATGTGCCGTTCGGCGACGCCGCGCAGTGATCGTTCGAAGATCAGGCCGCCCTCCTCGGTCGGCGCGCCGCGCCAGCCGCGCTCCAGTTCCGAGCTGACGATGTCGAGGCGCCGGGCGATATTGGTGGCAGCTTCGGCCACGCGTGTGCTGTCGATGAGGACCCCGGGATTCATCGCGCCGGCGATGGCGGCCTGTTCGATCACGGCCTGGCTGGTGACCCGCCGGCTGAGCGCCAACGGCTGGATGAGGTGGGCGACCGAGCGCGCGATATCGACCGAACGCCGCAACTCGGCGCCGGCGATCTGCGACCCGTTGTGCAGCTGCAGCACCGTGCTCTCGAGCCCGCCGTCGATCAGATGGTCGATCAGCGACCGCTCGTTCTTCAGGTAGATCGACGTCTTGTTCCTGGTGGCGCGGTATAGCGGCGGCTGCGCGATATAGAGATATCCGCCGTCGATCAGGTCTGGCATCTGCCGGAAGAAGAAGGTCAGCAGCAGGGTGCGGATGTGCGATCCATCGACGTCGGCATCCGTCATGATGACGATCTTGTGGTAGCGCAGCTTGGCGATGTCGAATTTGTCGCTGCCGATGCCGGTGCCCAGCGCCGTGATCAGGGTGCCGATCTCGGCCGAGCCCAGCATCTTGTCGAAGCGCGCGCGCTGGACGTTCAGGATCTTGCCGCGCAGCGGCAGGATGGCCTGGTTGGCCCGGTTGCGGCCCTGCTTGGCCGAGCCGCCGGCCGAGTCGCCCTCGACGATGAACAGCTCGGAGAGCGCCGGGTCGCGCTCCTGGCAGTCGGCCAGCTTGCCCGGCAGCGAGGATATCTCGAGCGCTCCCTTGGGCTCGCGGGTCAGCTCGCGCGCCTTGCGCGCCGCCTCGCGGGCAGCAGCCGCTTCCACGACCTTGCAGACGATCTTGCGTGCTTCTGCGGGGTGCTCCTCGAGCCATTGCGAAAGCTTTTCGCTGATCACGGACTCGACTGCCGGCCGCACCTGCGCCGACACCAGCTTGTCCTTGGTCTGTGACGAGAATTTGGGGTCGAGCACCTTGACCGACAGGACGCAGGTCAGACCCTCGCGCATGTCGTCGCCGGACAGCGTCACCTTCTCCTTCCTGGTGACGCCGCTTTCCTCGGCGTACTTGTTGACCGTGCGCGTGAGCGCGGCGCGGAAGCCCGCAAGATGGGTGCCGCCGTCGCGCTGCGGGATGCTGTTGGTAAAGCACAGCATCGTCTCGTCGTCGGAACCGTTCCACGCCATCGCCACGTCGACGATGGTGCCGTCCTTCCGGCCGCGGATCGAGATCGGCGGCACCAGCGCCTGCTTGTTGCGATCGAGGTAGCGCACGAAGGCCTCGACGCCGCCTTCATAGAACAACCCCACGGACACGGGTTCGACACCGCGTGCATCGGTCAGTATGATGCGGACGCCGGAGTTCAGGAACGCCAGCTCGCGCAGGCGAAGTTCCAGGGTCGCAAAATCAAACTCGGTCTTCGTGAACGTCTTCGGGGACGGCAGGAAAGTGACCGTGGTACCGTGCTTGCCCGGCGGGGCATCGCCAACCACCTCGAGGTCCTTCTCCGGCTTACTGGCCAGGAATCGCATGTGATATTCCTTGCCGTTTCGCCAGACGCGCAACTCAAGGAATGTCGACAGGGCATTCACCAGGGCCGCGCCGACACCGTGCAGGCCGCCTGAAACCTTGTAGGAATTCCGGTTGAATTTGCCGCCGGCATGGAGCTTCGTGAAGATGACCTGCGCCGCCGAAACACCCTCCTCGCGATGGATACCGGTCGGAACGCCGCGACCGTCGTCGCTGACGCTGACCGATCCGTCGCCGTGCAGGGTGACCTCGATGTTCTTGCAGAATCCGGCCAACGCCTCGTCGACGGCGTTGTCGACGATCTCGTACACCATGTGGTGTAGGCCGGTCCCGTCGTCGGTGTTGCCGATGTACATGCCGGGGTGCTCGCGCACGCCATCGAGGTCGCGCAGCACCTTGATGGAGTCGGCGTCGTACGTGTCGGAGAGCCGCAGCATGGCCACATCGTCGTCGGCGAGCGTGTTCGGGTCGTTGGTGTCGTCGGTCATGGGATTGTCCGGGGTCAGACGGGGGGCGACGTCGCCGGTCTCGACGTGTCGCCATCGGCTTCGTCGCGGGTGCCGGGCGGATCACACGTCGAGATTCGCCACCTTCAGTGCGTTGCTCTGGATGAAGTCGCGGCGCGGCTCGACGACGTCACCCATCAGGGTGGCGAAGATCTCCTCCGCCTCGTCGGCGTGGTTGACCTTGACCTGCAGCAGCGTTCGCACCGTCGGGTCGAGTGTCGTCTCCCAGAGCTGCTCGGGATTCATCTCGCCCAGCCCCTTGTAGCGCTGCACGGTGACGCCCTTGCGACCCGCCTCGAGCACCGCGGCCAGCAGCTCGGTGGGCGCGTTGATGGCCTGCTCGGCGTCCTTGATGCGCAGCCTGGCCGGCCGGAGATAGATCGCCTGCAGTTCCTCGGCCAGGGCGTCGAGCTTGTGTGCCTCGGCCGAGCGGATCAGGGCGCCATCGATGATGTGCCGTTCGGCGACCCCGCGCAGCGAGCGCTCGAAGACCAGGCCGCCATCCTCGGTCGGCGCGCCGCGCCAGCCGCGCTCCAGTTCCGGGCTGACGATATCGAGGCGCCGGGCGATATAGGCAGCAGCTTCGGCCACCCGTGCGCGGTCGGTGAGGACCTCGGGGTTCATCGCGCCGGCGATGGCGGCCTGCTCGATCACGGCCTGGCTGGTGACCCGCCGGCTCAGCGACAGTGGCCGGATGAGGTTGGCGACAGAGCGCGCGATGTCGACCGCGCGCCGCAACTCGGCGCCGGCGATCTGCGACCCGTCGTGCAGCTGCAACACCATGTTCTCGAGGCCGCCCTGTATCAGGTGGTCGTCCAGCGCCCGTTCGTGCTTCAGGTAGATCGATGTCTTGCCCTTGGCGGCGCGGTACAGCGGAGGCTGGGCGATGTAGAGATAGCCGCCGTCGATCAGGTCCGGCATTTGCCGGAAGAAGAAAGTCAGAAGCAGGGTGCGGATGTGAGAGCCGTCGACGTCGGCGTCCGTCATGATGACGATCTTGTGGTAGCGCAGCTTGGCGATGTCGAAGTCGTCGCGGCCGATGCCGGTGCCCAGGGCCGTGATCAGGGTGCCGATCTCGGCCGACCCCAGCATCTTGTCGAAACGTGCGCGCTCGACGTTCAGGATCTTGCCGCGCAGCGGCAGGATGGCCTGGTTGGCCCGGTTGCGGCCCTGCTTGGCGGAGCCGCCGGCCGAGTCGCCCTCGACGATGAACAGTTCGCTCAGCGCCGGGTCGCGTTCCTGGCAGTCGGCCAGCTTGCCCGGCAGCGACGACACGTCAAGAGCGCCCTTGCGTCGCGTCAGCTCGCGCGCCTTGCGTGCCGCCTCGCGGGCAGCCGCCGCTTCCACCACCTTGGAGACGATCTTGCGCGCCTCCGTCGGATGCTCCTCGAACCACTGCGCCAGCTTGTCGCCGATCACCGTCTCGACCGCCGGGCGCACCTCCGACGACACCAGCTTGTCCTTGGTCTGCGACGAGAACTTGGGGTCGGGCACCTTGACCGACAGCACGCAGGTCAGGCCCTCGCGCATGTCGTCGCCGGACAGCGCCACCTTCTCCTTCTTGGCGATACCGCTTTCCTCGGCGTACTTGTTGACCGTGCGCGTCAGCGCCCCCCGGAACCCCGCGAGGTGCGTGCCGCCGTCACGCTGCGGGATGTTGTTGGTGAAGCACAGCATGGTCTCGTGGTAGGAGTCGTTCCACTCCATCGCCACCTCGACCTCGAGGCCGTCCTTCTCGCCGCGGATCGAGATCGGCGGCACGAGCGCCTGCTTGTTGCGGTCGAGATAGCGCACGAAGGCCTCGATCCCGCCTTCATAGAACAGATCGATGGTCGTGGGCTCTACGCCGCGCGCGTCGGTCAACACGATGCGCACGCCGGAGTTCAGGAACGCCAGCTCGCGCAGCCGGTGCTCCAGGGTCGCGAAATCGAACTCGATCCTGGTGAAGGTCTTGGGCGAGGGCAGGAACATGACGGCTGTACCGCGCTTGCCCTGCGGCGCATCGGCAACGATCTCGAGATCCTTCTCGGCCTCTCCATCGCGGAATCGCATGTGGAATTCCTTGCCGTTACGCCAGATGCGCAGGTCGAGGAAGGTCGACAGCGCATTGACCACGGCGGCGCCCACCCCGTGCAGGCCGCCGGAAACCTTGTACATGTTCTGGTCGAATTTGCCGCCGGCATGGAGCTGCGTGAAGATCACCTGCGCCGCCGACACGCCCTCCTCGTGATGCAGGTCCGTCGGCACGCCGCGACCGTTGTCGACCACGCTCACCGAGCCGTCGCCGTGCAAGGTCACTTCGACCCGGTCACAGAAGCCGGCCAAAGCCTCGTCGATGGCATTGTCGACGATCTCGTAGACCATATGATGCAGGCCGGTCCCGTCATCGGTGTCGCCGATATACATGCCCGGGCGTTTGCGCACCGCATCCAGGCCGCGCAGGATCTTGATGGTGCCGGCATCGTATTCGCCGATCGCATCGGGCACGAGCGGCACATCATCGTTGTCGGTCGGCTTCTTTGGATCGTTCGTGTCTTCGGTCATGGAATTGTCCGAGGGGGTCAGACGGGGGCGATCTCGCCGGCTTCGATGTGCAGGAACTGCGCCTGGCCGGCGAGCGGCGCGAAACTCGATGCGTCGGTGCCGGTCATCCAGGCTTGGGAACCCAGGGCCGCGATCTCCGCGAACAGGGCCGCTCGCTTGCGCGAGTCCAGGTGGGCCGCGATCTCATCCAGCAGCAGCAGCGGCGGGCGCCCGCGGGCCAGCGACGCCAGCCGTGCATGTGCCAGGACGATGGCGACCAGGACGGCCTTCTGCTCGCCGGTGGAACCCTGTGCTGCCGGAATATCGCGGTCCAGATGACGCACACCGAGGTCGGCCCGGTGTGGTCCACATGTGGTGATTCCTGCTTGAAAATCAATGCTCCGGCTGCCGGAAAGCCGTGCCCGCAGCCGGTCTTCGGCGTCGAGCGCGGGCATCTCCGCCACCCAGGATTCGACCTCGCCGGTGAGCGCCAGGCTGGCACGCGGGAAGGGGCCGACGCCCAGGCGCGCCGCCTGGTCGAGCCGGGCCACCAGGTCAAGCCGGGCTGCGGTCAGCGCCACGCCATGGCGTGCCATCGTGTCCTCGACCGCGGCGAACCAGTGCGCGTCGGTGCGTCCGTCGGCCAGCAAACGGGCGCGCTGGCGCATGGCCTGGTCGTAGGCGGCGAGGCTGCCGGCGTGTGCGGGATCGAACGCCGCCACCATGCGGTCGAGGAAGCGGCGCCTGTTGCCCGGGCCGTCGGCCCAGATGCGGTCGAGCTGCGGCGTCAGCCAGATCGCGACCACGTGCTCGCCCAGCGCCAGCTGGCTGGGCGCGGCGCGGCCATCGATCCGCACCACGCGCCGGCCCGCCTCGCCATCGCCGTTGGCGGCCGGGATTGTCTCCAGGCCCGTGCCGATGGCAACCCGGCCCTCCGGCACATCCAGGACTGCCGCCACGGCCCAGTCCGACATCGGCGGCGGCTCGCCGGGACGGGTCTGACGTCCGACCTCGTCCAGGCGGCTGCGCCGCAGGCCGCGGCCGGGTGTCAGGAAGGACACCGCTTCCAGCAGGTTGGTTTTGCCGGCGCCGTTGTCGCCCACCAGCACCACGGGTCCGGGCGCCAGCTCCAGGCGCAACCGCCGGTAGTTTCGGAATTCAGTAAGCCGCAGCTGCCGCACCGCCAACGGCCCGCCCGTCGGGGCGAAAGAGCGGACCGGCGCGGTCGTATCGGCAGTCGGGTCGGCGAGAGCGGAACCGGTGCCGCCGCTCATACGCGCATCGGCATGAGGACGTACAGCGCGCTTTCGTCGGCGGCGTCGCGCACGACGGTCGGCGAGCCCGAGTCGGCCATCAGGAAGCGGGCGTCGGCGCCGGAAATCTGCTGCGTGATGTCCAGCAGATAGCGCGAATTGAAGCCGATCTCGATCGGTGAGCCGCCGTAGCCGACCTCGATCTCCTCGGTGGCGCTGCCGGCGTCGGGGCTGGTCGCCGACAGGGTCAGGGCGTTCTTGACCAGGGTCAGCTTGATGGCGCGCGACTTCTCCGTCGAGATGGTGGCGACGCGGTCGACCGCGGCCGAGAACTCGGCGCAGGGCACCTCCAGCATCTTGTCGTTGCCGCTGGGGATCACCCGCTCGTAGTCAGGGAAGGTGCCGTCGATCAGCTTGGACGTCAGGGTCACCTTGCCCAGCGAGAACCGGATTTTGGTCTCCGACAATTCGACATCGACGTCGCTGTCTCCCTCGTCGATCAGCTTGCGCAGCTCGTTCACGGTCTTGCGCGGTACGATCACGCCAGGCATGTCGGCGGCGCCCGCCGGCAGCGGCAGCTCGACCCGGGCCAGGCGGTGGCCGTCGGTCGCGACGCCCCGCAGCACGTCGACACCCTCGGCCTTGGCGGCATGCACGTAGATACCGTTGAGGTAGTAGCGCGTCTCCTCGGTCGAGATCGCGAACCGGGTGCGGTCGATGACCGTCTTCAGGTCGTTGGACGATATCTGGAACTTGTGCGGCAGGTCGCCGTCGTTCATCTGCGGGAAATCGCCCACCGGCAGGCATTGCAGCGTGAAACGCGAGCGTCCGGCACGCAGGGTCAGGCTGCTGTCGCTGCCGGTCTCGATCTCCACCTGGGCGCCGTCCGGCAGCTTGCGCACGATCTCGTACATGGTGTGGGCCGGCGCCGTGGTCGATCCCGTCCGGGAAGCGGTGGCGTCGACCTGCTCGACGATCGTCAGGTCCATGTCGGTCGCGGCCAGGCCCAGCCACCCTTTCTGTGCCGTCAACATGACATTGGACAGGATGGGGATGGTGTTGCGGCGCTCGACGACGGACTGGACGTGCGTCAGCGCCTTCAAGAGGGCGGCCCGTTCGATGGTCAGTTTCATGGCCGGGATCGATTTGCCCATGTCGGGTGGTTGGAACGGCCGGAAGGGGTCCGGCCCGCTTCGCGGCGGCGCCATGGCCGGTCGGCGCCGACGAGCCGGCGCGGCGCACGGCCGATGACAGGCATCAGCGCAAAACGGTCGGAAACTATACCATGCCCGGGTCGCTTGGATAGCGCCATTCCGCAGCGTTTTCCGGCCCTTAGAGCATCTTCCCGCCATCGTCAGCCTTCTCCCCGCGAAGGCGGGGAGAAGGTGGCGCGAAGCGCCGGATGAGGGGCTTCGCGACCTTGCGATCCGCGGGAGGCTGCATGGGAGCACTCTATCCACGGGATGTGTTTGCTTCAGCGCCCCGAAGCCCCTCATCCGCCCTTCGGGCACCTTCTCCCCGCCTGCGCGGGGAGAAGGCTGAAGCCTCGGCGCTTACCCGAAAGAAAAGGGGGCGCCGTGTGACCGGCGCCCCCGAAAGCCGCTGCCGGCTGGCGGCCCTAACCCTGCAGCAGCTTCTTCAGCAATTCGACATCCTCGCCGATGGCGCCGTCGGTCGCCTTCAGCTCCTCGATCTTGCGTACCGCGTGCATCACCGTGGTGTGGTCGCGGTTGCCGAACTTGCGGCCGATCTGCGGCAGGCTGCAGGGGGTGAGGATCTTGGCCAGGTACATCGCCACCTGGCGCGGGCGGGCGACCGAGCGCGACCGGCGTGGCGAATGCATCTCGCTGATCTTGATGTTGTAGTGCTGCGAGACCCGCAGCTGGATCTCCTCGATGCTGATCCGCCGGTCGGCGGCGCGCAGCACGTCGTGCAGGACTTCCTGCGCCGTCTCCAGGTTGGTGTCGCGCCCGATCAGCGTGGCGTGGGCGATCACCCGGTTGAGCGCGCCTTCGAGCTCGCGCACGTTGCTGGCGATCTTGTGGGCCAGGAACTCCAGCACCCGCTCCGGTACCTTGACCTTCGAGCGCTCGATCTTGCTGTGCAGGATGCCCAGCCGCAGCTCGTAGGTGGTGGCATGGATGTCGGCCACCAGCCCGTGCGACAAACGCGAGCGCATGCGGTCCTCGAGGCCCTCCAGTTCCTGCGGCGCCTTGTCGGACGACAGCACGATCTGCTTGTGCTGGTCGACCAGCGCATTGAACGTATGGAAGAACTCTTCCTGGCTGGTGTCCTTGCCGCAGATGAACTGCACGTCGTCGACCATCAGCACGTCGACGCCGCGGAACTGCTCCTTGAACGAGATCGTGTTCTTGGCCCGCAGCGCCTGAATGAAGCGGTTCACGAACGTCTCGGCCGACAGGTAGAGCACCCGCCGCTGCGGATCGCGCTCGCGGATCGCATGCCAGATGGCGTGCATGAGGTGCGTCTTGCCCAGGCCGACGCCGCCATAGAGGAACAGCGGGTTGAAGGTCGGCGTGTCGGCCTCCGCGACGCGGCGTGCGGCGGCGTAGGCGAACTCGTTCGGCTTGCCGACGACGAAGCCGTCGAAGGTGAAGCGCGAGTCGGGCTGGCCGAGCAGGTCGTCGTAGGTGCGCTCGGGTGGCCGCGACGCCGGCGGACCGGTGCGCGGCAACGGCGGCGTCGGCGTCATCGCCTGCATGGGCGGCCGCGGGCTGGCGGCTATCGACGGCGTGTCGGCAATCTCGGGGCCGCGGCGCACCACGGTGGGCGGTTGCACGACGATCTCGAGCGTCCTGATCGCAGGGTTCTCGTGTTGCCACAGCGCCCGCAGGCGATCGATGTAGTGGCTGCTGACCCAGTCGCGCATGAAGCGCGTCGGCATGGCCAGCCGCAGCCGGCCATCGCGGAAGTCACCCAGGGTCAGCGGCGCCAGCCAGGTGCTGTAGGCCTTCTCGCTCACCTCCTGCTGGAGGCGTTCCTGAACTCGCGCCCATTGCGCCTCCAGCGTCCCCCTGAACATGTGGTCGGCCATGCCCATCCCCGCTGTCATTGCGACCTTGTTGTTGGCTTCGGGTTGAGGTTCGGATTTCGCCAGCCCGTGTTTCACCGCAGCCCCCATCCTACTTCTGGCTCCATGGTAGTCCATCGGCTTTCCAGCCCGACATGCCGCCGCGATGGCCAGCCTCGTCGAGAACGCCTTCAAATCCGTTTGCTACATTGAAACATCGCCGGTACCCGGCGGCGGTCATCGCCCTCGCTGCTGCCGCCGACCGCGCACCACTGCGGCACAGCATCAGCAAGGGCGCATCGTGAACCGGGCCGATGCGCTCCGTCAGCCTGGCCGCGAAATCGGGATCAATCTGCATCGACGGAAAGATCTGCCACTCGATCATCACCGGCGCCTTGCCGACGGCACGCACGTCGGGGCCGCCGACGTAGGCCCACTCCGCCGTCGTGCGCACGTCGATCAGCACGGCTTCGGGGATCTGCTCAAGCATGCGCCACGCCGTCTTCGGCAACACATCACCGGCGTAGCCGGTGGCGGGGGCGATCTCGTAATGCTTGGACATGTCGATCGCCAGGCTCATGCGCCCCCCGCCACACCCTAGACGCGACGCACGACGGATCGTATCTGGAACCGGCCCTATGCTTCGCCATGCAAAGAAGAAATCGATCGCGCGCCCGACCTCAACCGAGGGACTCAGTCCCAAGTCGGAACGTCGCACCGATACTCCCTGACCTGCGATGTATTTTGTGCGGCGGTGTTAGCGCCGAGACCGGTCCGCGAATGACGACCCCACGCTCGCGAACGGGCAAACCTTAGACGCGTGCTCCGACCATCGCAACGATGACAACGATGCCCGTCAGAAAAAAATCCGGCGGCGACTCGACATCACAAGACTACAGAGCCTTGACAACCTTCGTTACATGATCGTTGCACGTCGATCGTTGCCGCACCGCATCGCGCATGGTTCGGTCGCGTCGGCTAGATGTAGCGACGCGTCGAGTCGAAGTCCGCAACGGAGGCGATTTGCATGCCGCGCACCGACGAGCAAACCGCGCTTCGTTCGTTCACAGGCATCAATGTGGATAGCGTGAGTCACGGGATATCCGCGAGTCGTGGTGTTGATGCTGTGACGCCGTTCACTGGGAACCCACGCGATGCACATGCGTTGCTACATCCCATCGACGATGCAGTGTAGCAGATCTCTCGATCTGCTGCACGCGTATGCACGTCACCTGCGTGGCGATCAGCACGTTGGTCTGCGTGCGCCGAAGCGCACCGGCGAACACGAGCGATGACAAACGAAAAGCGCCGGTTCGATGACCGGCGCCTCGGTTGCGTCCGTGGGTTAACGTCGATCAGGCCATCTTGTTGACCTGGGCTGCGAGCCGCGACGTCTTGCGCGAGGTGGTGTTGCGGTGCGCCGCGCCCTTGCCGGCGCCTCTCGCCAACTCGCTCTCCGCGGCGCGCAGCGCGGTCTGAGCCGCGGTCTTGTCGCCGCCGCGAATCGCTTCCTCGACCTTGCGCACCGACGTGCGCATGCGCGATCTGCGCTTCTGGTTGACGAGCGTGCGGCGCTCGGTCTGACGGGCCCGCTTCTCGGCGGATTTGTGGTTGGCCATCTGGTTCCATCCTGCGGACCCGACGGCCCGCAAATTGCGACTTTGGCGAAATACTCTGCGAAATCTCGCGAAGGCGCGGCTTATACCGATGACCTCCGGGGGCGTCAAGGCTGTGGCGAGGGTCGTCTAGTGCCTTGAATCGACGCACTTTCGAATGAGGCGCCCCGGGTCACCGATGCTTCCAGTCCGCTTTGCGCTTGTCGGCGAAAGCGTTCATGCCTTCGGTGCGGTCGTCGAAGGCGAAGGTGGCGTGGAAGGTGCGTCGCTCGAACTTGATGCCGGCCGCCAGCGGCGTCTCGAAGGCCTGGTTGACGGCGTCCTTGGCGACCATGGTGGCCGGCAATGACATCCCGGCGATCTTCTCCGCCGTCGCGACCGCCTCGTCCATCAGCTTGTCCAGCGGCACGATGCGGCTGACGAGGCCGCAGCGTTCGGCCTCGGCCGCATCCATCATGCGGCCGGTCAGCACCAGGTCCATAGCCTTGGCCTTGCCGATGAAGCGCGGCAGGCGCTGCGTGCCGCCCGCGCCGGGGATGGTGCCCAGGGTGATCTCCGGCTGGCCGAAGCGCGCGTTGTCGGCGGCGATGATGAAGTCGCACATCATCGCCATCTCGCAGCCGCCGCCCAAGGCGTAGCCGGCGACGGCGGCGATGATCGGCTTGCGCACCTGCGACACCTTTTCCCAGCCGACGGTAATGAAGTCCTGCAGGAAGACGTCCTGGTACGATTTCTCCTTCATCTCCTTGATGTCGGCGCCGGCGGCGAAGGCCTTGTCGCTGCCGGTCATCACGATGCAGCCGATGCCCGCATCCGCCTCGAAGGCGTCGAGCGCCTGGCCGAGGTCGACGATCAGCGCCGCGCACAGGGCGTTCAGCGCCTTGGGCCGGTTCAGCCTGACGATGCCGACGCGGCCCCTGGTCTCGACCTGGATGTTCTCATAGGCCGTCATGTCGTCCTCCCGATGGATGATGGATGGCGTCGAGCGGTTCCTATCGGGATTCCGCCGCGGCGGCAATCGGGCGTCGCCGCCGCTTACAACACGTCGCGCCATCGGCGCGCGCCATGACGAACACGGACGATGTCGACACCCTCGGCAATCCGTCGATAGAAGACGGGATACCTGTCGACCGGAAACATCCTGAGATCATCTGGCAGTTCGGCACGTCTCACACCCATGCCCGGGGTCGCGGCCAAGGCTGCGAACTTGCTGGTCATTCGCTCGATGAAGCGCCGCGCCGCCGTTGGATTGTCGGCCGCAATGTAGTCGCCGATTTGCGCAAGATCAGCCTCGGCGCGTGGACCGATCTTGTAGATCACGCATGCTTGCTGCTACGCGCGTTGGCGTAGCGCCGTTTCAACCGGGCCATGACGACCTTGCCGTCCGTCGCAGGGCCACTCTCAAGCCCCTCCTGCCACAACTGGCGAATTTCGGCGATGGTCTCGTCATGGTGCTCGGCACGCTGCTTCCAGACGCGCAACGCATCGCGGATGACCTCGCTGGTCGAGGCGTACGAACCGCGATCGACGGCTTCCCTGACCATTGATGCCAACTCCGGAGTCAGTGCCACACTGACTTTTTCGATCTTTCCCATGCTGCGGCTCCGTATACCGAACCAATGGTAGGAATTCTTCCCACTAGCGGCAAGCCCGTTCGGCTGCTTACTTCTGCTTCGCCGGGCAGAAGAATGTCGAGCGGCCGGCCTGCACGATGCGGCGCACGCCCTTGCCGCAGGTGCAGCCCGGGCATTGCCGGCCTTCGCGGTCGTAGACGACGAAGCGCGTCTGGAAGTAGCCCAGCTCGCCGTCGGGCTGCATGTGGTCGCGCAGGCTCGAACCGCCGTCGGCGATCGACCGCCGCAGGACATCCTTGATCGCGACAACCAGCCGGTCGGCGCGCTCGCCGCCGACGCTGTGCGCCGACCGGCGCGGCGAGATGCCGGCGAGGTGCAGCGCCTCGCAGGCGTAAATGTTGCCGACGCCGACCAGCACCCGCTGGTCGAGCAGCGCGCTCTTGATCGGCGTACGCTTGCCCTTCAGCCGCGCCGCCAGCGCCGGCCCGTCGAAGGCGTCCTCCAGCGGCTCCGGGCCCAAAGGCTTGAACAGCTTGTGCGCCGCGACCTCGTCGTTGCGCAACAGCAGCATCAGGCCGAAGCGGCGCGCGTCGTTGAAGCGCACCTGCCAGCCGTCGTCGATGTCGAACACCACGTGGTCATGGGCGTCGAACGGTCTTTCGTTGGCCTCGCCGTTCAGCAGCAGCAGGCGTCCGGACATGCCGAGATGGACCACCAGTGCATGGCCGTCCTCGAGGCGCCACAGCATGTACTTGGCGCGCCGCTCAATGGCCGTGACCGTGCGGCCCTCGACCCTGGCCGCGAAGCGCGTCGGCAGCGGCAGGCGCAGGTCCTTGCGGCGCTGCGTCAGGCGCACGATGCGGTGGCCGACCAGCCGCGGCATCAGGCCCAGGCGCACGGTCTCGACTTCAGGCAGTTCGGGCATGGTTTTCTTACAGCACGTGTCCGGGTCGCGATCCTACCTTATACTTGTGGGCGAGGCACGGTTGCGCGACGGGATGGCCGTGGAGGCGGAGGGGTTATTCTTGGGGGTGGGTCGGCGTGCGCCGCGACGAACGCAGCACAGGCACAGGTCCGCCGGAGCCCTGGCGCCATTGGCGGCGCTCGTGTTCATCTTCGCCGCGCTGGCGCTGGCGGGCGGCAGGTGGCCGGTGCTCGACTTCTATGGCCAGTTGCAGGGCCAGGCCATGGTGGCGTGTGCCTTCGTGGTGCTCGCCGCCATAGTCGCGCGGCGGTGGCGGCGGGTGGTCGTCGGGTTGGCTTGTGTCGCTGCGTTGGGGTGGAGCCTGCATCCATACCTGGCCCTGCCGCTTCGCATCGAGCCGGTGGCAGGTGTTGGCGCGCCGCTGCGCGTCGCCTGGGCCAACCTGCACAACTGGTCGACCGGCGGCGAGGCGCTGACCCGGTTGCTCGACGTCGAGGCACCGGATATCGCCGTCCTGACCGAGCTGTCGGAGAACCATCACGCGGCCGCGCTGGCCGCCACGGCCTGGGGCTTTCGTACCGGCTTTCCGGCCGGCAGCGCTTTCGACGTGATGCTGATCAGTCGCGCGCGGCCGACGGACGTGCGCTTCGACTATGCTTACGGCGTCGACTTTCCCGTCATGGAGGCGCGGTTCTGTGTCGCTGAGCGCGCCACCGCATGCCTTGCCGTGGTCGCATTGCATGCGCCACGCCCGCCGCTGCCCTGGGGCGCGATCGGTGTGCCGGCCACACGGCGCGACGGGTTGCTCGCGCTGGCCGCGTCGATGGCACGCCGCCGCCTCGACGCGCGCGATCATGTGCTGCTGCTCGGCGACTTCAACGCGGTGCCGTACTCGACCGTCTTCCGTGACATGCTCGCCGCCAGCGGCCTGACGGACAGCGCCGGTGCGCCGGCCGAGCGGCCGGTGCGCCCGCGGCCCACCTGGTTTTCGTCCTGGCCTGGCATAGGGCTCGCGATCGACCATGCCCTGGTGAGCCCCGGCGTACGCATCGTCGAACGCCGGCTGGGTCCGGACATCGGGTCGGACCATCGGCCGCTGGTGCTGCACATCCGTCTGGCTGACGGACCGTGAGCGCCCTCGTGAGGGGATAGCGACCTTGCTTGGGTCGCACGCTGGCGCGGACGGACCGCGCGCCTCCCGGCGCGCTCATGCTTCTCCCAGAAAAACCGAAGAGCGCGGCAGGAGCCGCGCGGTCCGTTTGGGCCACCGAGCATCCGCGGCTAGCGCTTAAGTGGCCTGCTCCCGGCGAAACGAGTTTCCTGTCGCGGGAGATCCCTCGCTGGGCTCGGGATGACGATTTGTCGGGAAATGGTCGCCGTGGCGCCCGGTCGCGCGGCGGACTATATCCAAGCGGCATGACCCGTTCCGATCCGCCCATCGATCCTTCCCGCGCCGACCCGCAGCCGGCCGAGGCGACGGCGTCGTTCGGCTTCCGCGAGGTGCCGGCTGCCCAGAAGGCGGGCCTGGTGCGGCAGGTGTTCGACAGCGTCGCCGGCCGCTACGACCTGATGAACGACCTGATGTCGCTGGGCGTGCATCGCCTGTGGAAGGACGCGATGGTGGACATGCTGGCGCCGCGTGCCGGCATGGCCGTCGTCGATGTCGCCGGCGGCACTGGCGACATCGCCTTCCGCATCCATCGCCGCACGGCAGGCGGCGCCGATATCACCATCTGCGACATCAACCCCACCATGCTGGCCACCGGCCAGGACCGCGCCGTCGATCGCGGCATCCTGCGCGGGCTGACATGGACGACCGGCGACGCCGAGGCGCTGCCCTTCCCGGACCGGCGCTTCGACGCCTACACCATCGCCTTCGGGCTGCGCAACGTGACGCACATCGAGCGTGCGTTGTCCGAGGCGCGCCGTGTGCTGCGGCCCGGCGGGCGCTTCCTCTGCCTGGAATTCGCGAAGGTCACCCTGCCGCTGCTGGGCCGCATCTACGACGCGTATTCGGCGGCCATGCTGCCGGTCCTGGGCGGGCTGGTCGCCGGCGACCGCGAGTCCTACCGCTATCTGCATGAAAGCATCCGTCGCCACCCGCCGCAGGACAAGCTCGCGGCGATGATGGGCGACGTCGGCCTGGCGCGCGTCACGTGGCGCGACCTGTCGGGCGGCATCGTGGCGCTGCACAGCGGCTGGCGGATCTGAGATACGGCGCCGATGCTCCGCTTCCTGCGCCATGTCGTGCGGCTCGTGCGACTCGCCTATATCCTGGCGCGGCACGACGCGCTGTTCCCGCTCGAGACGCTGCGCATCGCCCCCGGCATCGTGGCGCTGGCGCGGCTGGTGCGCCGGCGTGGCGATACCCGACGCCCGGGCCAGCGGCTCGCGGCGGCCCTCACCGATATGGGGCCGAGCTTCATCAAGTTCGGCCAGGCGCTCTCGACGCGCGCCGATCTGTTGAGCGAGCGGGTTGCGCTCGATCTCGGCCAGCTCGCCGACCACCTCGAGCCGTTCGCCGGCCAGGCCGCGCGGCACACCATCGAGCAGGAGCTGGGGCGCCCGGTCGCGCAGCTGTTCGCCACGTTCGACGACGCGGCCGTGGCCGCCGCGTCGATCGCCCAGGTGCACTATGCGGTGACGACCGACGGCCGCGAGGTCGCGGTCAAGGTGCTGCGGCCGGGCATCGAGGAGGCGTTCGCGCGCGACCTTGACCTGTTCTACTGGCTCGCCGACCTGGTCGAGCGCACACAGCCGCGCTACCGCCGCTTGAAGCCATCGGCCTCGGTGCGGGCGTTCGCCGACGTCGTGCGCATCGAGATGGATCTGCGCATGGAGGCTGCGGCGGCCGAGGAGCTGGGCGCCAATTTCAAGGACGACCCGGGCTATCGCACGCCTGCCATCGACTGGGACCGCACGGCGCAGCGCGTCCTGACCATGGAGCGCGTGCGCGGCATCCCGATCGGCGACCGCGACAAGCTGGTAGCCGCCGGCCACGACCTCAACGAGGTCCTGCGCAAGAGCGCCGAGGCGTTCTTCTACCAGGTGTTCCGCGACGGCTTCTTCCATGGCGACGTGCACGGCGGCAACGCGTTCGTCGAGGAGTCGGGCTGCGTCGTGCCGGTCGATTTCGGCATCATGGGCCGGGTCGATACGGCCACGCGCGGCTACATGGCCGAGCTGCTGCTCGCCTTCCTGCGCCGCGACTACCGCACCGTGGCCGAGGTGCAGTTCCGCGCCGGCTACGTGCCGCCCGACAAGTCGGTGGACGTGTTCGCCCAGGCCTGCCGCTCGATCGGCGAGCCGATCTTCGGCAAGCCGTCGAACCAGATTTCCATCGCGCGCCTGCTGGCGCAGCTGCTGCGCGTCACCGAGCAGTTCGAGATGGAGGTGCAGCCGCAGCTCCTGTTGCTGCAGAAGACCATGCTGATGGCCGAGGGCATGGGCACCAGGCTCAATCCCGGTGTCAATATCTGGGAGCTGGCGCGGCCGCTGATCGAGGACTGGATGCGCCGGCATTTCGGCCCGCGCGCCCGCCTGGAACGCGCGGTGAGCGAGTCGCTCGATGCCATCCGCAAGCTGCCGCGCCTGGTCGATACGGTCGAGCAGATCACCGAGCGCGAGCGCCGCCGGGCCCAGCGCGAGCTGGCGACGCTGCAAGCCGATGCCGCGGCCGGGCGCCGCATGCGCGTCGACTGGACCCTGCTGGTAGCGGTGGGCGCCCTGGCCGCCGCCGTTGCGGCGTGGTGGCGCTAGCCATGCCGGCGCGGCCGACGCGGCGCGCGAACGCCGGGCTGGACACGTCCGCGGGACCGGCGGCGTTCAGCCCCGATACCTTCCGCTTCCTCAAGGCGCTGGATTTCCACCAGGACCGCGCCTGGTTCCAGGCGAACCGCGAGATGTACGAGCGCAGCGTGCGCTCGCCGATGGTCGCCACCGTCGAGGCCCTTGCCGCCGAAATGCGCCGGCGCAAGCTGCCGTTCACCGGCGATCCGCGGACCGCCATCCTGCGCATCCACCGCGACGTGCGCTTCACGAAGGACAAGAAGCCCTTCAACGCCCACACCGCGATGATGCTGACGCGGACGGGCCGCCGCGACGAGCTGGGCAAGTTCTACCTGCACGTCGACGCCACGGGATCGTTCGTGGCCGCCGGCTTCTACCGGCCCGAACCGGGCGACCTGCTGAAACTGCGCCGCGCCATCGTCGCGCGGCCGGCGCAGTTCCTGGCGATGCAGGCGGCGTTGAGACGCGGCGGGCTGGCCCTCGATCCGGAGGACCAGCTGACGCGCCGGCCGTCGGGTTTCGCCGAGGTGGACGCGCGTATCGAGGCGGCCGTGCGGCTCAAGTCGTTCTTCGTCCAGCGCGACCTCGCCGCGACCGATGTCGTCGATCATGCGACCCTGACCAAGGCGGCGATCAGATTCGCCGTGGCGTCGATGCCGCTGATGCGCTTCGGCTGGGACGTGCTGGGTTGAGCTGGGTGATTCGGTCGCCGTCTGTTTTCGGACCGCGCGCGTCCACGTGTGGACCGGCGCGAGAGCGCCGGATCATGAGCGCGCGTGGACGCGCGCGGTCCAAAATATCCATTCATCGCCTTGCGCAGAACCCGACGCGTCCGTCATCATTCCGTCGTCCAATCCGACGGGCGCTGCCCACCGTCGCGAGGGAGCCATGCTTACCGGCAAGCGTATCCTGCTGATCGTCACGGGTGGCATCGCCGCCTTCAAATGCCATGACCTGATCCGCCGCCTGCGCGAGCGTGGCGCCGCCGTGCGCTGCGTCATGACCGCTGCGGCCGGCCGGTTCGTCACGCCGCTGTCGCTGCAGGCGCTGTCCGAGGACAAGGTCTACGGCGACATGTTCTCGCTGACCGATGAAAGCGAGATGGGCCACATCGAGCTGTCGCGCGAAGCCGACCTGCTGGTGGTGGCGCCGGCCACCGCCGATATCCTGGCGAAGATGGCGGCGGGCTTGGCCGACGACCTCGCCTCGACGGTGCTGCTGGCCACCGACAAGGCGGTGCTGGCGGCACCGGCGATGAACGTGCGCATGTGGCTGCATGCCGCGACGCAGGCCAACGTCGCCACCCTGGGAGGGCGCGGCGTGCTGTTCGTCGGGCCCAACGAGGGACCGATGGCCTGCAACGAGTACGGCCCCGGCCGCATGTCCGAGCCGCTGGAGATCGTGGCCGCCATCGAAGGGTTCTTCGCCGGCACCTTGCCTGACTCGCAGCTGGCGCTGCCGCAACCGCCGGAGGCGATCCCGCTGTCGCACCGGCCGCTGCTGGGCCGCCGCGCCCTGGTCACCAGCGGCCCGACCCGCGAAGCGATCGATCCGGTGCGCTACATCTCCAATCACTCATCCGGCCGCCAGGGCCATGCCATCGCTGCGGCGCTGGCGGCGCTCGGCGCGGAGGTCACGCTGGTCGCCGGGCCGGTGTCGCGCCCCGACCCGGCGGGCGTGCGGATCGTGAAGGTCGACTCGGCCGATCAGATGCTGAGCGCCTGCCAGGCAGCACTGCCGGTCGATGTCGCGGTCTGCGCCGCCGCCGTCGCCGACTGGAAGGTCGCCAAGGCAGGCAACGCCAAGCTGAAGAAGGTGCCGGGCGCGGCGCCACCTGCGCTCAAGCTCGTGCCCAATCCCGATATTCTCGCGACTCTGGCGGCGGGCGGCGCCAGCCGACCGCAGCTGGTGGTGGGTTTCGCGGCCGAAACCGAGGACGTGGTCACCAATGCCGTTTCCAAGCGGACCCGCAAGGGATGCGACTGGATCGTCGCCAACGATGTCTCGCTGGGCAGCGACACGTTCGGTGGCGAGAAGAACACGGTCCACCTGGTGACGGAAGAGGGCGTCGAGGCCTGGCCGACCCTGTCGAAGGACGCCGTCGCGACCCGTCTGGCCGCCCGCATCGCGCAGCATCTGACAGCCTGACTTCGGCCGGGCCGCGCCGCTCCAGCGGCGCATTTCATGTTTCGTCATCCTGTGGCAGAGGCGGGAAGAGCGCCACTGGAGCGGCGCGGCCCGGCCGAAGTCTTGTGCCCATGAGGCACGCGCGCCGAGCAACCGCGAAGTTATACACTTCGTGCGCAGACATGGGTTGCGTTCCACGTCTCCGATGTGTGAAATATGGCTCGTCAACCTCTGCTGCCTGTCCCATGTCGACCCCTGTCACCATCGAAGTGAAACGCCTGCCGCATGCGGCCGATCTGCCGCTGCCCGATTACGCGACGGCCCTCGCGGCCGGGATGGATCTGCTGGCCGCCGTCGGAACGGACGTCGTGCTCCCACCGCTGGGGCGCGCGATCGTGCCCACGGGGCTGCAGATTGCCCTGCCGGCGGGCTACGAGGCCCAGGTGCGGCCACGTTCGGGGCTGGCGGCGAAGAACGGCGTCACCGTGGCCAACGCACCCGGGACGATCGACGCCGACTATCGCGGCGAGGTCGGCGTGATCCTGGTCAACCTCGGCGCCGAGCCCTTCACCGTGACCCGCGGCATGCGCATCGCGCAGATGGTCATCGCCCGCCATCAGCAGGCGCAGTGGCGCGAGGTCGAGATGTTGCCCGAGACGGCGCGCGGCGCCGGCGGCTTCGGCTCGACCGGCACGCAGGGATGAGGCGGGCAGGGCCATGCCGCGGCTGAGCAAGAAGACGATCTTCGCCATCGAGGCCGTGCTCGACGTCGCGATGAACGCCGGCGATCAGCCGGTGCGCAGCGGCGACATCACGCGCCGGCAGAATATCCCCAAGCGCTACCTTGAGCAGGTGCTGCAGCACCTCGTGCGCGAGGGCATCCTCGCCGGCAAGCGCGGCCCGCGCGGCGGCTACTTGCTCGGCCGCGAGCGGCGGCGCATCAGCCTGGGCGACATCATCCGCGTGGTGCGCCAGCTCGAGGCCGAGACCGAGCCGCTCGACGAGACGGTGGGCTCGGCGCTGGCCCACATGGTGGTCTGGCCGACCTGGAACAAGCTGCGCGACGAGATGATGTCGCGCATGGACGCCATCACCATCGAGGACATGGTCCGCGACGCCCGTGAGCACGGCGTGCAGACGGAAGCGGCGCAGCGCCTGGAGTTCCACATCTGATCTCCTGGGGCCGCCGGCTTCCAGCCGGCTCGTGCTCCGGCGCTGCGCGCCGGTGCCGGCTGGAAGCCGGCGGTCCCATATGGCTTGCCTTCGTCGCCGCTGCCCCGGACATTGCCTGTGATGGCTCGATCGGAAAAGGCACCACCATGACCAACATCCCCACCGTTTCCCTTCCGTCCGGCGCGCGCATGCCGACCTTCGGCATCGGCACCTGGCGCATGGGCGAGGACCGGCGCCGGCGCAAGGACGAGACCGACGCCATCCGTCACGGAGTCGATCTCGGTTTCACCCTGATCGATACGGCGGAGATGTACGGCGAGGGTGGCGCCGAGGAGGCGATTGCCGACGCTATCGCCGGCCGGCGCGACGGGCTTTACATCGTCAGCAAGGTCTATCCGCACAATGCGTCGCGGCGCGGTGCCGTCGCCGCCTGTGAGCGTAGCCTGAAGCGGCTCAAGATCGACCGCATCGATCTTTACCTGCTGCACTGGATCGGCGGCGTCGCGTTCGAGGAGACCATCGCCGCGTTCCAGACGCTTAAGGAAGACGGCAAGATCGTCGATTGGGGTGTCAGCAACTTCGACCTCGGCGATCTGCAATCCTGGCACGAGAAGGATGGCGGCCGCTGCGGCACCAACCAGGTGATGTTCAACCTCGCGCGCCGTGGCGTCGAGTTCGACCTGTTGCCCTGGATGCAGCAGCACAAGATGCCGTTGATGGCCTACTCGCCGTTCGATCGTGGCCCCCTGGCGCACGACCGCGCGCTGAAGGGGATCGCCGACCGCCACGCCGCGACGCCGGCGCAGGTCGCCCTGGCGTGGCTGCTGCAGCTGCCGGGCGTGGTGGCGATCCCCAAGTCCGCGGACAAAGCCCGCCTCACCGAGAATTTCGGTGCGCTCGAGGTGAAATTGACGGATGCCGATCTGGCCGAGCTCGATCGCGCCTTCCCGCCACCAAAAGGCAAGCGGTCGCTGTCCATGGCTTGAAGGCGTCTTCCCAAGTCTCCGCTGTTATCCCGAGCGCAGCGAGGGATCTTTCGTGAGTGACGCACGGTGCGCCCTTCCGGAAAGATCCCTCGCTGCGCTCGGGATGACAGCGGGCGCTCGGGATGACAGCGGGCGCTCGAGGGGGCAGCGGGCGCTTGGGACGACAGCGTGGGCCGCGATTGGACGGGCCGGGAACGCCGGTTCACCTCTGCGCCGGCTTCAACCGATCCACCAGCGCGTCATGCCCGCCGGCGCGCGCGTGGTCGGCGGCGCACTTGCCCTCGCCATTGACCATCGCGGAGTCCGCGCCGTGCGCCAGCAACAGCTCGGCCAGTTCCTCGTGGCCGTTGAGCGCCGCCTCCATCAATGGCGTGAACCCCAGCTCATGGCCTTGCCGCGCGTTCGCCGGCGCGCCGGCCTCCAGCAGCAGGCGGCAGATCGGCACCGAACGCGCCGCGGCGGCGGAATGCAGGGGCATCACCTTCATTCCGTTGGCCGAGGCCTGGTCGACGCGCGCACCCGCCGCCAGCAACAGTCGCACGACCGGTTCATGACCGAAGAAGCAGGTCAGCCCCAGCGGCCCGAACCCGTCGGGCGCGACGGCATTGGCGCGTGCGCCCTCCTCCTCCAGCAGCGCGGCGACCCGGTCCGCCTCGCCCAGCGCGCAGGCTTCGAACATCTCGAGCGTCGTCAGCCGGGCGCGAATGGCCTTGGCAACGTCGGGCCGATGGCGATAGCGCGCCCACAGCACCGCGGAGACACCGTCGCGACGAGCGGTGGCGAGCGA